>Ga0307293_10000339_pt1 | contig 11651 bp, 7 predicted proteins | sample ER_DNA_150_FD_194488 | JGI IMG/M metagenome (GOLD analysis project Ga0307293, IMG submission 194488) | Bulk soil microbial communities from the East River watershed near Crested Butte, Colorado, United States - ER_DNA_150 | ecosystem: Environmental > Terrestrial > Soil > Floodplain | place: USA...
AGAAGAACCCGATGCCGCGGTCGAAGGCGTCGACGTGGCCGGCGATCACGGTCGACCCGTACGGATCGCCGACGTAGGAGCTCCCATCCCACCAGCCGACCTTGGTGGGATCCTCCGGGACCACCAGCTCGTTGCCGACCGTGGCCACCGGAACGACGGCCGTATACGCGCCACCTGGCAGGTCGATCCGCTTCGGAACGAACCGCGTATCACCGGCCGCCGGTCGCGCCTCGCGGGCGGTGGGGATCGACGTCGTCGGGGACGGATCCCCCAGCGGCACTGCCACCGGCCCGTCTGGCACTGGCAACACGGCGAGCTGCGCCACCGCTACGCCCAACAGGGCAACAGACAGGACCACTTGGACGCCGATCGCGCGCCCGAGCATCGGCCGGCCGCGCCGCTCGACCGGGAAGCCGCGCATATACCGCTCGCGGAAGGCCAACCTCCGGCCGTACGCGACGGCATAGCGGCTCAGCAGCAGCGTCGCGACCAGCGCCAGCACCTCGACGAGCAGCAGTACGCCCGAGCGACGTGTCGCCGTCCCCCCGGCGATCAGGTGTTGCGCAGTGCCGGCGACCGTCAGCGCGAGCACGCTCAGCCCAGCAAAACGCGAGAACCGCGGCGAGACCCGCTCCAGCGCGCCCGGCGGATTGCTGGGGACGAGCAGGGCGGCGAAGGCCATCAGGCCGCCTAACCAGGCCGCCAGGGCCAGCAGGTACAGGCCCGTCGTCGCGGTGAGCGCGACGACCCGAGGTGACGCCATGGCCGTCGACTCGACCACCAAGGTGATGGTCAAGAGGACAACCAGCGTGAGGACCATGACGCGTCGTCCGCCCCGCACCGGGTGTCGCAGCACTTCGGCGCCGAAGAACCCAGCGCCGGCGAGAACTGCCAGCCGCACCAGCAGCCATGTTCCGGACTCAGCCGCGACTTCGCCCAGCGCTCGTCCAGGGGCGAGCCAATCGATGAGAGCCTCGGCGATCGTTCCGAGGCCGATCAGTGCGAGACCGACGACCGCCATGATGCGCAATCGACGGATCGCCTGACCATCCGGCCAGACGACCGCCCAGAAGGTGCCCGTCCCGGCGAGGAGGACATAGCCGAGGTAGACCACGAACGAGACGGACGCAGCGAGGAGGGAGAGCACGGGAGAATCCATCAGATGAGACCCCTACGACCTCATCGCCGCGCCGGCCGGTCGTACTGCACCAGCACTTGCGACCGGTCGAACGGAATCGAGCGTGAGGTCCAGAACTTCGGGGCTATGCCTGCGCCACAGGACAGTCTCGCCAGCGGAAGCTGGGGACAGGTGAGAGACAGCACGGTCCGGCCCGTTACGACCACCTTGACCGGCAGGTCGGCAGGCATCCGGTCGAGCAGTGAGCCGAGTGCGGCCACGGTGCGGCCGGCCTTGGCGGGTCGGCTGGTCACGCTCACCTGCGTCAGGCGGTAGCGCAGTCGTAGCTGCTGGGTGGGTGAGTCCCAGCGAAGCGTCACCTCGTTGCGTACCGGGCCGTCGGGAGCGGCCAGGGCTTGCCCACCCGCACTGACCTCGACCTGCATCGCGGTCGGCCGCAGCTGCTTGAACCGGGTGCCGGCATCCGCGATCGACGGCGGCCGCAGCACTGCCTCGGTGGCCGGGGCCGGCAGCGTGATCACCTCACTGACGAGGAAGCTCCCATCGGACTCGGGACGAGTGGTGATGGCGATGCCGGGAGCGCCGACGGCCTCGCTGGCGGGCGCCATCGGCGTCGGCGACGTCCGCGGTGTCGGCAGGATCGTGCGGGCCGGCGACGGGGTGGGACGAACGAGTGTGGATTGGCTCGGTGCCAAGGACGGAAACGCGCCCGCCGGCGGACGTGCGGAAGGTGCGGCTGAGCTGGGCAACGTGAGCCCCGCGCCGACCGCGACGGCGCCGCCGAGCAGGGTGGTGACGGTTAACGCGCCCACCGAGCGCCGCAGGGCGTCGCGTGCGCGGGCCCCCGCCATGTGTCACCTTCCCCGAGACGCCACCGCCGCAAAAATTTCGTCCGACACTTCTGACGATCGGTGGTCGGTCCCAGTCTGCACGACTAGGCTGCTGCCCGGCTAGTCGGACCAGACTGCGACATCGCTAGGCCGGGTCCGTCCGTGGCGTACCACAGTCTGGATTCGGGGTTTCTGAGCATGGGTCGTCCAACGCTGCGCAGGATGTGGGTTGCGATCGTCGGCGTCGGGTTGCTCGCTCTGCTGTCCGCAGGGCTCACGCCCAGTTCAGCCGCCGACCAGACCTGCATCTACATCGTGCAAGGTCTGCCGAGCCGAACGATCTCAGTCGCCGTCGACGGCGAATCGGTGGTCGATGGACTGGCTGGGGGCAAGGTGGCGGGACCCGTCCAGGTCAAACACGGTACGCGGACCGTGACCGTCTCTGAGGATGGCAAGACCCTGGTGACCAGCAAGGTCAAGCTGCCGGCGGGCTCCAACTCCGAGATCGTCGTCCACCTACCCGCCTCTCCTACCGGAGACCCGATGATCACCCGATTCGACAACAACCTGAAGCCCGTTCAGAAGGGCAAGGCCGCCGAGGCGTTCGGGCACGTGGCTGCGGCCGGTCCGATCGACGTCCGGGTGGACAAGAAGGTGGTCATGGCCAATATCGCGAACGGGGAGTACCTGTACACGGTCATCCCCGCCGGGACATACAAAGTTGACGTTGTTCCCACGGAGATGACCAAGCCTCTGCTCGGCCCGCTGGACCTGAGGGTTAAGCCGGCCAAGCTGACGTGGGTATTCGCGATCGGCGAGCCCGGCAAGGATCTGGCGATTGTTCGGCACGTGATCTCCCTCACGGCGACCAAAGGGTCGAAGCGGCCGACCGACATCACCACCGGCACGGGCGGCCAGGCGGCCGAGCTCATGAAGGGCCGCGGATCGAAGTCCTGATACGTACAGCTCGAGGCGCATGGTGATGAGTTGGACGAGATCTGCTCGTTGGTCGGTCGTTGAGAACTCGTTTGGACGAATGGAACCGGTCGTGGTGGGACGGCGGACTGCGGAGTTCGTCGATCACTGGGGCGGTGATCATCACGGTGTCCCGATCTTCGTGCCACATCGATAGCGTAGGCATGATTGGTCGGTAGCTACGCCGAACGCTTACCGAAGGGTTCGCATTCAGCGACACGGCATTTCGCGTTTCATTCTCATGGCGTCGCGTCGCCCAAAAGTGACGAATTATTCGCTCTTACGTCATTTGGCCACTGACAATGTCGAGGCTGGCGACCGGAATAGGGACTATTCATGCCGCCCAAGGTTGCTCCAAGACTGGGTCCCGCAAGACGGCGATTACGCAGAACGCCATCTGAAATACGATGAGGTCCGTGCTGGTGGGCCGCGAACATGAATTGACCGTGATGAGGTCATGCCTTGCTGACGCCCGTACAGGCACAAGCAGCGTCCTGGTTCTCAACGGGGAGCCCGGGATCGGCAAGAGCGCGTTGCTGGCCGGGGCACGCCGCGCAGCTGATCGCGTTGTGCTGTCGACCGTTGGGGTCGAAAGTGAAAGTGATATTGCCTACGTCAATCTGGCCGACGTATTCCGACACCATTACTCCTATCTGAACGCCATTCCGGACCGCCAGGCGGACGCCCTGGCAAGCGTTTTCGCGATCGGTCCGTCAAAGCCTGCAGACCGGTTCACCGTCGATGCGGCAACGCTCAATCTGATGGCGGCTATCGCCGCCGATGGGCCGGTAGTGGTCACCGTCGATGATGCTCAATGGGTCGACCGAGCCTCATTGGAGGCACTGACGTTCGCAGGGAACCGCCTGGAGGTCGAAGGCATAGTCTTGATGTTTGCCGTCAGATCAGGGCAGCCGGCCGCCCAGCAGCTCAGCCGGTTCCAGACGCTGGTGCTTACCGGGCTCGATAACTCCGCTGCGCGTGCCCTAGTCGCGCGAGCAGGGCTCCAAGCCATGTCGGAGGCCTCGACGTCTCGGCTCATTGAAGAATCAGGTGGCAACCCGCTCGCGCTGCTGACATTACCGGCGACCATGAAGGCAGATGACTTCGCGATGTGGGCATTGGGCGCTGAACCGCTGCCCCTCAGCTCCGTGATAGAGGACGCATTCTGCGACACCATTCGTGTCCTGCCAGATCAAACTCGAATGGCACTTCGCCTGCTGGCCATCATGGAGGCAGGCACTCCCGAGCACTTCAGGTCAGCATTGGAGCGAGAACGCCTCAGCGTCGACGACCTCGACCCGGCCGAGGATGCAGGTCTCATCAGCTACCAGCATGGTCAGCCAGGGTTCCGCCACCCGCTGGTACGTGCGGCTGCATACCGGACCTCTTCGGCCGCCGGCCGCCGGCGTGCGCATCTCCTCGCCGCCCAGATCTTGGAGCAGGCCACGAGCGCAACAGCCCTCGAGCGCCGAGCCTGGCATCTGGTGGCCGCCCGCACTGCCCCCACCGAAGCCCTTGCCCAAACGTTCCAGATCGCTGCAGATAACGAGTTCGCCGCTGCCAACTACACGGTTGCCGGGAGGCTATACAAACGAAGCTCGGAATTGACACCGGCAGGGAATAACGCAATGCGGCGCATGCTTCAAGCGGCCAATGCCTTACGCCTTGCAGGTGCCATCGACGAGGCCCGTACGCTACTCCGGAACGCCATGACCTTGGGGAGTGACCCAGAACTGCGGGCCGCGATCGACTATGCGCACTACCGCCTCCAGGTCTACGCCGGCGGCATGATTGACGGTCGCGATGGGCTAATAAAGACCGGAGCGGCAGCAGCCAAACTTCATCCAGCGCAGGCTGCGCAAATCCTGGGCGATGCGGCCCTCGCGAGCACGGTCATCGGCGATCTCCCGACTGCTCGGGCGACAGCCGAGCAGGCTATGCAGCTAGCGGGGAAATCTGATGGTAGTGATCCGCCGCTCGCCGTGGCTGCGGTCAATGCCATGGTCAAGGCCATCTCTGGAGACCCGGTCGGAGCCCGAAGGCTGCTCCACCCTCGTGCAGCCGAGATCGACGCCCTGGACCCGATGGGAATCGAGTTCGTCTACCAGGTTCCCCTCGAACTGAGTATCGCCCATCTGGCGAGTGAGGAAGCTGGTCGAGCCCGAACTCTGCTGGCGCGAGCCGTGGATGGGGCTCGGCAGCTTAGCGCGGCCGGCTTACTCCCCTTCAGGTGTGGCAGCCTGGGTCGCATCGATTTCTGGCAGGGTCGCTGGGCGAGTGCGCTAGCGCTAGTTCACGAGGCTCTCAGACTCGCAGATGACACAGGGTGGGCCACTGAGCGACCGAGCAATTTGGCGACCTTGGCGCGAATTGAAGCGATGAGCGGCCATCCAGAAGAGGCGCGCAGGCATGCGATTGAGGGCGTGGCAGCCTCCGAAGCGATTGGAGCCGGAACCTATCTCGCATTTGCCCAAATTGCCCTAGGCGCACTCGAGCTCACTGCTGGGAACCAGGCAGCGGCGATCAGCCACTTCGAAGAAGTCTCCGCCTTCAGTGATGACGTCGGCTTCAGCAACTCCCCCGTGATGTGGTGGTCGAGCGATCTGCTCGAATGCTATGTCAGCGAAGGCATGGACGACGCAGCCCAACGCGAGCTCAGTCGCCTTGAGAAGGTAGCCGCGAATCCAGATATGCCTACGACCGCAGCCGTTACCGCCCGGTCAAGGGCGCTGCTCGAGCCGGCGGCGTTCGAAGAACATATGACAGAGGCACTTCGACTGCATTCCATCAGCGATATGCCGTTTGAACGCGCACGGACTGAGCTAATGATTGGACAGCGTGTGCGGCGCCACAACCAGCCTGCCAAGGCTCGACCTCCGCTCACTTCCGCGCTAGCGATCTTTGATCGGCTGGGAGCGCCCGACTGGGCAAGCCGGGCACGCAGCGAACTTCAGGCGACTGGAATTCGGATACCACAATCTGAGGCACCTGGATTGGCCACGCTCACACCTCAGGAGCTGCAGGTAGCGCTCGCCGTTGCTCGCGGGCATTCCAACCGAGAGGTGGCAGGCTTGCTGTTTCTCAGTACCAAGACCGTTGAATTCCACCTCAGCAACGTGTACCGAAAACTCGGCATCAATCGCCGCACACGATTAGTCACCATGGTCACCCAACAAGCAAGCCTCCCGGCATCAGCCGCCAGCTGAGGCCGCGGAAACCTCAGGGCGCAATCGTCTCGATCAGTCCGCTGGAACAGCGCCGCGAGGCCAGCGTGCTGGATGTCATCTGGCCGGTGGTGGCACGTTCCTGGGACGCCATGGGGCGAACGCGCTCGCGTCGCGGGGCAGGACCGCGGCCAGGTCGGGGCAGTGGCGCAGGATCACGCTGATCATGCCGTTATTGGCGATCCAGTCCATGCCGAACGGCGAGTAGATCTCAGGACGGAAGTCCACGGTGAGGAACCGATCGCTCTGCAGCCGGCGCGACGCCATCAGGATGAAGATGCGGAACGCGGTGTCGGAGAAGCCAAACCCGTCCGGCGGCGTCTCGGCGAAAAGCCCGACCATCGTGTCGATCTCATCGATGCTGCGGTAGACGCTCCGCAGCCGCTGAACCGTCTCCGGATCAGCGCTCAGGTCCTCCCACCGCGTGATCCGCGGCTTGTGCAGCCCCGCGCGAAAATCGTTGTAGCGCGGAACGCCGCGCCTGCGGGTGCGGACCAGGTCGACGACCGACAGGTCGACGCGCTCGCCGTCGCGCACCAGGTTCCGAAGGGCGTTCGGGTAGTTGTGCAGGGTGATCGCGCCCGGATACGACAAGCCAAAGGAGTAGAGGGTGTTGGCCAAGCCTAGGACTTGGAGCTCCTTCTCGGCGCCGACGCCCTGCAGGGCGTCGAACCCGCACCGCCGCAACACCTCACCGGTCGCGTGGCTGCGGAAGACGTAGTCGTCGGGCAGCAGGGGATGCATCCGGTAGACCGTGACGAAGTCCTCGGTGAGCGAGTACGGGGCGGCGTGGTGGTCCGGCTTCGTCTTCGGGATGCCCACACTCGAGTGGGCGTCCATCAGCCAGATGCCCAAGCGGGTCAGCCAGTCCTGCGCGGGCGGGCCATTCCAGTTGGTCTTGAGAGCGACGTCGACGGTGTCTGTCGCCAGGATCGCGGGTGTCCACTCCACGGTGTGGATCTTTGCGACGAGCGCCGCGACGATCAGGCGGGCGGTGTGATAGACCCGGTCGTCGGGCCAGCCGCGGTAGTGGCGCCGCAGCTCGTCGCATAGCAGGTTGTGCTCCCGCGCGAACAGCGTGTGGAGGCCGCTGAGTCCCAGCCACCAGCTGTTGTTGAACCCGGTCGCGCCCAGGCCGCGAGCGTCGGGCGGGAGGAACCCGTTGTCGGTCAACCGCAGCTTCGCACCGTCGCGCAGACGCTGCGCCGTCGCCTCATCCGCGCCGTACGCCTCTGAGGCGTCCCACCAGTGGGAGACGCTGTTGGGGAACGTCCGGTCGCTGCCCCCGGGTCGCAGGTCGGCGTAGGAGACGTTGCCCGCGATCCGCATCCGCGGCTCCTCTGGCCCGCCGGGCGTGTTCGTCCACCGCACGCCGTCGGGCAGCGGCACGACGACGTCGCGGTCGCCGAGGCGGTGGCGGTCGTGATGAACCCAGTCGTGCACCTGGAACTGGATCCACGCGGCGGCGAGCAGGTTCAGCGACGTCGCCGGGCGGAACGTGTGGCGGGCGAGCAGCTCTTCGCTCACCAGGTACGGGTTGGGCTCGTCCGGATCATGGCAGTAATCGGGCGCGAGGTTGCGCCCGAATGCGGCCCCGACTGCGCCCATGTGCGGGTCGGACAGGTCGTTGGCGGTGCCGTTGAAGCTGCGCCGCACCCGGTCGGCCTCTTCCGGCGGGGCGGGAGGCACGGGTCGGGTACGAGGCGGTGCCTCCCGCTGCTCGGTGTCGATGAGGTTGTCGCGCCGCAGGACGTGCCGGACCGCGTCGAGATTCAGAAGGCCGAGGCGTACGCCCAGGCGGTGCCAGGGCACGAACCGGTTCACAAGCCGGAACGCCGAGCGGGTGGCGGTCCCGAGGACGACGTTGCGCCGCGGCGTCTCGGTCAGCCACCGGTACTGGTGGCGGTGAGCGGCGCTCGCGTCGTAGGCGGCCTTCCGGGCCCGATTGAGGTTGCCCAGCGGCCGGAAGTCGTCAGTGGTGTTCCACGGGTTGAAGTCCACGGACCGCGCCGCGAGCGGCTCGGCCACGTCGCCGATGCCGGTCGCATCGCGGCGGTGGATCGTGAGCACCGCGACCGCTACCGGCGGCGCGGCGCGCTCTGACCACTCGACCGCTGTGTCTTCGATCGGCGTGGCCTTGGCGTCGTAGAACCGCTGCAGGCACAGCTCGAAGCAGACATCACCGGCAGCGAGCCGCCGGGCGACCTCGTGGGAGAGGAAGTCGGGATCGTGCCGCGCCGGCGGCGGCGCGTCCGGCCTGCCGGGTGCGGGCTTAAGCAGGTAGCGGACGGCGAGCGTGTCGCCCCACGCGATCGCGCCGCGGCTCCAGTACGTCTCGGTCGCGATGCTGCCGATGGTCCGCCGGGCGGCCTGCACGTTGCGTAACATCCGCAGCGTCTCCCGCGGGCCGCAGCTGACCACGAGCCCGGCCAGGCCGACGATCCGGGAGACTGTGCCGCCGGCCGTGGCGACCGCGAACCGCACGAACTGTCGGGCGTCCCGGGCGTGCGACACGGGAAAATTCGTGGCGAGCAGGTCGTGCTGTTCGCCCGCCTGAGTTGTCACGCGGACCGCGACGCCGCGAAGGTCCTTGTCCCCATCCGGACGTACAGTCCCGGCCGCGTTCGAGAAGCGGACCAGCGCGGGATAGACGGCCCCGGAGCGCGCGAAGCCGACCTCCAGGTCCGGGGGGAGATCGAGGAAAGTGAGCTCCGCGTCGTCGACGGCAAACGTGGCCTTGGCGTGGACGGCGCGGTCCACGCCGTGCCGGACACCGTGCGCCCCGGCGGCCTTGCGATTCTTCAGCTGCACCCGCATGATGTCGGTTGCGAGCGCCTCGAACGCCACCCGCTCCCGCTCGGGGCTTCCGCCGACGTACTGCTCCGTCCACGCGGGACGCTGTGAGCGGGCCGGCGTCGGGTCGGCGCGCTCCGTCGATATGGCCATGGCATGGTTCCCTTCATTCGCGGCGGAAGCGCTGCTCCACCATCTCCACGAGGCCGTCGATGACGCCATCCGGCGACGGGCTGTAATGCGGGATCGCCCAGCGCGTGATCCGAGCGTCGATGAGGCTGGGCCGCCTGCTGGCCAGCGCCGCGGCGAACGCCGCCTCGACTCCGATGCTCACTAGGCCTTTGACGGTGGCCTCGTACACGCGCATCGGCGCTCCTTCCGTCATACCTACGAGGCGCTGGCGGCGCTGCTGATACGTATCGGCTCGCCTCGTTATGGCCGCGGCCTTACTACGGCGTGAGGGAACAGCGCGTCCTGTATCAAGCATGGGATCCAGTGCTCTGTACGGTGACGGACTGTCCGGCGAAGGAGGCGTCGTGGAAACTCCGCGAGTCCGGCTGGCGCCCTGGCAGCAACAGGTTATCGCCAAGGCTAACTTTGTTGAGTACGAGCGCGACCGGCTCTTGCCGCCACGTCCTAAGAATGACGATCCCATCTACGCCGCCACGGATGTGCCTCTGAGAGCCGCCCGCGAAGCTGCCGGTGTGCAGGTGAACGGCGAACCTCTCCACGGCAGGTCGAGGGTCGGCAGGCCCGGCAACTGGCTCGCCAACGGATGGACCGGCGGCCCGATCAAAGGTGCCTTTGTTCACCTCCACCTGGCCCTGGTGGGGCTCGTCGACCTGTACACCGAGGATGACATCAAGGCGCACAGCCCAGGTGTCCTCGCCCGGATGCAGCACTGTCTCGCGCCCACGGATCGACGTCGACAAGAGGCGGAGGCGCTGTTCGGCACAGTGACGAGCGGTGCGTCCACCGGCACGACCAGTCCGCAGCAGATTCGCGGGGGCCTGAGCAGTGGTGGTGACGGCAACGGCGCGGCCACTGAGCTCTGCCGGCAGCGGGCTGCGTTTCGCGAGGCAATGAAGATCTCGTACGAGGCTGCGGATGAGCAACATGCCCGTGTCCGCAGCCTCAGGAATACTCTGATCATCGCGGCTGCGCTGCTGACAGCGCTGGTGGGCGTGGTGTGCATCGTCGGTCTCCGCTTTCCTGATGCGATCCCGCTGTGCTTCCAGCCGCCTGCGTGTCCGTCTACGAATGGGAGTGGCGGTCCATCGCCGGGCGATATCCCGATTGTCGCGCTCATGGGGATGCTCGGCGGCGCGATGTCGGCGACCTTCGCAATTCAGAGGCTCCGCACCACCCCCGCCCCAATTCCGAATGACCTCCAGGTTTCGCTTGCACTCCTCAAGCTCCCCGCCGGTGCGCTCACCGCAATCGGCGGCCTCGTACTCATCCATGGCCAGTTCATCCCTGGCCTAACCGATTTGGATAGTCAAGGGCAAATCCTTGCATATGCCATTGTGCTGGGCGTCGCGCAACAGCTGGTCACGAGGTTCGTCGACCAGAAGGCCGAGGACATCTTGGCCGCCGTCCCAAGCAAAGGGCGCCGCCCCATGAGTGCGCAGGAGCTAGACACAGAAACCCAGGCAACAGGCCAAGAGATGCCGGCCGTGACGAGCACGGCATGAACGAGCGGCTGAGCTGAGCCCGTAACGCCACACCAAGATTCAAAGAGTTAGTTGCAGCGCCTATCCCGCGCGTACGGAAGGCCCCCGCTCGAGCTGGCTCACCCCATCTCAGGCACGGCAGCAAAACCCTAGGGTGCAAACCTAGGGATTCTGCTGATGCCCGAGGTCAACCGGCCGCCCTAATTTCCAAACAGCCGCATTCCCTGATGCGGCATCCGGAAGGAGGCCGGTTCCGTGTCAACCTCAGACGCAGAACTTCTCGGGGCCGCCAGAAACGGTGACGAGGGGGCGTGGGAGCAGATCATCACCCGCTACCAGCCGCTCGTCGACACCATCAGCCGTCGGCATCGGCTGGCGCCGTACGACGCCAACGACGTAAGCCAGTATGTCTGGATGCAATTGCTGGCCCACATCGACAGATTGCGCGAACCCCAGGCGCTCCGCGGCTGGATCTCAGCCACCGCCAGACACCGGTGCTATGAGATTCTGCGCACTCACAAGCGTTCCGTCAGCGTGGACCCCCTCGTCATTTGCCGCTTCGAACTGGTTGATACCACGGCAAGGAGGACAAACAGCGAAAGCCGCTTCGCGGTTGACGATGACCTCCTGCGCGCGGAACAACGCCGTGCCATCCGGCAGGGGCTGGCCGAACTGACGGAGACTCAGCAGAAGTTACTGCTCTTACTGGTTGCCGATCCACCCGTCCCCTACTGCGAAATCAGCCGGCGCATGAACGTCCCTATTGGCAGCATCGGGCCGACCAGAGCCCGGCTGCTGAAGAAGCTACAAAACAGCGTCGCTGTGCGTTTATTGATGGAAGACATGCCCGATGCGGTTTCGGTAGCTGCGTGACGACACTTTTCTAAGTTGCACAGCCGATCGAGCGGGCTGATCAGGCGTGATGCTTTCTCAAGTGTTGGATCAGTTTGGCGCCGCTCCAGGTCGAGACTGCGATCGAGCGGCGCAGCGTGTACAGCGGCGCAGCAGAATCGAGTTT
>Ga0307293_10000344_pt1 | contig 11616 bp, 9 predicted proteins | sample ER_DNA_150_FD_194488 | JGI IMG/M metagenome (GOLD analysis project Ga0307293, IMG submission 194488) | Bulk soil microbial communities from the East River watershed near Crested Butte, Colorado, United States - ER_DNA_150 | ecosystem: Environmental > Terrestrial > Soil > Floodplain | place: USA...
GGCGTACTCGGACTGGTAGACGAACACCATCCCGCCGCCGCACTTGTAGGACACGCCGGCCACGCTTTCACGCTCTGGCGTCAACCCAAGCGTGTCCTCATAGAAGCTGCGGGCCTTCGGCAGGTCCTTCGTGGGCAGCGTGGCTACGGCTGTGTGCTGTGACAACATCGAAGCGCCTTCCTCGATCGGCAGTGTTCTGACGGTACGCCAGATCCGCCGTGCTGGGGTCACAAGGCCATGACCGCTCCGCGGTCGTGGAAGCGGCGATTGAGGCGGTTCTTGTCCGGCGTACGCTCACGGATTCTGCCGTAGTGAGATCAACACGTGCACTTGGAGAGGCTCCCGCTTTCCCTTGAGTTGCAGTTCGCCCAGCGGTGTTGTGACCGCGTCGGGCAGCAGCGCCTTGGTATCCGGACCGATCGCCACGCCACCGGCAGGTGCCTGACCCTCAATACGGGAGGCGATATTGACGGTGTCGCCGACGATTGTGTGGGTGCGCCCTCCCGAGGCACCCAGCAAACTGACCGAGACCGGTCCGGAGTTGATCCCCACTCGGAATCGCGGCCACTCAGGATGCTCCTCGGCCAGACGGGAGGTGGCTTCTTGCAGGGCAAGTCCTGCACCGGCCGCGCGTTCAGCATGATCAGGTTGATCACCACGTTTGTTGAAAGTCACCATGAGAGCGTCTCCGATAATGCGATCAATCTCGCCACCGTGCGGTGTCATGACCGCAGGGACTGCAACCGCGAAGTGCTCATTCAGCATCCCCGTCACCTCCTCAGGCGCGTGGTTTTCGGAGAAACTGGTGAATCCCTGTAGGTCGGCGAATAGCACGCTGATCTCACGGCTGCCACCACTCGTTTGCTGAAGATAGAGCTCGGCAAACCTCTCTTCATGCCAGGAGGCCCGCGCACTCAATGCCACGAGGCCGAATGCAGCAAGCATTAACACGTGCCACTCCCACCACGAGAGGTGCCAGTTGCGGCCAAATGCAATTGCGATCATGGACTCCGCCAGGAGTACGAACGCCGATGGCACTGCCAACAGCAGCAAAGAGGGATGGCGTAGCCACAACTGGATGTAACGCACGGCGCTGCCTGTATAAAGCAGTACACCCGGCACTGCCAGCCACAACGGCAAGCCCTCCGCGAACTGTGGCGGCCGGTTGAGCGGTGGCAGGGCTGCAAGAGACCACACCGCCCAGATGATCATCAGGCCAAGCAGAGCCAGTCGAAGACGTTTACCGATCCGAACATTGCGCACCGCGCTATCGCCGGAGAGTTCTCGCGTCGACAGCACCGCGAACACCGAACCGATAGCCACACCAACCGGAGTAGCAATCGCGAAACCAACGTTGCTCCTGCCAAGCAGGACGCCCGGAGTCGCCAGCGCATGCAGGGCAAGGAAACCGGCCGAGGACAAGAAGGCAAGCGAGACGTAGAGCAGCCGCGCATCGCCCCGCCGCACAGCCGCCTCACCAGTGGCGTACGCCAGAACCGCTGAGATAACCGCCGTGCTCAATACAAGCCAGAAGTGCGCAGGATGGTGCTCCAACCGAACATCAAGGTCTGGCCGCCACAGCAGCAGAGCCAACCCGAGCAGGGGCACCGCCAACGCAGCGGCGGTAAGACCGATCCGCGTTGTGGCGCGCGTGGACTTAGTCACGTCAGGCCTGCCGCGCAGCCAGAAACTGGTGGATTTCGGAGACGACGACGGATCCTTCGCCGACGGCGGAGGCCACTCGTTTGACCGAGCCCGATCGCACGTCGCCGACAGCGAACACCCCGGGAACGCTCGTTTCGTGTGGATGCGGCGAGCGTGGCAGTGTCCACGACGGGCAGGACGCTGCCTGGGCTCCGGTGTACAGAAAGCCGTACGGATCGCGGTCGACGTCTGCCGGAAGCCAGTCCGTCCGCGGCCTTGCACCGATCATGACGAACAGGCTTTCCAGAGGTAGATGCTGCTCCTGTCCACTGTTGCGGTCGCGCAATGTGATCCATTCCAGCTGTCCGTCGCCGTGCCCGCCGACCACCTCCGTATTCAGGTGCACCTTGATCATCGGCTGCGCAGCAATGGCATTGACCAAGTACGCGGACATGCTGTCCGCCAGCTTCGACCCTCGAACGACCATGTGCACGGATGCGCAATACCTTGCCAGGTGCAGGGCCGCCTGGCCCGCAGAATTGCCGGCACCCACCACACCGGCACGCAGCCCGGTCAGCGCTTGAGCAGCCGAGACGCTCGCTCCGTAATACACGCCATGATTACTGAGCTCCTCCAAGCTCGGGACACCGAGGCGTCGGTACGAGACCCCGGTCGAGATCACCACAGCCCGCGCGCAGACCTCCCCGACGTTTCCGATTTGAGCCGCGAACCCGCCGCCCTCCTGGAGAGTGAGTCGTTCCACCTCCCTGGTGACAACGAAACGAGCACCGAAAACCCACGCCTGCTGATACCCGCGCTGCACCAGATCGGCACCACTCAGCCCTCGGGAGAAACCTAGATAGTTCCGAATCAGGGAACTCATTCCGGCTTGGCCGCCGATCGCCTCGCGCTCCACGACGACGGTGCGGATTCCTTCCGACGAGGCGTAAACGGCCGCCCCGAGGCCCGCAGGACCGGCCCCGACAACCAGCAGATCAAAGTCGCGATCAACATCTTTCAACGTGGTGGGAATGCCCCACGCCTCGAGGATCTCGGCGTCGGTCGGATCGATGAGACGGGTGCCGCCGATCGCTGGCATCCATACCACGACCTCACCCTCGGGGTGCCCGAGGTCAGCTAGCACAGTCTGGCCGAGCTCGGAGGCACGCGGACGAAAGGCATGCGGGATGCCGTTGCGGTTCAGCAGGTCGCTTACCGCATACGCTCGTCCGCTGTGCTGGGCTGCAACGACGACAACCTCGCGAAAATTCGCTGGCTCGCTGCGTGACCACTCCTGAACAAACTCAGCAACGACGCGGTGAAACAACTCGTCGGGCGTTATCCAAGGCTTGAGTATGTAGTAGCTGATGTCGCCAACAGCTATGCTCCGCAAGATCCTCTGTGCCGACTCAGGATGGGCCCAGGCGCCCCACGGCACGAGGAGTGCGCGCCGTGCATTTGGGTGCAGACTCCTTGCCGTCTCAAAGATTTCGGCTCGGGCGTTGTCGGGCAGCGAGTCGTCCACCAGGACAACCGCTACCCTCTCCTGCCGCTGCCTGGCGCCCTGAAGTGTCCTCACCGCGTCCTCGGGAAGCAGCTCCCCACGCACCCGAAAATCAGCTCCGAATGCGCGTTGCAGCTCACCCTCGATCCTTCCGAGCAGACGAGCATCCGCGTCGACCGCCAACAGCAGCGGCCGGTCACCCCACTCTCCGACGGCCATGACACCAGGCTAGGCACATAACCGCTCGGTGTGATGGCGCCCCGCTCGCGCTGGTGATTCCAGGAGCGACCAGTCGGGATGCTCGGCCGTATTCGAGAAACTGCAAGCGAACCGCAGAACTGAATCCGCCTCGATCTAGAGATGCAATTTGCCCGAAGTTTAGGACCGGAGTTCTGAGGAAGTCTGACCTCTGGCCGCGTCCGTTTCCGGAGCATCGAGTCTCGCCAAGCTATGGCGCGCCCAAAGAAGTAGCCCGAGATAGGCAAGGTCGAAGATGCTGCACAAGATGCCGAGGCCAAGAATGAACGCTGATCCTGCCAGGGCACCGAACGCGATGGTCGGAGCAAGAGTCCCAATCCACTTCGCAACAGCGATGACGACGCTCTGACCGCGGGGGCCTCCGCGCGCGACAAACATCGCGATGAACAAGCCCGACATGAGCAGGTTCTGCAGGAACGCCGCGTACTTTGACGCGTCCATCCAGCCGAACTCCACAACAAACAGCCATTGGACGATGTAGGCCGTGGCAAAGAGGAGGACGGTCCACGCAATGAACATCGGCTGGCTCACAAAGCCCGGCAGTTCTTTTCGCCCGTAACGAAGGAACGTGTAGATGATCAGCACGTCGGCCACAGTCCAAGCTAAATTGACGAAAGTCTGCACCGAGAGGTCGGTGGCTAGGCCGCGCGTCGCATGAATCGACTCCCAGGCGATATTGAGCGCGAGCGCGGCCGCCGGTATCGCGTACGTCTTCTGCTGAAAGCCGATGCGAATTGCGACGATGTAGACCACCGTCCAGGCAGCACCACTCAGCAGGGTCAAAGCCAAGACCATCGGCGACTCCCACGACTCAAACAACGCCCTTGGATGTGAACCCGTTGGACGTGAACATGGTCGCAGGTCCCACCCACTGGCTGTTGATGGAGATGAAGCCCTGGGCTGCGCTACGGGCCTGTGTCGCTGGCCGGAACCGGTTCCGCCAGACCCTCAGGGTCGTTGCCGCCCTGGTCGAGCCGGAGCGGCGGGTATTGGTCGGTCATCAATGCCACGTACACCACGAGCCGGTAGCTCCACCGGTTGATTCCGACCGCCAAGTCATAGAGGCCCGTGGGATAACGCGTAGTGAACAGCAACGCGATAGCCGCGATCAACACAGACGCGCCGATCAAGCTTGGCGTGGAATAGGTAACGGCACGGCCGTCCTGCATGGTTGTGGCCACGACATACCCGGAGCCGACCAGCGCGCCGACGAGGATGTATTGCGGGAAGGCGAGCAACCACTTGACCAGCGGCAGCCAACGATTCAGCTGCTGTGGGTAGTCGATCTCCAGCCGCGCCGGGTAGTCCGGGACGTCAGCGAGAGTGAACGGCGGGTACCGGTCGGTCGCCAGGGCTGTGTAGCCGTAGTAGCTCACCCGCCAAGACCACCGAAGCACTCCGACGTTGAAGTCGAACAGGCCCTTCGGATATCTGGTAGTGAACAAGATCGCGAAGAAAGCGATCCAGGTGACGATCAGGAACGCAAGCCACAGGAAAGCCAGAATGATGTAGTGCGGGATCAGCAGGAGCCATTTCACCAGCCACAACCCCCGACTGGGCTGGTCGAAAAAGGCTCGCACGGAGAGGGGGTAGGCGGAGGAGCTCATAGTGTCTTCCTTGGGTATGGCGGACGTGACCCGCGTTTTGTCCACTGTGGGGCGAAAGCTTCCAATGCCGGTCAAAGCGACCTTTGCTCGACAGCCTCTCATCAGGAGCAGCGAACAATTCATCGCCGCGCTGCTGGCAAGGCAAATGACAAATTTGCTGTCACGAGGAATGGCCGTTGTCTCCTCGCGTTCAGGTGCGACGGTCGTCTCCTAGGTCCATGCCGAGCATCGTGCAGGGCGTCTTGCAGAGCTCCACAGACATCGCGGCCGTCAAGCCACGCGGCGGCGGCTACGCAAGCGACTCGACGTAAACGATCTGACATGCGATCGTGCCGATATGGCCGACGACTCGACCACGGGTACCCGCGGCATTGTCAGAACGGATGAAAGCCCCAACGATGAAAAGGGCAATCAAACGGTCACTGCTGCCTCTGTCTGTCATGTCGTTCATGACGAACAGGTTGGCGAGATGACTCTGAGCCGCGACACTGTCAAGCGTCTGCTCGCGAGCCGCAACTTCTTTTGGATTGACCTACCCCAGCCGACGGTGGAGGACTTCGCCGTACTGCGCGATGTCTTTCAGTTCCATCCGCTCGCCCTCGAGGATTCCGAGCATTTCGGCCAGCGGGCGAAGCTCGACGACTACGACGACTTCGTCTTCCTGGTCGTCTATGGCGCCGTCCCCGACGAAGACCGACTGGTCGAGGTGCACTGCTTCTATTCCGAACGCTTCCTCATCACCGTCCACCGGGACGAGGCGCCGGCCTTTGCCGACGTACGGCATCGCTACCAGAAGCGTCAGGCGCCGATCGATGATCCTGCGCTGCTGCTCTACCGGATCATCGACGCCTTGGTGGATAGCTTCTTCCCCATCTTGGCTGACTTTGACGACCGGATCGACGAGCTCGAAAACCAGACGTTCCTGCACGCGAGCGACGCGCAGCTGCAGGAGATCTTCGGCATGAAGCGGTTACTCGTCGGAATGCGGAAGGCGGTGACTCCTCAGCGAGATCTGTTTGCCAGTCTGATGGGTGGTGTCGCCGAGTTGCCCGGGATGACGACCGAGGCAGAGCGCCATTTTCGTGACATCTACGACCACCTGATCCGGATCAGCGATCTGATTGACACCTACCGCGACCTGCTTACCAGCTCGATGGACGTCTTTCTCTCGACCGTCTCCAACCGACTCAACGTCGTGATGAAACAGCTTGCGGTGATCGCGACCGTCTTCTTGCCGCTTACGTTCATCACCGGCTTCTTCGGCCAAAACTTCGGCTGGCTCGTGCGGAATATCGGCGGCTGGCCCGCGTTCGTCGGGCTCGGCATCGGGACGGAGATCGTGGCCGTTGCGATCCTGGTGACCTTCTTCAAGCGCCGCGGCTGGTTCTAGTCGTCGGCGGTCTGCTGCTCTTGTCCGCTATTTTGATGGTGGCCATCAGCACTCGCACGCACGTCGCAGATTTCGGACCGGTCACGCATGATCCCGAGATGGCACCATTAGAGCAGTGAGCCGTTTCTGGCGTCCTTCGGTCGATTTTCATCGCTGTTCCCTAGGAGCAAGAGGCTGCTGTCCGATGACCAGACTTTTCAATGATCCGGCAGATTTCGCGAGCGAGGCCTTAGACAAATTTGTCCATGCGCATAGTCGATGGTTCGTCGCGCTCCTGGCGGTATTGTCCGTGCCGCCCTCGGCGCTCCCGGGAACGTTGCGGTGGTGGTGGGTGGGGGCTCCGGCCATTACCCGGCCTTTAGCGGGCTGGTCGGACCTGGCATGGCCAACCGGGCCGCTATCGGCAACGTGTTCCTCGGCCGGTTCGCCCACGACCCGCATGCCCTGGCCACAGTAATCGCTGGAGCCGACGGCCTCACCCAACAGGCACAGGAGGTGCTGCGATGACCATTGGGCTGGGAACCTATGCATTTTTCTGGCAGTGGCAGACCACGGCAAGCCAGCCGCTGAGCCTAACCGACATGATTGACAAGACCGCCGGTTGGGACGTCACCTTGTTCCAGATCTGCGACTACCCACCCATCGAGACCTACGACGACGCGGCTCTGGGCGCCCTCCGCCGCCACGCCGCCGACCGCGATGTCCAACTGGAGCTCGGCACCCGCGGCGTGCAACCCGAGCACCTGACCCGCTACCTGCACATCGCCGAAGCCCTCGACGTCACCCTGGTGCGGAGCATGATCAACTCAGCCGCCCATCGACCGACCATTGAGGAGGCGATTGAACTGCTCAGGCAGGTCATCCCGGACTACGAGGCAGCCGGCGTGACGGTCGCGCTCGAGACCTACGAGCAGATCCCAGTCCGCGACCTTGTTCGGATCGTAGAGACCGTCGGCTCCCCAGCTCTCGGGATCTGCCTCGACCCAGGCAACTGCGTTGCGGCGCTGGAGACGCCGACCAGCACGATCGAGCGCGCCGCGCCGTACGTGCGGAACTTGCACGTAAAGGACTTCGCCTTCAGCCGCAAGGACGGATGGGTCGGCTTCACATTCGCCGGCGCCCCCCTCGGCGAGGGCCTGCTTGATTACGACTTCATGATCGACACCGTCCGCCCCGACCAGCGGGGCATCAACCAGATCATCGAACATTGGCTGCCATGGCAGGGCGACAGCGCGACCACCATCCAGACCGAAGACCAGTGGACCCTCCACAACCTTCACTACCTAAGGAGCCAGACCGCATGACCGAACAGCAGCTGACCATCGCCGTGATCGGCGCCGGCGGCAAGATGGGGATGCGGGTGTCGGACAACCTGCAGCGCAGCAGCCACAATGTCCTCTACGCCGAGAACTCACCAGCCGGGCAGCAGCGCACCACCGACGCCGGCCGAACCGTCACCGACTCCGCTGAGGCCGTCGTCAACGCCGACGTCGTGATCCTCGCCGTCCCAGACGTCGCCCTCGGCCCCGTCTCCAGCGACCTGGTCCCCCAGCTGCAGCCGGGCGCCATAGTGCTCACCCTCGACCCCGCCGCCGCCTACGCCAACCTGTTGTACCAGCGGGCCGATGTCGAGTACGCCGTCGCGCACCCCTGCCATCCCTCGGTATTCCTGCAGCGCAGGACCGAGGCCGAGCTCAACGACACGTTCGGCGGCATTGCCGCCCCGCAGGACGTGGTGGCCGCGTTGGAGTCCGGCAACCAGGACAAGATCAAGATCGCCGAAGAGGTGATCCGGCTGATGTACACCCCAGTCGTCGAGGTGCACTGGGTGACGGTGAAGCAGCTCGCCTATCTGGAACCGATCCTGGTCGAGGTCGTCGCCTGCATGGTCGGTGATCTGCTCAACGACGCACTGCAAGAGACGGTCAACACCGTCGGCGTTCCGGAACCGGCGGCCAAGTCCATGCTGCTGGGCCATGTGCAGGTTGCGCTGGCCAACGGTCTTCGGGGCGACAACCCGTTCTCCGACGCCTGCCTGATCGCCATGGACTACGGCCGGAAAAAGATCATCAACGAGGACTGGAAGTCGATCTTCAACGACGACGAGCTGGACCACGTGCTCAAGCAGATGCTCCACCTAGACAGCATTTCCCGATGAGCAAGACGATGGCCTAGGTGCTCCAGTGAGCCGCTGCTCTCCCCGGAAGGACTCCCGCTGATCGGTAACCCTCCGACGAAATGAGGTGACCTACGGGTACTGAGATGACCGGCGACGATTCGGGCCGAGTCGGCTCACGCTCACCGTGGCAGGTCGGAGTAGCGGTCTGAGCTTCAAGATGATGCTGACGACACTCGCCGTCAGAGGAGTTCGGCGATGAGCGCTGCTGCAGCTGTGGCACCGTCATGCTCTACTGGCCTGTAGTCGACCTGCCGTCCGATCTCCTGCGCGATCATCTCTCCGATCCTCTCGGGTGTCGCCACGTCGAAGTCGAGTAGGCGGCCGGCGCCGTATTGCTCGAGCCGGTGGCGCACATGGAAGTTCTGCTCGAAGTGGTGGCGCAGCGGGACGTAGAGGAACGGCCTACGAGTTGCCGTCAATTCCATACATGTCGTCAACCCTCCCTGCACGACTGCCAGGTCGCAGGCGGCAAGGTGTCGGTAGAGCTCGGGGACGAAGCCGCGCACCTCGAGACCCTCGTGCTTGGGGAACGTGTCGGGATCGATCCTTGGGCCTGTGACGACAACCATCCGAAGTGCTGGAACTCGATGCTTCGCCTCCGGAAATGCCTCGATCACTCGGCGCAGGAGATGTCCGCCGACCCCGGAACCGCCGACGGTGACGATGCAGATCTGCTCGTCGTCTCGGTAGCCGAGCTCATGCCGCAGCCGTGCGCGATCGGCAAAATCGGAGGGATCAAACCCGGTGACGTAGCCGGCGAAGGAGTAGTGCTCGCGGGTCCAGTCGCGGATCAGGGGGAGCTCGGGGCCGAAGGCGTCGGGCACGATGTCGGAGTCATTGCCGACGAAAATCGCGTGATCGCGGACGCGCGGAAAGCGCGCGATGTGCTCGATCATCTCTGCGTTGTAGTCCGCGGTCAGGAAGGCTTCGTGCTCCCCGCCATCCGGCATCGGCAGCCACCCGACGAAGTCGGTGAGCCAGACGTACGCGGCGCGCTTCTGCTCCGGATTCTCGTGCAGGTAGTAATCCAACTCCCACGCCTCATCACCGATCCACAAGTCGTACGGTTCCTCGCGCACGAGATCGTGGAACACCATGAAGTTGGACAGCAAGATCTCATCCATCCGGCGGATCGCCTGAAAGCAGTGCAGATCATGCTCGGCAGACTCGCTCTCGATATGGCTCGATTCATTAGAAAGCAGGGCACTTGCCGGGTGGATCCGCTCACCGGCAGCCTGCAGAACCTTCGTCACCGGGTGCTGGGCGAGCCAGTCGATTTCGAGGTCGGGATGCAGCTTGCGCAGCTCGTCGGCGATCCCGACATCCCGCTGGGCGTGCCCGAGCCCGATCGGGGAGGAGATGTACAACGCTCGCTTGCGACGGGACCTCCCGCGGACCCACCGCCGGGGTGGCGGCGCCGGCTTGAGGAAGTCTCGGACGAGCAGGTTGACCTTGACGGGATCACGGACGTGCGGCGCGTGGCCCGAGCCCTCGAGCACAACCAGCTGACCGCCCGTGTGCTCGGCGAGGGCTATCCCGCGGGACACGTCGGACATCCCATCCCGGTCGCCATGCACGACCAGGACCGGGCAGCGAACGCGTCGCGCGAGCTCACGTGCCTCGCCAGCCTCCAGGCCCCCGTCTGTGAGCACGAGCGTCTCGCCCGTGGTCTCCAGGCCCCAGCCAACGCCATCCTCGATTGGCTTGGTCGAGTGCGGCTCGGGGAACATTGTCGACAGGAAGAATTTTAGAAACCCCCGGTAGTCGCGCAGCCAGTAGTGCTTGTTGTACCGCGCCCAGCCTTCATCGCTGTCGAGCTCGTCCTCCCACGAGTACACCGCTCGCTCCGGCCGTGGGTGTCCGCCGCCCGGATACGTCGGACCGATGAAGACCGCAGCCTCGACCCGCTCCGGATGGTTTGCGGCAAGCAGTAGCCCGCGCTGCACGCCCCGTGAGAAGCCGACGATGATCGCCCGGTCGGTCTGCGTCGCGTCCATCACCGCGATCGCATCGGCCGCGAACTCGCTCTCCGCGTACGCCTCGAACTCCGTCGGTCGGTCGGAGCGGCCGTTGCCCCGCGGGTCGAAGGTGAGTACGCGGCAATGCCGCGCGAGGTACGGGACCTGCATTTTCCACTGTCGAGAGTGCATGAGCGTCCACGTGGGCAGCAACAGCACCGTTGGCTCGCCGGCACCAAACACCTCGTAGTAGACCTTGACACCGTCCCGCTCGACGTAGCCGTCACTGATCGGTTGGCATGCGCGCATCGTCCGCCCTCCCGGACCCTTCCTCGAGCTGTCGGATGACCACGCCGATTCGTCGTAGCGCCGAGCGGATCGGCAGCGCCTCCCGGTCGAAGCCGAGAAGCAGCAGGGCCTCCGCACCTATGAACATGGCACCAAGAAGCGTGGACAGCTCGCCGGCAGTGAAAGGACCGATCAGGCCGTGTCGTTGCTCGGCCTCGCGTGCTACCTGCGCGAGCAGGGCGAACCATCCGCCCACGAGCTCACGGACCGCGTCGCCAAGCTCCTCGTTGGACCAGCCTGCCGCGATCATCTCCTGCAACACCCGCACGTAGCCGGAGTCCAAGTCCTCCTCGAGGAAGTCGCAGGCGCGCTCGTAACGCTGCCACAGCGGCGCATCCGCGCCGTACATCTTCCGTTGGCGCGCCAGACGGCGCTGATTCTCCTCCTCCAGCAGCGCGAGGATGAGGCCCTGCTTGGAGCCGAAGTGGTAATGGAGCTGGCTCAGTGGCACTCCGGCCTCATCGGCCACCTTGCGGGTCGATAGGCCGCCGTAGCCGTCGGCCAGCAGCCGGCTCCGCGCCGCGTCAAGGATGAACGCGCGGGTGTCTACGGTGCGAACTGCGGCATCCGCCACGATTCGACTCCTCTCCAGAATCCAACTTTCAATTTCTCGTTCGATCGTTCGATCGGACTTGACAAAAACTTACCAGCAGGACAACAATTTCGTCTAGTTCGGTCGATCGACCGAGAAGTGGCTAGCGTGAAGGAAAACCCGGAATGAGCTGGAT
>Ga0307293_10000352_pt1 | contig 11491 bp, 10 predicted proteins | sample ER_DNA_150_FD_194488 | JGI IMG/M metagenome (GOLD analysis project Ga0307293, IMG submission 194488) | Bulk soil microbial communities from the East River watershed near Crested Butte, Colorado, United States - ER_DNA_150 | ecosystem: Environmental > Terrestrial > Soil > Floodplain | place...
TAAACTCGTTGATTGGTGGTTGCGCAGACGCGGCGAACCATTTCTTTGGGCGGCGACGCGAACTAATGTTGTTGATCTTGTGCGGCCGTGGCGCCTCAGCCGATTCTTCGATCACAACGATTTGAGCAAAATCGCATTCGGGCTGGCCGATCAACCGATCGCCAAAGGCGAGGTAATTTGCCTGGCTGAAATCTAACCGGCCCAATTAAAGCTTTCGCATGTTGTCGCGGCGCGAATTCATACGCACAGCAGCGCTCTTCGCACTTGCGCCGCCCATCCTGGCGGGACGCGAGAAAGAGATTTGGGTCAATGACGTCCATTCGCAGCTCAATCGCACCCGCGTTCGGGCGCTGCTGAGGCCCCGCACCCGAGACGAACTTGCGGAAATCGTGCGCTCCGCGTCACGAAGACATTTGCCCATCTCGGTTTCGGGTTGCCGTCATTCCATGGGCGGTCAGCAATTTGCCACTGATAGTATTTGCATCGACGCGCGCTCACTCGATCGCGTGATTTCTTTCGATCAAGAGCATGGTTTGATCGAAGCCGAAGCGGGAATCCAATGGCCGAAATTGATTCACAGCTATCTCGATGCTCAAGCCGACAGTCCAAAGCAATGGGGTATCGCGCAAAAACAGACTGGCGCCGACACATTCACGCTCGGTGGAAGTCTCTCGTCGAATGTGCACGGGCGCGGGTTGGCAATGAAGCCGCTGATTTCCAATGTTGAATCATTCACCTTAATCAATGCCGATGGGAAATCGGTTCGCTGTTCGCGCGATGAAAACAACGAATTGTTCCGGCTCGCAATTGGTGGTTATGGCCTTTTCGGATTGATCGATAGCGTAACGCTTCGCCTCGTTCCCCGGCAAAGATTGCGACGTGTAGTGGAAATAGTTCACGCGAACGATCTGCCCAAACGTTTTGAAGAGCGAATAGCGCAAAAGTTTCTTTATGGTGATTTTCAGTTTTCAGTCGATGAAAAATCCGCGGACTTTCTCCAGCGAGGCGTGTTTTCCTGCTACGAACCGATCGACGAACACGAACCCGTTGTCGCTAAAAAGGAATTACGCGACGATGACTGGCTGGACCTCCTGCGGCTTGCTTACACGGACCGCGCAAAGGCTTTCACGCGATACAGCGATTACTATTTGTCGACGAACGGACAGACTTATTGGTCCGACACGAATCAACTCAGCGCGTATCTTCCGAATTACGCACAGAGAATTCGCGAAGAAATCGGCGGCGAGGAATCGACTCTCATGATTACGGAAATCTATGTTCCGCGGCCGGATCTTCCCAACTTTCTAGCGCAGGCGGCAGAACTGTTGCGCTCGAATCATACAGTCGTCATCTACGGCACGGTTCGGCTCATCGAAAAAGACAATGAAAGCTTTCTAGCTTGGGCCAAGGAACCGTATGCGTGCATCATCTTCAATCTGCTCATGCTTCATACACCCGCAGGAATCGAAGCTTCGGCGCGCTCCTTTCGCGGCTTGATCGATTTGGCGATAGCTCGCAGCGGAAGTTACTACCTCACCTACCATAAATTCGCGAAACCCGAACAAGTCATGGCGTGCTACCCACAGTTTAAGGAATTTCTCGACTTGAAAAAAAAGTATGATCCCGTCGAACGTTTTCAGAGTGACTGGTATCGGTTCTATCGAAGGCTCTTCGCGAGCTGATGACCAGAGGAGCAGAAGCACGATCCGTTCATGCCGCCGTTCGCAATTATCGCTTTGGTTCTAATCGTCGCCCGCGCGGTGACTGAACTGTGGCTGAGCCGACTGAACCAACGTCACGTGCGCGCGAACGCGAGTGAAGTGCCGCCCGGATTTCACGGAATCATTGACGAGGCGACGTATCGCCGTTCGGTTGATTACACGCTTGCCAAGAGTCGCTTTGGAGACATCACCAACGTGTTCGATACCATCGTGCTCATCGCAGTGCTTTTCAGCGGTGTGTTGCCGTGGGCACTTGGAAGATTCAACGCAAACTTCGGTACTTCGATCTTCGCGCTGGCTGGTTTTCTCCTCATCACAGGGATCGCGCTGAGTATCCCCGCATTGCCGTTCGCCTGGTACGATCAGTTCAAACTCGAAGAGCGATTCGGTTTCAATACGACAACCATGAAGACGTGGGTCCTCGATCGCATGAAAGGATTTTCCCTCGCGGTGCTGGTTGCTTATCCGTTGCTTGCGCTGCTACTGAAACTGATTGGGTTGACTGGCGCAAACTGGTGGCTATGGGCGGCGGCGGTTGTCATTGTGTTTCAATTGCTCCTGCTGTTCATCGCGCCGGCAGTGATCATGCCGCTTTTCAACAAATTCACGCCACTGCCAGAAGGAGCGTTGCGCGAGCGCCTCTTTGCACTGGCACAGCGCACCGATTTTCCCACGCGCAGTATCGACGCAATGGATGGCAGCAAGCGCTCGCGCCATTCCAACGCCTTCTTCACCGGGTTCGGTCGTTTTCGAAAAATCGTTCTGTTCGACACACTCATCGCGCAGCTCACCGACCCGCAATTGGAATCCGTGCTCGCGCATGAAATTGGCCATTACAAAAAACGCCACGTAATAAAGTTCCTTGCCCTTTCGGTCGTTGGAGTCTTTGTGGCGTTCGCCGCGATCGCGTGGCTGGCACACCAACAATGGTTCTATCGCGCGTTTGGTTTCGAGCATCAGGACGGCTTTGCTGCCGCGAATGTCGTCCCTGCGATGTTGCTGTTCGCGCTGCTGGCAGGCACGATAACTTTCTGGGTTTCGCCGTTCACTCACATGTTGTCGCGCCGTTTCGAATATGAAGCTGATGCATTCGCGCGTGCGACGATGGGAGGGCCGCAGTCACTCATTCAAGCACTGCGCAAATTGAGCGAAAAAAATCTGAGCAATCTCAACCCGCATCCGCTCTACAGCAGCTTTTATTACTCGCATCCGACTCCACTCGAACGGGAACGCGCGCTGCGAGTCACGGCTTAGCGCAAATATGGATAATTCGCGCTTTCACGGTGGACCCGAGCGGCACTCGCCGCGGCGAGCGCCGCTACAACCAGCGCTGTCGTAACATGTCGAGAGTCATTGTCGTCGGCGCGGGGATTAATGGGATTACGGCTGCCATCGAGCTGAGAAGACGGAGCCACGACGTAGTGCTAGTGGATCCGGGGCCGTTGCCGCATTCGCTCGCTGCCTCAACTGATATCAGCAAAGCAGTTCGCGCCGCCTATGGCGCAGACGAGGAATACACGCATCTAGCTGAACGTTCGATCAGATTGTGGCGCCAGTGGAATCAACAGTTCGGGATTGAGCTGTATCACGAGGTTGGCGTCATGTTCGTGCGCCGGGAGGAAATGAAACCGGGCCATTTTGAACATGAGAGTTTCAAAACGCTGCAGAAGCGTGGACATAACGTCGAGCGCATGAACTCGGCGCGAATCGCCAAGCGTTTTCCGGCATGGAATCCGGACCTTTATCGGGATGGGGTTCTGGAGTTAGAAGCCGGCTATGCGGAAAGCGGTCGTGTGGTTACGACATTAGTTGGACGCGCCAAATCGCTCGGAATCGAGCTGCGAGAGAACGTCAGGTTTTCGCAGCTGGATGAAGATGACAATCGCGTCAGAGGAATTGTGCTCGATGATGGACAGCGAATTGCAGGTGACCTTGTCGTAATGACTGTGGGCGCGTGGACGCCTTATCTGCTGCCTTTCACAAAAAACTTCTTCCGTGCCAACGGCCAGCCGGTTTTTCACCTAAAACCTCGGCAACCTGAGCTGTTCGCGCCGGAGCGTTTTCCGGTTTTCGGCGCGGACATTACGGCGACCGGTTATTACGGATTTCCAATTAATCGTGATGGCGTGGTAAAGGTCGCAAATCATGGTCATGGGCGGGAGATGTCGCCTGAATCTCCCGACCGCGCTGTTACACCCAAAGACGAAAAAGATTTGCGCAGTTTTCTATCATCAACATTTCCGGCCCTGGCGGACGCACAAATTGTTTACTCGCGTGTCTGCATGTATTGCGATACGCACGATGGACACTTTTGGATCGCCCCTGACCCGGAGCGCAAAGGATTAGTCATTGCTGCGGGTGATTGTGGGCACGGATTTAAGTTCGCGCCGGTGCTCGGCGAAATTGTTGCCGACGCGGTTGAGGAAAAAGCGAACCCAATTCTGCAAAAGTTCCGCTGGCGACCAGAAGTTCGCGCGGGAAGCGGAACAGACGCCGCGCGGTTTAATCCGGAAACGTCCAACGCTGAGCGCCGAACGTCCAAGGTCGAAATCTAGCGGCCGCCTACGAAATTGCCTTTTCCTGGGAGGCTCTCTCCCTTTTTGGCGGACGCTTTACTAACGTGATTTGCTTGATGCGCGCCGAATCAGAGGGGCTCCAAGTCGCAACGTCCGGATCGTCCTTAAAAGCATTGTGGATGAGACGCCGCTCGTAGGAATTCATCGGTTCAAGCTGAAGGGAACGGCCCGTGATGCGCACGCGATCAGCCAGGTCTCGCACGCGCTGCACAATGCGATCTTCACGCATCGAACGATAATGTTCGCAATCAACAATGACTTTTTCAGCGTCTTTATCTCTAGCTTGCAGCAGCCGATTAAGCAAAAACTGGATTGCTTCGAGCGTTTCGCCATTGCGTCCGATGAGGCGCCTGCTTTCCTCGGTGTAAATTTGCAGCGTCGCGTTGCCGCCTTCGTTGGTGGTTTCCTCGATTTGCACGACGAAGCCGAGATAACCAAGCATCGTGTCGAGCAGATCTTTCGGAGTCATCATCGCTTTCGTTTTCCCGCAGGCGCAACTTTTTCGAGCGTTGGCATTGGTTGTCGTTTGTTCTGATAAAATTGCAAGATGCTGAAAAGGTTTTGTGCAGTGTAATACAATGCCAAAGCTGCGGCAAAATTGTAGCAGATAAATAGAAAGATCAGCGGCATGAACATGGCGATGCGTCGCTGCGTAGGATCACCGGTTTTTGGCGTCATTGCCATGAGCCAAACCTGCGTTGCAGCCATGCAAAGCGGAATGATGTTGATCGGCCAACCAAGCAACGGCAGATGCGCTACGGTATCCGGCTGAGACAGGTCTTTTACCCAAAGAAATTTTGCGTTTCGCAATTCCACTGCCTGACCAAGCATTTTGAAAAGACCGAAGAAGATCGGGATTTGAATCATCATCGGCAAGCAGCCGCCGACCGGATTAATGCCGTATTGCTTGTAGAGCTTCATCACCTCCTGATTCATCCGGGTTGGATCGTCTTTGTATTTTTCGCGCAGCTCCTGCATTTTTGGCGACAGCGCAGCCATCTGGCGCATGGAGCGGTTGGCTTTGTTCTGGATCGGCCAAAGCGTGAGTTTGATGATGGTGGTGAGGGCCAGAATCGCCAGGCCGTAATCATGCAACCAGGAGTTCAGCAGGTTCATGAAATTGAGCAGAAACTGGCACACGATCTTGAACATCCCGAAGTCCATGACCTCCGCCTCATTGTGTGGAAGCTGCGCAAGCCGGTGATAAAGTTTCGGGCCGGCGTAAATTTCAAAACGTGCGCTGTACGTTTGGCCGGGCTGCAACTGAAATCCCGGCATTCCAAGCGCACCTTCAATGGCGAGCAGCTTTTGGTCTGGCGAGCGTTCGACGTCGAAATGCCTGCCCCATACGCCCACCGCCTTGGCAGTGAGCGACGTCAATTCCTTTCGGTCTTCCGTTAATGCACCAGACCAGACGCGTGTATGAAGGGTAATCCTTGGGATGAATTGGGGCCGCGGAACCGAGAGCCACAAAATAGCCACCGCTTTGATATGGCTTGTCGCCGCGGTTCTCGAGATCAACATCCATTTCGATCACGTAGTTGTCTTTGTTCTCCGGAGATTTTTCGAAGAAAAACTTTTTCCGGACAACGAGTTGCTCGTCCGTCGTGCGCTCAAATTGCACAACGGAATCTGACTCGGTAGATCCGGTAAACTCGGGAAGCGTCGGCGTGGCGGGCTGCTCGATGATTGCGCCGATTGGCGCGCTCTGATCTGAATTCAAAATAACGTTCTGCCCTTTTTCAGCCATTTGCTTGAGCAGGATCGCTTCCTTGATTCCGCCACCACGATTTGTGAGGCGCAGTTCGACGTCTGGATTGCGCAGCGTTTGGATCTTTTCGGCGAAGTTCTGCTCGGCGGTCTTCGGTGTGGCTTCCGCGACGGGGGTCGGTGATACCGAAGGCGCGAGAATCGCCGGAGTTGCCGTGGGAGAAACTTGTCCCGGCGCACCAACAATTGGAGCGGGTCTCGGGGCCATCTGTTTTGCCAGATAGATTTCCCATACGACGAGGCCAATTACGCAAAGGGCAACGACAATCCAGGCAGTTCGATCCATAAATCGTAAATCGCGCTGGTAGCCTATTCAGCGCGGTTGGGCCCGCTATTCAACGGCGAGCCCAGACGGTCAATTCTTGATGCCAGCCCTTTCCCTTTCGATACCGGGTCATACCCAGATCCGCCCCAGGGGTGGCATCGCCCGAGACGCTTCAATCCGAGCCAGCTTCCGTAAAGAACGCCATGCGCCTCAACCGCTCCCAAAAAATATGCCGAACAGGTCGGCGTAAATCGGCAGCCGGAATTTGGACCGCACAGCAAACGAAGAAACGGCGACAGCGTACACTGATAAATGCGAACTAAAAAACGAACCAGTCCCAGCATCAACGCAGAATAGAAGCGCGTCTTGCGAGACGCAACCATTCATGTTCCAGCTGTTGATAGCTCGCGTTAACGGCATCGCGTCTGGCAACGAGCACCATCCAAAAGCCGCCTCGCAAATCATGCTGGTGTTGCCGCACAATCTCGCGCATGCGGCGCCGAACACGATTGCGAACAACCGCGCCTCCGACTCGGCGCGAAGTAACAAAGCCTGAGCGGCACGGGTCAGAGTTGTCTACTGGCACCACATTGAGCATTAGGAGTTTGCCGCGCCGCGCGAAGCCGTCTCGCTTCACGCGCTCGTATTCTGGCGGCTTTGTCAGCCACCGATCTTTTGAAAAGCAAAACGAATCTGCCGGCGTCATATCGCGCGATACGTTAACGAATCCCACAGCGAGATTTCAACAAACCGGCGCTACGACTTCGCGGCAACGGGGCTGCTCGGAATTTTTGCGCGATTTGTGAGCAGATCCAATGCCCGCCCATGCCGCGACCGTACAACAGAAGTCTTCCCCGGGAGCTGCCGGGAGAAGACTTCATAGGAAAAGAAGACGCCGAAGAATTACGAGCTGGGCGGTGACTCAGTTGTTCCAGCGGGAGATTCAGTGGTTGTAGCCGGACTGGTTACTCCAGTCGCTGATGGCGGAGTTGTGGCGGCCGGGGTTGCAGCCGGCTCGGTTGTCTCGGTTTTTTGCTCGCATGCCGCAAGTAGCGCGGCGCTGGCCAGAATGCAGATGTATTTTTTCATAATGCTAGTTCGAAAGGGCACATTGGTGTAATTGAATAATTGGGGCAAGGCAGTTTTTTCGGCGGCATGGCAATTCTTCGTGAGCGTGGCACGCTCGGTAACCGTCGGTTAGAGCGGAGGCTCGTATTTTAGACCATGCGCTTCCGCTACCGCCTGACAAGTGAGCCGGCCGTCCCGAGTGTTGATGCCGCCGATCAGCGCCGGTTGTTTTTTGCATGCGCCGTCGAGGCCGAAGTCGGCGAGTAATTCTACGTAGCGGTACGTCACATTGGTAAGGGCCTGCGTAGCAGTGCGCGCGTACGCTGCGGGCATGTTTGCAACGCAATAGTGCGTAACGCCTTCCTCGACGTAGACTGGCTCAAGATGCGTCGTTGGTCGCGATGTCTCCGCACAGCCACCCTGATCAATGGAAATATCAACCAATACACTGCCGCGCTTCATCTTCCGCAACATCGCCCGCGTGATGAGCTTCGGCGCCTTCGCGCCAGGCAACAGCACAGCGCCAATGAGCAGATCGCACTCTGGCATCAGTTCGTTGAGATTCGCCTCGTTTGAATAAAGCGTGTGCAAGTTCTCCATTGTCAGGTCGAGAAAGCGCAAGCGCTCGACGTCGATATCGAGAATCGTCACGTCCGCGCCGAGCCCCGTTGCCATGCGCAGCGCGTTCACGCCCGACGTACCGCCTCCGATAATAACTACACGCCCGGGTAAAACTCCCGGCACACCACCCAATAAAACTCCGCTGCCACCATTGTATTTGGCCAGAAAATTGGCACCAATCACTACCGACATGCGACCAGCGATCTCGCTCATCGGTTCCAACAGCGGCAAACGGTTGTCCACCTGAATGGTCTCATAGGCCACAGCGGTGACGCCGGATTTCAGCAAGGCCTCTGTGAGCGGTTTACTCGCAGCCAGATGCAAATAGGTGAAAAGGATTTGACCCTTGCGCAACAGCGAAAACTCCGCCTCGCGAGGCTCCTTGACTTTCACAATCATGTCGGCGCGAGTGAAAACGTCTTTTGCGTTATCGACAATCTCTGCGCCAGCTTTGACATATTCTTCATCTGGATAACCGGAGCCGATCCCGGCATTCTTTTCCACCAGCATGGAATGACCGCGCCGGGTCAGTTGATTTGCAGCCGATGGCAGCAGGGCGACGCGTTGTTCCTGTTCCTTAATTTCTTTCGGGACGCCGATGATCATGCGAGCAAAGTGAGAAGTGATTAGTGATTAGTGAGAAGTAGGGAATCAAGCCAAATTGCTTCTCACCTCTCACTCCTCACCTAATTCAGCGACGGATCGTCCGGCGCCGCGGCGAGCATTTTATACCACGGACCGAGACTGCGCATGATGTCGAACCAGAGGTTTGGCAGTCGATCAAGTTTAAGCAGGGAAGGATTAGCTTTTTGAAGCAGCCACGCTTTCTGCTTCACCTCGGTTTCCAATTGACCCGCTCCCCAACCTGCATAGCCCACAAACGCACAAATTAGGTTTTTGTCGACGGCTGCAGTACCGGCATGTTCCAACACGGCGTTATGGCTGAGCTTAAATCCATCGCCTTTCTTCCATTCGAAAGCCGCGAACATTAGTTGATTTTTTCCAACTGGACCGCCGAGGAATACGGGCACGTCCGCGAGACCTGGCGGTGGCGTGTCGGTCACGAGATCGGCCACTTGTCTGTCGAGCGGGCGATTAATGATTACGCCCAGGGCACCTTCGTTCGGGTCATGCTCGGAAATGAAAAGCACGGTGCGCCGGAAATTAGGATCGAGCATATTTGGATGAGCGACCAGCAATGAACCGGCAAGACTGCGCGAGGATGGTTTCTCATCCAAGTTACGCATACAAAACTAGAAACCGCGCCATGGGCCTCCGCAAGCCCGGTACAGTAACAATGTCACTCTGGTAGCGCACAAGCCCGTAGGTATTGCCGGCGCATGAAAAATTTTGTGCAAAATCTTGTTGCCATCGGCTCGAAGCTCGTTTAGTAGCGTCGAAGTTTTCTACGATTGTTCTGGGGGGAACAGCCGCCCTTCACGCCCATCGGGTGTGGGGGGCGGTAATTTTTTTGATCATAAATGATGAAGTTCTGACTGAATCCGAAGTCGGGATACCGAATTCGACTCGTTATTCAGTATTTGTGCTTCGTCATTAATTCGACATTCGTCATTCGTGCTTCGTCATTCCCGATCAAATCTGGCACGGATCTCCTGGCCGCTCGCGCTCACGATGATCGCGTTGATCGTTGCGACGGTGGTTGTTGTGATCTTTTTGCGCCTGGAGAGCTGGCCGGCGCGAACGGCGCGAGAAGGCGGTGCCGAACTTGAGAGGTTGGGCAAAGAGTTGCGCGCTGCTTTTATCGACATTGCCCATTTGCAGCCGCGCATCACGATCAACAACCGCGTCTACATGGAACAAACCACGCCCGTAAGCGAGTTGGTCGTCCTTTCGAGACGCATCGAAGTCGAACACGAACTACTCCATACCTGGGTTGGCAGCTCGAAGCGCGTGAAACTGCATGGCACATTCAATGCCAAGGCCGGCTTCGATCTACAGCAGAACCTCTCGATCGACCTTCGGCCTGACGAAATCATTGTTCAGCTTCCACACGCTCAAATTCTTGGTGTTGAGCAGGAGCAGGTGGAAGTCCTCGCGTTTGAAAACGGTTTGTGGAACCGAATTTCCGGGCAGGATCTTCAAAGCGAGTTGTCGATCCTGCCTGAGCTAGCCTCAAAAAAAGCAACGGAAACTGGCTTGGTCGCTGAAGCGGAGCGCACATTGCAACGACAACTCAGCGAACGAATTCATCCGCCGCAGCCATTACATCTGATTTTCAAGGATGCCGCTGCAAGTGAACCCAGATAAATGACGAATGAGCGTCGAAGCTCAAATGAAGAAAAGCGGCACGACCACCGCATTTCTTGAGTTTCTCATTTGGGCTTTCTTCGTCATTCGGCATTCGTGCTTCGTCATTTTTTCAGCACAGTGATGTAAATGCCGCTCAGGAATCGATTGTCATTTGCAACTCTGCTCATCCTGCTCGTGGTACTTCTCGCGATTATATTCGCGCCATTTGTCGTTTCCAATGGCATTCGCTTGTGGGTCTGGTGGCTAGCAAGGCAGGAGGGCTTCGTCGCTAGTATTGACAAAGTCGACGCATCATTTCTGCGCCCGGTTGTGATTCGGCAGCTCCACCTGAAAAGCATGCGCGACAATGTGTTTCGCGTCGATATAACTGCCACTGACGCGAGCGTTGGCCTAAATTTTAGACATGTTCTGCTGCACATGCGCGGCCGCATTATTCGCGACCTTTCGATTCGCGAACTACGTGTGGAGTTGCATCGCAGCAACCCAGATTTGCGAGCGATAACCCGGCGAGGCTGGTCGACGCTGCAGCGATTGCTGCCAGAAAATCTCAGCATTGCCAATTCCGAGATGCGCGTTGAGAGCGGACCGACTTTGATTCTGTTGCGACGCGGCATGCTGTCCGCTAGCGAGACCGAGGCTGGCCGGTTTAGCGCTTCGGAGGTCATGATTGCATCGCCGTGGTTGCGCCAAACGTTTTCGCAATTGCGCGGAGCAACTCACTGGGAAGCCAACCGTCTGACGCTCGGCGGACTCACTTTGAGCCGCGGTCTCGACCTTCAATCTGCCACAGCAGACTTGTCGCGGCTGGGCAAGCAACGTGTGGGGTTACAGTTCGACGTTGACGTTTTCGGTGGAAAAATCCGCGGGAACATCTCGCATGAATGGCGTTCTCAGCATTCCAACTGGAAGATTGCAGGTGGCGCCAGCGACATTTCTCTTGGGCAAACGTCGGATGCGTTCGGGTTCGCCGATCGCGTTGACGGTCTGCTCCACGCCGCCAACTTCACGTTTCGTGGAAACCTAGTCGAGCCCGATCGTGTAACCGCGTCGCTGTGGAGTGAATTGACCGGGCTTACGTGGCGCAATCGCACAGCCGAAGCGATCATGCTCGGGGCGGCCGTTTACAACCGGAAAATTGAGCTCCAACAACTGTATATCAGACAAAACAGCAACCAGCTCACTTTGAGCGGCGAGGCGGC
>Ga0307293_10000354_pt1 | contig 11479 bp, 6 predicted proteins | sample ER_DNA_150_FD_194488 | JGI IMG/M metagenome (GOLD analysis project Ga0307293, IMG submission 194488) | Bulk soil microbial communities from the East River watershed near Crested Butte, Colorado, United States - ER_DNA_150 | ecosystem: Environmental > Terrestrial > Soil > Floodplain | place: USA...
CGCGTTGCCGAACGCGCGGATCCTCCTCCACCAGCCGCACGGTGGGGCGCAGGGCCAGGCGGTCGACATCGAGATCCAGGCGCGAGAGATGATCCGTCTCCGCAAGCTCCTCGACAGCCTGATCGCGAAGCACACGGGTCAGCCGCTCGAGAAGGTCGAGAAGGACACGGACCGCGACTTCATCCTCACCGCGGACGAGGCGCTCGAGTACGGCATCCTCGACGAGATCATCACGCGCCGAGGGATCACACCGGAGTTAGCAGCAACGAGCCCCAACGGGGCGTAATATCCGCGCCACGACCGAGCTCATGGCTCGGTCGTTCGTTCGGAGAGGAAGCCGATGGCGAAGTTCGGGGACTCGGACCTGCTGAAGTGCTCGTTCTGCGGGAAGAGCCAGAAGCAGGTGAAGAAGCTGATCGCCGGTCCCGGCGTGTACATCTGCGACGAGTGCATCGATCTGTGCAACGAGATCATCGAGGAGGAGCTCTCCGAGACCGCCGAGCTCAAGCTGGACGAGCTGCCCAAGCCGGCGGAGATCTACTCGTTCCTCGACGAGTACGTGGTCGGACAGGAGCACGCGAAGAAGGTCCTGTCGGTGGCCGTGTACAACCACTACAAGCGGATCCAGGTTGGAGCGAAGGACCAGGACGTCGAGCTCCAGAAGTCGAACATCTTAACCCTCGGCCCCACGGGGTGCGGCAAGACGTACCTGGCCCAGACGCTGGCTCGCCTGCTCAATGTCCCGTTAGCGATCGCCGACGCCACCGCGCTCACCGAGGCCGGCTACGTCGGTGAGGACGTCGAGAACATCCTGCTGAAGCTGATCCAGGCCGCCGACTACGACGTGAAGAAGGCCGAGACCGGGATCATCTACATCGACGAGATCGACAAGATCGCCCGCAAGTCCGAGAACCCGTCGATCACGCGCGACGTGAGCGGCGAGGGCGTCCAGCAAGCGCTCCTGAAGATCCTCGAGGGAACGACGGCGAGCGTCCCGCCACAGGGAGGCCGCAAGCATCCGCACCAGGAGTTCATCCAGATCGACACCACCAACATCCTGTTCATCTGCGGCGGCGCGTTCGCGGGGCTGGACAAGATCATCGAGAGCCGGATCGGCCGCAAGGGTGTCGGCTTCGGGGCGGAGATCGTGTCCCGGGAGGACAAGGACCTGGGTGAGCTGTTCGGTCAGGTCCTTCCCGAAGACCTCTTGAAGTACGGGTTGATCCCCGAGTTCGTCGGACGGTTGCCTGTGCTGACCCACGTCAACAACCTCGATGAGGACGCGCTCGTCGACATCTTGACGAAGCCGAAGAACGCGCTCGTGCGCCAGTACATGAAGTTCTTCGAGTTCGACGGGGTCGAGCTCGAGTTCACCGACGACGCGATGCGGGCGATCGCCGAGCAGGCGATCCAACGCGGGACGGGCGCCCGCGGACTCCGGGCGATCATGGAGGAGGTCCTGCTCAACGTGATGTACGAGCTGCCCTCCCGTGAGGACGTGACGCGGTGCCTCGTCGATCGCGATGTGGTCCTGACCGGGGTGAATCCCACGCTGATCCCTCGCGAGCAGCATGCCGCCAAGAAGCGCGGCGAACGTCACGAGCGAACCGCGTAGCCGCGTCGACCTGGATCCCCCGCTCAGCGGGTATTGGACCGGAACCGCTATCTGGGGGACTATCCGCGCGGGGCGGCCGTGCGGTCGTCAGGGATACGAAGGGGGCTGGCTGATGGAGCAGATGGAAACGCGCAGCAGAACCGGTTCGATGGTCGATTTCCCATGGTGGGTTTTCCTCATCACCGGCATCGCATGGATGGTCATCGCGGTCATCGTGCTCCGGTACCAGACGGACCCACTGACCTCGGTCGCGACCGTCGGATTCCTGATCGGCGCGCTGTTCGTGTTCGCGGCCGTCAACGAGTTCGTCGCCGCCGGCATGGTCGATACCTGGAAGTGGCTACACTGGCTCATGGGGCTCCTGTTCGTGCTCGGTGCCCTGTACGGTTTCTTCCGCCCGTACGACACGTTCTTCGCGCTTGCGTCGGTGCTGGGGTTCTTGCTGGTCTTCATGGGGACGCTCGACATCATCCGGGCCACGATGTCTCGGGCCTTCAACCCCCTCTGGGGCCTCGGGCTCGTGACCGGGATCCTCCTGTTGCTGCTCGGCATCTGGGCTTCCCAGCGGTACTACCCGGCACGCGCGGAGTTGATCCTGATCTGGGTTGGCTTCATGTCGTTGTTCCGGGGGATCGGTCAGATCGTGCTGGCCTTCGGGGTGCGCCGGGAGGTCCGCGCGTAGAGCGGCTCAGGATCGGTCGAGGACCTGGCGGGCGACCGCCAGGTCCTTGACGGCACGCAGTCCCTCGAACGTGACGAGCGCAGGCGCGAGGATCGCCTGCGCCTCGTCATCTCGGCCGTCGCTCGCGAACACGCCGGCGAGGTCGACCTCGGTGAGGGCGCGTTCCCACGGCGTCCCCAGCCGGTCGAACCGTTCGATCGCCGATCGGAGCGAGGCCTCGGCGCGGGCGGCGTCGCCCGCGGCGGATGCCGCGCGCCCCTCGAGGCGGTATGCGAACGCGACGAGCGCCGTCGTACCGGTCCGCGACTCGTGCTCCCGCATCTCATCGACGATCCGTGGCGCCCCGTCCCAGGTGCCTGCCGCCGCGAGGACCTCCGCGTCGGCCTCGTATTCATCGTTCGCGTGGATGCGCCACTGGACGGTGCGTTCGAAGGACCGCGCGCTACCGAGGTCACCCCGCATCGCCAACAGGCGGCGGAGGAATGCCTGCACGCGGCTGCTCCCGGAGGCGATCCGCGTGAGCGTTCCGGTCATCCGGTCGCTCTCGACCCGGTCCCCACGAGATTCGTGGATCATCCCCACCACGGCGATCGCTTGCGACACGAAGTACGGGGGATCGTCGCGCCGCTCATCCAGCAGCTCCCGGATGAAATCGTGTTCCGCCAACGCCTCGTCCCACCTCGCCATCCGATGCAAGATCGCGACCCGCCACGAACGGACGTGCAGCTCCACGTTGGGACCTCTCCCCGCGATCTGGACGAGGCCGTCGTCGGCGATACCCAGGGCCTCCGGATACCGCCCCAGCTCGAAGAGGCACCACGCGCCCGCCGAGTAGCAGTCCCCGATCTCGAGCGGATCGGTCAGCACCGGAAGGAGCTCCGCTCGTCGCTCCCACAGAGGAAACATCCGGTTGTAGTACCCCAACGAGACCCATGCTGCGTTCGCAGCGTCGAGAGCCCCCGACGCGAGGTCGGGCAAGCCCATGCGAATCGCTACCTCGGCGGCCTCGATCCCCGCGGACTCGTACGGTCGAAGGTCCTCCATCGTCGCCTGTTCGGGAAGCGGGTAGCCGAACAGCCAGCCGGCCCGCACCCCGAGGAGCCGGATCCGCGCCTCGCTGTCGCCCGGCGGTAGCGCGGCCCTCCCGAGCTCGTAGACCTCGGTGGCCTCCGCTTCGGTCGGAGGCGCCCCACGGATCGAGCCCGGCCACCGCTGGGGCACTTCGCAGGCGCGGGCGGCCAGGTAGGCGATCCGTTCACCTTCGTCTGGCGCCGAGCGGCTGAGCACCTCCGCCGCTTCACGGAAGTACCGCCACGCCAGGTCGCCTTCGTAGGCGTCGAAGCACGCCTCGGCCATCGCCTCGAGCGCGTCGACCCGCTCGGTATCGCTCGCGGCAAGTTCCATCGCCTGCTCGGCGAACCGCTGAGCTTTCCGGATCCCGAGCCGCCGCAGCGAATCGCGCGACGCGCGGAGGAGCCAGCCCAGGGCGGCGGCGCGGAGCTCGTTGGGCGCCGCCCCACGTGTCTCCTGCGCCAGACCGGCGGCCGTCACGTAGTGGTAGGCGAGCAGCTCCGCGAACTCCGCACTGCGCTCACCCGCCGTGCGTTCGAGCCACGCGGCGACGTTCGCGTGGGCGTCGATCCGATCGCGCCATGGCAGCGATTCGTACGCGACGTCGCGCGTCAGGACGTGCTTGAAGATGTATTCGCGCTGACCGGCGAGCGTCGACCCCGGCCGAGAGAGCACGAGCTCCCGATCGTGCAGACGGCGGAGCGATCCGTCGGCGTCGACGGCCGACACGCCCGTGAGCTCGATCACCGGCCCCGACCAGAACACCCTCCCGACGACGGAAGCCGCCTGGAGCAAGCGCTTGTCGTCCGGCTCCAGCAGATCGATCCGTGACGCTAGGACGGCTTGCACGGTGTCGGGGATGTCCACGTCCTCGATACCGGATGCCGCGCGCCAGCGATCGTCTTCCCGGAGGAGGAACCCACCGTCGATCAGCCTCCTGACGATCTCCTCGAGGTAGAACGGGTTCCCCTCGGCGCGCTCGAGGATCTTGCCGTGGATGGAGGTGGGGAGATCGTCGACGGTCAGCAGCAGCCGTACCAGCCGATCGGCCTCGTCGCTCGACAGCGGATCCAATGCGATCGACGACATGTTCCGTCGCCCGCCGCCCCAACTGGGGCGCTTCGCTGTCAGGTCAGGTCGCGCCGGACAGAGGAAGACGACCGAGCCCTCGACGTGCTCCGCGAGCTCGTCGAGGAGATCCAGGAGCACGGGGTCGGCCCAATGGATGTCCTCGATGACGACGATGATGGGAACGCTCTGCCCGAGTGCGGTGAAGAACGACCGCCACGCGGCATGGAGCTCGTCGCGGACCTCACGCGGGTCGGCGTGAGCGAAGGACACCTCCGGGTCCTCGAGTCCCACCGTGTACGCGAGGGCTGCCGTCGACCGGTCTTGCGGACCTTCTCGACCGCCAGCTCCGGCGGGTCGGAATCCAGGATCCCCGCATGCCCCTTCAGGATCTCGGCGAGGGGCCAGTACGTGATGCCGTCGCCGTACGGGAGGCACCGGCCCCGCAGGACCGTCGGCGGCGGGTCGGTCGACTCCGCCCATCGGAGGAACTCCGCGGTCAGTCGAGACTTCCCGACCCCGGCTTCGCCGTACACCGTGACGAGGTGCGGGCGCCGCTCCTGGACGACCCGCTCGAGGATGCTCCGGAGGAGGTCGAGCTCTGAGGCGCGACCGACCATCGGCGCGGACAGTCCTGGGACGCCTCGCGATCCGATGCCGGTCTCCTCCACGAGACGGACGGCCCGCACCCGATCGCGCTTGCCCTTCAGCTCGTGGAGCCCTCGATCCTCGAACGAGAAGCCGCGGACGGCGTCCGCCGTGCGTTGGGAGACGAATATCGCTCCCGGGTCGGCGACGCCTTGGAGCCGCGACGCTGCGTTCACCGCGTCGCCCGTCACCATCGCGTCGCCCGGCCCAGGGTTCGTCGCGGCGAGGACCTCGCCGGTGTTGATCCCGACGCGGATCTGCAGCGAGACGTCGTACACGCGCTCGAGGTCGCGGTTCAGCTCGTCGAGTCGCCGCATCATCCGAAGGGATGCACGGAGCGCGCGCTCGGGATCATCCTCGTGCGCCGCCGGCACGCCGAACGCCGCCATCACCGCATCGCCGATGAACTTCTCGACCGTTCCGCCCTCTGCCTCGATCTCCTCGCGCATCGCGTTCCCGTAGGACTGCATCACCTCCCGGAACCGCTCCGGGTCCAGTCGTTCGCCGAGTGCGGTGGACCCGGTGATGTCGGCGAACAGCACCGTCACGACCTTCCGTTCTTGGCCGGCGTTCGGCGGCGTCGTGGGTGCTCCGCACGAAGGACAGAAGCGCGCGTCCTCGGGGAGCGGGGAGCCGCACGTGGCGCACGCCGTCATGAGCGGGCTCCCGCACGTCGCACAGAAGCGAGCACCGGCAGCGTTCTCGGAGCCGCACGCGAGGCAAGCCGCCACGGGCGGAGTGTATGGCAGGGTACGCTCCGCGACGATGGACGTGTCCAGGCTGGTTCGCGAGCCAACCAGGTTGCGCATCCGCTTCTTCTCTTCCCCATCCGATTCGGCGAGGGCCCGGCGCCCGACCGACCTGGTGCTCGTGTTCGTGTCGCTCATCACGATCGGCTCGACCTTGCTGCTCGACGAGGGCACGAGTGCGTTCGAGGCTGCGATCACGTCGTTCGTGACAGCGTTGCCCGGTCTACTCGGTTGGTTCTGGGAGAGCTGCGACGCGCTGGTGGCCGTCTGGGCGGTCGTCCTCGTGGGCGCGGCCCTCTTCGTTCTCGGCCGTCGCTCGCTCTTCAGGGATCAGCTCCTCGCAGTCGCCCTGGCGGCCGTGGCCGGCGCCCTCCTGATCCGCAACGGAGCCAGTCTCCTGGACGGGATGACCGCTTCGGGACCGCCACCGATCTTCCCCGGGATCCGCCTCGCGTTGGCGGCCGCGGTGATCGCAACGACGAGCCCACATCTGGGTCGACCGGTCCGGCGGATCGGGAGATGGCTCGTCCCCCTGGCGTCCCTCTCTGCCGTCGCCCTCGGCGTCGCCTCGCCGATCGGTGTCATCACCGGTCTGGCGATCGGATACGGCTCGGCAGCCCTCGTGCATCTCGTCTTCGGTTCGCCCGGGGGACGTCCGACGCCCCAAGAGGTGGTGGCGGCGCTCCTCGACCTTGGGATCGAGACGAACGCGGTGCAGGACGGAGCGCTCGGAGCGCGCGGTGTCGCGGTGATGGAGGCGTCGGCCCTCGACGGTCGCTCCCTGCAGATCGAGGTGTATGGGCGCGACGCGTGGGACGGGCAGTTGCTGAACTCGACCTGGTCGTACCTCTGGTACCGCGACGAGGCGCCGAGCCTCACACTCAGCCGGCTCCAACAGGTGGAGCACGAAGCCTTCCTGACACTCCTCGCCGAGCGAGCCGGCGTGCCGGTGCTCCCGGTGGTCGCCGCGGGAACGGCGGAGGAGGACGCGATCCTCGTCGTGGAGACGCGGGGGCGGTACGTGACCGACGTCGGCGAGGCCGAGGTGAGCGATGTCCTGGTCGGGGACCTCTGGCGGTCGGTCGCTCGGATGCACGAGGCGGGCATCGCGCACGGGAGCCTCGATGCCCTCCACCTCTCGGTCCTTGCCGACGCCACGGGAGCGATCGGCGGGTTCGGTGGTGCCAACGCGGCGGCCACACAGGCGCAGATCGGGGCAGATCGAGCGCAATTGCTCGTGACCACGGCGCTCCTCGTCGGGGACGATCGGGCCGTGTCGGCGGCCATCGACGCGATCGGCCCCGGTCCGCTCGCGGAAGCGCTCCCGTTCATCCAGAGCGCAGCACTCACCCGAACCACCCGTCGGGCCTTGAAGCACGCCGATACCGAGCTCGATGCCCTCCGGGAGCGTGTCGCCGACGCGACGGGAGCCGACCAGCCCAAGCTCGAGCCGCTTCGTCGCGTCACCTGGGGCTCGCTCCTCGTCGTCGGGCTCTTGCTCTTCGGCGCCTTCGCGATCGTGTCTGCGTTCTCGAGCGTCGGGATCGACACCCTCACCTCGGAGCTGTCGAACGCAGACAGCGGGTGGATCTGGGTGGCCCTGCTCGTCTCGCCGCTCGTGCAGGTCGCCGAGGCGTTCTCCACGATCGGCGCCTGTCCTCGCCCCCTTCGCCTCGGTCCGGTGATCGGTCTGCAGTTCGCGATCCGCTTCATCGCCCTGGCCGTGCCGAGCTCGGCCGCACGTGTCGCGCTCAACGTCCGCTTCTTCCAACGAGCCGGGCTCGCGACATCGCCCGCCATCGCCGTCGGACTCGTCGACAGCGTCGCCGGGTTCGTCGTTCAGGTCCTCCTCCTCCTCGTCATCTGGCTCGCCGGCCTCGCGTCCCTGCAGATCTCCACGAGCGGACTCTCGATCGACATCAGCAGCCAGCTCATCGTCGCGGTCGTGATCCTCGTCGTGGTCGGTGTCGCCGTCGCGGTGTTCGTGCCCCGAGTGCGCCGAGTGATCGCTCCCCGTCTGGCGGAGGCCGGGGAAGCGATCCGCGTCCTGCGAACGCCGACCAAGGTGTTCGAGCTGTTCGCGGGCAACCTGGTGGCGCAAGTCATCCTGGCCGTCGTCTTGGGGATCTGTTTGCGCGCGTTCGGGCAACATGCATCGCTGGCGGAGCTGATCCTCGTCAACACGCTCGCGAGTCTGCTCGCGGGTGTCTTGCCGATCCCGGGCGGGATCGGGGTCATGGAAGCCGCGATCAGCGGTGGACTCGTCGCGGTCGGGATCCCCGAGGGCGCGGCGGTCGCCACGGCGATCGCATTCCGCCTCGTGACCTTCTATCTGCCGCCGATCTGGGGCGTGGTCGCGATGCGGATCCTGCGGCGCCGCGCCTACATCTGACCCGTTGTAGCGGATCGGCCGCCCGCGCACGGTGAGCGAGCCTTCGCTCGCTACACTCGCGCGCATGGAGGTCCCGGAGAAGCCGTCGCTCGATGGTCTGGAAGCGAAGTGGGGGGAATGGTGGGAGACAACCGGCATCTTCCGCTTCGACCGGTCGAAGACGCGCGAGGAGATCTTCGCGATCGACACGCCGCCTCCGACCGTCAGCGGCACGCTGCACGTCGGTTCGGTGTGTTCGTACACCCACACCGACCTGATCGCCCGCTATCACCGCATGCGGGGCAAGGAGGTCTTCTACCCGATCGGCTGGGACGACAACGGGCTGGCAACCGAGCGCCGTGTTCAGAACTACTTCGGGGTCCGGTGCGACCCCACGCTCGCGTACGACCCGGGCTTCGACATCGGTTCACTCGAACGGCCGGATGACGCCGAGCCGGTCGCGATCAGCCGCCGGAACTTCATCGAGCTGTGCGGTCGGCTCACTTCCGAAGATGAGAAGGCGTTCGAATCGCTGTTCCGCACCCTCGGGCTCTCGGTCGATTGGAGCTACATCTACACGACGATCAGCGAGCTCTCGCGTCGCGTGTCGCAGCGCGGGTTCCTGAGACTGGTTGCCAAAGGCGTCGCGTATACGACAGAGGCCCCCACCATGTGGGACGTCGACTTCAACACGGCCGTCGCGCAGGCGGAGATCGAGGACCGCGAGCAAAGTGGCTTCTACCACCGCGTCGCGTTCGCTCGCGAGGACGGCGAGACGGTGGAGGTCGAGACATCACGGCCGGAGTTGCTCCCGGCTTGCGTCGCGCTCGTCGCGCACCCGGACGACGAGCGTTACGCGGCCCTGGTGGGCACGACCGTCCTCACGCCCCTGTTCCGGGTGCCGGTGCCGGTGGTCGCGCACGAGCTCGCCGATCCGGAGAAGGGCACCGGGATCGCGATGGTCTGCACGTTCGGCGATCTCACCGACGTCACGTGGTGGCGCGAGCTCGGTTTGCCCCTGCGCGTCGTGGTCGAGAAGGACGGCACCATCGGTCCTCGGAACTTCGGCGGAACAGGATGGGAGTCTCGCGATCCCGGTGCCGCGAACGCGGCGATGGACCGGCTCGCGGGACGCACGGTCAAGCGGGCGCGCGGCGAAGCCGTCGAGCTGCTCCGGGAAGCGGGCTCGCTCCTCGGTGAGCCCCAACCGGTCCGACACGCCGTGAAGTTCTACGAGAAAGGGGAGCGACCGCTCGAGATCATCACCAGCCGGCAGTGGTTCGTGCCCATCCTTCGCTTCCAGGATCGACTGCTCGCCCGCGGCGAGGAGCTCTCGTGGCATCCCGCGCACATGGGGGCTCGCTACCGCTCGTGGGTGGAGAACCTGAATCAGGACTGGTGCATCAGCCGTCAGCGGTTCTTCGGCGTCCCCTTCCCCGTGTGGTATCTCCTCGACGAACAGGGGCGCCCTCGCTACGAGGATCCGCTCTACGCCGATGAAGGTTCGCTCCCGATCGATCCCCAGGAGGACGTGCCCCCGGGGTTCACGGCGGAACAGCGCGGTATCTCCGGCGGCTTCACCGGGGATCCGGATGTGATGGACACGTGGGCGACATCCTCGCTGACGCCACAGATCGCTGCGGAGTGGGAGGAGGACCCCGACCTGTTCGGGCGGCTGTTCCCGATGGACCTGCGGCCGCAGGCCCACGACATCATCCGGACCTGGCTCTTCTACACGGTCTTCCGTTCCGAGATCGAGCACGGATCGCTGCCATGGTGGAACGCTGCGATCAGCGGGTTCGTCCTGGACCCGGATCGCAAGAAGATGTCGAAGTCCAAAGGGAACGTGGTCGTGCCGACCGAGGTCTTCGAGCGACATTCCGCCGATGCCGTCCGGTACTGGGCCGGGCGGGCACGCCTCGGGATCGACGCCGCCTTCGACGAGAAGCAGATGAAGGACGGACGCCGGCTCGCGATCAAGGTCTTGAACGCGTCGAAGTTCACGCTGGGGATCGAAGCCGAGACCACGAGCGTCACCGACCCACTCGACCTCGCGATGCTCGCGTCGCTCCGCCGGACGGTGGTTGCCGCGACCGAAGCGCTCGACGCGTACGAGCACGCGAAAGCGCTCGAGGTCACGGAACGGTTCTTCTGGGGGTTCACCGACGACTACCTCGAGCTCGTCAAGCAGCGGGCGTACGGGGTGCGAGGAGCGGAGGCGGCCGGCTCGGCGGTGGGGGCGCTGCGCACCGCCCTGGACGTCCTGCTGCGAGCGTTCGCCCCCTTCCTCCCGTACGCGACCGAGGAGGTCTGGTCCTGGTGGCGCGAGGGATCCGTGCACCGGAGCCCGTGGCCGGTGCCAGACGACCTTCCCGAGGGCGGCGATCCCGAGGTCTATGAGGTCGCCGCCGACGTCCTCACGGCTGTTCGCAGGACGAAGGCGCTCGCGAAGCTGTCCCTCCGTGCGCGGGTGCGGCGCGTGATCGTCCGCGACACGCGCGAACGCCTCGCGAAGCTCGCGCTCGCGGAGGCCGACCTGTGCGAGGCGGGGAACGTCGAGAAGATCGGGCCGGTCGAGTCGGACGAAGCGTCCATCGAGGTCGAGCTCGACACCGACGAACCGTGATGCGGTTCTCGGACGCCGTGAGCCGGCTGAACGCGCGCCAGCCCGAGCACATGCCGGGTCCATCGTTGGACCGGATCCGCGAGATCGCCGGGCTGCTCGACCAACCGCAACTGACATACCCCTCGATCCACATCACGGGGACGAACGGGAAGACCACGGCCGCCCGGGTGGCGGCGTCGGTGGCATGTGCACACGGGATCCCCGTCGGCCTCTACACGTCGCCGCATCTCCTGTCGGTCACCGAGCGGCTGTCGATCTGCGGGCAGGACATCACGGAGGGGGAGTTCGCTCAGGAATGGGAGCACCTCGAACCGTTCCTCCAGCTCGTGGACGGACGTGGGTTCGGTGAGGTGACGTACTTCGAGGCCGTCACCGCCCTCGCGTACCTCTGGTTCGCCGACAAGCCCGTCGGCCTCGGGGTCTTCGAGGTCGGGTTGGGCGGGACGTGGGATGCGACGAACCTCGTGGACGGCGAGGTCGCGGTCGTCACCCCGATCGGGATGGATCACGTCGCCGAGCTGGGACCGACCATCGAGGACATCGCGGGAGAGAAAGCGGGCATCCTCAAGCCGGGCGCCACGGCGGTGTTCCGGGAACAGGAACCCGCCGCGGCGGCGGTGCTGGCGGGGCGTGGGTGCGGGGGGGGGCG
>Ga0307293_10000357_pt1 | contig 11454 bp, 9 predicted proteins | sample ER_DNA_150_FD_194488 | JGI IMG/M metagenome (GOLD analysis project Ga0307293, IMG submission 194488) | Bulk soil microbial communities from the East River watershed near Crested Butte, Colorado, United States - ER_DNA_150 | ecosystem: Environmental > Terrestrial > Soil > Floodplain | place: USA...
TCAAAAGCCACGAGCGCGAGGGAGTGACCAACGCGATGCAAGGCTATTGGTTGATCACGATGGCCGCCAATGGCTTGGCCCGCTCCACCAAGTTCGAGACATTGGCCGAGCTTGATCAAGCATTCAATGCTCTTAACGAGGAGTACAGCCAGTGGCTCGAGCCCTGACCAAGGACCAGGAGTCCGGCTGCACCGAGGGGGTCGCCGGGGCCCATTAATCCTCACCCTGCGGTCGAGTTTGGAGTGGAGGATCGTGGACGCGATAGCGTTCGCGAAGTCTCCCGGCGGACCGGGGCCAGCGCCCATGTTGAGACGAGAGACGGAGGGCCACCGGGTGGTGCGACGCCCTTCGCAGAGACATGATGTTGCCGTGGTCGTGGCTTCGAGCGCGTTCCAAGTGTCTCGTGGCCGACCCGGATCGGTGAAGCTGCTGCTGTGATCACTGCGTGGGTTCTGCTGGGTGTGGCAGCGGTCCTGGTTGTCGGAAACGCGGTGTTCGTGGCCGCGGAAACAGCGTTGGTCACAGTGGATCGCAACCTGGTCGAGTCGCGGGCCCGGGAGGGCAGCATACGGTTCGGTCGCGTGCGGGGAACCCTGCAACGGCTATCGACGTACCTGTCGGGCGCTCAGTTGGGTATCACGGTCACGAGTTTGGCGATCGGCTTTGTGGCGGAGCCGTCGATCGCGACATTGCTGCGGGGGCCGCTCGATGTGCTCGGGCTCGATGCCGATGTCGCAGAGGTCGCAGCGGTAGCTCTGGCGTTGCTGCTGGCCACCGCGGCGCAGATGGTCTTCGGCGAGCTGGTGCCGAAGAACATCGCCTTGTCGCGACCCGTCGGCAGCGTGGGGTGGGTGGTCATCCCGCTATTGGTGTTCACGAAGGTGACACGTCCGCTGATTGCGGTGTTGAATGGCTCGGCGAACCAGCTGCTGCGCCTGGCTGGGGTGGAGCCGGTGGAGGAGCTGCGCTCCGCCCGCACCCCGGACGAGTTGGCATCGGTGGTGCGGCGAGCGGCTATGCAAGGAGCGCTAGGTTCGGAGACAGCGGTCCTGATGGAACAGTCACTGACCTTCAGCGCAAAGACCGCAGCAGATGTCATGACCCCCCGCACCCGTGTACGGACCGTGTCGGCGTCCGCGCCGGTCGCGACGGTGATTGAAGCCACCCGCGATACGGGCCGCTCCCGGTTCCCTGTGATCGGGGACGGCGTCGACGACATCCGCGGTCTCATCCACGTCAAGCAAGCCGTTACAGTCCCTCAGGTGGACCGCGGCACGAGGCGAGTCCGAGAGGTGATGACAGCGCCGGTGCTCGTGCCGCCCTCCATGGCGTTGGATCCGCTGCTGCATCTGCTGCAAGAAAAGGGCCTGCAGCTGGCGGTGGTGGTCGACGAGTACGGAGGCGCGGCCGGGATCGTCACCTTCGAAGACGTGGTGGAGGAGCTTGTCGGCGACGTCGACGACGAACACGACTCGCCCGCACCCGGGATCCGGCGCCAGCCCGACGGATCTTGGCTACTGTCCGGGCTGCTGCGGCCTGATGAGATCCAAGCCGCCATCGGTCTCGAGCTGCCGGCCGGACGTGCCAACTACGAGACGGTGGCCGGGCTCATTCTGCAGCTGCTCCGCCGGATCCCCGACGTTGGCGACCGGGTCGGCGTACCGGGCGCAACGCTCACAGTGGACCGGCTCGACGGCCGCCGCATTGACCGGGTGCAAGTCACCCTCCACCCTGACAACATTGATGGCAGGGTCGTCGACGTTTCCACTGCCGACCGAACCGGCCGCGAGGAGGCCGTCTCGTGACTGCGGCGCTGCTGTTGCTCGCGGTCGGGCTCATCGCGGCGAACGGGTTCTTCGTCGGGGCAGAATTCGCGGTCCTCGCGAGCCGCCGCGCCAGGCTGGAGCCGCTGCTCCGCAGCTCCCGCAGGGCTCGGACCGCACTGCGGGCGATCGAACAGCTGCCCTTGATGATCTCGGCCTGCCAGTTCGGCATCACCCTCGCCTCACTCGGGCTGGGCGCGCTCGCAGAACCCGTGGTCGCCTCGCTGCTGACCGGTCCCTTGGCCGCGCTTCATGTCCCGCATGAACTAGTCCATCCGCTGGCGCTCGTAATCGCGCTCACACTGGTGGCCTGCCTGCACATGCTGCTCGGCGAAATGGTGCCGAAGAACCTCGCCCTGACAGGGCCGGAACGCGCCGCGATGATGCTTGCCCCGCCCCTGCTGTTGTTCGTGCAGATATTCCGCCCGATCATCATCGGCCTGACTGCTGTGGCAACCGGTGTGTTGAAATTGCTCCGCGTTCAGCCGGCGAGCGAAATCGGCGATGTCACCGACCGAGACTCCGTCGCCGCACTGATCGGTGAGTCCAGCGAAGAAGGACTCCTCGAATCGAACCAACAAGAGCTGCTCACCGGTGCTCTCGCCTTTGAGGAAACCATGGCGCACGTCGTCAAACTGCCGCTGGAGGACCTCGTCACCGTCAAACCGGATGTCACCCCGACACAGGTCGAGCAGCTCGTGGCCGCCACCGGATATTCCCGGTTCCCCGTCCGAGCAGACCACGACCCACCAACCGGAACAGATCTCATCGGCTACATTCACCTCGCCGACGTCCTAGCTGCCGACGCCGCTCATCGCGACCGGCCGGTGGACCGCCGCTGGATCCTGCCGCTCCGCGACATCCCGATCACCGCCACCCTGCAGACCGCTCTCGCGATGCTGCGTGGCACCCATTCACACCTTGCCCGGCTCATCGACGAGGACGGCCAAACGCAAGGCGTGATCGCCCTCGAAGACATCCTCGAACAACTCGTCGGAGAAGTAGCCGACGCCACCCGACGCCCAAACGAAACCTGAAAGCAAGAAACGCTCTCGGGAGCCTGCCCCTCCAGTAGTAGCCCGTCAAGCTCGAGCGTGGGAGAGAGGCGCGAGAGAGAGGGTGTTGACTCCGTCATAACATGATCATCTTTTGTCGGGGGATGCCCCCGCCCAACGAACTCACGAGTGGGTCGATGCGGCGGTGAGCGGGGCGATCGGGCTGGTGGCTGTCCCGCCGGTGCTGCTGGGGACCGCGTACGGCATCTGGAAGGAGAACCAGCTGGAGAAGGAGGTCTGGCAAGCAGCTTTGTTGATATTTCAGTTGCTGGGACGACGAAACCCAAGATCATCGGCTGCGTAGACACCAATGCGGGCCTACGCGAACCAGCTCCGGCAATCGTCGACGCGGCCGCGATGGTGCTACCCGACGCGCTGACGATCCCGGGCCCAAGCACTAACGTCGGTTACATCCACCGTAGAGAAAAAGCGCTATGACTCAACCACCGCCGCAGCAGCCACCGACACAGCAACGCCGCAGCGGATGCGGCACCGTCCTCGTCGCCCTCCTGGTGCTCGCCATCATCACTGCGATTGTGATCTTCCTAGGCGCATTCGGCCTGCTGGGCTGGATTTTCGGCTAACGATGGCAGCGCGGACACGCCGTCTTATCGTGCTCTGCGATGGTGGCGGACTGGCATGACTGGAAACATCTGGATCGACCTACGGCTGAGCTTGGCAGAAATTGAGGTCGAGATATCCGACATGTCTGACGAGCTCTCCCGCATACCTACCGTGGTAGTGCAATGGGCAAACGTGGGCTTTAGGGAGCGATCGACAACGCACTCAACCTCAACCGCATGCCCCAAGATCACGCAGACAGCGGCGATTAGTCAGCGCTTTCGTACGCTGTGAAGATGACAGCAAGATCCCAAGTACGTCGTGCCTGACTGTCGATCAAGGAACTGCGTGCGCCGCGCTCACTACCCGGAAGCGGAGGCCAAGATCATGCCCGACCCTGAGCTCACACTGGCACCGGGCACCAGTAACTGGATGCAAGATTTCGCTTGGGACCCACTCAAAGACGAGATCTTCATGACTCAGAACATTCGCACTTCAAACGGTCGGGAAGCGATCAGGGTTCAACAGGCTCGGTCCTGCTGATGATCAAGGTGTGCGGCACTTCATCTCATCGATGACGCTACCGATGTGGGCCACGGTGACGTGCTGGGCGTTCAGCGCAAGGGGAATGCGCTTCTGCTGCGGGTGAACTGGACTCACTACTCTGGCAGCACTAGGTCAAGGGGATCGCGTGTGCGGTCGAGCCGATCGAGCGCAAAGACGGCAACGCGATCGACGATGGCGAGGAGCCCACGGCGGCGCGCCGCATGCCGTATCGACGGAGTTGATCGTCGGTGCGGTTGCGCTGGTGTTGTCGAAGCCGAACCAGACCGCGATCAAGGCACCCGCGGGGACGTCAGCGGCAAGCGTGCAAGTGATCGACGTGCCGCTAGCGGGAGCCCGGGAGAGAGGCTAGCCCTCCGGATCCGTTCGGTTCCAATGGAAGTCGGGCACCTACAACTGGTCCACCCGTCCGCCAGCGTTCAAGATCATGCCGAAGTAAGGCTCTTTGCAGATCGTGCAAGCCAAGCTCGATCCCACGGGACCTACCTTGTCTATCGCTCAGTGGCGGCTGGCAAGATCGTTAGCGGCGCAGAGTAGTTGATGTTGAAAACAACGTGAACCGTACGTTCGGTGTCGTAACCAACGGTGAGCGCTCGGGTAGAGCGATCCATGACCAGCGGGACTTCAGTGGGCGTACCCATCAGACTCCGAACAGGTTGGTCAAGGTGCGTGACACCACGTACTTCTTCACGTTGGCATGAAGCCCGCACCGGGATCGTCCTCGACCGTGTGGTCGGGCCAGGCCTCGGCGAATCCCTCGTACTGACCGGGCCGAGCAGCAGCGCGTCCGCGTCCTCATCTCGGCATCAAGATCCGGCGGATTGGTCTTCCACTGCTTGGCCCTGTATCCCCGATGAACGCCGAAGAGAGCGGCTCGCGGATTCACAAGATGGGTCGCCAGCTGCCGGTGCCGGTCCCGCGACCTTGTTTGATCATCCGGGCGGCGGGTACCCGAGGCCGGGAGATTCAAGCTGAACATAAGGAGAACAAGTGGTTCCGAACTTTCCTTCACGGTTACTGCACGACCTCGGCCTGGCCGCCTGGTTCGGCGGCACGTTGGCCAACGCGGTTGCGCTTAACAGGGCCGCTGGTCAGGCGTCAGACCCCAGCAGCGCGGGCCGGGTAGCCAACACCGGCTGGGACGCCTGGACACCGATCAATGCCGTTGCCATCGGAGCAACCATTGTGGGTTCGGTCGGCCAGCTTTTGGGCAACAAGGAACGGCTGGCGACACAGTCCGGCGTCGCCTCGATGTCGGTGATCAAGACCGCCCTCACGGCGGCCGCTTTGGGCATCACGGGCTACAGCAGGGTGCTTGGGCGCAAGGTGTCTGAGGAAACCAGCGTTCCGGTGTCCTCCGGCACCGAGCCGAGCCCCGCAACTCCGCCCGACGTGGCAGGTGCTCAGACCCAGCTGAAGCTGCTGCAGTGGGCGGTGCCCGCGATAACCGGCGCCCTCGTGGGCGTCAGCGCCTATGCCGGTGAACAGCAACGCCCTGCTGCTGTCGAGACCGGCATGTTGAAGAAGCTGACCAGGCGCGGCAAGTAACCACACGCCCACAACGTGGCAAGCCAGACTGTGGCTACAAATAGTCGATAACACAACGTTCCAAGGAGTCTTACCGTTATGTCCGACCGCACCACCACAGCCCGTGGCACCCGCACAAACGTGCAGAAGGCTGCCGCCATCGTCGGCGTCGTCTTCCTGCTCGTCGGTGTGCTGGGCTTCATTCCCGGTATCACCACCAACTTCGGCGATCTGTCGTTCGCCGGCCACCATTCCGACGCCAAGTTGTTCGGCCTGTTCCAGGTCTCGATCCTGCACAACATCGTGCACCTGTTGTTCGGGATCGCCGGCTTGGCTATGGCGCGCACCGCAGCGCAGGCCCGCACCTACCTGGTGTTCGGTGGCGCGATCTACCTCGTGCTGTTCGTGTACGGGCTCATCGTCGGCCAGGAATCGGCGGCCAACTTCGTGCCCGTGAACACTGCCGACGACTTCCTGCATCTCATCCTCGGGATCGGGATGATCGGCCTCGGTCTCGCGCTCACACGGGAGCGTACGGGCGTAGGCGCCACTCGCTGAGACGCCGGTGGGTGTGACGACCAGCGTTACGAAAAAGAGCACTCCACCAACAACACCGCTCGATGGCGGACTGGGTTCACCCGGGCCGCCATCGGCTCGTTAGGGACCAGAACCCAGGGAGTGGTTGCAGGTCGGATTCGCACTCAGCAGGGAACGGGCGAGCCGGTCTAACCTGGTCACCACCAAAGTGTCACCCAGCCCGGCAGGCGGCCAGGCTAGTTGCAGTCCTGGGCGGTCGCGGTTAGTGCCGGTTGGGCCGGGTCGATGTAGATGCGACCCAGCGGGCTGCAGACGTCAATGCCTGCGATGTCGCCGCAAGGGGGGGCTTACGGTCCGCGGCGCACGTTCGGCCCTTCCTGCTGAGAGACTCATCTTTACCGCCGCGCTTGCCAGATCGACTGCTTACTCATCACCGGCCGTCTACTCGGCCTCGTCTACACCGCCTCTAAATCCTGTGATGTATTAGACCGCCGCACTTCCGTCCGACGTACCCCCTCGAACTCTCAAAGCACCGTGTCGAACACACCTTCTGCATCGTCGGTACGTTCCCCCACCTGGCTGACCGCGAGGTTGACTCGGTTTGCCTTTAGTGGTTGTGACCATGAGCATTCACAAGCTCAGCGCCGGGTCGGGGTACGACTACCTGACGCGGCAGGTGGCGGCGTTGGATGCCACCGAGAAGGGCCATGTCGGACTCGCCTCCTACTACACCGAACGCGGAGAAACTCCGGGAGCCTGGATCGGCTCCGGCATGGCCGGCATCGACGGGCTCAGCGCCGGAGACCCGGTCACTGCGGAGCAGATGCGGGCCCTCTTCGGCGCCGGCATGCACCCCCTCGCCGCAACCCGGCTGGACCAGCTGGACGTCGCTGACTTCACCGACACAAACGTTCGGTCAGCCATCCGGCTGGGCGCGCCGTTCAAGGTTTACGGCGGCGATGTCAGTCCCTTCCGGGTCGAGGTGGCGAGGCGGATCGCGACACGGCACGGGGCGGCAGGGCGGCTGGGAGACAACCCCGTCTCTGCGGCCGATCGGGCGCGGATCCGCACCGAGGTCGCGCGGGAGGTCTTCCGAGCAGAGCATGGCCGCGACCCGATCGATGCCCGCGAGATCGCCGCGACCATCGCCAAACTGTCGCGTCCGGACACCCAGACGGTTGCCGGCTATGACCTGACCTTCTCCCCGGTCAAGTCGGTGTCGACGTTGTGGGCGGTCGCCGACCCGCATGTCGCGGCACAGATCGAACGTGCGCATCAGGCTGCCGTGCAGGATGCGCTGAGCTTCATCGAACGCCACGCCTTGTTCACCCGGCAGGGCATGAACGGGGTTCGGCAGGTCGACGTCCGCGGCTTGGTCGCGGCCGCGTTCACGCACCGCGACAGCCGGGCCGGTGACCCGGACCTGCACACCCACGTCGCTATTGCTAACAAGGTGCAAACCCTCGACGGGCGGTGGTTGTCGATCGACGGCCGGGTGCTGTTCAAAGCCACAGTGGCTGCGTCGGAGACCTACAACACCGCCCTGGAGCGTCATTTCCGTGACAGGTTGGGGGTGCGGTTCGCGGACCGTCCGGAGACAGATCCGGGTAAGCGGCCGGTGCGGGAGATCGTCGGTGTTGACCCCGCCCTTAATGAGCGCTGGTCGACGCGGCGGGTGTTGATCAAGGTTCGCCAAGGTGAGCTGGCGGCCCGGTTTCAACGTGATCATGGTCGGCCGCCGACGCCGGTGGAGGCGTTGCAGTTGGCGCAGCAGGCCACCTTGGAAACCCGGGACGCCAAACACGAACCCCGCACCCTGGCCGAGCAACGTGCCGCCTGGCGTGCCCAGGCCGCGGAAACGCTCGGCGGACCTGATGCGATCCAGGCCGTGATCACCCGTGCCCTCAACCCGACCTCCGGGCCGAGCCCTGTCGTGGACGCGGACTGGGTGACGGTGACCGCAGAGAGGGTGCTGGCGGTGGTGGAGGGGCGGCGTTCGACCTGGCAAAGCTGGCATGTCCGCGCCGAAGCGCAACGCCACGTCCGGGCCGCCGAAATCGCAGCGGACAATGTCGATCAGCTGGTGGACCTCCTCGTCGCCGAGGTGCTGCAGACCCGGTCGATCTCCATAGCTCGGCCAGACGATGGCATTAGAGAGCCGCAGCCCTTGCGGCGGGCGGACGGTTCGAGTGTGTACACGGTTTCCGGATCCGAGCTGTTCACTTCCGCCCGTATTCTGGCCGCCGAGCAGCGACTCGTCGGGGCCGCGGGCCGCAGCGACGGCCGGATCCTGGACGCAGGCACGGTCGAGCTGGCCTTGCTGGAATCAGCCGCCAACGGCAACGCCTTGGACGAGGGACAGACGGCTCTGGTTCGTTCCATGTGCACCTCCGGGGCGCGGCTGCAATTGGCGATCGCACCAGCAGGGGCGGGGAAAACCACCGCCATGCGCACCCTCGCTCGGGCGTGGAGCGACAGCGGCGGCCAGGTAATCGGGCTGGCCCCGTCAGCCGCCGCAGCTGCGCAACTCCGCGACGCCACCGGCGCACTGGCCGACACGTTGGCGAAGCTCACCTGGTCCATCCACCATAGGGACGTGCCCGACTGGGCGGAACACATCGGCCGGTCTACGTTGGTGATCATCGACGAAGCCGGGATGGCCGACACCCTCTCCATGGACACGGCCGTCCAGTTCATCATCGGCCGCGGCGGCAGTGTTCGGCTGGTCGGTGATGATCAACAACTCGCTGCGATCGGCGCCGGCGGGGTGCTGCGTGACATCCAAGCCAGCCACGGCGCGCTCCGGCTCAGCGAGCTGCACCGCTTCGTTGACTCGGCCGAGGCCGCCGCGACCCTCGCGCTCCGCGACGGCCGAGCTGAAGCGCTCGGCTTCTACCTCGACCGGCGACGGGTCCACGTCGGCGACCCCACCACCGCCATCGACTGTGTTTTCAACGCCTGTCAGGCCGACCGCAGCCGTGGCTTGGACGCGATCATGCTGGCCCCCACCCGCGAACTCGTCAGCCGGCTCAACCAACGGGCACGGGACCACCGCCTCGCCGGCGCCACTCCGGGCCAGGAGGTCGAGTTGGTCGACGGCAATGCGGCGAGTGTCGGCGATCTGATCATCACCCGCAGGAATGACCGCAGACTCCGTATCACCGCAACCGACTGGGTGAAAAACGGCGACCGGTGGACCATCCTCAACCTGACCAGGACCGGTGGCTTAACGGTGCGGCATACGCGGAACGGCCGCACCGTCACCCTGCCCGCCGCCTACGTTCAAACCTCTGTGGAGCTCGGTTACGCGACCACCGTGCACACCGCGCAAGGTGTCACCGCCGACACCATGCGTGGCGTCGTCACCGGTGAAGAGTCCCGGCAACAGCTGTACACCATGCTGACCCGCGGCCGCACCGCCAACCACATCTACTTGGCCGTCCTGGGGGACGGGGACCCACACACGGTGCTCCAGCCTGAAAACCTGCATCCTCGGACCGCTACCGAGCTGCTTGAGCAGATCCTGGCCCGCGACACCGCGCCGGACTCCGCCACCACCCTGCAGCGCGAGCAGCAAAACCCCCCAGCCCGGCTCGGCGCCGCGACCGCCCGCTACCTCGACGCCCTCCACGTCGCCGCCGAACACCTCGCCGGGCCACAGCCGATTGCCGACCTCGACCAGAGCGCCGACCGTTTGCTCAAAAGGCTGACCGGGGAGCCGGCATGGCCAACCCTGCGCAGCCGCCTGCTGCTGTTGGCCGCTGCCGGCGCCGACCCGGTCGCTGAGTTGTTCGCCGCCACCGCAACGCGGGACCTCGCGAGCGCCCATGATCAGGCCGCTGTCATCGACTGGCGGATCCAGGGCGTCACCAAGGTCGCCACCGCTGGGCCGCTGCCGTGGCTGCCGAGCATTCCCCACCCAATCGCCGCCGACCCCCAATGGGGACCATACCTGCACGCCCGATCACACCTGGTCGTTCAACTCGCCGACCAGGTCCGCCGCAACGGAGCAGGTGAAGCGCCGGCCTGGGCGGCCCAGCCGCACGCTCCCGTGCCGGCCGAGCTGATCTCCGACATACAGGTGTGGCGCGCCGCCAACCAGGTCGACCCCGGCGACCTGCGACCAACCGGGCCACCCCAGCTCGGCCAGGCCACCCGAGCCTGGCAACAGCATCTCGACAAGCGACTCGCCGCCACAGACACCCAGACAGACTGGCGTCAACTACTCGCCACAGAAGCCCCCAGCGCCACCGCGGACCCATTCCTACCGGAACTCGAGGAAAGGCTCAGCAACCTCACCCGGGCCGGCTTTCACGCCACCCACCTCGTGCGATCGGCGGCCGCCGCAGGACCCCTACCCGACGACCACCCCGCCGCAGCACTCTGGTGGCGCATCCTCGACCGACTACCGCAAACGCCGAACCAGGACCCCGCAAGCCGCGGGGCAGCCACAGCGACGAGACGTACGACCACGACCTCACACGAGCGGCAGGCACCGAGGCCGCGCTCGGCGCCGCCTCCGGCGTTCGGCCCGAGCCGCTGAAACCTCGACAGATCGCAACACGAAGAAGTGTCTCGGTAGGGTGTGTTGCCGAACCTCCCGCCAATCACTCTCAGAGTCCCGCTCGCCCCCTCGGGTTTGAACGCTCCCGGTCGCGACAGCGCAAGAAGTGACGGGGCGCGACATGCCGGTCCGACGGGACCCTCCGAAGAGTGAAGCTCGGCGCTTGGTCGCCAACACTCAACGGCTCAGAACAGATCTGCACTGGCTGCCCTTGAGCGCCAAGCCTGAAATCATCATCTCCAACGCTTCGCAAGCTCTGCAGCGCCCCACGAAAGTCACTCCTGCTGCTGCCGGCGTGTCTGCCGAATCAGACACTCGTAGTTGATCAAGGGCCGGGCGGAGGGTGTTCTCGCTGCGCGCCGCGCCGCCAGGTGGTCCTGGGGCGGCCACAGGGGGCTGACGCGGTGATGTCACCAGACGAGCAAAGCTTGGTTCAACGGCGACCATTCGGCGGGTATGGGGTCTGGACGGGCTTAAGGCAAGCCTGCAGCGGTCGAAGTCGGAGGACATCGGCGGCGTTTCCTTGCCTGTCGTACACCCGGTGCTCGGCTTCAAGCCCAAGATCACGCTGATCGGCTCGTTGGACACCGCGGTTCCCGAGCAACTCAGCGATGACGCGCTGGCCACGTTGCGCGAGTCGCTGTCCAATGTGGTCCCGAACGCCGAGGCGGACGCGGGGGACGTGTTAGTCGGGGTGGACACGACCGCCAAGACGCTGACCATCCAGGTCGAAGACAACGGGGTGGGCATCGACCCTCAAGTCACGCTCGGCCGGCGCAACACCGCCGCCCGGGCCCGCGCCTCCGGCGAGCACACCACCACG
>Ga0307293_10000375_pt1 | contig 11197 bp, 10 predicted proteins | sample ER_DNA_150_FD_194488 | JGI IMG/M metagenome (GOLD analysis project Ga0307293, IMG submission 194488) | Bulk soil microbial communities from the East River watershed near Crested Butte, Colorado, United States - ER_DNA_150 | ecosystem: Environmental > Terrestrial > Soil > Floodplain | place...
CCGGTCAGGGTGCTCTTCGGCGTACGCCAATGAGAGCGCGCTGCCCCAGGACCCACCAAATACCTGCCACCGCTCGATGCCGCGGTGCTCGCGGAGCCGCTCAATGTCGGCCACAAGATGCCAGGTCGTGTTGGCGCTGAGATCGGCTCCTGGCTCACTGGCGTGCGGCCGGCTCCGGCCACATCCGCGTTGATCGAAGAGCACGACGCGATAGCGGGCCGGGTCGAACAGTCGCCGAACCTTGGGCTGGACGCCTCCGCCGGGCCCGCCGTGCAGGAAGACTGCAGGCTTGCCTGACGGGTTCCCGCACTCCTCCCAATAGACCTGCTGGCCATCGCCGACATCCAGCATCCCGCTGGCGTACGGCTCGATCGGTGGATACAGCGGATCGCTACTTCGGTCCTCCTGCATGGCGTTTCTCTTGCGCTCCTCCCTCAGAAAGTGGTCACGAACAACACCGCTTTCGGAAACCGAAATCGATGTCGTTCGTGACCAGTTTCTTGGACGGAGATGTGATCGTCGGCTGACTAGAGGGGACGGTCGTCGTCGGGGACGATGTGGACCGCAGCCTCCTCGGCGCTGGCGGCGGCGCCGTCGATTCCGACGTCAGTCGCGACGAGGTCCTTCTCGACGTCGGGCCCGATGCCTTCGTTGGGGTCGACCAACCGGCCTGCCCGCTCGCGTCCCACCTCCCCGTCGTCGACGATTTCCTCGTCTTGGGGAGTGTACGGATCGGGCTCAGGAATCTCGTCCGCAAGCCGCTCGTCCAGCGTCTCGTGCTCTCCCTCGCGGATTAGCTGGGAATAACGCTCCGGTGGCGAGTAGCCCTCGTCGAGCACATCTTCAACGCCACGATCGTCAAGAGAATCCGCCGGCTGGATCTGGTCCAGCTGCTCGGACTCGTCGGGGATCTCGTTCGGGTAGTCGGTCATGTGGCCAGCCTGCCATGACCGCCCCTAGGATCGCTCGGCGTGACCACCCTGCACGACACTCAGCACCGGGAGGCTTCCTCCACGGTGTCGTTCGCAACAGCGCCGAGCGGCACCTACGCCGTCATCGTGGCAGTCTTCTGCGGCCTGCTGCTGATCTCCAACATCGCTGCAACCAAGACGATCACTGTCGTTGATGGGCTGCCCGAATTCGTCGGTGGCGGCATCTTCACCGACGGCGGCGCCTTTCTCTTTCCGCTGACCTACATCGTCGGCGACGTGCTGGCCGAGGTCTACGGACTTCGCCAGGCGAAGCGGGCTATCTGGGTCGGCTTCGCGCTCGGCGCCCTCGCCTCCCTCACCTTCCTGGCGGTGGGTGCGGCCCCGCCTGGACCCGGATATGAGAACCAGGAAGCGTTCCTGGCAGTGCTGGGGTTCGTGCCACGGATCGTGCTGGCCAGTCTCACCGGCTACCTCGCCGGCCAGTTCCTCAACGCCTACGTCGTGGTCAAGATCAAGGAGCGAACCAAGGAACGCCACCTCTGGGCGCGCCTCATTGGCTCAACCGTGGTAGGTGAATTCGCCGACACCGCCCTGTTCTGCTTCATCGCCTTCGTTGGAGTTTTCCCGACCTGGGGCGGACTGATCAGCTACGCCGTTGCGGGCTACGTCTACAAGGTCATGGTGGAGGTGGTGATGCTGCCGGTGACCTACGCCGTCATCAGGGCGATCAAGAAACGGGAGCCGGGGTACGCGGCGGCGCCGCCGAGCGGTGGGACCCCGGTGCGTCAGATGCGGTTAGTCGTGGCGGTGGACGATTACGACAGCGCGGTGCACTTCTATCGTGATGAGCTGGGCCTCATCGTCGAGGAAACCTACGAGGGTGAGAATGAGGCGAAAGTGATGATCTTGGGCGCCGGTCGTGCGACGCTCGAGCTTTCCAATAGACCGCAGATCGACCTGATCGACACTGTAGAGGTCGGTCGGACAGGAGTAAGCGGACAGTATCGGCTGGCCTTTGAGGTGGACGACTCGGCGAGCGTCACCAATCGGCTGACCGCTGCGGGCGCTGAGCTGATCGCGCCACCCACGGCGACGCCGTGGCGCTCGCTCAACGCACGACTGCAGGGCCAGGGCGACGTGCAACTGACGATCTTCACAGAGCTAGGGGCGGCACAAGGTAGTGGGAGTGATCATGACAACACCGACAAGCACTAGCGGCTTCGGCCCGGCGGCTACTCAATTCTTCGAAGACCTCGAGGATCAGAACACCAGAGAGTTCTGGCTGGCGCACAAAGATGTGTTCGACCGCGAGGTTCGTGAGCCGATGGCTGCGCTGCTGGACGCTCTGCCTGAGGAGTACCAGCCGTTCAAGGTCTTCCGGATGAACCGGGACGTGCGATTCTCCGCTGACAAGTCGCCGTACAAAACCATGCATGGCGCGGCCCACGGTGTGCCCGGCGCTGTCTACTATCTCCACCTCGACGCCTCAGGCCTCATGGTGGCCTGCGGGAGCTACATGATGCAGCCGGATGAACTCGAGCGCTACCGGCAGGCGGTCGCTGCAGACGCCAGTGGCGAGGAGCTGTCTGGCATCCTTGCCGCGCTGCGACGCCGCCGCTCGCTCAAGCTGAGCCCGGGCGGAGCCGAGCCGCTGAAAACGGCGCCGCGAGGCTTCCCGCGGGACCATCCGCGAGCCGACCTGCTGCGCCAGAAGGGCCTGATCGCCATGCGGACTCGCGGTCCTTCCGAGCTGCAGAACGGCGCCCGACTCCGCACCTTTGTCGTCGAGACGTTTGAGATGTGTGCAGATCTCACCGACTGGCTCAAGCAGTACGTGGGAGGAACAACCTCTCGGTGACTGATCGCCTACCTGAGTGGGCGCTTTGATCAACTTATCCGATCAGGCACCCGATCAATTGCCGACTCTGGTGCCGTCCGCCAGGACTTCCGATCGAAGATCAACAGGGCCACGGCGAGCAGGGTCCAGGAAATCAACCACATCCAGGTCTCGCGGTCTGCATCGGGTCCCGCTGGCCACAGAGCCTGAGTATTGATGCAGCCCTCGGTCACATGCGCGATCAGCGGCAGCAGCACGCTGCCACCGGTCCGGTTGAACAGCCAGGCGTACCAGAAGGTGACCACCACGGTGGTCAGAATGTCGGGCAAGCCGAGGTCGAACTGGCGCATGAAGACCAGTGGCAGATGCCAGCCCGTGATCAGCACACCAAGGAGGGCGGCCGACGCCAAGGGTGACCACCTCGATTGCAGCCGCGGCTGAGCGAAGCCGCGCCACGCGGGCTCCTCCCCCAGCGGACCGTCGGTGAAGTTCACCATCCGGAGGCCGAACAGCAACAGCACGGCGTACCACGGCTGGAATTGGGTCAGCGACGGGGCTGGTGCGCCGGCCGCCATGTTCAGACTGATCGCCACTGCATGGACCAGCAGCGGCAAGCCGATGGCTGCCGCGTACCAGATCCAGTTCACCCGCCACCGAATGAGTCGCCGACCCAGCCGAGCCAGTCCCGGCAAGCCCTCGGCGATCAAAACGACGACGATCGCCGACACGATTGGCGCAAAGGCCAGAAAAGACCCGAATGGCAGGGTTGACCAGGCGATCAGGTACGAGAGGGCGAAGAAGACCACCAGCTCATAGCGGCGGACGAAGCCTCGAAACGTGTTCCACCCCGTGCTCGGCCGGCTCGCTTCCGGGTCTACGGCGGGCCTCGTCTGAGCTATGGATTGTTCCGCCAGTGTGGGGTCATTCGGCTCGTTTTGTTCAATGCGGGTCTTCATGCCAGCTCCTCGATGCTCGTTATGTTCCAACCTTCCACTCGGCACGACGGCATGACAGACAGCAGACCAGTGACCGGAGAGCCGGTTTTCTGGTGAATCGGCGCACGTGAGCTGTAATCCGGCCGGCTTGCAGCACTATGGTTTGAGGCAGGCTCGCCCGCTGGAGCAGGTGGTCGACGCACTTCCGCGGTCTGAGCAAATTCCCTCGATGTCCTGCGGTCATATCCCCACCCGCAGGCGGGGAGAGGTTCGGATGGCTGCAGTCCTCCCGCTGTTGCCCGAACGGCACAGAGCGGCTCCTAAGCCAGCCCTGTTGTGGACACTCGGAGTCGCGGCCGTGGCAGCGTGTGCAGGTATCGCCGTCCTCGGGTCACTCAACGAGGAGCTGTACCAGCCAGCCCTCCGCGTCCTCCTGGTGAGCTGGGTCACACTTCCGTTCATCTTCGCCGGAATCCTGGCCTGGCAAAGGCGGCCTGACAGCTCCTTTGGGCCGCTGCTGATCCTGGCGGGGTTCGTCACCCAGCTCAGCATCTTGCAGTGGACGAGCCAGCCGCTGCTCAATACGGTTGGACAGCTGAGCGATCTGCTGGTCGCAGCGGTCTGGTTGCACGTCTTCCTCGCCTACCCGACAGGCCGACTTGCTGGACGGGCCGAGCGAGCGGTGGTGATCATCGGATATGTCGCTGCGGTGGGACTTCAGGTCGTGATCTTGATGTTGGGCGGCTTCAACGATCAACACCTGCTGACGGTCGTCAAGCGGCCAAGCGCCGCGGAAGCTGTGCAGAACCTGCAACTCCTCACGCTCAGCGCGCTCGCGCTCATTGGTGTGGTGCTGCTCTGGCGTCGCTGGTGGGCATTGCCGCGATGGCAGCGGCGGCGACCCGCCCAGATCCTGATCAACTGCTTCAGCCTGGCGCTGGTCATGCTGGCCGCCCTGCTGGTTGCGGGCGCGTTTCAGCTTCCAAGCTTCGAAATCATCAGACTCGCAACCTTCGCGGTGGCCGGGCTGGCGCCACTCGCCTTCCTTGCAGGACTTCTCGATGCTCGCCTCGCCAAGGGGGGTGTTGGTGAGCTGATGGTTCAGCTGCGGGCTGAGCCTGCACCGGACCTCCGGGCGCTCCTGGCGCAGGCTCTGCGCGACCCCACCTTGTCCCTGATCTACTGGCTGCCGCAGTACGGGAGCTGGGCTGATCAGGACGGCAATCCGACGAATCTGCCCGAGCCGGACAGCGGTCGCCACGTCACGCTCGTCAAGCAGAACGGCGAGCAGATCGCAGCACTGGTGTACGACGCCACGCTCGGCGAGGAACCGGAGCTGCTTGAGGCAGTCAGCGCAGCGGCTGGCATAGCCCTCGAGAATGGCCGACTCGAAGCGGAGCTACGGGCCCGGCTGCAAGACCTGCATGGCTCGCGTACCCGGGTGGTCGAAGCCCAGCAGAACGAGCGTCGGCGCCTCGAGCGCGACCTTCACGACGGTGCACAGCAGCGCTTGGTAGCCCTGGCCCTCGAACTCGGCATGCTCGCTGAGCAGGCGGACAGTGACCCCGCTACTCAGAGCAGGCTGAAGCGCGCCCGCGGTGAGCTCGCCCAATCGCTCAATGAGCTGCGAGACATCGCCCGCGGCCTGCATCCGGCGGTCGTGAGTGGACATGGCCTTGCCGTCGCCTTGGAGTCTCTGGCGGCCGTCACGCCACTCGAGGTGCGATTGAAGACCGACGGACTTCCCCGCCTCCCGGAGCAGCTTGAGGTCGCCGCCTACTACGTCGTCTCCGAAAGCCTCACGAACGCGGCAAAGCACTCCCAAGCCAGTCGCGTCTCGGTGGAAGCGGGCGTTACCAACGACACCTTGATCGCAGAAATCGTCGACGACGGCATCGGCGGTGCCGACTCCGAACTCGGGACGGGACTACGAGGGCTGGCCGACCGCGTCGAGGCGCTGAACGGCCGATTGCGCATCTGGAGCGCCCCCGGCCACGGCACCCGCGTACGAGCGGAGATTCCGTGCGGGTAGCTATCGCGGAGGACAGCGTGCTGCTACGCGAGGGCGTCGCGCAGCTGCTGACAGACGCTGGCATCGAGGTCACTGCCCGCTGCGGCACTGCCGATGAGTTGCTGGCACGCGTCGCCGAGGACCCACCGGATGCCGTAGTTGTCGACATCCGGTTGCCACCGACTCACACTGACGAAGGGATGCAGGCAGCCCTGACCATCCGGCAGCAATATCCGGATGTCGGCGTACTCGTCCTCTCCCAGTACGTCGAGGTCGGGCTGGCGATGCGGCTGCTGGCCGACTCGGCTGAAGGAGTCGGCTATCTGCTGAAGGATCGGGTGAGCGAGGTCAAGGAGTTCATCGCGGCGCTCCGCCGGGTCGCCGATGGAGGTTCGGCGCTGGATCCGACCATCGTCTCGACGATGCTGAAGCGGCACCGTAGCTCAGACCCACTGGATTCCCTGACGCCGAGAGAACGGGAGGTGTTGGAGCTGATGGCCACTGGAGCCTCCAACGCGGGCATTGCCGAGTCGATGGTGATCACCCAACGCGCGGCCGAGAAGTACGTGTCGACAATCTTCACCAAGCTCGGGATACCGGCTACCGGAAGCGCGTCGCGACGGGTGCTGGCCGTACTGCTCTTCCTCCGCTCTTGACCACCAACAACAGTGACGTCCTGCACATAAATCTCTAAAACACCGCACGACCGCGCTTCCCGACCAGACCAGTGAGGGTTATGGTCCTGTGCAGGACCCTGCGATGGAGGTTTCTCATGGCTGACCGCTCCACCCCCGTCTATGACTCCGGAGAAGCTGACCGACTTCCCGCTCATGATCACGAGGTCTACAACAGGATCGCTCAGGAAAGCGACTTTGTGGAGCTGCGCCGCAGATATCGCAGCTTCGCCATTCCGGCGACGATCGCGTTCATGGCCTGGTACCTCCTGTACGTCATTTGCGCCAACTGGGCGCGCGACTTCATGGACACCAAGGTCGTCGGGAACATCAACATTGCGTTGGTGTGGGGTTTGCTGCAGTTCGTCTCAACCTTCACCATCGCCTACTTCTACGCCCGGCATGCCAAGAAGTCGCTAGACCCGCTGGCTTCGGAGCTGCAGGACGAGTTCGAGCGAGAGACCGGCCGATGAGCACCGCAATGTTGGTACCGCTCGTCACCGGCAACCGGGCCCTGACTGTCGGCCTGTTCCTCGCTGTTGTCGCAGTCACCCTCTACATCACCTTCTGGGCTTCGCGGCAGAGCAAGACCGCCGCGGACTACTACGCCGGTGGCCGCTCCTTCAGCGGCTTTCAGAACGGTCTGGCGGTGAGCGGGGACTACATGTCTGCCGCTTCATTCCTTGGCATCTCGGGCGCGATCGCCCTCTATGGCTATGACGGTTTCTTGTATTCCATCGGATTCCTGGTGGCTTGGCTGGTGGCCCTGCTACTCATCGCGGAGCTGCTGCGCAACTCCGGTCGGTACACCATGGCCGACCAGCTGGCATACCGGATGCGCCAGACACCGGTCCGTAGCGCGGCGGCCATATCGACGATCGTCGTGTCTATCTTCTACCTGCTGGCCCAGATGGTCGGCGCCGGAGCCCTCGTAGGTCTGCTCCTCGGAGTCACCAGCCCGGCTGTGAAGAACCTGGTCATCGTTTTGGTCGGCGTGTTGATGATCATTTACGTGACCTTTGGTGGGATGAAGGGCACCACCTGGGTGCAGATCGTCAAGGCCGTGCTGCTGATGGTCGGGACAATCTTGATCACATTCTTGGTGCTGGTCAAGTTCGGCTTCAATTTGTCGGACCTGCTTGGCGCGGCAGCCGAGAGGTCGGGCAAGGGGGAGGCCTTCCTGCAACCTGGACTGCTTTACGGTAAGGACTTGGTCGGCAAAATCGACTTCTTGTCGCTTGCTTTGGCTTTGGTCCTCGGCACCGCTGGCCTACCGCACATCCTCATTCGCTTCTACACCACGCCCACTGCGCATGCGGCACGCAAGTCGGTGCTCTGGGCGATCGGGCTGATCGGTTCGTTCTACTTGATGACGCTTGTGCTCGGCTTCGGTGCTGCAGCACTTGTCGACACGGGCAAAGGCAGCCAGATCCAGACCTCGGCCGGTAACGCAGCGTCACCCCTGCTGGCACAGGCGGTCGGCGGCGGCGAGGGTACCGTCGGCGGATCGGTCCTGCTGGCTCTGATTTCAGCGGTCGCCTTCGCCACCATCCTCGCAGTCGTCGCGGGGCTGACCCTGACCTCGGCATCCTCGGTTGCCCATGACCTGTACGCCAGCGTGATCAAGAAGGGACAGGCGTCGGAGCAGAATGAGTTGAGGGTGGCCCGGATCGCCGCCTTTGGTATCGGAGCAATTGCGATCTTGCTCGCCATTCCGGCACAGCGGCTGAACATCGCCTTCCTGGTAGCGCTGGCATTTGCCGTCGCGGCGTCGGCCAACCTCCCGGCCCTGCTGTACAACCTGTTCTGGAAGCGGTTCAACACCATGGGCGCGGTCTTCAGCATCTACGGCGGATTGATCATGGCAGTGCTGCTGGTGATCTTTTCACCGGTTGTATCCGGCACGCCCACGTCGCTGTTCCCGAGTGCCGACTTCGACTGGTTCCCACTACGTAACCCCGGGCTGATCTCGATCCCGTTCGGGTTCCTGTGCGGCATCGTCGGCACGTTGATCAGCAAGGAGATCCACTCTGCGGAGCGCTACGACGAGCTTTCCGTGCGGGCGCTGACCGGGGCGGGAGCCGAGAAGGCGGTGGTCCACTGAGGCACCCGGCGTGAACGTCCGCGGAGTGCCGACATGGATCATCCACACCGTGCACGATCCATCCGTTCACTACTCTTGGCACACGGCTTGGCAGCGCAGATCGAGGGCAGGGCCCTGCTCACGCGCACCGGTGACGGTCATACCTCCGTCTTTACCTCGGATTGCCCACGGTCGGCAGCGGAGTAGTTCCTGACCGAGCGCCATGCCGAGGCGAATCAGGTCTGCCGGGGCTGACAGGGTCATGGGTGGGCCTATGAAACAACGACCTCCTCACCTGGCAGACTCGCGTCACCGGAACCCCCAGATCGCCACGTCGACGCGTCAATGAGCCTGTTGGCGCGTCAACCAACAGCTGCCAATGATGTTCTCCCAACTTGTCTTCCCTCCATGTCACGGCCGGCCGGGCTGTCTCGTCTCAGGTCTCAGAGACAGACTCTGGAATCAGGAAGGTGATGGTTGTGCGGGTGTTCGTGGCAGGCGGGGCGGGGGTCGTGGGGAGGCGGCTGGTGCCGCAGCTCGTGGCCCGGGGCCACCAGGTGACGGCTTCGACGACGAGCGCGGCCAAGCTGGACTTGCTAGCGCAGCTGGGCGCCGAGGGGGTCGTGATGGACGGGCTGGATGCGGTGTCGGTCGGTGAGGCGGTGGCCAAGGCCCGGCCGGACACAATCGTGCACCAGATGACCGCGATTTCCATGGCGCACGCCGGCAAGCCCGATATCAAGCACCCGGACCGCTGGTTCGCCACATCCAATCGGCTGCGCACCAAGGGGACGGACCACTTGCTGGCCGCCGCCGAGGCGACCGGCGTATCCCATTTCGTCGCGCAGAGCTACGCCGGCTGGAACGGAATCCGCAAGGGCGGATGGGTGAAGACCGAGGAGGACCCGCTGGATCCGGAGACAGGAACGATAATGCGTAAGGGGGCGGAGGCGATCCGCCACCTCGAGGACGTGGTCGTCAAGTCCGGTGGCGCAGTCCTGCGATACGGCGGGCTCTACGGGCCAGGGGCCACCGACGACCAGGTCGAGCTCGTGCGCAAGCGGCAATACCCGGTCGTCGGGGGCGGCACCGGCTACTACTCGTGGGTGCATCTCGACGACGCGGCCAGCGCTACCGTCCTGGCCGTGGAGCAAAAGGCGAGTGGGGTGTTCAACATCGTCGACGACGAACCAGCGCCGGCCAGCGAGTGGCTGCCCTACCTGGCAGCGTGCGCCGGCGCAAAGCCACCGATGCGGATCCCCAAGTGGCTGGCCCGGCTGCTGGCCGGGGAACAGGCGGTGACGATGATGACCGAGGGGCGCGGCTTCTCCAACGCCAAGGCCAAGCGGGAGCTCGGCTGGGAGCTGCGGTACCCCTCGTGGCGCCAGGGCTTCAAGGAAGAGCTGGCGTGACCCGTGCCGAGGAGTTCGAGGAGCTGCGGCCGCAGCCGGCGCTGGTGGTGGAACGCATCCGCGAGGTCGTGGACCCGCGCGTACAGGTCAGGCATTGAAGCCGTAACAGCTAATCGGGTGTGGGCGACCCGTAGTAGCGGCTCAGGAAGTCGATCTTGAAGTCGGAGAAAGTGCCGGCCTCGATGCTGGCGCGGATGTCGTCAACCAGGCGTACCACGAACCGCTCGTTGTGGATGGTGCACAGCGTCGAGGCGAGCATCTCTCGGGCCTTGAACAGATGGTGCAGGTACGCCTGGGTGTAGCGCGCGCAGGTGTAGCAGTCACAGTCCTGGTCAATCGGCGAGAAGTTACGCCGAGATGCTGCGGTGTTGATATTGAACCGTCCGCGGACCGTATAGACAGCAGCGTTGCGGGCAACGCGGGACGGCGCGACACAGTCGAAGGTATCGACGCCGTTCTCGATCGCCGTGAAGATGTCATCTGGCTCTGAGATGCCTAGCAGATGACGGGCCTTGTCATCCGGCAGTTCCTCGCTGACCCAGCGCACAATCGTCCCGAGGCTTTCCTTCTCGAGTGCGCCGCCAATGCCATAGCCATCGAACCCTGACCTGTCGAGGACCAGCGACACAAGATCACGAGCCGCCTGCCGGCGCAAGTCCTCATACTGCGCCCCCTGGACCACAGCGAACAAAGCTTGGTAGTGCGGCGGTTTGCCGGCCCCCGTCAGGCGCTGGTGTTCGGCCAGACATCGGGCTGCCCACCGCTGCGTCCGGGCAACCGATCGCTGCTGGTAGTCGCGGGTGTTCATCAATGTGGTGCATTCGTCGAACGCGAAGATGATGTCGGCGCCCAGTTGGTGCTGGATCTGCATTGAGACTTCGGGCGTGAAGCGATGCTGCGACCCGTCCAGGTGTGAGGTGAAGGTCACGCCATCCTCGTCGACGAGTGCGAGCCGGGTCTTGCCTTGGGCGATCACATCGTCGTCTTCCAGACCATCGGTGTTCATGGCGAGCATCTTCTTGAAGCCGACACCGAGCGACATCACCTGGAAACCGCCGCTGTCGGTGAAGGTGGGTGCGGGCCAGTTCATGAACCGGCCGAGCCCGCCGGCAGCGTCGATGACGTCCGCGCCCGGCTGCAGGTAGAGGTGATAGGCGTTGGCGAGTACCGCCTGAGCGCCGAGCGCTGCGACGCTCTCGGGAAGCACGGCCTTCACGGTCGCCTTTGTGCCCACGGCCACGAAGGCAGGCGTTCTGATCGTGCCGTGCGGGGTCATGATCATTCCCGTGCGGCCGAGCCGCCCGGACAGCGAC
>Ga0307293_10000395_pt1 | contig 10978 bp, 14 predicted proteins | sample ER_DNA_150_FD_194488 | JGI IMG/M metagenome (GOLD analysis project Ga0307293, IMG submission 194488) | Bulk soil microbial communities from the East River watershed near Crested Butte, Colorado, United States - ER_DNA_150 | ecosystem: Environmental > Terrestrial > Soil > Floodplain | place...
CGTCCGTGGCACCGCCAATCGCGGCGGCAGATGCTCCAAGATGCTGTCCCGGCGGCTCACCGAGACAGAGGTGAAGCCGAATGACAGGTCGACCGATCCGTTCTCGTCGTAGGTCTCTTGCCACAAAACGATGCCCGTGGCGTCGTCGACCCACCACCGAGCCGCCGCCGGGTAGCTGCCATCACGGGTCGCGGTGACGAGAGTCGCGCTACGTCCGGCGACACTGGCACCGCGCGTAGCACTGAACTGGTAATTGCGTTCCAGCAGACCGAGCAGCTCCTCATCGATCACTCGCGACGAGATCAACGCAGGGGTGAAACCCTTCAGCAGCTGCTGACCAGTCTGACTGTTCACCATGACTTGACTGCCCTGACCGGCGCGCGCGTCAACCTGGATCTGGGCCACGATGACGCCGCCATTGCGGTACGCCAAAAACGACTGGCTGCCCGAGTAGCTGACGGAATGAGCGGCCTGGGCGGCTCGCTGCATCGTCGCGTGCGCCTCGGCCGCGGTCAGGGTCGGGCCGGTCGGGACGATGGGACCCTGGAGCGGCGGTGCGGCGCTGGCAGTCAAACCGCTCGAGTCAGCCAGCATGACCGCATTGAGCGCATCGCTGGCTAAGGGGAACTGTCCCAAGGAGAATGAGAACGCCGCCTGCGCCTCGCTCGTCGGGTCGCCGACTGTCGCGAGGCTGGGTGCGGCGGCGTACCCGACCGCACCCATGGCGGTGACCGTTGCACCGACCGCGACCGCCGCGGCGGTGGCGCGCAATTTGACTGTGCGGCGGTGGCTGGGCAGGCCGTCGGTAAGCGATGTGCGGGCTGCTGGGGAGCGCCGGAATGGCCTGCTCCACAGTGGGGCAACCGATTCCGTGCCGGCAATGGAGACCAGCCGTAACGAGAGATCAGTCGGCGTCGCGCCCGGTTCGGTCTTGGTTTGGTTGAGCAGCTCGCGTACGGCGCGGAGATCCTCGATATCGCGTCGGCAATCGGCGCAATCGACAAGGTGGCGGAGAAGACGATCACGATCGGTGTTGTTCAGCGCCCCGTCCACGAACGCTGATCGCAGTTCGGCGAGCTCAGCGCACGGCGCCTTCCTCACGCCGACCTCGCAGGCTCCAGACTTGCCAACTTGGAGGTCGTCCTGCCGGATACCTCGCCGGCCTCGACCTCAACCCCCAGATATCGCAGTCGTTCTCCGGTTGGGCGACGATGCGCGAGCGCGTTGCGTAGCTGAGCCCGGCCACGGTGAATCCTGCTCCGTACTGTTCCGATCTTGATGTCAAGAACCTGGCTGATCTCTTCATAGCTCAGGCCCTCGATGTCACACAGCACGACGGCGGCACGGAATTCAGGTGGCAAGGCCGAGAGGGCAGCAGCGACATCGTGGTCGAGGTCGGCATCAGCCAGCTGGTCGGAGGGATTCGGCCAAGAACTCCGCAGGCGTTCGGCCGAACCCTCGCCCAGACCGTCGAAACGAATCTTTTGCCGACGTCGCGCACCGTCGAGGAACAGGTTGGTGGTAATCCGATGTAGCCAACCTTCGAACGTCCCAGGCTGGAAGCGGTGTAGTGAGCGGAACACCCGAACGAAGACGTCTTGGGTCAGGTCCTCCGCATCGTGCGGGTTGCCGGTCAGCCGGTAAGCCAGGCGGTAGACCCGGGCGCCGTGATCGCGAACCAGCTCTTCCCACGTCGGAGGGATCCACGGGGCCGGTTCTGGCTCGGAGCTCGCTGGGGCAGGCGGCTGCCACGCCTGAGGATCAGGGGCGGGCCACTCCGCCATGGACTCGACCTCCCGATGGTGTCCTGCGCGACCAAGCAGGTTCAGCCTGAATGCCTTATTGTTGCCTGCCATCCTGGCAATGCCCTGAATGAACCCTGGCAATTGGCTGTGCGCGCCCGTGTCGTTCCTCACAATGTGGAAACGGTGCGAGACGAGGTCACGTTCCAGTATCACTCCGCTGACCTGGGCCGGAACGATACCGGCCCGCCGCTCAGCCGCTAGTCGGTGGAAACGATTTCGCCGGCCGGAAGGCCGGCTGCGGCCAGCGCGGAACGCAAGCCCTCCATCTCAGCTGGAGTGGCCTCGATCAATGGCGGCCTCAAACCCCCAACGTCGCGGCCCTGCAGCCGGAGCCCAGCCTTCACCAGGATGCAGCCTTGGGTAGCAAAAACTCCTGTGTAGATCGGCAGCAGCTGCTGATGCATGCGAAGTGCCGTAGCGACATCACCGGCCAGGTACGCCTCGATCAGCTGCTTTGTACCCACTGCGCTGAAGTGGGTGGACGTGCCGACCACACCCACCGCACCGACCGACAGCAGTGGCAACGTCATCGCGTCGTCACCGGAGTAGTACGCAAGGCGAGTTTGGGCAATAATCCGAGCAGACTCCGCCAGGTCACTTTTCGCATCCTTGACGGCGACAATCCGTGGGTGTTCGGCCAGCCGCAGCATGCTGTCTGTGGCAATGGCGACGGCAGCGCGACCTGGAATGTCGTACAGCATGACCGGCACCTCAGTAGCATCGGCAATCCGCCGGAAGTGCTCGACGATCCCGGCCTGCGGCGGTTTGGAATAGTACGGCGTCACCACGAGCAGGCCGTGTGCACCTATTTTGGCGGCCGTCGCAGACAGTTCCAGCGTGTGCTCGGTATTGAAGGTGCCGACGCCGGCAACGATTCTCGCTCGATCACCCACCGCATCGAGCACGGCGCGGAGCAGATCAGCCTTCTCTGCGTCCGATGTCGTCGGGGATTCTCCGGTGGTACCGCTGATCACCAGCCCGTCGTTGCCAAGTTCGTCGACCAGATAGCTCGCGAGGCCTGCCGCAGCGTCGAGGTCCAGGGAGCCGTCCAACCTGAACGGCGTCACCATCGCTGTCAGCAACCGGCCAAAAGGTGGCCCAGAAGTTGACCCAGACGTTGGCAGGGACATGCTTGTCATCTTAGCGAGGGGACTCGCGGCCTCTGCCTGCTGCACGACGCACCGGAGCGCTAGCGAGTGTTGACCTTGATCACCACCAACGGATCACCGTCATTGACGACATCGCCTGCCGAGACAACGATCTCCGAGACCGAGCCGGCCACGTCGGCCAGCACGGGAATCTCCATCTTCATCGACTCCAAGATCACCACAGGGTCGTCGGCCGCTACGGTCTGTCCCACCTCGACCTCGACCTTCATCACGGCCGCGACGAGTTCGGCGACGACTGTATGGCTCATCCCGCCATCGTAGGGTTCGCGAGGGAGCCGTTTCGATAGGCTCAGATTCGTGAATTTCTTCGCTGGCAAGACCCCATCCAAAGCCGCACCCAAGCCTGGATCGTGGGCGTTCGCCGAGGACTACGTCGTTGAGTCGGAGCAGGCAGCGCAGGCTCGTGACAAAGCCGAGCAGCTCGGAGTGGCACCCATCGGCCGAGGATCCGCTGCCGCACTGACGTTCCTTGCCACAGTGGTGCAAGCGAAGGCCGTCGTGGAGGTCGGCACCGGATCAGGAGTCTCGGGCCTCGCCTTGTTTGCCGGAATGCAGTCGGACGGCGTATTGACCAGCGTCGACATTGAGCCTGAGCATCAACAAGCTGCCCGTGAGGCATTCCTGGCCGTCGGTATTCCGACCCAGCGATTTCGGCTTATCGCCGGTCCTGCGCTCAGCGTGCTGCCCCGGCTGAGTGACGGAGCCTACGACATGGTTTTCGTCGACGCCGACAAGGCGGAGTACGCCGAGTATGTGGCGGAAAGCCTGCGGCTGCTTCGACCCGGCGGCGTACTCGCGGTCGACAATGCGCTGTGGCACGACCGTACGGCGGATGGCAGCAACATCGACTCCGAGACCGAGGCAATACGCGATGCGCTCGATGCCGTAAAGGACAACGAGGATCTCGTGGCGTCGCTGCTCCCGGTCGGCGATGGGCTGCTGGTTGCCGTCAAGCGTTGATTAGCCGACCCCGAGTCGCGAGATTCTCAAGCCTGAACGGTGGGCCGACCCGGCCGGCTGGCGGTCACGGCGCTGGTTGGCATCCAAGGTCCACCCCACCAGCCGCGTACACCCAAATCCTGCAGCGTCACCGACTCCATGCCGGCCTCGGTGAGCCAGTCGGCGTACTCCTCGGCATGGCTGACATCAGTGATGATGATCTTGCCGCCCGGTTCGAGTACTCGAACGGCCTCGGTGATCACTTGCCGCCGTTCCTCACGAGCCTTGAGATTGTGGATGGCAAGGCTTGAGACCACGAGATCGAATTGCCCATCGTCGTAGGGCAACGTCGTGATGTTGCCCTTGTTGAGCTCGACCCGATCTTCAACGCCGCACGCTCGCGCATTGTGTTTCGTGGCCTCGATGTCGTTACCGGACCGCTCCCGGCTGTGCCACCGGTCGATACCCGAGACCCGGCCTCTGGTCAGCCGTTTGGCAAGACTGATCAAGACCGCGCCGCGACCGCAGCCAAGATCAACTGCGCACTCCGTGCCCTTCAGCGCGGCGTCGTCCAGCAGATCGGACCACCAGACGAACTTTCCGTGCGTCGTCGTGTACAGATAGCTGAATGCACACAACCCGAAGAACAAGCCGAAGACCACCGTCACAAGGCCGGCGACCAAGCCGTTGGTGATCATCAGCACACCGCCGATGATCACGAGCAGCAAGGCAGCTCCGCCCAGTGCCACAGGAACCATGGGAGCGTCGACCCCGAAAGCGCCGCCCTCAGGTCTGCCTGCCTCCTGGCCCCCCGATCCCGAGGCAGGCGGGGTCATGTCGCCGAGACCGTGATGCCCTTGCCGACCACCGTGATGCCACCGTCGGAGACGGAGAAGCCGCGGGCTTCATCAGCTTCCGGGTCGACCCCCACCTTTGCACCGTCCGGCACGACGACGTTCTTGTCCAAGATCGCACGATGGACCACGGCGTTACGTCCGATGACAACGTGGGACAAGATCACCGAATGATCGACCTTGGCGCCCTCGTGAACAGCCACATTCGGCGAGAGCACTGAACTCTCGATCGACCCGCCGGACACGACGCAACCAGGGCTGACGATCGAGTCCAGCGAGACGCCCGTCAGGGTGAATTTGGCGCCTGGCATCTGCACCGGATAGGTCCAGATGGGCCAGTCCAGGTTGTAGAGGTTGAACACGGGGTCCACAGAAACCAGGTCCATGTGCGCTTCGTGGTAGGCATCGAGCGTACCGACGTCGCGCCAGTACGCCTTGTCCCGTTCGGTCGAGCCCGGAACCTCGTTGGCGGTGAAGTCATACACCAGCCCTTCGCCGCGACTGACGAAATTCGGGATGATGTCGCCGCCCATGTCGTGACGAGAGTTCTCGTTCACCGCATCACTGGTCAGCGCATCGATCAGCGCGTCGGTGGAAAAGATGTAATTGCCCATTGAGGCGAATGAGGCCTCTGGATCGTCTGGCAGACCTGGTGGCTCAGCGGGCTTCTCGAGGAAGTCTTTGATCTTATTGTCGGCTCCGGCGTCGATCACCCCGAAGGCGCTCGCCTGGTCACGCGGTACTCGGATGCCGGCCACCGTGCAACCGAGGCCGCCATCGATGTGCGCATCGAGCATCTGGGACACGTCCATCCGGTAGATATTGTCCGCGCCGAAGACGACGACGTAGTCCGGCTCCTCATCGCCGATCAGGTTCATCGACTGAAAGATCGCGTCGGCGCTGCCTTGGTACCACCTCGGCCCGAGGCGCTGTTGCGCCGGCACCGGAGTGACATAGTTGCCAAGCATTGTCGACATGCGCCAACTCAAGGAGATGTGCTTGTCGAGCGAGTGCGACTTGTACTGCGTCAACACCGCGATCTGTCGCATCCCCGCGTTTGCCAGATTCGACAAGACGAAATCGATCAGGCGATATGTGCCACCGAACGGGACCGCCGGCTTCGCTCGATCCATCGTCAACGGCATCAGCCGTTTGCCTTCGCCACCAGCCAACACGATCGCCAGAACCCGCGGACGCGCACGCATGATCTGAACCTAGCCCATACCGGGGCTGAGAGGCACGGTTCTCGGCCATCATGTGGTCAATCCCGTTGGCCCTGTGGAACGATGCGAACTATGGCGCTGGCAGACACTGATCGACTATCCATCTCGTTGCTCACGCGCGAGTATCCACCCACGATCTACGGCGGTGCTGGGGTGCATGTCGCCCAACTAGTACCCCAATTGCGCAAGCTCATCGACGTCGACGTCCAGTGCATGGGCGAGCCCCGCGAGGGTGCCACGGCGCACGCCGAAAACTATCCGGAGGGCGCTAATGCAGCACTGCGCGTCTTCGGCGCTGATCTGTCGATGGTGGCTGCGGTGCCCGCGGTTGACCTTCTTCATTCCCACACCTGGTATGCCAATCTTGCCGGCCACCTCGCGGGTCTGCTGCAGGACATCCCGCACGTTGTCACGGCACACTCCCTGGAGCCCCACCGGCCATGGAAGGCCGAGCAGCTCGGCGGCGGCTACCGGTTGTCATCCTGGACCGAGAAGACCGCTTTCGAGGCCGCAGATGCGGTGATCGCCGTCAGTGCCGGGATGCGCCAAGACATCTTGGACTCCTATGCCGATCTTGATCCTGACAAAGTGCATGTGGTCAAGAACGGCATCGATACCGAGGAATTCAAGCCCGACGTAGGCACCGATGTCGTCACTGAGCTTGGTATTGATCTTGATAAGCCCTCAGTTGTCTTCGTCGGCAGGATCACTCGTCAGAAGGGTCTGATCCATCTGGTGCGAGCGGCCGAGAAGTTCGATCCCGACACCCAGGTCGTCTTGCTCGCCGGTGCGCCGGATACGCCGGAGATCGCGCAGCAGATCGGCGATGCCTTCGCTCACCTCCGGTCCACCCGTGGGAACGTCTTGTGGATCGAGGAAATGCTGCCACGCCAACACGTACGCCAGGTGCTGTCACATGCGACCGTCTTCGCCTGCCCGTCCGTGTACGAGCCGTTGGGCATCGTCAACCTCGAGGCCATGGCCTCCGAGACGGCTGTCGTTGCGTCCGCGGTCGGCGGCATCCCCGAGGTGGTGGTGGACGGTGTGACCGGCTACTTGGTGCCGTACGACCCCGCGAAGGCCGACGACCCGGCGGCGGTTGCCGCCTTCGAGGAAGACTTCGCAACCAAGATCAACGCGGTGACCAGAGACCCCGAAAAGGCGAGGACCTTCGGGCTAGCGGGACGGCAACGCTGCATCGATGAGTTCGACTGGTCCAAGATCGCTGCCGAGACCGTCCAGGTGTACCGCCGCGCACTCGAGGTGCACCAGAGCTGAGGTTGCAGCGATGGTGCGGCGGCGCAGGTCAGCGACCCGCTATGCCAATCGCAGCGTAGCTGGCCGGGTCCTCGCGCAGGCGCTGGTCACCGAGGCCGTGCTCGAGAAGCCGATCGTGCTAGCCCTTCCGCGGGGCGGGGTACCTGTTGCTGCCGAGGTAGCTGCCCAGTTGAACGCTGCGCTCGGGGTGATCTTGGTGCGTAAGATCGGCGTACCAGGGCGCAGCGAGCTTGCCATGGGAGCCCTGGCAATGGTCGACGGTCGGCTCTTCGAATTCCGCAACGATGAGATCGTCGATGGACTGCGAATCCCGGACCAGACATTCGATGCTGCACGTAACCGCGAGCGGCTTGAGCTCGAGCGTCGCGGCAGTCTCTTCCCGTCCAGCAATCTCGACGTCGCCGGCTCGACGGTGATCGTGGTGGACGATGGGTTGGCGACCGGGTCAACCATGCTGGCAGCGGTCGAGGCGGTCCGTGCTCTCGGGCCTGCCGCGGTTGTGGTTGCGGTTCCGGTGGGAGCGCACCAAGCCGTGCACGCGCTACGTGCGGTTGCCGATCTGGTTCTCTGTCTCTCAACGCCCGAGCCGTTCATCGCGGTCGGCGCCGCGTACCAGGACTTCCGTCAGCTCAGCGACGAGGAGGTTGTCGTCATCCTCAACCAGTTCTCCTTCTGAGGCACTCTTCGGGAGTTCCGCGCCATGCCGACGCTCGCAGCTCGACGCCTCAGTCGACGTCGGCCTCCGTACCGCCGGTAAGGGTCAGGAGTTCGCCGTAGGTCAAAGGAAACACCGCGTGTGGGATGCCACCAGCGGCCCAGAGCTCGTCGAAGTCAGCCAACGCGAGATCGACGATCGTGCGAATGGGTTTGGGATGACCAACGGGAGCGACCCCTCCGATCGACTTGCCGGTGTGTTCGCGTACGAACTCAGCCGAGGCGCGGCGCAACTCAGCCCCTAGCTGCTCTCCGACCTTGATCGTGTTCACCCGGTGGGCGCCACTGGTCATGATCAACAGCGGCACTCCGCCATTCGTGGCGAAGATCAACGAGTTGGCAATGGCTCCTACCGGGCATGCCAAGTGGGCCGCCGCGGCGCGCGCTGTGCTGACTGCCTCGTCAAGCATCCGCACGCGACCCGACAGTCCTGCGGCCTGCAGGATGTCGTTGACGGCCTCGCAGTTCGGGTGCATGGCGGTCCTTCTCCTTGGCTGACGAGAGCATCTGGTGGCCACAGACAAGCAAAGGGACCCAGTCACCGCGACCCGGGTCCCTTGTGCTGTCAGCTGTTGATCTATCCAACGACTTCTTTCAGTGCGCCCGCAAGCTCGGCCGCTTCATCGGCGTTGAGTTCCACGACGAGCCGACCGCCACCCTCGAGCGGAACCCGCATGACGATCCCACGTCCCTCTTTGGTCACTTCCATAGGGCCGTCACCCGTCCGCGGTTTCATTGCTGCCATCGCGTCGCATCCTCATCCTGTAGTGATCTGGCAACTTGCCGGGTCAATTATTCCGTATCACCTAGTCCTACCATCCTCGGGTGCTGGCTTAGGACCTTTCCGCAGCGGGATTGGAGTCGGGCCAGGCCGGCGGTGGCGCGTAGCAACCCGCCACATGATCGTCCACCAGCCCGACGGCCTGCATCATCGCGTACGCCGTGGTCGGGCCGAAGAAGCGGAAGCCCAGGCCCTTGAGCTCCCGTGCCAGCGCAACTGATTCCGGCGAGGTCGCGCGCCACTCTTCCGGACCGGGTCGGCGGCGGTCGAGCACCCGATAGCTGAGGATGAGCTCGGCGAACTTCGGACCAAGATCGATAACGAGTCGGGCGTTCTCGATGGCTGCGATGATCTTGGCTCGGTTACGGACGATGCCGGGATCGCTCAACAGTCGTGCAACGTCGTCCTCGCCGAAAGCGGCGACCAGCCCTGGCTGAAAACCCGCGAACGCTCGGCGGAAGTTCTCCCGTTTGCGGAGGATCGTGATCCAGGACAAGCCGGACTGGAATGCCTCCAGAGTCATCCGCTCGTAGAGCCCCTGCACGCTGCTCACCGGCTTGCCCCACTCGTCGTCGTGATAGGCGAGATACTCGGGGGCGGACAGCGCCCATGGACAGCGCAGCAAGCCATCGGGGCCAGGAGCGGCGGCTGTGATCATTGCGCCTCCGCGATCGCTCCAAATGCCCGCAGGCTGCTGGCAAAACCAGCTCGCATGACCGGGAGCGCGAGCCGCCCAAGCCACTCGACCGCGCGGCCGCCGGGCAGCGAGAAGACCTCAATGCAGGAGACGGTGGTTTTCCCGTCGTGGCCGATCAGCCGAAAGACGCCTTCACCGGTGAAGTGCGGGCCAAGGTGCAAGATTTCCAGCTCTGCTGCTTCATCGGCAGGTGGGGACCAGCCGGTCACGATGAAGCGGTCCAGCAAACCCAGCGGCAGCCGACCGACCCGGACACCTGACAGCGCCTCGACTCGCACGCCAAGCCCGACGCTGCGGTCACTGGTCAGCGTGACCGTCGTCAGCGGAATCCAGCGGGACTGCCCGGCCCAGTCGACGAGCACCGCCCAGGCGGCATCAACGGGAGCATCAACCTCGGCTGAGACCTCGAGCCGGACGCTCACCTAGCTGTCCCGCCGCCGTCCTGACTGGCCGCCCTCCCGGGGTGCTGGCGGGAACTCTGGGGGTGTAAATGCACCTGTCGCCTCGACCGAGTCGAGAGGAAGAATCGCCTGCTCTGCCGCTCGCGCCGAGGCCGTTGACTCCAGGCGCCGTTGGGAGACCGTGGCACCCTCCGCGAACTCCGCGATCAACGCGTCACGTTCGGCGATTTCGAGGGTGAGCCGATCCAGCAGGTCATCCACCTGCGCCATCGCGTAACCCCGTAAAGTGATCCCGAAACGGATGCTTTTCAACTCCTCCGCCGTCAGAGCCCCACCCGTAGGCAGGTCCTGCCGATAGGTGTCATAGACGGGATCCCTGCTCATCTGCCCCATCCCTCCCGCGGCTGCCATTGCCGCGACGCCTAGTGCTGCGACGGCGACGACAGCGATCAACCACTCCATGGGTGAATGCTGTCACGCTTCACAAGGGCTGTATCTGATTGCTCGCTTCGCTCGCTGCGATCTTCGCTTGGTTGCCACCGTCTTCGTCGGAGCTGGCGAAACGGAAAAGCGCTGTTCCGCCAGTTCCTCCTGCAGACCGGCGGTACGAACATCCGGAATCTGATTGCTCGCTTCGCTCCGCTGCGATATTCGCGAATCCGGCGTCCATTCTCGACGCTCGGACCTCTGCTATTCGGGACGGCGCGGCGGCGGGAACGCCGAGTGATTCGCCAGCATCAGGTTCACTGCTTCGTCCGCATCATCGGTGATCGTGAAGGTCTCGAGATCCGTCACTGAGATAGTTGCCCGGCCAACCGCGACGCGTCGCAACCATTCGAGGAGACCGCTCCAGTACTCGCGGTCGAGCAGCACCACCGGAAACTGGGTCACCTTCTGAGTCTGGACCAACGTGAGCGCCTCAAACAGCTCATCGAGCGTGCCGAAGCCACCCGGCAGCACCACGAAACCTTGGGCGTACTTGACGAACATCGTCTTGCGTGCGAAGAAGTAGCGGAAGTTGATGCCGAGGTTGACGTAGGGGTTGAGGCCAGACTCGAACGGCAGCTCAATGCCCAGACCAACCGAGACTCCACCGGCCTCGGCCGCTCCTTTGTTG
>Ga0307293_10000396_pt1 | contig 10972 bp, 10 predicted proteins | sample ER_DNA_150_FD_194488 | JGI IMG/M metagenome (GOLD analysis project Ga0307293, IMG submission 194488) | Bulk soil microbial communities from the East River watershed near Crested Butte, Colorado, United States - ER_DNA_150 | ecosystem: Environmental > Terrestrial > Soil > Floodplain | place...
TGTACTTCGCCTCAACAGTTGGAGCCAACTATCAGGTGGGCATGTGGCTGCCCTACTTTGTCCGGATCGGTCGGCCGTTCATCATCGTCACTCGGACGGCACCGATGTTGGCTCAGATCAGCGGGATCTGTGAGGAGCAGGGCATCAACGTGCCGGTGATCCACCGGCGGACGCTGCGCAGCATCGAGGAGATCATCGTCGACTCGATGACAACGGCGTTCTATGTCAACAACGCTGCTCGCAACACTCACCTCGTGGAGCGACGCGAGTTAACGCACGTCTGGCTCAACCACGGAGACTCTGAGAAGCCAGCATGTTTCAACCCGGTGCACGCTATCTATGACTTGATCTTTGCCGCCGGACAGGCTGGGATAGATCGGTACGCCCGCCATGGGGTACACATCCCGGGCGAAAAGTTCAAGATCGTTGGTCGCCCTCAGGGGGAATTGATCACTCCGGCCCGCGGACCAATTAACAAGATCGAACAGCCCACGGTGCTGTACGCCCCAACCTGGCAAGGGCCGTTTGCCGACAGCCGTGTCTACTCCTTACCGGTCGGGCGGCAGATCGTCGAACAGCTTCTTGCCCATGGTGCCAGGGTGATCTTCCGGGCACACCCGTTCAACTACCGCTATCCCGAAGCCGAGAAGATGATCGAGGACATTGGCGCCGTTCTTGATGCTGATCGCGAGGTGAGTGGCCGGGAGCACCTGTGGGGGCCTGCGGCTGAGCAAGAGATGAGCGTCGAGGATTGCTTCAACGCTTCTGACGCCATGGTCAGCGATGTGTCTGCTGTGGTGTCGGACTATCTCCATTCGGACAAGCCGTTCGCGATGGTGTCGGTGGGGCGTACGCCCGAGCAGCTGTTAGTTGATGCACCGGCCGCAAGAGCCGCGTACGTGGTTCGGGACGATCTGTCGAACCTCGCTGAGGTGTGCGACGACCTGCTTGGCGCGGATCCGCTCGCCTCCGTGCGGAATGAGACCAAGATCTATTACCTCGGCGACTTCCCGGACGAGAACTACGCCGACGGATTCCTTGTGGCAGCGCGTCAGGTGATCGCGGGCCGCCGTAGTCCGGCTAAGGTGCCGTGAGCCAGTTGGATAGCGGGTGATTTTTTGAGCGGGATCGCGGGTATCGGCGACACCCCGGTCGTTCGGCTAGACCGACTAGCTGGCGACGGGGTCGAAGTTTGGGTGAAACTCGAGGCGGCCAACCCCACCGGCTCCTACAAGGACCGGATGGCCCTGGCCATGATCGAGGGTGCCGAGCGAGATGGGCGCCTGCGGCCGGGTCAGCCGGTCGTCGATTACAGCGGAGGCAGCACCGGCTCATCGCTCGCGTTTGTCTGCTCGGTGAAAGGTTATCCGCTACGCATCGTGTCCTCCGATGCCTTCGCCACTGAGAAGATCCGGACGATGCAGGCATTCGGCGCCGATGTCGAGCTGATACCTAGCCCTCAGGGCATTACGCCGCAACTAATTCCGGCCATGGTGGGCCGGGCCCGGCAGATCGCCCTGGAGACCGGAGCGTTCTGGACAGATCAGTTCAACAACACCGACATGATCAACGGATATCGACATCTCGGCGAAGAACTGCTCAAACAGCTTCCCGGCCCTCCGCCCATGGCGGCGTTTTGCAGCTACGTCGGCACGGCCGGATGTTTCCTCGGCACTACCAGCATGCTGAGGGCCAAGCTCGCTACGCTCCATCGCGTGGTGGTCGAGCCAGCGGAATCGGCGGTGCTGTCCGGCGGCATCCCAGGCACCCACCACATCGAAGGGGGCGGCATCGGGTCGTGGCCGCCGCTGCTGCGGCCACAGGACTTCGACGAGGTAGTGACCGTGCCCGAAGCAGACGCGTTCGCAATGGCCCGACGGGCTGCCCAAGCCGAGGGCATCTTCTCCGGCCCATCGACCGGTGCCAACCTCGTCGCCGCCCTCCAGGTCGCCTCCCGCCTCGGCGCCGGTCATGCTGTTGTCACGGTTGAGGTCGACAGCGGCCTTAAGTATCTCGGCGGACCGCTTTATCGATGACTCTGCGGGGAGCTGTTCGATGCGATCGCCCAACGCCCAGCCTTGGCTGGCTCTGAGTTGGTCATTGAGCCTGTCGAACGGCGGGTTGGGTGACGCGGCGGCAGATCGCTTAGCATGCTGTCGATGGGGTCCGGGTAGTGACCTACCGAAGAGCTGGCCGTAGGGGTTAGCCCAGCCGCGCTGGAAGCGTAAAGCTAACGAGTCGCACCCCATTGTCCACCCGGGCCCATCTTGTGGTGATCTTGTTTGCCTTCGACTTGTGATTCGGCTTCGTGATCATGATCCGTCCCGGTTGATCTTGACCTGGCTTTGGGGTTGATCTTGGCCAGGGGTGCAAGATCAAGATCCGGGGGAATGTTGGGGAGTGGCTTGTCCAGAGGTTGAGTGAGCGGTTGAGTGCAAGCTTCCAGGGTGTAACTTTCCTTATTTTGTTGAGAAACAGCTTGCCTTCGAACACATGTTTGAATAGAATAAGTGTATGGAACTCGGGGATCCAACAGCACAGCAGCGCACGGAGCGCCGCCGGCTGGATGTGGTCCTCGACAAACTCAACGACAGTACACGTCCTCGCTGAGGTTGGTCATCGAGCGCATGACGTTCCGGCCAGGGTAGGTCGAGCCGGCATATCCACCGTGTGAAGTAGGCCATGGTGGCCTCGTCATCGGTCGTGCCGGCCGCCCACGACCTGGTACCACGTGCGGTATCCCCGGAACGGCACGGTGCCCTCGTACGCCGTCGACATGGTGATCGCCTCCTAGCTCAAGTCAACTCTTGATGGCGTGAGTTGTCAGTCGTTGTATTCGGCTCATGGCAGCCAGACGGGCAGCTACCAGGGAGTCCTGCTAGTGGGAAGGCTGTGATCAAGTACTCCCGATTGTTGCGTACGACCCGGACAAGGACTTGATCGTTGTGCCCTGCCTGATCGCTTGACGGGGAGGTCGGCGGTGCGAGGCTCGGGGCGTAAGGGACGGGTCGCCGCAGGCGACTCCGCTCAGACTGACGCCGAATAGGTCTGCAAGGAGAGGTCCGCCATCCTCCGGTAAAGGTCAGGCGGGTTTTAGCCGTCCAGAGACTCTGGGGTCAGTGTTCGACATGCAGCAAGTCCGCATATCGGTCGATCATCATGTCTCTGCCCTTGATCTGGGAAGTGAGTTCGGCGGTGCCGATGTCTTCTTGGCCGGGCAGCTGACTCGCACCCCCGGCAGGTCCGAGGGGAAGCAAGATCACCGGGGGTCCGGGCGTGTATGTGGCCCGCTCCTCCGAGCCGGAGATCTGGGCCTTGATGTTCGCGGCAACCACCGGCGCCTGACGGGCGGCCACGCCGGCCCTGTTGATGTCGATGCCGGCGATGTCGCCGAGGGCGTAGACGTATTCAAAGCCCCGGACTTGCAGCTGAGGTGTGACCTCGAGGTAGCCGTCGGAGGTCAACGCCGTGGCCAGGTCGTCTGCCAGGTAGTCGGTCACCGGCGCGATGCCGTGGCTCCGGAACCAGATGTCGGCCTCAATCCGCGTACCCACCTCAGTGGTGACGGTGAAGGCACCGACCTCACCCGTGGGCTGGTCCGGCAGCTGGAGCAGCCCGCTGCCAAGGACCCGCTCGACGCCGAGCTCCTCCAGCTGGCGGTTGAGTTCGTCGCGTAACCGCTGATCGAACGGACCGGGCAGGATGCGGTCAGCAATGTCGACGAGCACCACGTGCTTGTCCGGCCAGGCGGCCGCGATCTCCCCGGCCAACTCGAGGCCCACCGCGCCGGCGCCGACCAGCATCACTCGACTGGCCCGCTCCAGAGCCGCATGCGTCCGGCGGTAGCGATCGACTGAGTCGCCGGCTTTGGGGTGATCAGTCTTGGCCGGGAACGGATAGGTCGAACCGGTCGCCAGGACGAGAAAGTCCGGAGACAACCGCTGGCCGGACGCGAGCTCAACACCACGCGCGTCGGCGCGAACTGCCACGTCGTGGATCACCGTGCCGCTCGCGAGGAGACGGTCGTATGGCAGGAAGATCTGTGGCGCCCACCCTGGCTGGACCAGGGCCCGCAACGCCCCGACGTTGTGCACGAACGTGTCCCTCCGTTCCACGAGGGTCACGTCGGCGTCCTCATCGAGCGCGGCGGCTACGCCAATGCCCGCGTAGCCGCCGCCGATAACGACTACCGAAGGCCGTTGCACTGCAGCATTCATCTCAGGTCCTTTTGGTCGACAGCAGTAGGTATACCAATCATTGGTGAGTCATAATCATTGTAAAATACCAATGGTCGGTGGACGGTTATAGTCTTCTGAGTGAGATGGCTGAGCAGTCGCAGGCAGGTACGCACGTAAGCACGTCGGTTCAACCGGCTGCCGACTGCGACCGGCTGGGGTTTCTGCTCGCCCGTCACGGTCGGATCATGAACGTACGGCTTCGCCAGGCGCTCGGCGTGACAGGCCTTGGCCCGCGCCACGCGGCGACCCTGATGCGGCTCGCCCGCGCGGGCCGCACCAGCCAGCAGAATCTGATTGAGGTCTTAGCTACCGACGCCAGTGCACTCGTGACGATTCTCAACGACCTGGAAGGCGGCGGGCTCGTGCAACGGCGCCGCGATCCCGCCGATCGCCGCAGACACATCGTGGAGATCACGAGCCGCGGTGCTTCCGCGGTCCGCTCGGTCGAGCTTGCTGTCGCCGAAGTAGAGCAAGACGCCGTCACATCACTGAGTGAAGCAGAGGTCGGTCAGCTCCAGATGTTGCTATCCCGGCTGCACTCCGGGCAGTCCGAGGCGGAGTGCGACTCTGACTGATCCTGCATCCGGCCTCACGACAGCTCAAGTCCATAATCGATGGAGCGCAGGATCCGTCGGAGGCGAAAGTCCAAACCGGACCCGGCGGTGTGTCCTTGGTCTCGAAGCGCACCGTCACCCGGCCCAGGCCCGAGCCCCATACCCAGCGAGCCCTCCGCCGGCCCGACGCGCAGGGCTCATCGACACCCATGTTCATCTTGTTGCGGACAGCGAGGTGGGTGCCTTGGATCGCGTCCCCGGACTCGGCGACGATGAGCTGGACGCGGTGATCACTGAGGGACTGCGGCGTCAGCTGGCGGCCGGGGTGACGACGGTTCGTGACCTGGGTGACCTCTGGTACGGGGTGGTGAAATCGGTCGCGACGTGCAACGCGCCGGTAGGACGCGGGAGCCGGAGCCGACAATTGTGGCGTCGGGTCCGCCCTTAACAAGCGTTGGCGGGCACTGCCATTTCCTGGGCGGCGAGGTCGCGAACAGGGATCAGATCTCAACAGGCATGCGGGAGCGCGTCCAGCGCGGGGTTGACGTCGTCAAGGTGATGGCCAGTGGCGGCATGACCACACCCGGAAGCGATGTCATGGGAACTCAGTTCAGTGCCGACGAGATGCACTTGCTGGTTGAGCTGGCCCATGAGGCCGGACTGCCGATCACGGCGCATGCGCACAGCCTGGCAGCTGTCGAGCGGTCGGTCGATGCTGGGGTTGACTGCATCGAACATTGCAGCTGCCTGACCGAGAAGGTATCCGTACTCTCGAGGAACTTGTGGCCAGCATTGCCGATCGGGACATCGCTATTAGCGGTGTGCTCACCCCAATCCGCAAATCGATCTCAGCCAAGCTCCGCCAGCTATCCGAAAGCTGATCGCGGCCACCGGATGGACTCCACAGCGGATGCGCGAGCGTCGCGTTGACATGCTGCATCGACTACACGCTGGGGGCGTGCGCATTGTCACCGGAATTGACGCCGGAACCAATGCCTGGGTGGCTCATGGAAACCTTCACCGTGGGGTGTCGCAGCTCGAGGACGCAGGCTTCTCACCGGGGGAAGCTGTCGCCGCGGCCACTTCGGAAGCGGCCCGTGTTTGTGGGCTGAAGCATCGGAAGGGGCTGCTCCGGAAGGGCTATGACGCCGATCTGATTGTCGTCGATGGCGATCTAAAGACTGATCTCACTGCCCTGCAACGGGTGCGCTTGGTCGTGCTCGCTGGGAAATCGGTCGGTTAAAGGGCGCGGCCCGTATCTCGTCACTGCTCTCGTGGCCCAGCGCGCGCTCGGCTCGACTGCAACGTGATGACCACGCCGAAGCGGCGCCCCCGATCTTGCATGGCGCGTACCCGAGACCTCTCGTCAGCGTGCACGACAGCGGTGCGATTTCGGGTAGGGGTGGTCAGGGTGATGCCGTCTCGCCAGCCGTCAATGGCCGAGCCCGGCCTATCAGCACCTCGGCGAGGACGTCCCACAGGTACCGCCGTGGCGATCGGCGCAGTTTGACGAAGGCGACCGTCTGGACGCGCCAGTTCATGCCGGTTACTGAGCGGAACCACGATCGGTGCACCGATTCGATCCGCCCCTGACCTGTCGCATAGGCCACCGCCACGTGCGGCCAGTAGCCGTTCACCTCGGGTAATGACACCAGGCGAGCACGCCCCTCGCCGAGTGGCATCGTGTGTGGCCTCGAACCGCTGCTTTGGCAATACATCGCAGAACACGCCGCCGTATCCGACAACCGGTTCGGCGAGTGACCACGGCCGCTATCCTCATCGACTCCGCATCAATTGCTTGGACTTGGCTCATCTGCAGATAGCACGGAGCACAAGTGACTAGAGCCAAGTGGCTCAAGCGGGAAGCTTAACCCGCAGTACCGTCTCTCCAGGCCGAGAGTCGATCATGATCTGACCCCGGTGACGCTCCACAATGATGCGGCGCGCAATGTCAAGACCCAAGCCAGTGCCCTTGCCGACGTCCTTTGTTGTATAGAAGGGCTCGAACGCGCGGGCCGCCACATCCGGCGGCATGCCCGGACCTGTGTCGGCAATCTCGATCACGACCTCGCCGTCCTCAACCCGCGTCGCGACCCGCAGCGTGCCCGACTCGCCCATCGCATCGACTGCGTTGTCGATGAGGTTCGTCCACACCTGGTTCAGCTCGCCGGCGTACGCCTCGATCATGGGCACGTCCGTGCCGAACTCGCGCACGACGGTCACGCCGCGAAGTCGGTGCCCAAGCATCACCAGCGTGCTGTTCAGTCCGTCCGTCACGTCAACGCGCTGCATCGAGGCGCGGTCCATTTGCGTGTACGAGCGGACAGCGGCGACAAGCTCGGAGATGCGTCGGGTGGACTCCTTCGCCTCCGACAGCAGCGTGGCGACCGAGAACGTACTCGCCACCCACTCCAGGCCAGGTTCGAGGGCCGATCCCTCGAGAATCGTTGCAGCCCGGGCGCACCAAGCAAGATCAACTCCGGCAGCGGCGAGCTGCGGAGCGATGATCCACGCCCGCGCCACCCGATTGCGATTCAGCCACGTCACAAGCTCCTGCTCGCGATCGGCCCGAGCCAGCGGATCCAAGTCCGCTGGCTGGAGCTCGCTGCGCAGCGCATCCAGCTCAGCGAACTCCTCCGGCGAAATGTCGTTCTGGGCAAGTTGGCGTTCGGACAACAGCAGAGAGCGAAACTCCATCTCGAGGCCAACGACCGCGCGGCTCGCGGCCGCCGCCGGATTGTTGATCTCATGCGCAATGCCGGCGGCAAGGGTGCCCAGGGTGACCAGAGACTCGCGCTGACGCGCCGTTGATTCGATCGAGCGCGCGGTGCGGTAAAGACCTGCGATGAGGTGCCCGCCGAACGGAAACAAGCCGTTGGACCAATCGCGCAGCACCTCCGCCGGGACCCTCAGCACTCGGCCGATGCTCGCTCCTCTGCCAGTTGCGAGATAGGTTCCGTGCTCATCCCAGGCGCGGAACCCGCCTGCCCAACGCCCAGGCACGTCCATCCTTGCGACCACGGTGTCCTCGCGCCCGACATGCCGGATGAGATCGATGGCGCCTTCGATCAGCAACCACCAAAAGTCTGCATGATCTCCCTCGTGAAAGAGATCGACACCTGGCTCAATGGAAACTTCAGTTCCGCCCTTGATCAAATCGGTGAGTTGATCATCTGTCAGGCCGTCGAAGATGCTCAGCGAGCGGAGCTCATCAGCGCGCATCAGATCGTGGCCAGGTAGCGGTGAGTGAGGTACACCGACATCGCACCTTCACCGACTGCCGACGCGACCCGTTTCATCGAGTTGAGCCGTACGTCGCCGGCTGCGAAGACGCCAGGCACACTCGTCTCGAGTGTGAATGGGGGGCGGGCGAGTGGCCACCGCTGGGCGTAGTCGCGACCCAGCAGCTCGTGGCCCGTGACGACAAACCCCTTGTCGTCGCGGGCGATGTCGGGACCCAGCCACTCGGTGCGGGGCGATGCGCCGATGAAGATGAACAACCAGCTCGACGGCACGTCCTCGGTGTCGCCGGTTTCGGTGTCGGCAACTGTGAGCGCCTCGAGATGGCCCTCGCCGCGGACCGCCACGACCTCGCTGTGATACCGCACCGTGATGTTGGCGGCGGATATGATCCTTGTCACGAGGTAGGAAGACATCGTCTCTGCAAGTGACGCGGCCCGAACCACCAGCACCACGCGCTCGGCAAAACGGCACAGATTGAGCGCAGCCTGGCCCGCCGAGTTGGCCGCGCCGACGATATAAACCACATCTCCTTTGCACAGGTTCGCTTCACCGACGTACAGGCCGTAGTAGATGCCGCGGCCGGTGAGCTGATGGAGCCCCTTGGCTTCAAGCCGCCGGTACGCCACCCCGGTTGCAACGATGAGCGCGCGACTCTCGATCGCCCCAGAGCCGTCGAAGAGAACCGCCCGTACGGGTCCCCGCGTCTCGAAGCCGACGACGTCGCGCGGCAGCACCATCTCGGCACCGAACCGGGAAACCTGCGCAATCGCGCGCTGGGCGAGGTCCGAACCGCTCAGGCCCCTCGGGAAACCCAGGTAATTCTCGATTGCTGCGCTCTGACCTGCCTGCCCGCCAGGCGCCTCGCGCTCCACGATAACGGTGCTCAGGCCCTCTGACGCCGCGTACACCGCGGCAGCCAAGCCAGCCGGGCCGCCGCCGACGATGCACAGGTCGTAGAGCGGCTGCTGAGCGCTGGTATGCAGCCCCAGCGCTGCCGCGAGACCGAGGGTCGAAGGAGAGCGCAGCGTCTCACCGTCAGGCACGAGTACAAGCGGCAGGTCGGCTGGTGACGCGTCGGCGAGTCCGCGCAGCCGCTCACCCTCGGCGTCACGCTCGACGTCGTACCAGCGGTACGGCACGTGGTTACGCGCCAGGAACATCTTGATCTTGTGGCTACGGTCGGACCACTGGTGCCCGATCACCCGGACGTCAGAGGTGTGATCGGGGTGGTCCCTGATCCAGTCACCGAGCAAGTCGTCAATGATGGGGTAGAGCCGTTCTTCGGGAGGGTCCCAGGGCTTGAGCAGGTAGTAGTCGAGCTCGATGTCGTTGATCGCCTTGATTGCTACGTCGGTGTCGGCGTACGCCGTGAGCAGCAGGGTTTTCGCACCCGGCGCGTGCACCCGTGCTTGATCGAGCATCTCGATGCCGGTCATCTGCGGCATCCGTTGGTCCGCCGCGATCAAGGCCACCGGGTCGTCACGGAGCGCTAGCGTGCTCAGCACTCCCAGCGCCTCCGGCCCCGATGAAGCACCGATGACTCGGTACTCGGCACCGTACTGGTTGGCCAGGTCGCGGGTGATCGCCGCCGAGACCTGGGGATCGTCGTCGACCGTCAAGATCGTCGGTTTGCTCATAGGCCAGCCTTCCGGCGACAGGGACGGCTCACAGGGTACTCGGGTCGCGCAGCTTCACCACGTTCAGCATCGCGGTGGGACCGCCTCCGAAGGAGGTAAGTCGCCGGCGGGCCGTCGCGGGCAGCTGGGGGAGCAGGCGGATCGCCTGAGCGGTCGCCCACACTTGCGGGTGCGAGCGTGGAATCAGGGTCTTGAGGACGGCCGGTCCGACGGTCTGACTGTGCTGGACGGCGGGCGCAACGACTGCTCGTACGCCGCCAACCCGCGAACATGATCACCGCTCGATACCGCCAGTTCCGAGGCCAGGACGTACGCGCCGACGACGGTGACGCCGGTGCCACCGCCGACCGCAGGGCCAGGGGTACTCGACAACTCCCTAAGTCGGTTGTGCCAGCATTTATCGTTGCCGCCCGGGTGGGCGGAAAGGCTGGCGTGCGGGACCTCGCCCGGCGTAGTTTTCGGTGGCGGGTGCCGCTGCGCTGGTATCTGATCAGCCTGCGACACCGACCTCTACCGCAAACGGCAGCACAGCATCGCGCCCGTCTTCGGCAACCTCAAAGCGAACCTCGGATACCGCCGATTCACCCGCCGCGGACTCACAGCGGTGCAAAGCGAATGGCGCTTGATCTGCGCAGCGCACAACATGCTGAAGCTCAAGCAGACCCGCCCGGCCTGAGAGGCCCGACCAGGGCCGGAGGCCCCGTTGCACCAGCCACAGCGCACCCCGCTCGCGGCCCCATGAAGCAGATTCACGCGACAGCCTCTGCTCTGCAGATATCACCACAACCACTTTCTGCAGAAAGGGTTGGACCTGCCGGATGAACGCCGACGGTTTGCCGGAATGGATACCGCCCTGGTGGATCGACCACGACCAGCGACCGCAAGTCAACTCCCGCATCCGACGCCTCCACGCCCAACAAGGCAACCTCCGTCACCGCCGCCAACGAACACCCGCCGCCGCATGAAGAACCGTCAGCTCGTGCCGAGCCGCTTGTTGAGCTCTGCAGTGAACTCAGAGACATCCGGAAGCGCTCTGCCGTCGACGGCAGTGATCGGAACCGCACCGCTGAGGCTGCTGGTCCAGAAGGCGCCGCGTGACTGGCGTAACTCCTGCACCGAGCAACGTCGGATTTGTGCCGTCGTCCCCCGGTCATCGAGCAGGTCCAGCACCTCGCGCCGAGTTACCCCTGGCAGGACCTGCTGGTCCAGCGGCGGCGTGCACCAGAAGCCGTCCTGGTCTTGCATGAAGAGGTTTCCACGGGCTGTTTCGGTGACGTGGTGCGGTCGAGCTCGAGAGGTG
>Ga0307293_10000399_pt1 | contig 10960 bp, 12 predicted proteins | sample ER_DNA_150_FD_194488 | JGI IMG/M metagenome (GOLD analysis project Ga0307293, IMG submission 194488) | Bulk soil microbial communities from the East River watershed near Crested Butte, Colorado, United States - ER_DNA_150 | ecosystem: Environmental > Terrestrial > Soil > Floodplain | place...
CGGGTTCAAGTTCTTCAAGATGGGCTACGCCACAGCGGCGTCGTGGATCCTCTTCCTCATCGTGGCCTTCTTCACGGTGATCTACTTCCGGTCCCAGAATCGCTGGGTCCACTACCAGTGAGCGCGACAACGGCCGCGCGGTCGACCGAGATCGAACGGTCGCGCTGGCCGGCGCGGGCTCGGCGGTTCCGGCGTGGCATCCTCATCGGTCTCCTGATCGCGGGCGGAATCGTGATGATGATCCCGTTCCTCTGGATGGTCTCGACGTCGCTCAAGACGCGGGCGGAAGTTTTTGCCGTCTCGCCCACGCTTCTCCCGGCCCAGCCGCGCTGGGAGAATTACGCCGACATGTGGAACGCGCTGCCGTTCGGAGCCTTCTTCGTCAACTCGGTGAAGCTCGCGGCACTCAACACCGTCGGGCAGCTGATCAGCTGTTCCATGGCGGCCTACGCCTTCGCAGCGCTCAGGTTCCGGTTCCGCGGCCCGCTGTTCGGGCTGCTGCTCGTCACGCTGATCATCCCGTTCCAGGTCGTCCTCGTCCCGAACTTCATCCTGTACCGGCTGCTGCCGCACCCGTTCAGCACGAGCGGCAACTGGATCGGGACCCAGGAGCCGCTATGGGTCGGGGCGTTTCTCGGCGGAGCCTTCGGGACGTTCCTGCTTCGCCAGTTCTTCCTGACGATCCCGCGGGAGCTCGGCGACGCCGCCCGGGTCGACGGGGCGAACCCGTGGCAGATCTATCGCCACATCTACCTGCCGCTCGCCCGCCCGGCCCTGGCGACGCTGGCGATATTCACCTTCATGTGGTCGTGGAACGACTTCATCAACCCGATCATCTACCTGCGCGACGTGCCGTCGTTCACCCTGACCGCCGGCCTGTCGCTCTTCCAGGGCCAGTACGTCGGAAAGTGGCCGCTGCTCATGGCCGGCGCCCTCGTCAGCGTCATCCCGATGATCATCCTCTTCGTCGTCGCCCAGCGGCATTTCGTCCGCGGGATTGCCCTGACGGGGATCAAGGGGTGAGTCCCGCGGTCGCGTCGGGGCTGCCGCTCTATCGCCGGATCGAGGCCGACCTACGAGACCGGATCCGGAGCGGCGTGCTGCGACCCGGCGGCCAGGTCGCCCCGGAGCCGGAGCTGATGGCCGAGTACGGTGTCAGCCGCGCGACCGTCCGCCAGGCGCTGGCAGGGCTCGTCGCCGAGGGCCTGCTCGAGATCCGGCGAGGACTCGGGACGTACGTGACCGCGCCGCGCTTCGAACACACGATCGGAGGGTTCTACTCGTTCAGCCGTGAGATCGAGCGGCACGGGCTGGTTCCCGGCACGAAGGTCCTGGAGCTGCGCAAGCAGCGCGCGGCGGACACCGTCGCCGAGGCACTCGGGATCGCGACGGGCACCGAGGTCGTCGCCCTTCGGCGACTCCGGCTGGCCGGGCCCGATCCCCTCGTCGTCGAGACGAGCCACCTGCCCGCGGCGCGGTTTCCCGGTCTCGAGACGGTCGACTTCTCGCGGGTCCGGCTGTACGACACGCTGATGAACGACTACGGCTGCCGCCCGACGCGGGCCCGCGAGACATTCGAGCCGATCCTCCTGACCGCGGACGAGGCCGCGCTCCTCGACCAGCGTCGTGGCGAGCCGGCGCTGCGGGTCGAGCGGATCGCCTTCGACCAGGACGAGCTGCCGATCGAGTTCTGCCGAAGCACGGTCCGCGGCGACCGGTACCGCTATTCGGTCGAGCTGCGCGACCGATGACGGCCTTCGAGGACCTGCTGACCTGGCGCGAGAGCTCGACCTCCGGCGAGGCAATCGGCGCTGCGGTCGAGGCGGCTGGCCGGGCGACGGCTGCCGGCCCCGGAGCCGCCCGGGATGTCCTGGCTGGTGCGGAACGGATCGTCGTCACGGGCGCGGGCTCCTCGTACTACCTCGCCCAGGCCGTCGCCGCGACGGCGCGAGCGGTGCTCGGCCGGGCGGTCATCGCCGCGCCGTTGTCGGAGCTGATCCTGCGACCCGAGAGCGTGCTTGTCGGAGCGCCTGGGGTAGGCGCAGGGCACGCCGCGGGCCACGCCGCGGGCCGAGAACCCGTCGTCATCATCTCCAGATCCGGTTCGACGTCTGAGGCCGTGAGCGTCGCCGAAGCGATGCGCGCCGCAGGCCATCCGACCGTCGCGGTCACCTGCCGCGGCGACAGCCCGCTCGCTGCCATCGCCGACGTGACGCTCGTGTCACCGTCCGGCGACGAGGCGGCGATCGTGATGACGAGATCGTTCGCCAGCATGCTGGCGCTCCTCCTCGGCGTCGTGGCGATCGTCGGCAAGCACGACCGCCTCGCCAGCGACCTCGCCCATGTGCCGGATCGATGGGACGAAGCCGTTGCAGCGGCCCGCGTCGGGCGGCGGCTCGGCACTACCGACTGGAGCCGGATCGTCATTCTCGGCGGCGGGCCGGCATTCGGGATCGCCGCGGAGTGGGGCCTCAAGCTGACCGAGACCAGCCAGGTCCCGACGAGCGCCTTCGAGCCGCTCGAGTTCCGCCATGGCCCGATCTCGGTCTGCGAGCCGGGCATGCTCGTCGTCGGCCTGATCGGTGGCGCCGGTGCCGCCGAGGAGGCAGCGGTCCTCGACGAGGCGGCGCGCCTCGGGGCCGCGACGTGGCTGATCGCACGCGACGAGGACGAAGCCCGCGGTGCGAGCGGCGAGGTCAGCCTCATCGGTGGCGGGCTGCATCCATCGGCGCGCCTGCCGCTACTCGTCCACCCCGCTCACGCCCTAGCTCTCAGCCTCGCGCTGACGCGCGGTCGCGACCCGGACGCACCGCGTCATCTCGGCCAGGTCGTCATCCTCGGTCCTGAATGACGGTGGACCCGCTCCGGCTCGAGGATTTCCGACCGCAGACGTCGCTGCGCGTCCCGAGTCACGATGTGCGGCGGCCGAAGTTCCCCGTGGTGGACGCCCATAACCACCTCGGCCCGGCGTTCGGTGGGGATTGGGCGGCGCGGCCGCCGGCTGAGCTCATGGCAACCCTCGACGAGGCGGGCATCGAGACGGTGGTCGACCTTGACGGCGGACAGGGCGAGGCGCTCTCGGCGGAGATCGAGCGCTGGCAGGTGGCCTATCCGGAACGAGTCGCGGTATTCGCCGGTCTCGACTACGACGGCTGGGCCGGCGACCCCGCGTTCGGCGAGATGGAGGCGGCCCGGCTGCGGGACTCCGCCGCGCGGGGAGCGCGCGGGCTCAAGGTCTGGAAGCTGCTCGGATTGCGGGCGCGCGACCCCGCCGGCCGGCTCGTCGCGGTCGACGACCCGCGGCTCGACCCGCTCTGGGTGGCCGCCGCGGAGCTCGACCTGCCGGTCGTGATCCACATCGCCGACCCGATCGCCTTCTTCGAGCCGATGGACCCGACGAACGAGCGCTGGGAGGAGCTCCTCGCCAACCCGGACTGGCACTTCTGGCCGACACGTCCGGCAAGCGAGCCGAGCGCGCCCGGGTTCCCCCCGTTCGACGAGTTGCTGGCCGCCTTCGAGCGGCTTGTCGCCCGCCATTCGCGAACGACGTTCGTCGGCGCCCACGTCGGTTGCGCGGCAGAGGACCTCCGTTTCGTCGGCCGCCTCCTCGACGAGAACCCGAACCTCAACGTCGACATCGCGGCGCGACTCGGCGAGCTGGGCCGCCAGCCCTACTCGGCCCGGGCCTTCTTCCTGCGCCACGCCGACCGGATCCTCTTCGGCGTCGACATGGCGCCGGACCCGGAGATCTACGCCATCCACTACCGGTTCCTCGAGACGCTCGACGAGTCGTTCGACTACGACACGGCGCCCGTTCCGGGCCAGGGCCGCTGGCAGATCCACGGGATCGGCCTGCCGGACGACGTCCTGCGCAAGGTCTACCGGGACAACGCCCGGCGGATCCTTCGGCTGGGGCAGCCATGACCGCGGACCAGGTTCGATCCGCCTACGCCCTTGGCGCCCGGCGCGGCATTGCCGCCTGTGCCTCGGCGCGCGGGACATTCGCCGTCCTGGCTCTTGACCACCGCCAGAACCTCCGCAAGGAGCTTCGGCCGGCCGATCCCGACTCCGTCACGTACGACGAGATGGTCGAGTTCAAGCAGGCCGTCGTCCGCGCTCTCGCGCCGGTGGCGACCGGCACCCTGCTCGACCCGGAGATCGGTGCCGCCCAGTCGATCGCCGACGGGTCGCTGCCGGCTTCGGCCGGCCTGTTGGTCGCGATCGAGGCGACGGGCTACGAGGGTCCTCCCACCGCCCGGGTCAGCCGGGTCCTCGACGGATGGAGCGTGGCCAAGGCGAAGCGGATGGGCGCGTCGGCGGCGAAGCTCCTCGTCTACTACCACCCCGAAGCGGCAAACGCCGCCGACCAGGAGCGCCTCGTCGCCGATGTCGCCGCGGAGTGCCGTGCCGCGGACCTCGCCCTGTTCGTCGAGCCGCTGTCCTACTCGCTCGTCGAGGGTGAGAGGCTGGCCGGCGAGGCGCGGCGGGTGGTGGTCGTCGAAACGGCGCGTCGGCTGACCGCGATCGGGGGCGACATCCTCAAGGCCGAGTTTCCGTACGACCCATCGGTGACCGATCGCAGCCGATGGCGTGAGGCCTGCGTGGAGCTGGACGCGGCATCCCTCGTGCCGTGGGTCCTCCTGTCGGGAGGCGTGGACGACGCGACCTTCGAGGCCCAGGTCTCGACGGCCTGCGACGCCGGTGCGAGCGGGATCCTCGTCGGCCGATCCGTCTGGGCCGAGGCCGCGACGATGGCACCAGTCGAGCGTGATGCGTTCCTGGCGACCATCGGCCGCGAGCGGCTCGGCCGGCTGGCCGACCTCGTCGATACAGTCGGTCGACCCTGGCACAGCCGGCCGAGCCGCCTGACGACGTCGCCGCTCCCGGGCGACGGCTGGTACCGGGACTACTGACCGTGACGACGGCCGAGCGGGACATCGACATCCTCGTCGTCGGCGAGATCAACCCGGACATCGTCATCGCCGATCCGGACCCGGTGCCCGTCTTCGGCGAGGTGGAGCGGATCGTCGGCTCGATCCGGATGACGGTCGGCAGCTCGTCGGCGATCTTCGCCTGCGGCGCGGCAAGGCTCGAGCTCCGGGTGGTCTTCTGCGGGGTCGTCGGCGACGACGTATTCGGGCGGTTCATGCTCGACGAGATGGCCCGCCGCGGCGTCGATGTCTCCGCCAGCTCGATCGACCCGAGCCTGCCGACCGGCGCGACCGTGATCCTGACGAGCGGCCGGGACCGGGCGATGCTTACGGCGATGGGCTCGATCGGTGCGCTCGACGTCGACGCGATCCCGGATTCGCTGATCGGGCGCGCGCGGCACCTTCATTCGGGCTGCTTCTTCCTCCAGGAGACCAGCCGCGAACGACTGCCGGCATTCTTCGCCGCCGCGCGCGAGCGCGGCCTGACGACCTCGTTCGACACGAACTGGGACCCGACCGACCGATGGGACGGCGGGGTCACCGAGATGCTCCGGGCCTCTGACGCCTTCTTTCCGAACGCTGCCGAGGCGCGCCGAATCGCCCGAATCGACGACGTCGAGGAGGCGGCGCGGGCGCTCGCAGGGATCGGCTCGATCGGGCGGACCGATGGCGGCCCGATCGTCGCCGTCAAGCTCGGCGTCCAAGGGGCGCTCGCCTGTCGCGCCGATGGCGAGATCGTCCGCGTCCCGGCGATGCCGATCGAGCCGACCGACACGACCGGCGCCGGCGACTCGTTCAACGCCGGCTTCCTGCGCGCCTGGCTCTACGGTGGCGACCTCCGCGACGCGCTCGAGCTCGGGGTCGTCTGCGGGGCGCTGTCGACGCGGCAAGCCGGTGGCGTGGAGGGCCAGGCGACGCTTGTCGAGGCCCGGGCTGCCCTCGTTTCGTGGAGCGGCAGATGAGCGGGCCCGGCTCCGGCGTGGCTCAAGGGCGGCTGCTTTTCGTGGCGGCGAACCCGTCGGTCGACCGACTCTACGAGCTCGATCGGCTCAACGTCGGTGAGATCCATCGGCCTTGGTCGATCGTGGCTGTTGCGGGCGGCAAGGGCCTGAACGCTGCCCGTGCCGCTGCAACGCTCGGCGGGTCGGTCACGGCCGCCGCCATCGTCGGGGGTCGCGCCGGCGACTGGATCGGGGAGCGACTTGCCCAACTGGGGATCGACGCGCGACTCGCCCAAGCGTCGGGCGAGACTCGGACCTGCGTCTCGATTCTCGACCGATCGAGCGGCGCGCTGACCGAGATCTACGAGCGCGGCGACGAGATCGGGCCGAGCGCGTGGGAGGGCCTCGAGGCGATCGTCCGGGCCGAGCTGGAACGTGGCGATGTCGCGCTCGTCGCGCTGTCCGGCAGCCTGCCACCGGGCGCACCGCCGGACGGCTACGGACGGATCGCCCGGATCGCTGCCGCCCTCTCCCGTCCCGTAGCGGTCCTCGCCGATGCCTATGGACCGGCGCTCGGCGCCGTGCTCGGCGAGCAGCCCGCGATCGTCAAGCTCAATGCGACCGAGGCCGGCGAGGCCAGCGGCGTGCCGGTTTCGGGTGTCGCGTCCGCGGCGGCGGCCGCCAGGGTCCTGGGTGACATGGGCGCCGCGAGCGTCGTCGTGACGGTCGGCCTTTCCGGGGCGGTCGTCCTGAGCGACGGCGAACGAACCCACCTCGTTCCGCCCGACGAACGAGGGGCCTACTCGGTCGGGAGCGGCGATGCTTTCTTCGGCGGCCTCGCGGTCGCGTTCGGCCGCGGTGAGCCCGTCGTCGAGGCCGCCAGGCTCGGACTTGCCGCCGGGATCGCCAACGCCCAGGTCCCAGGCGCAGGCGAGTTCGACCCACGCGCGATCGACGCGATCCTCCAGCGGATCACGTCGGCCTCCGTCTGACGCGGTGCCGCATCAGGTTGCCGAGCTCGCTTCGGCCGGTCCGCGGGTCAATCCGAGCACGAGGCAGATGGCGATCGCCACGAGGCAGAGGACGAGGGCCCATCCCGCGACCACCCCGGTCGCGTCGGCGATCGCGCCGAGGGCCAGCGGCGCCACGAGGATCGCCAGGCCCGATGCCAGGGTCAGCCGGTTGCCGGCGAGCGTCAACCGGCCGGGCGGCACCCCGCTGAGGGCCGCCGCGATCCCGAGCGGATAGAGGCTTGCGACGCCCAGCCCGGCGATGAAGAGCGCGAGACCCGACAACACGGAGCTGGTCGATACCCAGGCGAGGCTCGCCCCGACGGCCGCGAGAGCGAGAGCTGCAGCCGCGCTTCGGCGCGTGTCGTGCCCCGCCCCGAGGCCCATGCTCAATGCGAGCCTGCCAAGGAACATGCCGGCGAGGAACAGCGCCCCGATCGCGGTCGCCTCCGGGATCGTCACCCGGGCTCGCCGCTCAACGAGCGTGGCACCCCAGAAGACGATCGAGAATTCGATGCTGACCGCCGCAACGAGAAATGCCCAGGCCAGCCAGTAGGACCGCGGTAGCACGTCGCCACTGGCGGCGGGCGAGGCGGGCGCGACAAGCTGCCGGCGGGATCGGAGATCGACGGCGACGACGCCGAAGAGCCCGAGCGCGGGCAGGAGGCCGAACCACCAACCGGGCCCGAAGCTCGCCCCGGCGGCAACCACCACGGGCCCCGCGAATGCCGCGGTCATCGCCCACACGTTCGCTCGCCCAAGCCGGACGCGGGCCAGCCGGCCGCCCGGCGCGCCGAGCTCCGCATTGATATGACCGAGGAGTATCCCGGCGCCGAGCCCGATGAGCGCAGCCGCCGCGAGCGTCGCCATGAGGGTCGGTGCCGAGGCCAGGAGGGGCAGCGCGACCCCGATGGCGGCGATTGCCGCACCGCGGACGGCAAGATCGCCAAAGCGGCGGCCAAGCCCTGCGGCGAGCGTCCCGGCGAGGACGAGGCCGATGGCCAGCGCCGTCGAGTGGAGCCCGACCTCGGCATCCGACAGGCCGAGCTGTGCCCGCAGATACGGTCCCGTGGCGCCGACGCCGTAGATGACGTACGCGATGGCAGCCAGGCCGGCATACGACGGCCAGGCACTCTCGGGTTCGCTCACTCAGGCGGGCTATCGAGCGTGACCGCGGTGCCGGTCACGCGGATCCCTCCGGTGGCGTCCGGTATCTCGACCTCGATCACGCTGGGCCGGCCCATCTCGACGCCCTGGCTGATCGTGAACCTGGCAGGCGGTACGAGCTCGCCGCGCCAACGAAGGTACGCCCCGAACGCGGCCGCCGCGGCGCCCGTGGCGGGATCCTCGACGACGTTGCCGACGGGAAAGGGGTCGCGCGCCCGGAATCGGTCGGGCGCCTCGCGCCAGACGAGCTGGACGGTCGTCAGGTCGGCGGCGAGCATGATCGAGCGGAGCCGGTCGAAGTCGTAGGACAGGTTCCGAAGTGTGTCGTACGCGGCCGCCGCGAGGATCAGGTGATACGCGCCGGCATACCCGACGGCCGGCGGCAACGCCGGGTCGAGCTCACCGTGCGCCCAGCCGAGCGCGGCCAGCGCGTTGGCGAGGAGATCCGGCTCCGCGTCGCGCACGCGCGGCTCGACCGAGGTCAGGGTGGCCCGAAGCCGGCCGTCGGATCCTCGTTCGGCATCGACCGTCACGAGGCCGTCGTTTGTCGTCAGCAGGAACCGGTCCAGGCCCGATCGCTCCGCGAGCGCAATCCCGCTGGCGATCGTCGCGTGGCCGCAGAACGGCACCTCGGCGGCCGGGCTGAAGTAGCGGATCCGGTGGGCGCCCGGCCGACCCGTTCCGTCGGGCGTCAGGAACGCAGTCTCGGAGAACCCGACGTCGGTCGCGATGCGCTGCATCTCGTCAGCTTCCGGCAGCGTCGAGCCGATCCAGACCCCGGCCGGATTGCCGCCGGCAGGGTCGAGCGTGAAGGCGGCAAGGCGAAGGAGCTCGGGCACCAACGGAGGGTAGCCGTTGTGCTTGGCGGCCGCTGTCGTGGTCTCGGCAATTTGCCTGGACGCGGATGCGCCGGCGGCCTGTCGGCCGCCGGCGCGGGAGCTGCGACGTAGCCGGTCAGCCGGCGAAGAACTCCTTGAGGACGGGAGCGAGGACCTTGGGATCGATGTTGTGCTCCTGTCCGGCGAGCGTCCGGCGCTGGCCCTTCGGCAGGACCTTTGCAAGTGCGTCCGCGGTCTGGCCCATGAAACCGAAGCTCGCCCCGCCGTCGATGACCAGCGTCGGAACGGCGATTGCGGCCGCCCGCTCGGTCGGTAGCGAGTAGTCGCCCATGATCGTCGCGTCGTAGGGGAGCGTATGAGCCAGCGCCTCCGTCGCCGCCCACCAGGGCTGGGTTCGGGCGCCGGCGACGAACTCGGCCGGCATCCTCACGACCTTCTCCATGAAGTACTGGGCCGCGTCGCCGCGACGACCCTCGGCCAGCATCGTGTTGTACTGCTCGACCTGGTCGGCCGGCGGCCGCGCGCTCGGGTCGAGGATGTACGGCGGCTCCCACAGCGCCAGCTTGGTGATCTTGCCGCCGAGCGCCTCGGCCGCGTCCAGGGCGAGCGCGGCGCCCGACGAAGACCCGTAGAGGTGGGCGGACCCACCCGCCGCGCTGACGACAGCGTCGATGTCCTCGATCTCCCGCTCGACCGCATACGGCGGCGTGTCGCCGCTCGGGCCGCGTCCGCGTCGGTCGTAGTTGTAAACCGTGAAGTCGCTCGCAAGCAGATCGGCAAGCGCCGCGTTGGACCATCGATCCACGGAGCCACCGCTCACCAGGATCACGGCCGGACCGGCACCGAGCCGATCGAATGCGATCGTGGTGCCATCCTTCGAAGTGACGTTATCCATCGTGTTTCTCCTTCGAGTGCCGTCCTCGGGCACCTCTCATGAACTGGTCGGAGCACGTGCCGATTTCTCGACATCCGATCCGGAGTCGATGTCGCCTCAGCGTTGGCGACCCTCGCCCAGAGCCTCGACCGACTTGGCGATCCGGCGCTGCCGCGTCTCGTCGGTCTTGGCCCCGACGATCTGCGACACGTGCCAGCCCTTGTTGCTGTTCGACAGCCCATCGAAGGTTCTCCGGGCCTCGGGCTTGGCGTCCAGGGCAGCGGCGAAATCCGCCGGCACCGTCACCTCGCGCGGCGCCGTGTCGAGCTCGATGTCGACGTCGACCTCGTCGCCACCGGCTACGCCTGCGCCCGCGCGATTTTCCGCGCTGACGCCGACCATGTAGTCACCGCCCATGACGGCCACGCTGCTGCGATACGTGAAGCCGCGGATCGTGATCGTCACCTTCGGCCGCTTGCCGGCGCCCAGGGCCTCGACGATCTCGGGGGGAATGCGGATGCCCGTCGCCGTCTTGTCGCCCTGAAGGATCGTTGTGTGGAATCGCATCTCATGCCTCCGTCGTTGATGCGGGACTTGATGATCGCTCAGACGTCGCTCGCCGACACGAGGCGAGTCTCGTGAAGCGCCGTTCACAGGTAGGTCGGAGCTGCGACAGCGATGTCGACATCGGCGATGGAGCGTCGGATCGGCCGGGCTCGGGTACCGTCTCCATCGACGACGTCGGCCGGCTCCCGGTCGGATGTCGAGAACGCACGGCGTGCTCCGACCTGTCGATGAGGTGCCCGCCCGCACCCGGATCGACGAGGAGACTGAACGTGAAGTACGTCGTGCTCATCTACAACAACCCAGCGACCTGGGAGGCCCTCCCCGCGACCGAACGCGACCGCGTCCTGGGGATCCACAACAGGATCATCAAGGAGCTGAGCGAGTCCGGCGAGCTCATTCGCGTCGATGGGCTGGCGCACCCGGCGAACACGAAGACAGTCCGCCTTCGGGGTGGGGCGGCGGTCGTGACCGACGGGCCGTTCACCGAGGCGAAGGAGCAGCTCGCCGGCGTCTGGGCGGTCGACTGCGACAGCATCGAGCGAGCGATCGAGATCAGCGCGCCGGTGGCCGAGTACGACACGGTCGAGATCCGCCAGCTGATGGACCTTTCCGGCCTGGAAATGTGACGTCG
>Ga0307293_10000405_pt1 | contig 10915 bp, 9 predicted proteins | sample ER_DNA_150_FD_194488 | JGI IMG/M metagenome (GOLD analysis project Ga0307293, IMG submission 194488) | Bulk soil microbial communities from the East River watershed near Crested Butte, Colorado, United States - ER_DNA_150 | ecosystem: Environmental > Terrestrial > Soil > Floodplain | place: USA...
TGCTGAACGCAACGGACATCGCGAAGCACTATGGGGCGGTCGTCGCGCTGCGATCCGCCTCCCTCGCGGTACGTCCGGGCGAGGTTCATGCGCTCATGGGCGCCAACGGCGCCGGCAAGAGCACCCTCGTCAAGATCCTCACCGGCGGCGTCCGCCCGGACCACGGGGCGATCCTCGTCCGCGGCAGGCCGTTTGCCGCACGCTCCCCGACCGAGGCCCGCCGGGGCGGGATCGTCTCGGTCTACCAGGAGCCGTCGCTCATCCCGGACCTCGACGTCCGGTCCAACCTGCGCCTCACCCAGACCCAGCCCGAACCGGTCCGCCACTGGCTCGCCGAGCTTGGCCTGCCCGACCTGGATCTCGCCGACGTGGTCCGCGACCTGCCCCTCGCGACACTCCGGATCATCGACCTGGCTCGTGCGCTCGCCATGGAGCCGGCGATCCTCATGCTCGACGAGATGACGGCCGCCCTGCCGGCGAACCTCACCGAGCGCGTCCTCGAGGTCATCGGGCGGATGCGCGGAACCGACCGGTCCGTCATCTTTATCTCCCACCGACTCATCGAGATCGGCGCGGTCTGCGACCGGGCGACGGTGCTCCGCGAGGGCTCGACGGTCGGCGTCGTGGACGTGACCGAGGGGTCCGAGGACCGGATCGTGGCGCTGATGCTCGGCGACATCGTCCGCAGCGGGACGGTCGTTCAGTCCGAAGCCTCGGCGGTCGCGGCACGAGCGGCCGACGCGGTTCCGCGCCTGAGTGCCCGCAACCTGACTGTCGGGACGAAGCTCACCGACGTCTCGTTCGACCTCTACCAGGGCGAGGTCCTGGGCGTCGTCGCCCTCGAGGGCCAGGGCCAGGACGAGCTCTTCGATGTCCTGTCGGGATCCGAGCGACCGACTGGCGGCGAGCTGCTCGTGGACGGCGACGCTCGGTCGTTTCGCCATCCGGCCGATGCGATCCGGGCCGGCCTCGTCTACGTTCCCGCCGATCGCGCCGAGGCGCTCCTCATGCAGCGGTCGGTCCGCGAGAACATCGCGCTGCCCTTCACGACCCGCTTCGGCGCGTGGGGCCCGATCGATCTCCGCGGCGAGCGGAAGAAGGTCGACGGTGCGATCGCCACGCTGCAGATCGACACCCGCGCGGCCGGCGAGGTTCGACGCTTGTCCGGCGGCAATCAGCAGAAGGTGACGATCGCCCGCTGGGTGGCGGGCGGGGTCCGGACGATGCTCTGTTTCGATCCGACCCGTGGGATCGACATCGGGACCAAGCAGCAGATCTACCAGCTCCTCCGCGACCTCGCCGCGGCCGGCGCCGCGGTCCTGCTCTACACGTCGGAGCTCAAGGAAGTCCAGCTCGCGTGCGATCGAGCGATCGTGATCTTCGGCGGCCGGATCGTTGCCGAGATCGCCGTCGCCGATGCCGACGAGCCGACGCTCCTGCGCGCCGCGTATGACCTCCGTCCCGAAGAGCTGATGCCCGAAGAGATCGCGTCGGCGGCGGTCGCGGTCGAGTCGGCTGACCCGGCGGCGGTCGCGGTAGAGTCCGCTGACCCGCCCGCGGTTGGCCAGCCATGAGCGCGGGGGTGGGCACGGTGCCAGGGCGGCGCGCCGAATTCGTCGAGGCCACCGTCGCGTGGGCCCGGCGCAACACGTGGACCCTCGGCCTCATCGGCCTGCTCATCGTCTTTCTCGCCCTGACGAAGATGCTCCAGCCGAATTACGGCGCGCCGGGGATCCAGGGCCTCGCGATCTCGATCCTGCCGATCGCCTTCGCCGCCGTCGCCCAGGCCATCGTCGTGATCTCCGGTGGGATCGACCTCTCGGTCGGGCCGATGATGGCCCTCGCCAGCGTGACGTCGGCCGTCCTCATGAAGGACCAGGGCGACCCGTTCGGGGTCGCGGTCGTCGTTGGGGTCCTCCTGCTCGGGATCGCGGTCGGCGCGATCAATGGCGCCCTCGTCGTCATCACGAAGGTGCCGGACATCGTCGTCACGCTCGCGACGTCGTTCGTGTGGGCCGGCACGGCACTGCTCATCCTGAACACGCCCGGGGGCGGCGCGGCGCCGTGGCTCATGGCGATCATCTCCGGACCCCTCGGCAACCCATGGCTGCCCAAGGCACTCGTCGTGCTCGCGGTCGTCGTGGCCGTCGTCTGGATTCCACTCCGGCGCTCGACGTTCGGGCTGGCCCTGTACGCGGTTGGCAGCCATCCGCTGGCTGCGTTCCGCAGCGGTATCGCGGTCGGCCCGACGAAGATCGTCGCCTATGCCCTGACGGGGTTCTTCTCGGCGCTCGGCGGACTGGCCCTCACCGCCACCGGTGGCGTCGGGGCGCCGGTGCCCGGCTCCTACACGCTGCAGAGCGTCGCCGCGATCGTCCTCGGCGGGGTGAGCCTCGCCGGCGGCCGTGGCGGCGTCCTCGGACCGATCATCGCCGTCATTGTCCTGGCCCTCGTCCGGACCGACCTGTTCTTCGCCGGTGTCGACCCGAACTGGTCCACGGCCGTCCAGGGAGCGATCCTCATCGGTGTCGTCATGTTCGGCAGTCTCGTCGCGATGCGGAAGGTGCGGGCGTGACCGGGGGCGCAACCGGCAAGGCCGCCGCTCCAAGGATTCCGTCGCTGACCGGCGGCGGGTGGCGGCGCGTCATCCGGGATCGACCGCTGATCCCGCTCGTCATCCTCCTCGTGGTCCTGATCGCGGTGCTCGAGTTCGCGAAGCCGGGCATCGTGAACGGTGGCTGGGTTGCCACGACGATCCGCGCTGCCATCCCTCTCGCGATCCTCGCTGCCTGCCAGACCCTTGCGATGCTGACCGGAGGCATCGACCTGTCCGTTGGCGCGGTCGCCTCGATGGCCGCGTTCCTGCTGGCCACGCTCGCAACCGGCCAGGGTCCGGTCGTGGCGCTCGTCGTCGCCCTCGTCGCGGCCGCGATCGCCGGCCTCGTCACCGGGATCGGCATCGGCGTTTTCAAGGTCCATCCCCTGATCATGACCCTCGGCATGAGCCTCGTCGTGCTCGGGTTGATGTCGGTCTACCAGCTCCTGATGGTCCGGTCCGGGACCCTGATCCCCGACCAGATCCAATGGCTCGGCTCGGGCATCTCGTTCGGCTTCGTGCCGAACAACATCGTCGTGTTCGCGCCGGTCGCCCTGCTGATCGTCGTCGGCTTGCGGCGGAGCGGGTATGGTCGGCTGCTGTTCGCCGTCGGCGACAATCCAGTCGCGGCACGCCTGGCTGGAGCCCGGATCTGGCAGGTGCTCGTCGCCCTCTACGTCCTGTCGGCCATCCTCGCGGGGATTGCCGGGATTCTCATCGCGGGGCTCAGCAACACGGCGACCGTGAGCCTCGTCGAGCAGTCGGTCCTGCCGTCCGTGGCCGCCGCGGTCATCGGCGGAACCTCGATCATGGGCGGCCGCGGTGGCTACTCCGGGACGATCGTCGGTGCGCTGATCCTGACGGTCCTCACGACGCTGCTCACGGTCCTCGAGATGCCCGAGGCCGTTCGGCAGGTCCTGTTCGGCGCGATCATCGTCGCCGTCGCTGCCGCCTACACGCGGGTGATCGGCGAGACGTGATCTCTCCTGAGCGGACCCACCACCTCGGAATCGACCTCGGCGTCACGAATCTCAAGTGGGCGACGCTCGAACGGCGGGTCGACGCCTGGCAGACGCTGGACCGCGGACAGGTGCCGACCCTCGCCGACGAGGGCCCCGACGCGGTCGTCGGCCGGACGATCGAGGTCGCACGCACTGCCGTCGAGCGGCGGTCGGACATCGGGTCGATCGGCGTCGGCGTGCCGGGGCTCTATGACCCCGCGGCCGGAACGACCCGCTTCCTCGTGAACATGCCGGGGCACTGGACCGGCGTCCCCATCCGCGATCCGATCGAGGCCGCGCTCGGCCTGCCCGTCTCGCTCATCAACGACGCGCGAGCCTTCGGCCTGGCCGAGCTCCGGTTGGGAGCTGGGCGGGGTGCGCAGTCGCTGGTCGGGCTGACGCTCGGAACAGGCGTCGGCGGCGTCGTTGCCGTCAACGGCCAGGTGCACCTGGGCCACGATGGGACGGCCGGCGAGATCGGCCATCAGACGATCGATCCGGATGGGCCGCGGTGCAACTGCGGCAATCACGGCTGCCTCGAGGCGTTCACGAGGGCCGATCGGATCGCGGCTGCGTGCGGCACCGAGACCGCGGGGGCCGCCGTTGCCGCGGCCGAGGCGGGCGATCGCCGGGCGATCGACGGGCTGGCCACGATCGGGCGCTACCTGGGGATCGGCATCGCCAACGCGGTGACGATCCTCTCGCCTGACCGCGTCGTGATCGGCGGCGGGATCGCAGCCGCAGGCGACCTGATCCTCGAGCCGATCCGGGCGGAGCTGCGGCGGCGAGTACGGACCACCTCGGTCGAGGAGGTCGTCGTCGTCACGGCCGAGCTGGGAACGTGGGCCGGCGCGATCGGAGCCGCGGTGTACGGGGCTGAGCACGCGAACGATCGCGCGAGCGAGCTGGCCCCGGTTAGGGCGGCCCCTGCGTGATGGCCGATACGTATCTCCCCCAGTACCGGCGCATTGAGCAGGCCCTGCGCGAGCGGATCTCGAGGCTCAGCGCCGGCGATCGGTTGCCATCGGACATCGAGCTGTGCGAGGAGTTCGGGGTCAGCCGGATGACCGCCCGGAATGCCATGCAGCGGCTCGCAGACGAAGGAATCGTGGCCCGCGAACCGGGGCGTGGCAGCTTCGTCGCCGAGCCTCCCGCCCACCGCCGGGCGAACCGGCTCATGACCTTCAGCCAGGAGATGCGGCGGCGCGGCCTGCGGCCGAGTTCGCGGGTGCTGACGCGAGTCATCCGGCCGTCGACGGCCGACGAGGCTCATCGCCTCGGGCTCGCCCCGACCGAGCCCATCGTCCACCTCCGACGGATCCGCTGCGCCGACGACGCGCCGCTGGCGATCGAGTCGACGGTGCTGCTTGGCGCCTGCGCTGGCGCGGTCATGACGGCCGATCTCGAGACGGGCTCGCTCCACGAGGCGCTCACGCGAGGGGGCTTCACCCTTCGCCGTGGCAGCGGCACGATCACGGCTGCGGCGGCGACGGCAGAGGATGCCCGACAGCTCCTCATCCGAACCGGCGACCCGCTCCTCGTCGAGCGACGCGTCATCGCGGATGGCCACGGTCGGCTGGTCGAATCGACCGAGTCTCGCTACCCGGCCGACCGCTACGCCCTCGACGTCCGGTTCGAGGTCGATGAGCCCGGGGTCGCGCCCGCCACGACGGTCGAGCCATGACGGCAGACGGATCCCGGGTCAGCGGGCGTCTCGTCCTGGCGGATCGGGTGGCACGCGGGATGATCTCGATTGAGGACGGGCTGATCGCCGGGATCGAGGAGGATGGCCCACAGGCCGCGGGCGCTGAGCTGCCGTTCATCGCCCCGGGCTTCATCGATGTCCACGTCCATGGCTGGGGCGGCCACGACGCGATGGGCGGTCGAGACGCACTCGACGGGATGGCGCGTGCCCTCCTGCCACACGGCGTGACGTCGTTCCTGCCGACGGGCTACACGCAACCGTGGGCGAAGATCGTCGAGTTCGCGAACGTCGCGAGGGAGTGGGCCGGTGACGCGCCGACCGACGGGGCGCAGCCGCTCGGCTACAACCTCGAAGGACCGTTCGTCGCGCCGGCGCGCAAGGGCGCCCACGAACCCTCGCTGCTCCGAACGCCCGCCGAAATCGGGATCGACGCGGTCGCGGGTGTTCTCGACGGCTTGCGCGTCATGACCGTCGCCCCGGAACTACCGGGGGCCCTGGAGCTCATCTCGTGGCTCAGGGAGCGGGGCGTGGCGGCGTCGATCGGCCACTCAGCGGCGACGCTGGCGGAGGCGCGGGCGGGCTACGCGGCGGGCGGAACGACGACGACCCACCTGTTCAACGCCATGTCCGGCGTCGACCATCACTCACCCGGTCTCGCGGTCGCAGCGCTGACCGACGACTCCGTGTACGTCGAGCTCATCGCCGACGGCCACCACGTCGACGCCGCGCTCTGGCCGATCATCACGCGAACGAAGCCCGCGGACCGGCTGCTTCTCGTGAGCGACGCGATTCCGCTCGCCGGGATGGGGGACGGGCGGGCGTGGATCGGCGGATTGGAGGTCGAGGTCGTCGACGGGCGAGTGACGCTCGTCGGAACGACGACGCTGGCGGGGTCAGTCATCGCCCTCGATACGGCTGTCCGGAACCTGGCCGCCTCGGGCGTCCCACTGGCCGCTGCCGTCGCGGCCGCATCGCGGAACCCGGCCGCGATGCTGGGCGTGACCGACCGGGGCCGGTTGGCGGTCGGTCAGCGCGCCGACCTGGTCGAGTTCGACGACGACGTTCGCGTCGGTCGCGTCATGCGGGCGGGTCGCTGGGTCGAGGGCGCCGCCTGACCTCACCGCCGGGACGATCAGCCGCGCTGGCTGATGCCGTTGTTTGCATACGCCGAAGCGGCGCCGGCCGAGGCGGCGCAGAGCGAAGACCGGGGACGGCTCGCAGACTCCCGCCCTTGCGGGCTCAGCTCGCGGCGGGGGCCTTCGCCGCAAGGGCGGCGCGGGCCTTCTCCCAGTCTGCCCGGAACTGGACGATCCCCGACGTGGTCAGCGGGTGGTGGACCATCTGCTGGAGGACCTTGAACGGCAGGGTCGCGACATGGGCGCCGGCGAGGGCCGCCTGGGTCATGTGCAGCGGGTTCCGTATCGAGGCCGCCAGGACCTCGGTGTCGAGCTCGTGGATCGCGACGATCTCGGAGAGCTCACGAATGACGATCATCCCGTCCTGGTTGATGTCGTCGAGCCGGCCGACGAACGGGCTGAGCAATGAGGCGCCGGCCTTGGCGGCGAGAAGCCCCTGGTTCGCAGTGAAGATGAGGGTGCAGTTCGTCTTGATCCCCTCGTCGGCGAAGCGGCTGATCGCCTCGAGGCCCTCCTCGCTCATGGGGACCTTGACGACGATATTGCGGGCCAGCTTGGCGAACTTGCGCCCCTCCTCGAGCATCCCGTCGACGTCCTCAGCGACGACCTCGGCGGAGACCGGCCCCGAGGTGATCTTGCAGATCTCCTGGAGGACCTCCTCGTAGGTCATGCCGCTCGTCTTCGCGAAGAGCGTCGGGTTCGTCGTGACTCCGTCGAGCACGCCCCAGCGGTGGACGGTCCGGATTTCTTCGATATCGGCGGTGTCGAGGAAGATCTTCATTGGGGCGCTCCTGGCGGGATGGGCAGTCCGCCTATCGTACGCCCGTCGACGGTTCGACCTCCTCGACCTGCCCTAGCTCGGGAGGGCGACGTCCTCGCGCTCGACCGCCGGCGGCGTCTCCGCGGAGCGAGCCGCGAAGACCGGCTCGCGGCCATCGCGGACGGCCAGCGACGCTGCAACGAATCCGTCGAACAGCGGGTGAGGCCGTTCCGGGCGCGACTTGAACTCGGGATGGAACTGCGACGCGACGAACCACGGATGGTCCTTGAGCTCCACGATCTCGACGAGCCGGCCGTCGGGCGACTGCCCGCTCAGCACCATGCCTGCCGCCTCGAGCGTCTGGCGGTAGCGGTTGTTCACCTCGAAGCGGTGGCGGTGGCGTTCGTAGATCACCTCGGCGCCGTAGACCGCGGCCGCCTTCGAGCCGGGCGTCAGGCGGGCGGGATAGAGACCGAGCCGCATCGTGCCGCCCTTGTCCTCGAGCTCGCGCTGGTCGGGCATGAAGTCGATGACCGGGTGTTCGGTGAACATGTCGAATTCGGTCGAGTTGGCGTCCTTCGAGCCGGTCACGTCACGGGCAAGCTCGATTACGGCGCACTGGAGCCCGAGGCACAGACCGAGGTACGGGATCTTGTGGTCGCGGGCGAAGTGGGCGGCGAGCACCTTGCCCTCGATGCCGCGATGGCCGAAGCCGCCCGGGACCAGGACACCGGCCGCGCCGTCGAGCGCGGCATGGAGGTTGTCCTTCGTCAGCGCCTCCGAATCGACCCAACGGACCTTGGCGTCGACGCCGTGCGCCCAGGCGGCGTGGCGGAGTGCCTCGGTCACCGACAGGTAGGCATCCGGCAGCTCGATGTACTTGCCGACGAGGGCGATCTCGAGGCTCGGCTTCGGAGCCTTGATCCGCTTGACGAGGGCGCGCCACGAGTCGAGGTCCGGCTCGACATCTGGGTCGCCGAGGCCCAGCTCGCGGACGACGAGCCGGCCGAGACCGGCGGCCTCGAACATGAGCGGCACTTCGTAGATCGTGTCGGCGGTCTCGGCCGGGATGACCGCGTCGGTCGCCACGTCGGTGAAGAGGGCGATCTTCTCGCGGATCTCGTCGCTGACCGGGTGGTCGCTGCGGAGGACGATGACGTCCGGCTGGATGCCGATCCCGCGGAGCTCCTTGACGGAGTGCTGGGTCGGCTTCGTCTTGAGCTCGCCGGTCGCGGCCAGGGCCGGCAGCAACGTTACGTGGATGTAGAGGACGTTGGCCCGGCCGACGTCCTTGCGCATCTGGCGGATCGCCTCGAGGAACGGCAGGCTCTCGATGTCGCCGACGGTCCCGCCGACCTCGACGATGACAACGTCCGGATCGCCGTCGCGGGCGACCCGCCCGATCCGCTCCTTGATCTCGTTCGTGATGTGAGGGATGACCTGGACGGTCCCACCGAGATAGTCCCCGCGGCGCTCCTTGGCGATAACCGCCTGGTAGATCCGGCCGGTCGTGACGTTCGAGAGCTGCGTCAGGTTCTCGTCGATGAAGCGCTCGTAATGACCGAGGTCGAGGTCGGTCTCGGCGCCGTCGTCGGTGACGAAGACCTCGCCGTGCTGGTAGGGCGACATCGTCCCAGGGTCGACGTTGATGTAGGGGTCGAGCTTGAGAATCGAGACGTGGAGGCCTCGAGCCTTGAGGAGTCGTCCGACGCTGGCGGCGGTGATGCCCTTGCCAAGAGAGGAGGTGACGCCTCCGGTCACAAAGACATACTTCGCCATGGGTTCGGTCCTCCGGGGGTTTTTCCAATGCTATCGAAAAGACCGCTCGGAGGCAAACCGACGTCGCGTCTGATCGGCCTCGGGTGACCCGGATCCGGGTCGCGTGCCCGGGCGGAGCGCCCTCCGCCGCCCGGCTCCTCGACTTGACAGGCGATCCTCAGGCGAGCACTAAGCAGGGCCTCCGACGAACTGGCCAATCGGCCGAGCGTGGCTGTAGGCACCGCGTGTGACAGGCGATCTCCTGGTGGTCGAGTGTCAAGAACGTGCCGCCTAACGCTCGCCTGGGTAGCGGCTGTCAAGTCGGGGCGCGGGGGCGTGGCGCGGGGGCGCGAAGGGGCCGGCGGCGCGGATATGGGCCGCGGGTCAGCGAGGAGCGGGTCGGGGACGCGGGTCAGCGACGCGCCGTCACGGCAGGCGCGCCGCCGGCGACGATCGGTAGCGAACGAAGTCCCGCCGCGTGATGAGTACACCGCCGAGGATGATCGCGCCGCCCAGGACCTGCCCCGGCCTGATCTCTTCGCGCAGGAACACGAACGCCAGCACGACGGCGAGGGCCGGGACGAGGAACTGGAGCGCCGCCGTCCGTGTGGGCCCGACGACCTTCACGCCGTTGAGGACGATCACGTTCGAGACGCCCGCCGCCAGCATCCCCGAGTAGAGGACCGCTCCGAGCACGTCGAGGCCCAGCGGGATCCGATCCATGCTCGCCAGCTGGACGACCGCGAGCGGAGCCAAGACCAGCGTCCCGGAAACCGTCGCCCAGGCCGTGGCCCGGAGCGGCGAATGACGCCGGACGAACGGTGCGCCGAAGGCGGTATAGGCCGACCAGCAGACGGCAGCCGCCAGCGTGATCGCCTCCCCGGCGATCGAGTTGCCGAGCGTGAACCCCGGCCCGGAACCGATCACGACCACGACACCGACGAACGAGATGACGACGCCGGCGAGCTTGACCGGCGTCAGGACGTCCGACCGGGCGACGACCGAAAGGAGGGCGACCAGGACGGGCGTCGTCGCGATGAGCAGCGCCGAGTCGCCCGCCGGCACGGTCGTCAGGCCGGTCGTCCAGAGGATCTGATAGGCCCCGAAACCGACCGCCCCGAGCCCGAGGATCGCGACCAGGTCGCGCCGCGGCAGCCCGACGCTGCCCTCCCGCCAGCGGAGCAGGACGAGCAGTGTCAGCGACGCCAGCGTGAACCGCAGGAACGTGAATCCGACCGGCGGCAGCTGGGCCACGGCCGACTTGACGACGATAAAGTTGGCGGCCCACAGGACCATCACGGCGAGGACGCCGATCTCGGCCAGCCGCCTCTCCCTGGCCGATGGGCCCGCGACGTGTGGTGGGGCGGACGTGCCGACGCCCGCCGGTCCGGCGGGCGTCAATGGTTCGGGTGTGTGGGCATCCGCCCGAGGATGTTAGGCGCCTTCGCGATCGAGCTCGAGAATCTCCTCGTCCGCCTCTTCGGTCAGCTTCAGCCACACGAAGAGCCCCGCCAGGACGACGAGCGGGATGACGATCATCGCGGCAAGGGTGATGCCGAGCGCTACGGCAACGGTCTTGAGAGCCTTCATAGGAACCTCCTGCTACTGGATGGGTTGAGGGATGTCGGGTATCGGATCAGGACGCCGCACCGGAAGCCGAGCCGCCGCTGGGCGTGGCGGCCTCGCGGTGGCGGAGCGCCGGGCCCTGGGCGATCATCTCGGCGACGTCGTCCCGGGTGAACTCGGCGAGGACGTGCTTGCTGCCGGCCTGGGTGGCCATCAACAGGCGGACGACGAACGCGCCGTCCTGCTCGAAGAAGAAGACGTCGTGGGGCTTCTGCTCGTCCATGTAACGCCCGAGCACGCGGAAGGCGTTCTCGTAGTGGCCGGCGTCACGTTCCGACTCGGGCGACGGCTGGCCCCGTCGGGCGATCGATTCCTCCATGAACCGGGCGATGT
>Ga0307293_10000421_pt1 | contig 10800 bp, 10 predicted proteins | sample ER_DNA_150_FD_194488 | JGI IMG/M metagenome (GOLD analysis project Ga0307293, IMG submission 194488) | Bulk soil microbial communities from the East River watershed near Crested Butte, Colorado, United States - ER_DNA_150 | ecosystem: Environmental > Terrestrial > Soil > Floodplain | place...
CTGGCGGGCGGTCTTCGGCGGCATCCAGGCGAGGGGATCGAAGTCGTCGACCTGGGCGGCGACCTGCGAACGGAATGGCGAGGGGTCGAACCGATCGATCCGCTTGACCGGCGATCGGCCGGCGCGAAGTCCCGCCCGGAAGGCCTCGAGACCGGTGCCCGCGGCCGTGATGATGCCGATCCCGGTGATCCAGACGCGGCCGCGATCGAGGCTCATGACAGATGATTCGCCGCATTGCCGTCGACGGACTCATCCGCCGCCAACGCCTCGGCGATTGCCTTGAACGCGGCCAGCGTCCGCGACGCGATCGGTCGGGTGAAGACGCGATCGACGAACCAGGCCCAGCCCGGTAGCCGCGGCGCGAACTGGTGGTCGATCGAAACGCGAGAGCCGCCGACGATCGGCTCGATCCGCCACGTCACGTCCATGCCGTTCGTCGCGCCGCCGAGGTGGACGAAGCGCAGGCGGAGCGCGTCGGGTTCATTCCATGTCCGCGACCGCCAGGCAACCGGCAGTCCGAGCCCCAGGACAGGCACCAGCGGCCGGCGGGCGACCATCTCGGCGACGAGCGCACCATCCGGCCGCCGATCCACCGCCCGGACCCGCACGTAATGGGGCAACAGCCGCGGCCAGCGCTCGACACCGCGTGCAAGCCGAAAGACAAGCTCGGGTGGGGCAGCGACATTCACGGCGATCGTGCTCCTCACCGAGCCAGGTCCGGGAACGCGAGCTTGACGCCGAACCTGGCAAGCTCGACGAGACGCAGGGGCGCGAGGTTGGCAGGCGAGAGCCAGGCGCAGGTATCGGTCGTTCCGTCGACCTCGTCGCGAAGCTCGCCACCCACGATCCGCATCCGATAGACGATCCCGAGAAAGTGAAGATCGCCGCCGCCGGAGAACGTCGATTTCCGGTAGACGTGCGAGAAGATCCCGGCGACGTCGACGATCTCGCCGATCAGTCCGGTCTCTTCCTCGAGCTCGCGGACCGCCGCCGCGTCCGGATGCTCGCCGAACTCGATGCCACCGCCGGGCATCGTCCATGCGCCGACGTCGACCTCGAGGGCCGACAGGCGCGCCAGCAGGATCCGCCCGGAGTCGTCGAGGCAGAGCGAGTAGCTCCCGATGCGGGTCCGTCGTCCGGGCTCGGCGGGCTCGGCTGGCTCGGTGACGGCTGGGTCGGTCATAGGGTCCTCATGGACGGAGGAGCGCGGCCACGAACCGCGGGTCGAGCGCGCGCGAGCCGGGAACCAGGTCGCCCATCACGAGGCCCATCGTCTCACGGACGCCCGTGCGCGAGGCGAGTCGTCGAGCGGCGAATTCGAACAGGACCGGCTGCCCGAGAAACGCCTGGACGAGGAGACTGACGGCATCCTTCGAGCGGAACCGCGCTGTCATGGCCCGGTCGTACGCGGCGAGAGCGCCGGCATCGCCGTCGAGGTGGCGGTCGACGGCGATCGTCGCGAGCCGGGCCGAGACGAGGGCTCGGTGGAGGCCCTCGCCGGTGAACGGGTCGAGGAATCCGGCCGCGTCACCGATGAGCAGCCATCCAGGACCGTGGCGTTGCGCGACGTGATGCCCGAGCGGCGACGCTCCTTCGATCGGGTCGCAACGTTCAGCTGCGCGCCAGTCGACGGGATCGTCGGGCGCCGCCGGGACGGCCGCGAGGACGGTGTCGACGGTTCGCTCGGCGCCGTCGCGGCGGAGCCTGGCTGCCCACGACCGACCGAGGACGATGCCGATGTTGACGCGCCCGCCCGGCACCGGGGCGAGCCCGACATAGCCGTCGCCGAACAGGATCATCCGCGCGTCGCGCGACACGGACGGCCCGGGATCGGCGACCTGGAACGTCAGCCCGACCCGGGCACCGAGGCGCGGCGAGCGCGCGACCCCGAACGATCTGGCGACGGTCGATCGGATCCCGTCCGCGCCGATGACGACGCGGGCGGCGATGTGCTCGTCCCGCTCGTCGCTCCCCAGGACCAGCCGGGTGCCCTCGACGCGGCGAACCGTCGCGCCCTCGCGGACATCGGCTCCGGCGGCGCGGGCACGCTCGAGGAGCAGCGGGTCGAGCGCCGACCGATCGAGGCCGACCGCGGCTGCGCGGATCGAGGCCGAGCCGTCGTCACCGTACGTCAGGCGGAACCGCGTCCCGGCGGTGGTCTCGACTCGCATCGCCGGTAACGGGAGAGCGACCGATGCGAGGTCCGCCTCCGTCAGGCCGAGTCGGGCCAGGGCTCGGACCGTCATCGGCGAGGTGAACACGCCGCACGCCCGCCAGTGCCACGCCTGCGACCGTTCGAGGACCACCACCTCGCGGCCCCGCCGTGCCAGGCCGATGGCGAGCGCGGCCCCGGCCGGGCCGCCGCCGACGATCGCGACATCGACCGTCATGCCCGGATCGCCGCTATCGCGTAGCGGTGGCCGACGAATCCACCGAACTCGCCGACCGGCCGAAGCCCCGCCTTGGCAAGCAGGCCCCGCATCTCGCGGCGCGTGTACGCTCGACGAACGGATAGCGGCGCATCGCGGCGGGTGTACCGGTTCCGCGTGAGCAGACGCCCGATGAGCCACGCCCCCAGCCAGTGCATTCGTCCTCGGTTCAGGTCGTTGACGACGACCCCGACGCGGGCGACCCGGGCCATCTCGACGAGCACGGCGACCGCGTCGTCCGGTTCGAGATGATGGAGGAGCAGCGAGGCGTGGGCGATGTCGATCGATCGGTCGGGGTGTGGGAGCGACCGCCCGTCGGACACGCCGATGGCGAGGCCGGCGAGGCGGCCGAGAGCCGGCCGGATGGCACGTGCCGTCTCGAGCACCTCGGGACGCGCGTCGACGGCAAAGACCTCGAGACGGCGGCCTCGACGACGGGCGTCCGCGAGGAGCGCGACCGGGATGTCCACCGCCCCGGTGCCGACATCGATGATCGAGGTGGGGCTGAGGTCGAGGTGGGTCGGCGCAACCCGCAGCAGCAGGTCGATCGCCAGCCGGCTCAGTCGCACCCCGCCCAGGAGACGGTTTACCCGGCGCAGGTCCCGCAGGTTGCCGGCCAGTGCCGCCGGATCATCGAGCGGGCCGTCGAGGAGCTCCTCGACACGTGACAGTCGGTCCACCCGCGGAGACTAGCCGACGGGCGGAACGATCTCCCCGGAACCGCGGACGATGAGACGGGTCGGAACCACCTGGACGGTGGACGGTGAGCGATCCCCGTCGAGTCGCCGGAACAGGGTCTCGGCCGCCAGCCGGCCGATCGCCCCGGGGTCCTGGGCGACGACGGTGACCCCGGGATCGAGCAGGTCCGCCAGCGGGAAGTCGTCGAAGCCGACCAGGGCGACGTCGAACTGGCGCTGGAGGCCGCGGAGCGCCGCGAACGCGCCGATGCCGAGGACGTTCTGGGCGGCGAAGATCGCGGTCGGCGGGAGCGGCAGCCGAAGCAGCTCCTCGACCGCGGTCCGGGCCGCATCGACGCTCCGCAGGTCGCGGCGGACGATGCTCTCGTCGATCGGCAGGCCGGCCCGCTCGACGGCGTCGACATAGCCGGCATAACGCTCGGCCGCCGTCGAGATCGTCGCCATGTCGCCGAGGAAGCCGATCCGGAGATGGCCGCGTCCGAGGAGGTGCCGGACGCCGTCGGCCGCCCCGCTCCGATTGGCGGCGACGACAGCGTCGGCATCGAGATTGCGCGGCGGCCGGTCGACGAAGACGAGGGCCATTCCGGCCCGCCGGTCGGCGATCAGGTAGCTCTGGTCGGCCGCGGTCGGCGCCACGATGAGCCCGTCGACCCGGCGAGCGACGAACTCCCTGACGAGCGCCCGCTCGCGGTCCGGATCCTCGTCGACGCTGCCCGCGACGACCGTCACGCGGCGCGGTCGGGCGGCGTCCTCGACGGCCCGGGTGACCGCGGCGGAGTAGGGGTTGGCGAGGTCCTCGAGGACGAGCCCGACAGTCGCCGTCTTGCCGTCGCTCCGGCGGAGGCTGCTGGCGGTCAGGTTGGGCCGATAGTCGAGCTGTTCGATTGCGCGCTCGACGCGAGCGAGGAGATCGGCCGACACCGCCGGCTCGGCGTTGATCACGCGCGAGACCGTCTTCAGGCTCACGCCGGCCAGCGCGGCCACGTCGCGCATGGTCGAGCGACGTCGGTCCAGGGGGCGGGTACCCTGACCGTCCGTTGACAAGGTTGTCATCTTCGGCACCCTGCGATCCTACAGGCAGCGTTCGCGACAACGCAAGCACAATCTGACGAGCCGGTCTTGACACCATCACGGCATCCGGTTATAACCACCTGACAACGTTGTCAGACGCGCCAACCGGACGCGGACAACGATGACGTCGGAGGAGGAACCCACGTGAACCAGTCGACATTCGGCAAGCGGTTCGGGGGCGTGGCGGCGGTCGCCACAGCGGCGATCCTGTTCGCGGCCTGTAGCAGCAATACGACCGGTGGCAGCTCTGCGCCGGGTGGCTCGGCAGCGGGCTCCGGCGCAGCGGCGGGCTCGGTCGGCGTCACGCTGATCACGAAGACAGACACGAACCCGTTCTTCGTTGCGATGGCCAAGGGCGCCAAGGAATCGGCCGACAAGCTGGGCATCAAGCTCACGACCGCGGCCGGCAAGGAGGACGGCGACACCGCGACCCAGATCACCGCGGTCGAGAACGCCGTCTCGAAGGGCGACAAGGGGATCCTGATCGTTCCCAGCGGCCCCGACGTCAACCCGGCCATCAAGAAGGCGCGTGACGCCGGCCTGTTCGTCATCGCCCTCGACACGCCGCCCGACCCGGCCGACACGGTCGACATCACCTTCGCCACCGACAACTTCGAGGCCGGCAAGCTCATCGGTCAGTGGACGGCCGCCCAGCTCGCGGGCAAGCCTGCCACGATCGCCCTCCTCGACCTATTCGACGACAAGATCGTGTCGGTCGACTACAACCGCGACCAGGGCTTCCTGACCGGGATGGGGATCGCCACGAACGATGTCAAGAAGAACGGCGACGAAGCCAAGACCGGCAGTTACAGCGGCGGCACCTACGAGATCGCGTGCAACCTTCCGACGAAGGGCGCGGAGGACGGTGGCCAGACCGCGATGGAGAACTGCCTCTCCAAGAACCCCAACATCAACGTCGTTTACACGATCAACGAGCCTGCCGCCAACGGCGCAAACAAGGCCCTCACGTCTGCCGGGAAGACCGGCGTGACGATCGTCTCGGTCGACGGCGGCTGCGCCGGCGTCGGGCTGGTCAAGAGCGGCGTCATCGGCGCAACCTCGCAGCAGTACCCGCTGAAGATGGCCTCGCTCGGCGTCCAGGCGATCTACGACCTCGCGACGAGCGGCAAGAAGCCGGCGGTCAGCGAAGGCCTCGACTTCTACAACACGGGCGTCGCCCTCGTCACCGACAAGGCGGCAACCGGCGTGACAAGCATCTCCTCGGCCGACGCCGAGAAGATCTGCTGGGGCTGATCGGCCTCTCCTCCTCGCGCATTCGGGGCGGCCGTGTTCGGCGGTCGCCCCGAAGCGTTCCCGGGCACTGACCGGGCGCATCTCGACGACCCTGTCCAACTAGACTGATCCGCCTGAGCGCGGGATCACTCCGTACCTCGAGGCGGCAAGCATGTCCGACGTCAACGCAACGAGCGTCGATCCGGCTGAGCGGTTCCTCCAGCGGATGACACCCGTTCAGCGGGTGCACTCGATCCTCCACCGCTACCCGGCCCTCAGCCCGGCCGTCGTCCTCGTCCTTGCGGCAGTGGTCCTCGGGTCGCTGAACAACCGCTTCTTCCTCCCGTCGAACCTGTCCCTGGTTGCCCAGCAGGTCGCGGTCGTCGGTGGCCTCGCGGTCGGTCAGACCCTGATCATCCTGACGGCCGGCATCGATCTCTCTGTCGGCGCGATCATGGTCTTCACCTCGATCGTCATGGCCGGCAGCGCCGCCAACTACGGCGTGCCGGGACCCCTCGCCCTCGTCATCGGATTGGTGGTCGGGACGCTGGCCGGTGGCCTCAACGGCCTGCTCGTGACCCGCCTCAGGCTGCCCCCGTTCATCGTCACCCTCGGGACCCTGAATATCTTCACGGCCCTCACCCTGCTCGTGTCGAGCGGTGCATCGATCCAGGGCAAGGACATCCCGGACATCCTCCTGTGGACCGGCCAGGCGATCGCGATCGGGCCGTTCCGGCTGACAACCGGGGTGGTCCTGATGCTGGCCATGTACGTCGTCGCGACGTACGTCCTGCGGAACACGGCCTTTGGTCGTCACATCTACGCCGTCGGCGACGATCGTGAAGCGGCTCGCCTGGCGGGCATCGCGGTGAACCGGATCCTGCTCTCGGCCTACCTCACCGCCGGCTTCATCTTTGCGGTCACCGCCTGGATCCTGATCGGGCGGGTCGGCGCCGCGAGCCCGAACGTGGCAAGCGAGGCCAACCTCGACAGCATCACCGCCGTGGTCATCGGCGGGACGAGCCTGTTCGGCGGTCGCGGAATCATCATCGGCAGCCTGCTCGGGGCGCTGATCGTCGGCGTCTTCCGCAACGGCCTCGCCCTGGCCGGGGTCGACGTCCTGTGGCAGACCCTGGTCGTCGGCGTCCTCGTCATCGTCGCCGTGGCGACCGACCAGTGGATCCGGAGGGTACGGGCGTGAGCGAGGTCCAGCAGCAAGGCATTGCCGCCGTCCCGCCGAGCGGCGAACCAGCCGCTCGCCAGCCGATCATCGAGGCCCGCGGCCTCATCAAGACGTTCGGCAGCGTCGTCGGCCTCGACGGCACCGATTTCGAGCTCTATCCCGGCGAGATCCTGGCGGTCATCGGCGACAACGGCGCCGGCAAGTCGACCCTGATCAAGTGCCTGTCCGGGGCGATGGTCGCCGACGCGGGCGAGATCCGGGTCGAGGGCACGCCGACGGTCTTCCGTCGCCCGCAGGACGCCCGCGCCGCGGGCATCGAGACGGTCTACCAGTCGCTGGCCGTCGCCCCAGCCCTCGATATTGCCAGCAACATGTTCCTCGGTCGCGAACTCCGCCGGCCGGGCCCTCTCGGCAGCATCTTCCGGATGCTCGACCACGGGCGAATGCGGTCGTTGGCAGGGCAGCAGCTCCAGGAGCTCGGGATCGGCACGCTCCAGACGATCACCCAGGCGGTCGAGACGCTGTCCGGCGGCCAGCGTCAGGCCGTCGCCGTCGCCCGAGCGGCCGCCTTCGGCAGCAAGGTGATCATTCTCGACGAGCCAACCGCCGCCCTCGGCGTCCGCGAGACCGGCCAGGTCCTCAAGCTCATCCGCGACCTCCGCGACCGCGGCCTGCCGGTGATCCTCATCAGCCACAACATGCCGAACGTGTTCGAGGTCGCCGATCGGATCCACATCCAGCGACTCGGTCGGCGGGTCGCCGTCGTGACGCCGAAGACGCACTCGGCGTCGGACGCGGTCGCGATCATGACCGGGGCGATGGACGGAGCGGCCAGCCCGGCTGTCCACTGACGGCCGGATGATCGTCGTCGCCGGTGAGAGCCTGATCGACCTGATCGTCGGCGCCGACGGCCGGGTCGAGGCGATCCCCGGCGGCGGCCCGTACAACGTCGCTAGGACGATCGGCCGGCTCGGACACTCGGTGGCGTACCTCGGCCGGTTGTCGACGGACCGGTTCGGACAGGCCCTCCGCGAGCGGCTCGTCCGGGACGGTGTCGATTGCCGCCTCGTCCAATCGACCGACGCGCCGACGACGCTGGCGGTCGCCGAGCTCGATGAGTCGGGCGCGGCGACGTATCACTTCTATCTCGACGGAACGTCGGCGCCGGGGCTGTCCGACGACGGCCTGGCGGACGGGCTGCCGGTGCCCGCACAGGCGCTCCACATCGGGACGCTGGGTCTCGTCCTCGAGCCGATGGCATCGACCCTCGAGGCGCTCGTACTCGGCATGTCCCACGACGTCGTCGTCATGGTCGACCCGAACTGCCGGCCATCGGCCACCCCGGATCCCGGCGCGCTACGTGCGCGCGTCGGCCGACTCGCCGCCCGGGCAGACGTCGTCAAGGTGAGCCGCGACGATCTCGCGTTCCTTTACCCGGGACTGGCCGCGCACGACGCGGCGCAGTCGCTCCTCCGGGGCGGGCCGTCGGCGATCCTCGTCACGGATGGCGGGAAGGAGGTCCGCGCGGTCGTCCAGGGAGCCTCGATCGAGCTGCCGGTACCGCAGGTCGAGATTGTGGACACGGTCGGCGCCGGCGACGCATTCGGTGGTGCGTTCCTCGCCTCGTGGATCGGGCGTGGCCTGGGGAGAGCGGAGCTTGCCGGCCGCGACGAGCTCGGGCCGTCCGTCGCGTTCGCGATCCGGGTGGCCAGCGAAACCGTTCGGCGGGCCGGGGCGGAGCCACCCAACGCCGCTGAGATGGACGCGGCAGTCTGAGCCGTCGGCGGCCCGGTCCTGAACTGATCCCCTCATGAAAACGACGTAGGCGGCCGGCAACAATCGGGGGATGGCCGGGCCGGGTCCAGCCGCCCACGCTTCGCAGACGATGACGGACCGAGCCCTCGGACTTCCGGCTCACCCTTGGGCGAGCCTTGCGCGACACGCCTGGACACGGTCGCTGCTGCTGTCTCGCTCGGTACCGTTCGTCGGCACGACGGTGCTCGCTCTGGCGGTGGTCGCGATCGCCGGGACCGTGACAAGCCCGACCCTCGTGGCCGCAGGGCTGCTTGTTGCGTTTGGCGTCACGCTCGCGTCGGTGGTTGCGCCGTGGGACCGGCTTCCTGCATGGGCAGACGTCGCCGCCGCCGTGACGATGATGGTCGGGCTCGGGGCGATCCGCGAGGGAAGCGGCGGCACGGCTTCCGGCTACGCCCCGCTCCTCCTCATACCGCTCCTGTGGCTCGCCTACGTCGGGAGCAAACCCCGGGCAGCGATCGGCCTACTGGCGATGCTCGTCGTCCTGGGCGGGCCAATGCTCGTCGCGGGACACGCCTTCGAGCCCGATTACTGGCGGCGCCTCGGCCTTCTGATCGCCGCGAGCGGCTTCAGCGTTGCGACGGTGGGCCGGCTCGTCGACGAGGCGAAGCACGCCTCGAGCGAGGTCGAACGGCACGTGACGCGCCTGGCCGACCAGGTGGCCGTCACGAAGGCCGTACTCGACGCGGCCGGCGACATGATCGTCTCGTTCGACCGGGATGGCCGGATCGTGGCCGTCAACAACGCGGTCCTGACGGATCTCGGCTGGACCGAGGAGCAGCTTGTCGGACAGGCGATGTTCGACACGATCGTGCCCGGATCTCCCGGCACACAGGCCGGCCAGCACGGAACGGTGTTCACCATTAGCGAGTGGGGCCAGGCCGCCATCGGCAGCGACGGTCACTTCGAGACCGAATTCCGGCGCGCCGACGGCCGGATGGTTCCGGTCGAGATCTCGGTCGCGATCACCGGCGGGCCGGGCGCGATCGTCACGAACGCGTTCGCCCGCGACATCTCGTTCCGCCGTCGGGCCGAGGAGACGACTCAGGAGCATCTTCACGACCTGGCGCGGCTGCTGACCGTCGCCCGCGACCTTGGCCGACCCACCGCCGCGACGGACGGCCGGGACGCCATCTGCGAGGCGGCACGGGAGCTTGCCGGGGCGGACCTGGCGCTGTTCTTCGAGGCCCAACCAACCGGCGGGCTGCTCGTCGCGACCGGTGTCGCCGGCGAGAGCCACGTGGCCAACCAGGTGACCCTCGACAGCCAGCGATCGCTTGCCGCCAAGGTCTTCGCCGCATCGATCCCGGAGTTCGTCGGCGACATGGACCTCGACGACAGGGTCGACCATGAGGTCGCCAGGCAGATGCGCGTCCGTGCGGCGCTTCTCCAGCCCGTGACTCGCGACGGCCGGCCGATCGGCGTTCTCGTCGTGTACTGGCGCGAGCCGATGGCGAGCCTGTCCGAACGAATCCGTTCCCTTCTCGAGCTGTTCGCGACCCAGGTGGCCGGCGTCGTCGAGCGAGCCGACCTGATGAGCCGTCTGGAGAGCCTTGCCCGGACCGACTCGCTGACCGGGCTCGCCAACCGCCGGGCGCTCGAAGAGTCGCTCGTCGGAGAGCTGGCCCGGGCCGAGCGATCCGGCCAGCCGCTGTCGGTCGTCATGCTCGATATCGACCATTTCAAGAGCTACAACGACGAGCACGGCCACCAGGCCGGAGACGGCCTGCTCCGAGACCTCGCGAAGGCATGGGGCGGCGAGCTCCGCCCGTCCGACCTCCTGGCCCGGTTCGGCGGCGAGGAGTTCCTGGCCGTCCTGCCGGCGACGGACCGGACCGCCGCACGGAAGGTCGCGGACCGAATGCGCCTCGCGACGCCGACCGCGACGACAAGCTCGGCAGGCGTCGCGACCTGGGAGTCGCACGAGACGATGGTCGACCTCGTCGCCCGTGCAGACGCGGCCCTCTACCAGGCGAAACGCCTCGGTCGCGACCGAACCGAGGTGGCGCGCACGAGCGAAGCCGAACGGCTTCGTGTCGCGCCGACGATCGCCGCGCCGGGTCGACTGGCGGGCTGATCGCGAACGCCTCACGCGAGGCGGCGCCGAGTGCCAATGCGGAGGCCACCGAACGGGCTTTCGACTGATCCGGTGCCATAATGCGGTCGATGGCCATACCCACCAAGTCCGACCGTCCCCGCGCGGGCGAAATCGTGCGCCCCGGCGACGCCGCGCCGTCGAGCTGGGGTCTCGGTGATGGAGCGGCGATCCCGTGGGACTACGCCCCGGCCCCCGAGTCGCGCGACGTCGTCACGATCAAGGAGCGCTACGGCCTGTTCATCGGCGGCCGAGAGGTGGCCGCGTCTGACGGCC
>Ga0307293_10000426_pt1 | contig 10725 bp, 9 predicted proteins | sample ER_DNA_150_FD_194488 | JGI IMG/M metagenome (GOLD analysis project Ga0307293, IMG submission 194488) | Bulk soil microbial communities from the East River watershed near Crested Butte, Colorado, United States - ER_DNA_150 | ecosystem: Environmental > Terrestrial > Soil > Floodplain | place: USA...
CTCAACGGCGATCAGCCTGTTCACGACGGCTTGCGCCCCGACCGTGCTCTCGCCCACTGCGGCGTACAAGGCGGAAACGTCGGGCAGTTTGAAATATCCGGCGACAGCAGTCAGGTGCTCAAGAGTAAGCAGCCGTTGCAGCGGGAGGCCGCCCTTGCGCAGCTGGCGCGCCAGCAGCTCCTTGCCGTTTTCGATGGACTCCTCGCGGCGCTCACGCGTGAAGTAATGCCGGATCTTATTGCGCGCCCGCGGGCTACGAACGAAGGTCAGCCAGTCTCGAGTCGGTCCGGCGTTCTCGGCCTTGGAGGTGAAGATCTCCACCACGTCGCCGTTCGCTAAGACCGACTCCAGGGGAACCAGGCGGCCATTCACCCGGGCACCAATGGTCTTGTTACCGACCTCGGTGTGAATCGCGTACGCGAAATCGATCGGCGTGGAGCCTTGTGGAAGTGAGATGACGTCGCCTCGCGGGGTGAAGGCGTAAACCTCGTTGGTGTTGATCTCGAAGCGCAGCGAGTCCAAGAATTCGCCCGGATCGGCAGTCTCACGCTGCCAGTCCAGTAGCTGCCTGACCCATATCAGCTCGCCAGCATCGTCAGCGCCCTTGACCGGCAGCAGCGCTCCGCCTTTGCCTTCCTTGTACTTCCAGTGGGCCGCGACGCCGTACTCGGCACGACGGTGCATGTCGTCGGTCCGGATCTGCAGCTCGACGGGCTTTCCTTCTGGCCCGAGAACCGTGGTGTGCAAGGACTGGTACATGTTGAACTTCGGCATCGCAATGTAGTCCTTGAACCTGCCAGGCAGCGGGTTCCAGCGGACGTGGAGCACACCGAGCGCTGCATAGCAGTCACGGCTCGACTCGACCAGGATGCGCAGGCCCACCAAGTCGTAGATCTCCTGGAAGTCACGCCCCCGAACCACCATCTTTTGGTAGATCGAGTAGTAGTGCTTCGGTCGTCCCGTCACGGTTGCTTTGATCTTGGCGGCGCGGAGGTCGGCCTGCACCTGATCGATGACTTGCGAGAGGTATTGGTCCCGGCTAGGGGCCGCCTCGGCTACCAGGCGCACGATCTCGTCGTAGACCTTGGGATACAAGGTGCCAAATGACAGGTCTTCCAGCTCCCACTTGATGGTGTTCATGCCGAGGCGATGCGCAAGTGGGGCGAAGATCTCCAGCGTCTCGGCGGCAATCCGGGATTGTTTGTCTGGCCTGAGGTAATGCAGGGTTCGCATGTTGTGCAGCCGGTCGGCGAGCTTGATCACCAAAACACGGATGTCCCGGCTCATCGCGACGACCATCTTGCGGATCGTCTCGGACTTCGCCGACTCTCCGTACTTGACCTTGTCCAGCTTGGTGCAGCCGTCGACCAGCAGCGCGATCTCTTCGCCGAACTCGTGTGTGAGTTGGCCGAGGGTGTAATCGGTGTCTTCCACCGTGTCGTGGAGCAATGCGGCGCAGAGCGTGGCCTCCGTCATGCCCAGCTCGGCGAGGATCGTTGTCACCGCCAACGGATGCGTGATGAACTCGTCCCCGCTCTTGCGCATCTGACCGGTGTGCAGGCTCTCGGCCCTGCGGTACGCGCGCTCGACGAGTCCTAAGTCGGCCTTCGGGTGGTTGGCGCGGATGATCCGGAACAGCGGATCGAGAGCGGGTGTTTGGGGCCGCCCGGAACCGAAGCGTGCGATGCGCTGACGCATCTTGACCCGCTGCTGTTCAGCGCCGGCGCTGATTCTGCCGGGGAGGCTGGGGCTCGGCTCGCTAGCGTTATCGGTCTCGGGCTCCGGCAGAATGAGGGCCCGGCGCGGCTCATGGGCGACGTGGCCTCGCGGCCCTGGCGGCTTGGCGCCGTCGATTGACGACCGAATGGCCGCCCCGTGATCGCTCACAGCGCGTTCCTCCTCAGCAGGATGCCATTCTAGACAACAGGTTGCTTGCCTCCGCAGAAGTCTGCGCCGGATGGGACCAAGACCGCTGTTTTTCTTCCTGCGAGCGTCGGCATTGAGCGAGCGGCCATGTCAAATCGTGTCGTGAGGTTGGTCATGTCGCGATCAGCTTGCTTGCGCCGCTCGGTTTCGTCGACTTGCGCTGATGGTCTCTTTCTCAACTTCCTCAGCGGCGTGACGCACGACAACGACCTGGTCGCCCCCCTCCAATGCGGCAACCGTGGGGTCGTAGAAACGACGCAACGTCTTGTTGCGGACCACTGCAATTACCCGTTCTCCCGCGACCTCACCGGGAGAGCGGCCGATCTCCTCCTTCGTGACCGGCCGTTCCGCCACTTCTAGACCCTCGTTGCTCGACAGCAAGTCCTCGATTACCGCGCCGAGGTTTGGGCTGACCGCCGACAGCCCGAGGACACGTCCGACTGCTTCAGACGACGTCACCACCGCGTTTGCACCTGACTGACGCAACAGCGAGGCATTGTCGTCCTCACGTACCGCTACCACGACGTGCGCGCTGGGGTTCAACTGGCGCACAGTAAGCATGACGAGGATGGCCGAGTCATCGCGATCGACGGTGATGAGCACTTGGCGGGCCTTCATGATTTCGGCTCGGCGCAAGATCTCCCGGCGGGTGGCATCGCCTTCGATGGCGGCGTATCCGCGTACGTTCGCATCGGTAATGGCGGAGGGTCGGCTGTCGATGACGACCACCTGGCTGGGATTGGCGCCGTTGTTCTGAAGCGTCTCGACGGCACTTTTTCCCTTGGTGCCAAAGCCCACGACAACGACGTGATTACGCATCCGTTTCCTCCAGCGTGCGTCCTTGAACATCCGACGGCCATGATGCGCCAACACCTCGAGGGTCGTCCCGACCAAGAGCACGAGGAAGGCCACTCGCAAGGGAGTGACGATGATGGCACTCAAGACCCGGGCATGCGGAGCCACCGGCGTGATATCACCATAGCCCGTCGTCGTAATGGTCACTGTCGCGTAGTAGATGGCATCGATGAGATCGACTGTGCCGTCGTAGCTGTCGCGGTAAGAATCCCGATCGATCCACACCAGCAAGACCACGAGAGATAACAGCAGCAGCGCCAGCAGCCCGCGCCGCAACAGCTGGACTGCTGGTGATGAGCTACGAGCCGGCAGGCTGACCAGCGCCTCATTGGTCCAGGACCGACTCGACCCGTCTCGGCCCGCCGGTTCGGTGAGGCTCATGTGCCTACTTCTTCCGCTGACTTCGCGGTTTGTTCTGCGGTTGGGGACGCTTTGCTGCCCCCTCGCGATGTACCCCTTCGCGATGTGCCCCCTCGCGAGGCGACCGCACGTCGGGCTTGACGGCTACCTCGACCGGACCGACCCGCTTGGCGCCGTTGCCGGTAGCAGAAGTCGGCTGCTCAAGTTCTGCGTTGCTAGGTTCGACCGCCTCGGCAAGGCTTGGGCGCGTCACCTCTGGGGCGGAACTCGGGGAAGATGCGGTAGTCGCGGCCACCCGCTCCGTCTGGGCAGCCTGGGCGCGGCGGGCGCGGACCCGCGCCGCCAACTTCCTCATGTCGGGCTCTCGCTCCTTCATTTGAGCTAGGAGCGGTGTCGCGATGAAGATCGAGGAGTACGCACCCGACACCATTCCGACGAAAAGCGCTAGTGCGAGGTCCTTTAGTGGGCCCTCACCCAAGATGACGGCTCCCGCGAACAGCAGCGCAACAACCGGCAGAACACCGATGATGGTGGTGTTGATGGACCGGACCAGGACTTGATTGACGGCGAGGTTGGCAGCCTCGGAGTACGTCCGCGCAGTACTTGAGCGAATGTCACGGACATTCTCCCGGACCTTGTCGAAGACGACCACGGTGTCATAGAGGGAGTAACCGAGGATGGTCAGCACGCCAATCAACGTCGCCGGTGTCACGGTGAAACCCACGAGGGCATAGATGCCGATGGTCAAGACCAAGTCGTGAACCAGCGCGATAAGCGCAGCGGCCGACATCTTGGCGTCTCGGAAGTAGATCCCTATGACAAGCGCGACGAGCGCAAGGAACACCCCGAGCGCGATCAGTGCTCGCTCGGTGATCTGGCCGCCCCAAGAGGCTCCTATCAGGCTGTATGCCACCTGGTCGGGGGGGATGCCGACCTCGTTGGCGATCGCGGTCCGTACCTTGGGCACTTCTTCGGTCGGGTCCAGCGTGCGGGTCTGCACCCGGACCTGGTTGTTGCCGATGGTGTTGACGGTTGCGTCGAGGTTGGGGACGCCGGAGTCGCGGAGCGCGTCCTTCATCGAGTCGACGGTCTGTGCGGTGACCGTAGTGGCCGCTTTGAAGTCCGCGCCGCCTTTGAATTCGATGCCGAAGTCCAACCCTCGCACTGCTAGCGCGAGAAGCGACACCGCAATAAGGATCGCCGAAACGATGTACCAGCGACGACGGTGCCCAATGAAGTCATAGGAGACTTCGCCGGTATAAAGGCGATGACCGATTGCGCTTAGCTTCGACATCAGGCCCCTTCCTCACTCACCGCTGCTGGACGTCCAACAGTTGGCCGGCGAGAGCGTGAACCTGGCAATGCCTGTACGCCGAGGTGCGCCGGATCGAGTCCGGAGAGTTTGTGGCCGCCACCGAAGAACTTGGTTCGGGCTAGCAAGGTCATCAGCGGTTTGGTGAAGAAGAAGACCACCAGCACATCGATGAGCGTGGTCAGGCCCAGTGTGAAGGCGAAGCCCTTCACTGCTCCTACTGCCAGCACGAACAACACCAGCGCCGAGAGCATTGAGACGGTGTCTGCGATCAAGATGGTCTGCCGGGCTCGCCGCCAGCCTGTTTCCACAGCGGTACGCAAACTACGACCTTCGCGTACCTCGTCACGGATGCGCTCAAAGAAGATGACAAAGCTGTCAGCGGTAATACCGATAGCGACGATGGCCCCCGCAATGCCGGGAAGATTCAAAGCAAAACCGACGGAGCTGCCGAGCAGCACCATGCAGGCGTAGGTGATGACACCGCCGATTGCGAGCGAGGCGACGACAACGATGCCGAGGCCGCGGTAGTACAAGAAGCAGTAACCAACAACCAGCACGAGGCCGATGATGCCGGCGATAATCCCGGCACGCAGCTGCTCGCCACCCAGGGTTGCCGAGACGTTATTCACTTCGGAGACGTCGAAGGCCAGCGGCAGCGCACCGTACTTCAGCACGTTGGCCAGCTCCGTGGCACTCTTCTGAGTGAAGTTGCCGGAGATCTCAGCGCGACCACCGGGTATGGGCTCGTTGACCGACGGGGCCGAGATCGAGACTCCGTCCAAGACAATGGCGAACCGGTTCTGTGGATCGCTCTTTTGGGAAAGCTCTCGGGTGGCTGTTTCGAACGCCGCCGCGCCTTGGGGGTTGAACTCCAGGTTCACCACCCAGTTGACATTGTTCTGCGGGATGCCCGCGACGGCACTAGCCAGCTGATTGCCCTCGATGAGAGTCGGTCCGAGCAGATATTTCTCGGTCTTCTCCTGATTGCATGCGAACAGGCCTTGGTCGGGCACCTCAGTCACCTTGGTTTCACAGGTGAATTCGGCGAACGCCGACTGGCAACCTTCGGATGGTTGCCAATCGAGCGCCTGGTCTGGCGGAGTCCCTTTGCCATCTGCTGGGACGCAGGCCTTGTCCAGTGGGACCGGCGGAGCTGTCGGCAGGGCTGGCATTGGCTTGTTGTTGGGCTTGTTGGTTGCACTCGGTTCCGGAGGCTTGGCTTCCTCGGAAGTGCCCGCAGTAGGTTCACTGCTCGGTGGGGCCGTCGCTCCTTGAGTCGGCTCGGCTGACGCGCTCGGCTGCGCCGGCGGCTGTATCTGCTCAGCCGCGTAAACCGCCCGGAAACGCAGTACGGCAGTCTGGCCGACCAGGCGTACCAGCTCGTCCTGCTGCACATTCGGCACCGTGACGACGATCTGATTGTCGCCAGATGTCGTGACTTCAGATTCGCCTACGCCGAGACTGTCCACTCGGCTTTGGATGATCGACTTGGCCAGCTGCAGGCTGTTCGGATCCACTGTCCCGGAACCCGTGGTGTTCTTGGCGGTCAAGGTAATGGTGGTGCCGCCCCGGAGGTCGAGACCGAGCTTCGGGGTCCAGGTGCCGCTGACCGCAAGCAGGGTGATCAGTCCTGCCACCAGCACGGCCAAAGCGATCAGGATGCGGCCGGGATGACCAGTCGTCGTTGCCACTCGCGTGTGTGTCCTAGGGGTTCCTTGCTATCGAGAAAGCTCAGTCGGCGGTTTGCGGCTTCGAGTTGGTCGTTGTCGGGGAGTCCGGCTCGGTTGCAGGCTCGGTGCCAGCTGCCGCTGTCGGTTCCTCCACGGGACGCTCAGCCGGGAGCTCATGCGGTTCGGCTGTAGTCGCGCCTTCGCTGACCGTCTCTTCCTCGTCCAGCTCGTCTTGCTCCTCCAGATTGTCTTCATCCTCAGCTGTGACAATCCTGCTAATCGCCTGTTTGAGCACTGTGAGCTCAGCGCCCGGCGAAATCTCCAGCACAACCTGCTTTGATCCCACCGAAATTACGGTGCCGAATACACCGCTTGCCAACATCACTCTGTTCCCCGGGCTGAGCGTGTTCATCGTCTGCTGGATTGCTTGCTGGCGCTTCCGCTGCGGCCGCAAGATCAAGAAGTAGAAGGCCAGTGCTATTAGGACGATAAAGATCAGGGTTGAGTATTGCTGCATCGCTCCGGCATCCGATTGTGGGGTGCTGCGCAGCTTGCGCAGTACCAATGAATTGTTGTGTGAACGTTGTGCTGCGGTTAAAGGCACTGACCGCCGTACTCTACCTAGTCTGCGCCGAAAACCAGCATTACTCAGGTGAAGAGATCAGGACTGGCCTCTTGACCGGGTGGCGAACTTGGAGCGGCCAAGCCCAGGTGGTGCCAGGCCGCTGGAGTTGCCACCCGGCCACGCTGGGTGCGCATGAGAAAGCCCTGCCGGACCAGGAACGGCTCGGCGACCTCTTCAACGGTTTCGCGCTCTTCGCCAACCGCAATAGCAAGCGTAGACAGTCCGACCGGTCCGCCACCGAACCTGCGGCACATGGCATCGAGTACGGAGCGGTCCAGCCGGTCCAGGCCAAGTTCGTCCACCTCGTAAAGCTCTAAGGCGTCCATAGCGACCTCACGCGTCACTCGGCCATCTGCACGGACCTGGGCGAAGTCGCGTACCCGGCGGAGCAGTCGGTTCGCGATGCGCGGAGTGCCGCGAGAGCGGCGTGCGATCTCCACAGCGCCTATCGGCTCGAGCGGGACCCCGAGCAGCTCTGCGGAGCGGTGCAGGATGTGCTCCAGGGCGGGGGCGGCGTAGAAATCGAGCTGAGCGGTGAAGCCAAAACGATCGCGCAGCGGGCCGGGTAGTAGGCCGGCCCGGGTAGTCGCCCCGACGAGAGTGAAGCGTGGGATATCGAGAGGAATGGCAGTCGCTCCTGGCCCTTTGCCCACAACGACATCAACGCGAAAATCCTCCATCGCGAGGTACAGCATTTCCTCGGCGGGGCGGGACATCCGGTGTATCTCGTCGAGGAAGAAAACCTCACCCTCCACGAGGCCCGACAAGATCGCCGCAAGGTCACCAGCATGCTGAATGGCGGGTCCGCTCGAGATACGCAGCGGGGCATTCATCTCGCTGGCAATGATCATCGCGAGGGTGGTCTTGCCGAGGCCGGGTGGGCCGGAGAGCAGGACATGGTCCGGTACCCCCCCGCGGTGCCGGGCAGCCTGGAGAACCAGGCCGAGTTGGTCGCTGACCCGCGGCTGCCCCTCGAAGTCAGCGAGGGTGGTGGGTCGGAGTACGGATTCGGCGGCACGCTCGGCAGGGTCGGCATAGGGACGCACGAGCGCGGCGAGGTCCTCATCGCTCACATGACTCACTGGCGTTTACCTCTACCGTCGGGCCAAGGTTTGCAGCGCGGCTCGCATCAGGACCGCGATGTTGATCTGTGGGTCCTGATGCGCCAGCTGCTCGACCTCATTGCAGGCAGCATCGGCGTCTTTGGCCGACCAGCCCAGGCCCTGAAGTCCCTGCATCACTTGTCCGCGCCACGCTGCGGGTGGGCCGGCCGACGGCGGGGACTCCTCGGCCGGGGCAATCGTGTTGATCTTGTCCTTCAGTTCGATGACGATGCGTTGTGCCCCCTTGCGACCGATGCCAGGCACCTTGCATAGCTGGACCAGGTTTTCGGTGGCAATGGCGCTGCGCAACTCTTCTGGAGTGAGCACTGCGAGCGCTGTCTGCGCCAACTTGGGCCCCACACCGGTCGCCGTCATAAGAAGCTCGAAGAACTCCCGCTCATCGGTGGACGCGAAGCCGTACAGCGTCAGCGAGTCCTCCCGGACAACTAGCGACGTCGCAAGGGTTGCTTGCTGACCCAGCCGAAGTCCGGCCACCGTGTTGGGCGTGCACACCGCCTGAATGCCGAAGCCGCCGACTTCGATGACTGCCGAGGTTGGACCGACCTGAGCGACCACCCCTGTTAGCTGAGCAATCACTTCCGCTCCCTCGAGGGTGGATGGGCCGATCTACCGAAGGCGCCTCGCTGGCGCCCGGCAGGATTCGCCGCAGCTTCCACCGCCGCATTGAGCCGCGCTGTGGTACTGCCACGCCATACATGACAAATGGCAAGTGCCAGGGCATCGGCTGCATCGGCAGGTTGCGGCACATCCTCAAGCTTGAGAATCCGGCTCACCATGACGCCGACCTGTTCCTTGGAGGCGCGGCCGGAACCGGTGATGGATGCCTTGACCTCGCTAGGTGTATGCAGGCTTACCGGAATTCCATGCCTGGCTGCCACCAGCATCGCCACCCCGGCGGCCTGCGCGGTGCCCATCACGGTCTGCACATTGTGTTGGGCAAACACCCGTTCAATGGCGACAGCTGTTGGCCGGTAGCGGGCAATCCAGCTGTCGATCGTCTCTTCAATGACCACCAGACGACGTGCGACATCCAGGTCGGATGACGTACGGACGACATCGACGGCAACCAGCAACGGCTGACGGCCAGGCACCCCGTCGACCACGCCCAGACCGCATCTGGTCAGGCCCGGGTCGATCCCCAGTACCCGCATGCGTTCCCCCAGCTGCCGCGTGACCGGATCGCCCACGCGATCCCCCTTGCCCCGGAATAAACGAACAGATGTTCGGCAGCTTATGTGGTGCCCCCTGACGTCAGCGACCGCGACACGCTGTCCGTTCGCAACTAGTGTTGCAGCCGCCGTCATTGTCCAGCGCGCGGTCTCCGGATCTGCTCCTAGGCCGGCAATGCCGGCCATTCGTTCGCAAGCACGCTGAAGACGCTCGAATCCCGCCAGCCGTCGCGAATCTGCATGGTGTGGCGCAACTGTCCCTCGAATGTCATGCCAACCTTTTGGAGCACGGCGGCAGAAGCGAGGTTCCGTGGGTCGCAGGTGGCCATGACACGGTGGAGATTCATGGATTCGAAGGCAATTCCGAGCAGTGCTCGGGCGATCGCTGTGCCAACACCGCGGCCCCAGTGGTCAAGGTGCACGACATAGCCGATCTCGCCCTGGCGCCATCCACGACTCGAGATCCTGAGCTCGCCAAGCCCGACCGCCATTCGCTGCTCCTCGGCGATCCAGACGTAACGATCCTGTGGATGATGGCTCCATTGGCTAACCGCCTGAGCGACGAAGGCCTTGGTTTCGGCGGGTGTGTTGGGTCCCCATGCCTGGTATCGGCACGCTTCAAGGGTCGAAGCCCACTCGTGGACAGCGGGCCAGTCGTCGAGGTCGATCGGGCGCAATGCGATGTCAGGCACCGTGTCATTCGACTCGTCCTGCGGCACTAGCCGATGCTAGCCAGTACCTCGTCTGATGCGTCGAAGTTCGCGTACACGTTCTGGACATCGTCGGAGTCCTCGAGCGCGTCAATGATCTTCATCAACTTCTCGGCCGTTGCGGCGTCGACCTCTTGTGTGTATTGCGGCACAAAGGACACCTCGGCCGACTCGTAGTCAAGCCCTGCCTCCTGGACCGCGGTGCGTACCGCCACAGTGTTGCTTGGGTCGGTGATGATCTCGAAGGTGTCACCAAGATCATTGATCTCTTCCGGATCAGCATCCAATGTTGCCTCAAGAAGATCATCTTCGGTGATGCTGCGGACGTCTTGCTGCTTGGCGACGAGCACTACGCCTTTGCGATTGAACATCCGGGCCGTGGAGCCGGCGTCTGCCATGGTTCCGCCGTTTCGCGTTACCGCGACCCGTACGTCAGACGCTGAACGGTTCCGGTTATCAGTGAGGCACTCGATGAGCAATGCCACGCCGGCCGGTCCGTACGCCTCGTACATCAACGTCTCGTAGTCGGCACCGCCGCCTTCGGCTCCGGAGCCGCGCTTGATCGCGCGGTCGATGTTGTCGTTGGGGACCGAGCTCTTCTTGGCCTTCTGTATTGCGTCGTACAGGGTCGGATTTCCGGCCGGGTCGGCACCCCCAACTCGAGCCGCGACCTCGATGTTCTTGATCAGCTTGGCGAATAACTTGCCGCGGCGGGCATCGACGACAGCTTTCTTGTGCTTGGTCGTAGCCCACTTGGAGTGACCGGACATATGCGAAATCCTAACTGGCTGCTGACTCTGGGTCGTTTCTGATCACAAGCGTCCAGAAGGTCGAGTCTGGCTGCGTATCCGGGTCGTTTGCGATCACAAGCGCCCAAATGCACTGAGCGCCGCCAAGTGAGGCAGTGACTTTTTTTCAGGAACTTGTCCACAGATTGCCACTGACCACCTTACGAAGGAGCGCATCGGGCC
>Ga0307293_10000433_pt1 | contig 10652 bp, 9 predicted proteins | sample ER_DNA_150_FD_194488 | JGI IMG/M metagenome (GOLD analysis project Ga0307293, IMG submission 194488) | Bulk soil microbial communities from the East River watershed near Crested Butte, Colorado, United States - ER_DNA_150 | ecosystem: Environmental > Terrestrial > Soil > Floodplain | place: USA...
GCGCGTGCAGCCGGTCCGGTAGCCCGACCGCGGCCAGCGCCTCGGCCGCGCGTTTCCGCCGCTGCCTGATCGGCACGCCGGCGTAGAGCAACCCGTCGGCGACGTTGTCGAGCAGGCTGGCGTGTTCGGCGAGGAAGAATTGCTGGAACACGAACCCCACCCGCCCCGCGCGCAGCGCGGCCAACTGCCGGTCCGACAGGCCCGCCAGGTCCAGACCCGTGATCTTCACGGTGCCGGCGCTGGGCCGGTCCAGGCTCCCCATCACGTGCAGCAGCGTGGTCTTGCCCGACCCCGACGGGCCCACCACCGCCACCAACTCCCCCGCGGTCACGGTCAGGCTGACCTGCCGCAGCGCGGTCACCGGCGGCTCACTGGGGTACGTCTTGATCACCCGATCGACCTGTAACACCACCGGCGGCCCATCGGCACCGCCTGGATCGAGGCCGGTGAACCTGCCCGTTTCCTGGATGGTCTCCTGGCTACTCATTGCCGGGCACGACCACTCGCTGCCCGGCCGCGAGCCCGGTCCCGGACACCTGCACCATGCCCGCCGCGTCGTCGAACAGCCCCAGGTTCACCCGCACCAGGTGGTGCGTGCCGTCGCCGGCGACCAACTCCACCGAGTACCCGCCGCCAGAGCGCGCCAGCAGCGCGGTCACCGGCACCGCCAGCACGTTGTGCACCGTCTGGTCGGTGATCGCCACCTCCACCAGGGCCTGATCCAGGCTGCCGGTGGCTGCCGGATGGGTCGGCCGGATCGTCACCGGCACCGTCGGCCCGCTATCAGAGCCGCCGGAGTTGTTCGACGGGGCGGTGGCGACCTTGCCCACCGAGGTGACCCGGCCGGGCGTGGTGCCGCCGTCCGGCAGCGTGATCGTAACCCGGTCACCCTTCTTCACCTTCGCTTGCAGGTCCGGAGCCAGCGCGACACTGACCGTCCGCGCCCTCGAGCTCGCCTGCAACACCGGCCCGCTCACCGGTGCGCCCAGACCGGCCCGCAGCGTGGTCACCCGCGCGGCAGTGGGCAGGAACACCACCTGCCCCAGGGACAGCTTGCCGGTCTGGTCCACCCCGAGGTGTTTCTGCAACCTCTCCACCCCGGTCGTCGTGGCCCAGTTGAACTCATTCCAGGCCGAGTCCACCTCGGACCTGTCCAGATACCTCAGCGTGACCAAGTCGTGGTTCAGCTGGGCTACGTCCGCCCCGGTCGCGCCCTCGGCGAGGGCGCGGTACGCCGGCGTAGCCCCGTCTAGCAGCACCACCGGCGCCTCATCCACTCGATACAGCACCTGCCCCTGAAGGACCACGTGCCCAGCTTTCGGCAGCCACGTGACCGTGCCACGCGTCAGACCCAACACCGTGTAGGAGCCCGCATACCCCAGCGTGCCGTTGAACTGCGTCGTCTGTGACAGTGTCCGCCGCTGCACCGTCGCCAACGACGTCGCCGACCCGTTACCACCCGAACTGCGGCTACCCCCGCCGCCGTCGAACACGCCGCGGACGACCGCCAGCGTGGCTGCGGCAATCAACACCAACATCAACACCACCGCCACGGTCACCCACCGGCGCCGGCCCCGCCACGGAGGCGACAGGCCTCCGCCGGACCCGGCGAACTCGGCAGGTTCGCTAGTCGCCGATGTTGTTCCGCCACTCAAGGCGAGACCTGGAATGGCGCCCCGGGCAGGGCGGGCATCAGGTGCGAGCATTCGTTGCCCTTGGCCCAGATCGGCGGCGAATACGGATTAAAGCCGTCTTTGCTGATGCTTATCGCGAAGACAGGACGCCCCTGGGAATCGGTGATCGGATCGGGCCAGTTCGGCACCCCGTGCGAGCGCATGCACCGGGCGAACCTCCGCTCCTCGTTCAGCACCTGCTGCACTAGGGGTTGGGGACAGTCGTCGGCCAGCATGCATTGTTGGACCGACCCGGCGTTGATCGCCTCGCCGGTGTTCGGGAGCAGGTGCTGGCAGGCTTGCTGGGCTGCCTGCAACTGGGAGCTGCTGACCCCGAGGTGGTGCGCGTCGGGCTTGGGGAGCTGTCCGCTGCTGTCGGGGTCTGGGTAGTTCGGCACCCGGTGGGAGCGCATGCAGGCCGAGTAGGTGACCGCCGAAGCGGAGGTCGTCGACCCTCCCGCTTTCGCTGAGTCGACGGAATCGGTGGATGATCGGCTGCCGCTGCATGCCGCGGCCAGCAGTGCCAAGCCGGCCATAGCGATGACGGCGGCGGCGGTTCGCGCTGTGAACGAGCTGCCCGCCGTGGCCTCGTGCTTGGCGCGCGTGTTGTCGTTCATCATGCCCTCCTCAGGCTCGGACGATCGTGCTGGCCGCCGGCGTCGTGGCCCGCCCCCCGTTGGAGCAGCCCCCGAAGACCGACCGAAGCGACTCGGCCGCAGAGCTCACGCGCCCTTGCCGACGCCGCTTGGCGTGAATACGAATCTGAACCGGTGGCCCAGGATGCGCTGGCAGGCCTCGACCCCTCTCTGGAAGGTCGGGGCGTTCGAGTTCAGATCGCTACTTGAACCGCCCTGCAGCCGGAAGCCCGGATGGCCGCCGCTCCCGGTGACCGGGTCCGGGAAGTCCCTTATCCCATGCGAGCGCATGCATCTCGCGAAACTCAAGTACTCGTTCTCCAGCTGCGTGTGCTGCGCCGGGGTCACGTCATGTTGCGGGCTGAACCGCTGGCAGGCTTGCTCGGCGGTCTGGAAGGCCGGGTTGTTCCGATCGAGATCGCTGTTCGGGCCGGCACTGTGGATCGCGAAGTCACCGCTCGCGGTCGGGTCGGGGAAATCGGTGATCCCGTGCGAGCGCATGCACTGCGAGTACCCCAGCGCCTCCGCGTGCTTTGACCCGCCCGCATTCGCTGCGGCGCCGGAACCGTTGGGTGATGAGCTGCTCTGCGTTGCGGTCGAGCCGCGTTGCGCCACGTGACTGCTCGGCGAGCCGCCGCATGCCGCCGCCAGCATGGCCAGCCCGGCCGAGGCGGTGATCGCGACGGCGACACGCAGTGCGAGCGGCAATACCCGCCTCGGCCAGCCTAGGACGCGATTGCCGTCGTTCATTGCTTCGCCCAGCGTCGCAACCGTTCCTGTGCTGGCCCTGAAGGCGGAGCGGGTCTTCAGCTAGCGCTCAGGATCGGGCGGCGATACTACGGCTGTGAGCGCGCACTCGCCACGGGTGGTGCTCGTCGAGGACGAGGAGCCGGTCCGCCAGGCGGTCGAGCGGGCGCTGCGGCATGAAGGGATCGCCGTCACCGGCTTCTCCGACTACCCCGACGCCGACCGGATTCTCGCCGCCGCCCCCGATCTGGCCGTGCTCGACGTGCTGCTTCCCAGTGGCGACGGGTTCGAGCTGGCGCGAGAGCTGCGCGCCGCGCGTGACCTGCCGATCGTCTTCCTGACCGCCCGGGACACCGTCGAGGATCGGCTGGGCGGCTTCGAGCTCGGCGCCGACGACTACCTAGTCAAGCCGTTCGCGCTCGAAGAACTGCTCGCCCGCGTGCGCGCCGTGCTTCGGCGAACAGGCCGGCTCGGCGCGGCGATCGAAGCCGCCGACGTCGTCGTCGACGAGCAGGCCGGCCTCGCCACCCGGGCCGGTTCGCCGCTCGAGCTGACCCCGACCGAGCTGCGACTGCTCGCCTACCTCGTCCGCCAGCGCGGCCTGGTTCTCTCCAAGCATCAGCTGCTCACCCAGGTCTGGGGCTACGACGCCTACGACCCGAACGTCGTCGAGGTCCACGTCAGCGCACTGCGCCGCAAGCTCGAAGCACACGGCCCGCGCATCCTCCACACCGTCCGCGGTCTCGGCTACCGGCTCGATCCGCGATGAAGACCGGCTCGCTCCGGGCTCGCGTGATCCTCACCACGCTCGCCCTGCTCGCGATCGTCCTCGCCGCCGTCGTGACCGCGGTCACCCTCGCCTACCGCGCCAAGCTCAACGGCGACCTCCGGAACCGACTGGCCGCGGCCGGCGCCGCCGTCGAGCGCGCCGGCTCCGCCCCGGCGGTGAAGCCGCTCATCCCCGGTCTCGCGCTCGAGGGGATCGCCACCCGCTTCTCGGCAGCACCCGGGACCGGGCCGACGAAGACCAGCTCGACGATCCAGACACACGGATCGCTGCTCACCCTCGACGAAGTCCTCCCCGACCGAACGCGCGTCGTCTTCAGCGCCAGCCGCGCGAGCATCGACCACGCCGTCACCAATCTGCTCATCGTCGAGCTCCTGGTCACAGCCGGCGCGCTCGCACTCGCCACCCTCCTCGTCCTCCGCGGCACCCGCACCGCCCTCCGCCCCCTCTCCGCAGTCATCGAGACCGCGACGCGCATCGCCCACGGCGACTCGAAGCTCCGCCTCAATCCCAGCCGCACCGACACCGAGCTCGGAAGCCTCGCGACCGCCTTCGACCAGATGGTCGACGCCCTCGAGACCGCTATCGAGGAAGCACGCGCCAGCGACGCCGCAACCCGCCGCTTCCTCGCCGACGCCTCCCACGAACTCCGCACCCCCATCGCCGCCCTCCAAGCGAGCGTCGAAACCCTTCTCCGCGAACAGCCCGAGCGGCCTGAGCGCGATCGCCTCGAAGCAGCCGTCGCCCGCGAAAGCGAACGAGTCGGCCGCCTCGTCGACGACCTCCTCGGACTCGCCCGCCTCGAGGCAGGCCCAATCCGAACACGGGTCGACCTTGTGACGATCGCACGCCCACTCATCGACGACGCGCGCGCGCACGCACCCCGCGCGGCGATCACGATCAGCGCCGACACCGACACCACCGTCTACGGCGATCCCGACGCGCTCGAACGCGTCCTCCGCAACCTCATCGACAACGCCCTCGTGGCCATCCAGCCCACCGGCCGAATCGACGTGCAACTCCGCCGGCGGAACGGATACGTCCAAGCGCTCGTCGCAGACGACGGACGCGGCATACCCGAACACGAACGCCAACGCATCTTTGAACGCTTCGTCCGACTCGACCCGAGCAACCCCGGCCACGGACTCGGCCTCGCCATCGCCCGCCGAATCGCCCGCCAACACCACGGCGATCTCACCTGCGACCCCGCCCCCAACGGAGCCAGCTTCACCCTCCGCCTTCCCACGGAGCCCTGACCTGATCGACCGCGCTCAAGGCGCGGGGGGAGCGCGCAAGACTCCCTGCAAAGGGGATCGGCTCCGCCCGCACCGGTGATCACCTTGCTTCGTAAGCAAAGCGGGTGGTGTGGGTCCGAATGGCTGCGTCAAGCGAGGAGTCGGCCGCGTGGCCGGCCGACCCGCGAATTCCTCCCAGACTGGGAGATTGAGGCTTTAGGCCGTCGCGATCTGGCAGGCGATGCCTTCTCAAAAAATCGGGTCGCAGCTGGCATGGCAGCCGGGTCAGGCGATCTTCACGGGTCTCTCTGGCGAGAGGACGCTGGCCCAGGCCACGCTTCTGGGCCTACCACCTACTCAGGTGGCAGTGTCTAGGACTGTCGCCTTCCCTATCTAGAGCGACGAGGTCAAAAGCGACGAATTCGGCGTCATCGCCCTAGCAGGCGTCGCAGCAAGCATCGCCGCGCCAGCTTTCGACGCCCTCGCGCACTGCCACGGCACCAATCACGAGTGCAGCCAGCGGATCGGCCCACCACCAGCCGACAAGCGCGTTCAGGAGCAATCCAGCGAGCAGCGCCACGGACAGATAAGCGCAGATCATGTTCTGGCCGCCTTCGCCGACCGTCGCCGCCGAACCGAGCGCGTGACCGACCCTCCGCTTGGCCCGGGCGAGCAACGGCATCGTTGGTGCCGTAAATGCAGCAAGCCCGATTCCGACCCAGCTGACGCCGGGTTCGTTGCCACTAGCCAGATCGCGCACGGACTCGACCGCGACGTAGGCAGCGAGTAGGAAGTAGCTGAACGCGATGATCTGCTGGGCACGTCGCTCGGAGGTCGCCGATGCCAGGCGGGATCCCGAAAACCGCCAGACGATCGTGAGCCCGGCCGCGACCTCGATCAGGCTGTCGACCCCGAAGGCGACGAGCGCGATTGAGCCGGCGGCGATGCCCGCGCCGACTGCGATCGCGAACTCGACGATGTGCCAGGCGTTCCCGCCCCAGGCGAGGAGCCTGGCCTGGCGCTCCAGTCGCGCGCGCTCACCCGTGTCTACCCGAGTGAGCGGGACAGGCGTTTGAGCTCGCACAGCCATCAATCGAGCGTACCCGACCGTCATTTTGTCGCTGTCGCTGGTCGCTGATTGCTTTTGCTCAACCCAACCTCTATGAAAGGCGACAGTGATGCACGAGCTAACCGCGACTAGCTGTCAGCCCGAACGGTGTGCCAGCTCTCCCAGGTGATCTGAAGGATGACCGCCGTTATGGCCAGGCCGATGACTGGGTCGGCGATCGGCAGGCCGAGTGCGACGACCGCGGCGCTCGCGAGAACACCTAGGCTGACGAAGCCGTCGACCCGCGCGTGGTTGCCGTCGGCCACCAGTGCCGGACTGTTTAGCCGCCGTCCCGCCCGAAGCCGGACCTGGGCCGCGATCTCGTTGCCGATGAAGCCGAAGACGCCCGCGGCCGCAAGCAACCACAGGTGAGACAGACTGCGCGGGTGGATGAAGCGCTCGATCGTCTGACCGAGCGCGACCAGGGCGCTGATGAAGATCGCGAGCACGACCGCAACGCCGGCCCAGCGCTCGCCGCGGGCGCTCCTCAAGTAGAAGGCGATCCCGAGCGGGATTGCCGTCAATGCGTCGCCGAAGTTGTGGATGAGGTCGGCCAGAAGCGCGACGCTCAACGTCCGGCTGTAAATGAACGCCTGCGCCAGCGCGGTCACGGTCAAGATTGCGAGGCTCCACGACACCGCCCGAATCCCTGCGCGAGACCGCAGGATGGAACGGTCGACCAGCCCGTGCGCGTGGTCGTGCTCGTCAGCGTCATCGTGCTCGACCAGTTCCTCCACGTGCGCGTGCTGCGGATCGAGCGCGCAAGTAGTCGTGTGGCTCATGTGCCGAGCGTACCCAGGTCACAAAGGGAGTCACGCGAAACACCTTCGAGCCCGACCGCTCGAGAAGAAGTGCGATGGCTGTCGCCGTCGGGCGCCGTCGCAGAGACAACCGCCAGCTAGAGCACAATTCAGACGTAGGCGGGCGAGAACGATCAGCCGCCGCCTCTTGGCGTAGATGGGGGTGCCAGATTTTTTGAGGGCAGGCCCGCCGCAACATCGCGCCGGCTAGACGCTTCAATCTCCCAGTCTGGGAGAAATCCGGACCCAAGCGCGTCGAAACAAGCAGCGGTTTTGTGACGGTGGCGTCGGCTTCACTGGGGCGGGAGCTCGTATCTGAAGACCCGCTCGGATCGTTGTGACTTACGAGGAGAAGAAGCTTGTTCCAGTTCTCCGCCGAACACACCCCTCAGCCACGCGCGCGGTACCGCCGCCACGCTTGGCTCGAGTTTCAACGCACTCTCGATCCGTTCGGTACACCCAAGCCTGTACCGCCGTTAGCTCATTCTGCTCGTCGACTGCGGGCGCCTCAGGCCATGGTTTGCGACCCGAGTTCGATCTCGTTCCGTGTGTCTGCGGAACGTCGCAGCGACTCCAGCTTGTTCGGGTTACAGCGCTGAGCGAACGCGTACTAGCCGCGGGATCGCCCCTCCCCGGCGACAGCGTTCCGTCAAAATCGGGCGTAAAGTCGCTTTCCTCCGCCGTTTTCGTATTTTGACGGAAACGGACGAAATACCCGCTTCGCCGGCGCGATCTGAGAGCCCCTGCGGCCTCAAAAAACGGAGGCCCCGTTCGGGCCGGTCAGCCCATCTTGACCACCCGTCCGGCGCGAGGCGCTCGGCTAAGCCGAGCGCCTCGTGATTAAGTCGGGCTTATGCCTCCCGCCTGGAAGGCGGCGAGGATTGCGTCGAGCGGATTGACGCGCTTCCCGAAAGTCGAAGCACGGGCCTGCAGAGTTAGGCAGTTCGCACAGGCGATGGCCGGCATACGTAGCACCAACTCGAACGGTGGCGCATCACGAAGTCTTGGCTCAACGCGGAACTCGAGCTGGGGCGTCCGAATCCAGGCGAGACGTGCACCGCACCCTGCGCAGGATTCGCCTCGTCCAAGCAGACCCGCCTTCTTGGTCTGGGGTATCGCACCGCCGAAGATGAACTCCCTCAGATCTGAGCCGAAGTCGGGATAGACATAGGTCTTCTCGTGGCCTGCGGAGCAGCTGCGATACGGAAACCCGATCAGCTCGGCATCGACTCCCTGCGCCTGCGCGAACAGGTCAACCGTGGAAATCGAGTCGCGCTCTTGCCCGCACTGCGCACAACGCTTCGCCATCGCTTCATTTTCGCCGTCGCGCGAGACGTCAGGCGAGATCGTGACCGGGGTCTACTTTTCTTGATCACCGGCCCTGACAGATCGCGCCGGGATAACGCTTCAATCTGCCAGTCTGGGAGGATTCTGGGCCGATTCCGCACAGCAAAGCCCTTCGACTAATCGTCCAGACTGGATGAATCGATGGTTCTCCCGGCGCGGCGTGAGAGGCGCTGCTGCCTCAAAAAACCGAGTGGCCCCGCTGGACTAGCACTCACGCCCATCTAGATCGGCGTGCTCTGGCGAGATGACGCTCGCCCAGACCGCGGTGATCTCGCCCATCACGGGCGGTTTGAGACAGTCCCCTCAACAGCAGATCCCAGTCTCCGCAAAAGGCGCTCATACCCCGCGGGGAACCGGCGTTCGAGGGCGGCGTCTACGCCTTCGCCGGCGCCTGCAGCTCGCCCTCGGCCGGCTCGCCGCGGCGGAGCTCGCGGCTGCGCTCGGCCTCGGCGTTGATCTCGGCCCCTAGCAACAGCGCGACGGCGCTGAGCCACAGCCAGGTCAGCATCACGACCACGGCCGCAAGCGAGCCCCAGGTCTTGTTATAGGAGCCGAACTTGCTCGCGTAGAAGGCAAAGGCCCCGGAAGCGGCGAGCCAGATCACGATTGCGAGCACCGAACCAAAGGTGAGAAAGCCCCACCGCGGATGCTTCACGTTCGGGCCGTAATGCATCAGCCCGGCGAAGGCGACCAACAGGCCGGCGATCAGCAGCGGCCACTCCGCCACGTACCAGACGACTTTGACGATCGACCTCGTACCAAGCGCATTGCCGATCCAGGTCGAGAGGTGCGGGCCGAGTACGAGCACTCCGAACGCTAGTGCGAATCCGAGCAGGGCGAAAACGACCATCCAAAGCGCGGTGAGCCGCCGCCGGATGAACCCGCGCCCCTCTTCGCGCTCATAGGCGATGTTGAACGCCCACATCAGGTTCTGCATCGCGCCGGTAAGCGACCAAAGGGCGAGCGCCCCGCCGATTGCTAACACCGTGATGCTCGTTCCTTTGTGCTGAGTCAGGGTCTTCAGGCTGCCTTCGAGCAGGCTTGTCGCCTGTCCCGGCACGACCCCATGCAGCTTGCCGATCACCGTCGTGACCGCGTTCGGTCCGGCGAGCAGGCCGAAGACGCCGACCGCAATCATCAGCGCCGAAGGGATAGCTAGAAAGGCGTAGTAGGCGAGGGCGGCGGCGATGTTGGTCATGTGGTCCTGGTTGAACTTTTTGATGGCACGACGCAGGATCGCCAGGTAGTCGCGTTTCGAGAGGTCGCCCTGTCCGGGCTCGGCGAGCCTGGGCTCTTCGTGCTCGGGCCGCGGCGCCTCGTCGGGAAGAGGGCGCTCTGCGTGGTACTCGTCTGAGCCGGTGCGCTCTTCCCGGCGCTTTCTCTGCAGCAACCTCATCAAGTGAGCCTTGCCCGGCTGGAACGAGACTAATCGTGCCTGCCAACGCTCTGAAAGAGTGCTCAGAACGGCCGGCAGCTCGTCAAAATCATGCCCCGAGAACAGCTCCGAACCGCCTCAAACTCAATTCTGCTCTCGCATTTGATCCGCGATTGTCGCCCGCAGGAGATCAACGCCCGCCTGGGCCAGCGTTCCGGAATCGCCAACGCACCGGTCGTCGAGGCGCGGCAGCCGAAGGAGCGCCATCGGGTCGGCGCTCCGTCCGCTGGAGACCCAGCCATCGCGGCCGGGGGAGTCGTTACTTGTTCGTGGCCGCGCGCTGCGTGCCGGTGAACGCGTAGGTGATTGTCGACGACTGGTTCTGCAAGGTGTTGCCGGCGCCGCTCGGCAGCGTCAGCGTCACCCGCAGGTGGTCTGTCGCGCCCGCCGTCGTCGAGCCGAGGTTCGACAGCGTCAGGTTGCTGCCGATCACGGCCCGCGAGGCGAGAACCGATGAGCTCGTCCCACCGCAGGTGTAGGTGTACGGCGGCCCGGACTCCGTCCACGCCTGCGAGCACTTGTCGATCACCATCTGCAGACCATTGCTCGCGTCGGTGTCGAGCAGGGAGCTCGGGGAGGCGCTCGTCGTCAGGGTCACCGACGCGAGGTCGAGCGAGCCCGAGTTGCTCAGGTCGACGCTGCGCTGGATCGTGTCGCCTGGGGCGATCGCGCTCGCACCGATGTTGAGCCGGTTCGTCGAGGCACCTGTCGCTCCAAGCGCGATCGTGACCGTGCCGGAGGAGATCGTGTGGCTCGAGGACGTCGTGCTGGTAAAGGTCGCGAAGGTGGCCAGGCCCGCGATGCTCGCGGCCGCGCCGAGAACGGCAAGGGTCGCGATCAGTTTGTTCGCGGTGGTGGTGCGCAGGCTGCTTCGCGCACGCCGCA
>Ga0307293_10000438_pt1 | contig 10556 bp, 11 predicted proteins | sample ER_DNA_150_FD_194488 | JGI IMG/M metagenome (GOLD analysis project Ga0307293, IMG submission 194488) | Bulk soil microbial communities from the East River watershed near Crested Butte, Colorado, United States - ER_DNA_150 | ecosystem: Environmental > Terrestrial > Soil > Floodplain | place...
CGCTGCCGCCCCGTCTCGCCCGCAAGCTCGGACGAGCGAGTGGTGTGGAGGTCGTGCAGGTCGTCGAAGGCGGCCCGGCCGAGCGTGCCGGTATGCGGCCGGAGGACCTGATCGTCGAGCTCGACGGCACGGCGATCGAGGGGATGGACGAGCTGCAGCGTGTCGTCGTCAGCGAGCTGATCGGTCGACCGGTGCGTGCGAAGGTCGTCCGCGAAGGCCGCGAGCAGGACCTCGAGCTCGTCCCGGCCGAGCTCGACGCGTAGCATCCACACATGAATGTCGTGCGGCAGCTTCCGTCGCCGCAACTCCGTCCGTACCTGCTCACGGCGCTCGAGGGCTGGACGCAGACACGCGGCAGCCAGACGAAGCTGCGTGAGGTGCCGTTTCCCGGCATCCCGCTGATCTTCGGGCTCGGAGGCTCGTGGCTCATCGAAGGCCCGGAGACGCGCCAGCCTGAGTGCCACGAGTCGTTCGTTTCGGGGCTGCATGCCGCTCCAGCCTTGGTGCAATCCGCGGACTCCTCGTGGTCGTGCATCGAGCTACGGGTGACGCCGGTCGCAGCCCACCGGATTCTGGGGCTGCCGATGCACGAGCTCGCGAACCGGAGCGTCGCACTCGAGCACCTCGTGCGGGAAGCTGACGAGCTAAACGAGCGTCTGCGCGACACCGAGTCATGGTCCGAGCGGTTCGCGCTCGTCGACTCGTTCCTCTGCCGGCGTCTCGGCGAGTCCGAGGCAGCCGCACGAGAGGTCGAGTGGTCATGGGACGAGCTCCGCCGCACCGCAGGACGCGCTCCGATCGGCGGACTCGCCGGCGAGCTCGGCTGGAGCCACCGGCGCCTGATCGCACGTTTCCGCGAGCAGATCGGCCTGGCTCCGAAGGCGGTGGCGCGTGTGATGCGGTTCGACCGGGCGGCTCAGGCACTGCGTGCCCCCACGCGCGGGCTCGCGGAGATCGCCTACGACTGCGGCTACTTCGATCAGGCGCACCTGAACAGGGACTTCCGGGCGCTCGCCGGCACGACGCCGAGCGCTTTCCGGGCCTCCACGCTCGACTCTGGTGGCCTCGCCGCCTGAACCCGAGTCAATTCCGTCCAAGACGTCCACACGCCACTCTCCTACGCTGATGCCCTGACCACTGAGAGAGGAGCAGAGATGAACGACGCAACGGTCTTCCCGACCCTGAGCTACGACGATGCGCCGGGTGTGATCGACTTCCTGGTGAACGCCTTCGGAGCCGAGCGCCATGCGGTCTACGCCGGAGAAGGCGGCGCGATCGTCCATGCCGAGCTCCGGTTCGGCAACGGGCTGGTAATGCTCGGGTCGGTGAAACCCGACAGAACGGCTACGCGCGGCGGCGGCGGCGGGGTCTACATCGTTGTCCGCGACGCCGACGCGCATGCACAACGGGCGCGGGCGGCCGGCGCCGAGATCATTCGCGAGCCGTTCGACACGGACTACGGCTCACGCGAGTACAGCGCGCACGACCCCGAGGACAACGTCTGGCACTTCGGCACCTACCAGCCGTTCGACTTCGATCACGCTGCGGCTGAGACCAAGGCAACGGCCTAGATCCCAGCTGTTTCCGCGTGCCGCTCGTGGCGCGCGAGCTCGTACACGACCTGTGCCACGAGTGCTCCGGCGAAAATCAGGACGACAGCGAGCGGGGAGAACGCCAACGGCACCAACACGAGCGCCAGAGCCGCGGTTCCCAGCCGGAGCCAGACGTCGGCGTCGAGCACGACCGTCCCGGTTACGAGCTGGATGACAGCGAGGCCGACCATGGTCATGGCCAGACCTGCGGAGAGGAGCCACGAGGTCTCGTCGTAGCGATGGTCGCCGCCGGCCGCAAGAATCGCGAGTTTCACGCCGGCGCCGAGCGCAGCAAGCCCGACGACGACGAAATAGTGCATGTACGTGTAGGTGAGGCCGCCGAAGATGCCGCGAGCCGTAAGCGCCCCCTCGTCGAGGAAGTCGAAGTAGATCCACCACAGCGCGGCGGCGACCAGGAACCCGGCTGCAGCTGCGACGGCCGAGCCCACGTCCCAACTGACCTCCGAGACGCCCACGACCACGGCGAACACAGACTCGCCCAGCACGATCAGCGTCAGGAGGCCGAAGCGTTCGGGCAGATGTCGCGGATGGACCGGCGCATCGCGCAGCAGTCGCCACGCCGGGATCGGAGTGAGCAGCTCGATCGTCAACGCGATCCCCCACAGCACGTAGGTCCAGGGCGGATCGACGGCGAGCGAGGCCAGCCAGATCAGGAGCGCGAAGCCGAACAACGACAAGAAGGTCCGTGCCAACGCACGTGCCTCGGGAACGTGGCGGCTGGCGCGCGCGTAGAGCACGAGCAGGACGATGCGCACCCCGACATACGCGAGCGGAAAGCCGGTCGTCGCACCGTCGAAGACGCTGGGGATTGTGGTCGCAAGTGCCGCGACCCCGAACATCGCGAGCAGCGAGAGGAGCCGGTAGGGCAGGTCGTCGGTGTCGAACCGGTTCGCGTAGAACGTGAAGCCCATCCACGCCCACCACACCGGAACGAAGAGCCCGAGGAACTCGAAGAAGCGCGCCGTCGTGGGCTCGGCGATGAGCGAGTTGGCGAGCTGCCCGACGGCGGCGACGAAGACGAGGTCGAAGAAGAGCTCGAGCCAGGTCGCACGCCGGTCGTCCTGGATCCCGCGGCCGGCCGTGCGCAACCGCGGCGGCTCGAGCAGCCGCGAGAAGCCGGTCAATGTCCTTTGAAGTCCGGCTTCCGCTTTTCAGTGAAGGCGGTCAGGCCCTCTTTCGCATCCTCGGACGCGAACGCGAGGTAGAGCGCGCGGCGCTCGTACTCGAGCCCGAGCTGCAGCGTCGACTCGTACGCGCGATCCACCGCCTCCTTGGCGAGCCTCGTCGCCACGGGCCCCTTCGACGCGATGTCGCGGGCGACACGCTTCGCCTCCTCGAGCCAGGCTTCCCGCGCGACGACACGTGAGACGAGACCCGCGTCGAGCGCCTCGTCGGCGGAGAGCAACCGCCCGCTGAGGATGACGTCCATCGCGGTCGCCTTGCCGACCGCACGTGTCAACCGCTGCGTGCCGCCGGCGCCGGGGATGATTCCGAGCGACGTCTCCGGCTGGCCGAAGCGGGCCGTCTCGGAGGCGACGACCAGGTCGCACGAAAGCGCGAGCTCGCAACCGCCGCCGAGGCAGTAGCCGGAAACGGCGGCGACGAGCGGCGTCCAGAGGTTGCGAATCGCGTCCCAGCGCTCGACCCGCCGGGCGTAGTAGAGCTCGATCGCGGAACTGCGCGCGAGCTCCCCGATGTCGGCTCCCGCCGCGAACGCCCGCTCCGACCCTCCGAGGACGATGCAGCGAATTGCCTCGTCGCGATCGAGTCGCTGCAACTCCGACACGAGCTCCGCCATCAACTCGTCGGAGAGCGCATTGAGCTGCTGCGGCCGGTTCAGGAGGACGACCGCGATGGGCTCGTCGCGCTCGACTAGGACGAACGATTCAGAAATGCCTTCACCGCCTCCTGCGCCTCTTCGCCGAGCATGGACAGCGCCAGCCAGTCCCGGGCATGGTTGACCGTCTCGTGCCACGAGAGATCTCGCCAGAAGTTCAGCTGCTGTTTCGCGTACCGCGTCGTCTGCGGCAGCTTGGTCGCGAGCTTCTCGACCACCTCGTCGACCTTGGCATCCAGCTCTGCCGCCGGCACGACCCAGTTGACGAGCCCCCACTCGGCCGCCTGCCCCGCCGGAATCTCCTCGGACATGTAGATGATCTCGCGCGCGCGGCGATCGCCGACGAAGATGGGAAGCCATTGCGTCGCGCCGCCCGCCGGCACCGAGCCGTGCTCGAGGCCCACGTGCCGGATGAACGCGTCGTCGACCATGATCGCCAGGTCGCACGCCATCTGCAGCTCGTTGCCGCCGCCAACCGCGATGCCGTTGATGCGCGCAAGCGTCGGCTTGCCGATCTCGCGCAGCTTGTCGTGCGCATCCTTGAACGCGCCGAACCACTTCCAGTACTCGCCCGGATTGCCTAGGTAGTCAGCCGCCCAGGACTTCAGATCTGCGCCGACGCAGAACGCACGTCCAGCACCGGTGACGACGACGACGCGAATGTCGTCGTCCCACGAGGCGTCTTCCGCCGCGCGCGCGATCTCGCGCAGCATGCGGAAGTCGAATGCGTTCAACACCTCGGGGCGGTTGAGCGTGATCGTCGCGCGCGGCGGCGCCTTCTCGTAGACGATCGACTCGAATGCGAGCTCTTCCGGCGAGCTCGGCCGGGGATGCGTCGGCTCAGTCAACGTCCGCGAACATCACGGAGAAACGGCCGCCCATCTCCATCGCGTCCTTGCCGGTCGCCATGAACTCGTCGCTGCGGGCCGCCGACTTGAACGAATCCATGTCGGGCCACTCCCACTCGGCGTAGTAGCGGTACGGCGGTTCGCCCATCGGAGCGCCGAAAATCTTGCCGTGACGGAATGTTCCGCCCGGCACTTTGCGGCACAACTCGACGTGTTGTTCGTAGCGAGCCGCGTCCGGCTCTTCGTCGTACAGCACGATCGCGCGAACCACTTCGCCTCCCCTTCGTCGTAGAACGCTGAGCGTATAGCTTGACCCCCAAAGGAGGTCCGACATGGGCAAGAAGGTCGTGCACGTGGAGTTTCCGGCGCAGGACATCGACCGCGGCAAGAAGTTCTGGGAGGGCGTCGGCGGCTGGTCGCTGAACGACGCCGGCATGCCCGGCATGCAGTACCTGATGTTCCAAGAGGGCGACCAGGGTGGGGCCGTCTACAGCATGGAAGGCGCCCCCAGCGGTACGACGATCTACCTCGGCACCGACGACATCGACGGGGATCTGGGGAAGGTCCGCGAGCTCGGCGGCGAGGCGGAGGAGAAGCAGCCGATCCCGAGCATCGGCTGGTTCGCCCGCTGCAAGGACAGCGAGGGCAACGAGTTCAGCCTGTACCAGAGCGACGAGAACGCTCCGATGCCGGAGGGTATGCCCGGGCAGTGACCGGACTTGCGATCGCGCTAGCGGTTGCAGCCGGCCTTGCGGGCGCGGTGCAAGCCGCGGTGATGGGAGAGCTGGGCGAGCGCACGGGAGTCTTCTCGGCGCTCGCCTTCTCCGGCATCGTCTCGCTCGTCTTCGGCCTCGCGGCGCTTCTGATCGCGAAGCAGAGCCTGGCCGGGCTCGCCGACGTCGTTCGCCAGCCCGTGTGGCTCTGGACCGGCGGCGCGCTCTCGGTCCTGATCATCCTCGGCATCACCGTCGGGCCGCCGCGCATCGGGCTCGCGGCGACGATCGGGACGATCATCGCGCTCAACCTCGGGGTCGCGGCCCTGATCGACCGGTTCGGCTGGTTCGGGTACGACCGCATCCCGATCGGCTGGGCGCGCATTCTCGGCCTGGTCCTGCTCGCAGCCGGGGCCGCGCTCTCCCTGCGCAAGAGTGGCTGACGAGCCCTGGAGTTATCCTGGGCTCGTGAATGTGCGGACGATACTGCTGGCCGGCCTGCTCCTCGCGGCGGCGTTCGCGCTCGCGTCCGCGCTGATCACACATGACGGCGTCGGGGCAATTGAGTACATCGTCGGGATCGCTGTCGTCGTGGGGCTCGTCTTCTTCGCCTTGCGACTGACCCTCAGAGCCCGACGATCTCGTCCGGCCTGACCGGCACCCGGGACAGCTCTCTTCCCGTTGCGGCGCGCAAAGCCGCAACGACGGCCGCCGTCGAGACGACCGTGGGCGGCTCGCCGACGCCCTTGACGCCGTAGGGCGCGTCCGGCTCGGGGTCTTCGACGAGCTCTGACACGACCGGCGGCATGTCGAGCGTCGTCGGAATCAGGTAGTCCGTGAAGCTGGCATTCGTGATCAGGCCGTCGCGCGTCTGGATCTCTTCCATCAGCGCGAGGCCCAACCCCTGCGCTGTGCCGCCCTCGATCTGCCCGGTCACCGCCTGCGGATTGACGGCCGCTCCGATGTCCTGCGCCGTCCCGATCCAAACGACGCGCGTGAGCCCGAGCTCGACGTCCACCTCCGCCACGACGCGCATCGCCGCGCACGCGTACGCGACGTGAGAGCGCGCACCGGTCGTCTGACCCGTCTCCGGATCGAGCGGTGACGTGCGCGGATGGCGGTAGATCCGCTCGACGTCGACCTCGCCGCCCCCTTTCCGTGTGCGCTCCTCGAGCGCTGCGCGGCAAGCGTCGCGGACTGCGCCCGATGCCATCCAGGTCATGCGCGATGCGGACGCCGATCCCGCGGAGCCGACCGTTGCCGTCGTGTGCGGCGCAAGCGCGACGTCGTCAGTTCCGAGCTCGGTGCGCGCAACCTGCAGGATCACGCCCGCGACGCCCTGCCCGACCTCAGCCGCGGCGCAATGAACTTCTGCGCTGCCGTCGGCGAAGAGACGGACGCGCGCCGCGGTGTAGTCGTCGAACCCTTCGGAGTAGCCGATGTTCTTGAAGCCGACGGCGAACCCGACGCCGCGCTTGACACCCTCGCCCCGCGTCGTATTGCCCGAACCGCCCGGGAGGCGCAGCGGGTCGCGGGGAAGCTCTTCCGCCTCCGGGACCGGCAGTGCGGCGGCGCGGCGAATGACGTCGGCGACCGGCAGGGTGCCGGTGATCTGCTGCCCGGTCGGAAGCGTCCCGCCGGGACCGAGTGCGTTGAGCAGGCGCAGCTCGATCGGGTCGATCTCCAGCAACGTCGCGAGCTTGTCCATCTGCGCCTCGTGCGCGAAGCACACCTGGACCGCGCCGAAGCCGCGCATCGCACCGCACGGTGGGTTGTTGGTGTACACGCACAGGCTCTCGATCGAGGCGTTGTCGACCGCGTACGGGCCACAGGCGAAGGACGCTGCGTTCGAGGTCACCGCCGTCGAGCTCGAGGCGTACGCACCGCCGTCGAGCAGGATGCGCACGCGCACGTTCACCAGCTTCCCGTCGCGCGTCGCGCGATGCTCCGCCCAGATCTTCGCGGGATGCCGGTGGATGTGGCCGACGAACGACTCCTCGCGGTTGTAAACGATCTTCACCGGCCGGTTGGTGTGCAGCGCCAGCATCGCGCCGTGCAACTGCATGGAGAGGTCCTCGCGGCCGCCGAACGCGCCACCGACACCGGCGAGATGAATGCGCACCTGCTCCGGCTTCAGACCGAGACACGGCGCGACCTGATCACGGTCGACGTGCAGCCACTGCGTCGCCACGTACACGTCGACGCCGCCTTCTCCGTCCGGCACGGCCAGGCCGGACTCCGGACCGAGGAACGCCTGGTCCTGGATCCCGACCTCGTAGACGCCGGAGACCGACACATCACCGTCCGCGTCTGGGTCACCGTGGCGGATCACCAGCGAGCGCACGACGTTCGGCCGGGGATCGTCGCGGTAGCCGTGCCCCATCGTGGGGCGGTCGGGGTGCAGCGGCTCCTGCTCGGTCGCGCGCTCTGCGTCGGCGATGGGCTCGAGCGGCTCGTAGTCGACGCGAATCAGCTCTGCTGCCCGGCGCGCCTGTTCCGGATGCTCGGCGGCGACGAGTGCGACAGGCTCGCCGTAGTACCGCACCCGCTCGAACGCGAGCACCGGCTGATCTTGGAACTCGAGGCCGTAGCGCTTCTCACCCGGCACGTCGTCGTGCGTGAGCACCGCGTGCACACCGGGGAGCGCGAGCGCAGCAGAGACGTCGATCGCATTGATGCGCGCATGTGCATGCGGGCTGCGCACTGTCTGCCCCCAAAGCATCCCCGCAGCCTGCAGGTCGCTCGAGTACGCGAACTCCCCGGTGACCTTGGGGACGCCGTCGGCGCGTGGAACGATCTCGCCGACGCGCCCGAGCTCGAGCTTGGGCGAAACAGTCACGCCGACGCTGCCATGCGCACCGCGTCGAAGATCTTGGCGTAGCCGGTGCAACGGCAGAGGTTGCCCGAGAGCGCCTCGCGGATCTCGTCGTCGTTCGGATCCGGCGTGCGCTCGAGCAGATCCGCTGCGGCGACCACGAGGCCGGGCGTGCAGAAGCCGCATTGCACGGCTCCGGCGGCGACGAACGCTTCCTGGACGCGATGCAGGCGTCCCTCCTCGCCGAGCCCCTCGACCGTGACGACGTCGTGCCCCTGCGCCTGCGCCGCCAGCACAAGACACGCGCAGACGAGCTTGCCGTCGAACAGCACCGAGCACGAACCGCACTCGCCCTGCTCACACGCGTTCTTCGAACCCGGATACCCGAGGCGTTCGCGCAGGACGTACAGCAGGCTCTCTCCCTCCCAGACGTCGGCCTCGCAAGGCTCGCCGTTGACGCGCAGCTCGACTTTCACGCGAGACAGCGCTCCAGCGCGCGCTTTGTCAGGACACGCAACGCGTGCCTGCGATATGCCGCCGTCCCCCGCACGTCGTCGATCGGAGTTGCAGCGGCTGCGACCTGTTCCGGGAACGACGCTGCCTCGTCGAGCGGAGCCCGCACGACTCCGGGGACCGGACCGGCCGAGCCGTAAGCAGCAGTCAGCTCGCCGTCGGCGCGGAGCGCGAGCGAAACGACCGCAATCACCATCGCGTTGCGCGGTCCCACCTTCATGAACGTCTGGCGTGCGGGCTCGGCGGGAACCGAGACGCCGAGAATCAACTCGTCCTCCGCGAGCGCGTTCCGCTTCACGCCCAGGAGGAACTCGTGGAGAGGCACTGTTCGCTCGCCGCGGACGCTGGCGACCTGCACGTCGGCGCCGCAGACGAGCAGTGGCGGCAGGGCGTCACCCGCCGGCGAGGCAGTGCCGAGATTGCCGCCGATCGTGCCGCGGCTCCGGATCTGCGGACCCCCGACTGTGCGCGCGGCCTCCGCGAGCGCAGGCAGCTCCTCCGCCGGAGGCTTCTGCATCGCCTCCGCGTACGTCAAGCCGGCGCCGAGCCACAACCGGCCGTTCGTGCGCGACCAGCCTCGTAGGTCGCTCACCTCATTGAGGTTGAGCAGCTTTTCCGGTCGGGCGCGGTCGAAGTTCAGCTCCACCATCAGGTCGGTCCCGCCCTGAATCGGAACCGCGTCGGGAAACTCCGACTTCAGGCGCAGCGCCTCGTCGAGCGTGCGGGGAGTGACCACGTCCACCGCGCCAAGGGTAGTAGCTTCCTCCTGCATGGACGACCTTTCTCGACGGCTCGCGGTCGCGCGGGGGGACGAGCCGGCCGACGTCGTCGTACGCGGCGGCCGCGTGCTCTCCGTCTTCACGCGCGAGTGGCTGGAGGTCGACATCGCAGTCGCCGACGGCTGGATCGCCGGGCTCGGCGAGTACGAGGGTCGTGAGATCGTCGACGCCTCCGGACGCTTTGTCGTCCCCGGCTTCATCGACGCGCACATGCATCTCGAGTCGACCAAGCTGCTGCCCGACGAGTTCGCACGCCTCGTCCTGCCGCTCGGCACGACCGCGGTCGTGCTCGATCCGCACGAGCTCGCAAACGTGCTCGGCACCGACGGCGTGCACTGGCTGCTCGACGCGTGCGACGGCCTGCCGCTGGACTTCTACTTCATGGCGTCGTCATCCATTCCCGCGTCGGAATTCGAGTCGCCGCGGCGACCGCTGCTGGCCGGCGACCTCGAGAGCCTGCTCCGGCGCAGACGCGTGCTCGGGCTCGCGGAGATGATGAATTTCCCCGGCGTCATCAACGCCGATCCGGACGAGCTCGAGAAGCTCGCGCTCGCGACGGGCGTGCACGTCGACGGACACGCTCCCGGCGTGCTGGGGCGCTCGCTCAACGCGTACGTTGCTGCAGGCATTCGCTCTGATCACGAAGCCCTGACGCCCGAGGAAGGGCGCGAGCGTCTGCGCAGCGGTATGTGGCTGCTGATTCGCGAGGCGTCGATGGCGCGGAACCTGCAGGCGCTGCTCCCGCTCGTACATGAGTTCGGTACGAACCGCATCGCGTTCTGCACCGACGACCGCGACCCGGAGGACATCGCCGAGAACGGCCACATCAACGGGATGGTGCGGGAAGCCGTCGCGGCCGGCGTCGCGCCGGAGGACGCGATCGTGCTGGCCACCATCAATCCTGCGACCTGGCACCGCCTGTGGCATCTGGGTGCGATCGCTCCCGGCTACCAGGCCGACCTGCTGCTCCTCGACGACCTCGAGCGCTTCGAGCCGGAGATGACGCTGAAGTCCGGGCGGCTGGTGGACGAGATTCCCGAGCCGCTGGTGCCGGAATGGGTCAAGCACTCGGTGCGCAACAAGCCCGTGACCGAGGCTGACTTCCGCGTTCCTTGGAGCGGCGGAAAGGCGCGGGTAATCGGGCTCGTGCCGGACCAGGTCGTGACGGAGCTCCTGACCGAGGAGCCCGCAACAGCCGACGGCGCCGCCGTTGCGGATCCGGACCGCGACCTCGCGAAGATCGCTGTGATCGAGCGGCACCTCGGCACAGGGCGCATCGGGCTCGGGTTCGTGCGCGGCTCCGGCCTGCGGCGCGGCGCGCTCGCGTCGACCGTCGCGCACGATGCGCACAACATCGTCGTCGTCGGGATGGGCGACCGGGACATGACGCGTGCGGTTCAGCGGCTCGGCGAGCTCGGCGGCGGCATCGTCGTGGTCG
>Ga0307293_10000449_pt1 | contig 10389 bp, 11 predicted proteins | sample ER_DNA_150_FD_194488 | JGI IMG/M metagenome (GOLD analysis project Ga0307293, IMG submission 194488) | Bulk soil microbial communities from the East River watershed near Crested Butte, Colorado, United States - ER_DNA_150 | ecosystem: Environmental > Terrestrial > Soil > Floodplain | place...
CCACCACGCCGTCGTGAATTCTCGCCGCGACCGGGCGCAACCTGCCTTCGATCAGGTGCCTCTGGACATTGCGTTTCAGCCATGGACGAACGGCCATTTCCCCCTTATAGATCAGATTCGGTGCCTACCGTGCCCGAGACGCTGACCCTGGCTGCCGTGGTCAAGGGCCGGCCTGCACATCCTTCACGGCGATGATCGTCTCTGCAATCGCGGGAATCCGATAAGGAAGGGATGTGAGGCTTCTACGAACATGCCACCTTTTCGCACGTATCGCGAGACGGCTGTTGTAGCGCCCGAAACCCGCACCGTAGATTCGATACCCACGTGCCCGGAGCGCCGAGCGGGGGACGTAGCTGATGTGCGCCTCCCAGTCACTGAATCCGAACGGCGTCTCCTGCCCGGGGCGGTAAAGCGGCGAGTTCGGGGTCGAGACGATGATCCGGCTCGTAGCAGCCTCCTCGAGGAGGTCAAGCGTCTCAGTCACCTGCTCCTGGGGGACATGCTCGATCAGCTCGGATGCGAGGACCGTGTCCCAGGTCCCGTCAAGGGCCGACGGCATCGTTTGTACCCAGACCCGGCCATACGTGCCTCGCCGGCGGCAGTGTTCGACGTTCGGATCAAACGCGTCGCAGCCGTCCACTACCGGCGCCGATTCGAGGCCCGCCTCCCAGTAGTTGCTCTCTATCAGAGAGCCCCATCGCCCAATTCCGCAACCGACGTCCAGAACGCTCTTGCCCGTGATCAGTGGAAGGATGACAGGATCGAGGTAAGACCACGAGGAGCTCAACGGCGCGTCGAAAGGCCCGCGAGGAGCCGGTGGCCTGATGGATCATTCGGAATTCTCATGCTTCTGAGTCTCCAACATTCGTACCCGTGGATGCTGGCCAGGACTCCATTCCGAGCATGAACGCGCCACGAATCGTCGTCGAGCCGAATGCACACCACTTGCTGAATCTCGGTGACGTCGCGATGCTCCAGGTCGCGGTCGAGCGGCTCTCGGGGTTGTGGCCTGACAGCCGAATCGAGGTGATCACGGAAGCGCCCGCTCGACTGAGACGGTTTTGCCCCGCCGCTGTGCCTCTCGATGCAAGTGGCCGGCGCCTCTGGTTCGAAGATCACTATTCGACCTATGCCTTGCACCGCGCGCTCCCGAAGTCGATGTCGAACCGTCTCCTCGCGCTCGAGCGCTCGTCCCGCAGGAGATGGCCCGGCGGAGTCAATCGGCTCATCCGCATGCGGGCGGCGCTGCGCAACGATGACACCGGCCCGCTTGACGATTTTCTCGCGGCTGTCTCAACTGCCGACCTGGTGGTCTCGACGGGCGCCGGCGCGCTCACCGACACCTTCGCGCCGCTCGCACTGGCGGTGCTCGATCTCCTGGAAGGGGCAAAGCAAACCGGCGCCGTGGCGGCGCTTCTCGGTCATGGCATCGGACCGCTGACCGACCGCGCGCTCGTGGAGCGCGCGCGGGCAGTTCTTCCCAGGCTCGATCTGATCTCGATCCGCGAGCAGTCTCTTGGTGGGCCGCTACTAGAGTCACTCGGCGTGCAACCGGATCGGGTGGTGGCCACCGGTGACGATGCGATCGAGCTTGCGTATCGAGCACGGGCCCTCGAAGCCACACCGGCAGGGCGGGTCGGATTGAACCTCCGCATCGCGAGGTACTCGGAGGTCGACGTCAAAACCGCCGCCGCCGTCGGGGCCGTCGTTCGTGACGCAGCCGCGCGGCACCGGGCGGACGTCGTCTCAATCCCGATCTCCGTCCATCCGCGTGAGGCCGACGCAGAGGTGATCGCGTCGGCACTGGCGTCTGGAGCAAAGGCCGCTGAGGCTGTATCGCCGCTGAGCGTGGTCGAGCGGATCGGACAATGCCGCCTCGTGGTAACCGGCAGCTATCACGCGGCCGTCTTCGCGCTCGCGCAGGGCATCCCGGCGGTTGGCCTCACGCGCTCGGCGTACTACGACGCGAAGTTCGTGGGCTTGAACGAGCAGTTCGGTGGGACGATGGGGATCGTGTCTCTCGGCGAGGGCGACGTGGAACCTCGCTTGATGCGCGCGATCGACGAGGCATGGGAGAACGCCGAGGTGGTTCGCCCACAGCTGCTGAGACTTGCCCGGGAGCAGGTCGAGGAGGGGCGCGGCGCGTACCGCCGGTTGCAGGCCCTCGTCTCGGGGCGCTCTGGAAGTTCATGACGAATCGGCGCAGGCTGGCCTCGTGGGGAAGGCGGATAGTGGGCCGCCGACCTGCTGCGCCGTTCAATCTCGACGATGCGGCGTCACCCAGCTGGGACGAGCGCGCCGAGGTGGCAACGGACCTCATCGTCGAGAACGCCGCTCAGCTGGGGTGGGATCAGTCCGCGACTGTCACGGTTGGGGACTTCGGCGCGGGCGACGAGCGATTGAACCGTGTACTCCAAGCCCGTTCTGCGCAGCCGTACCGCTATACGGGCTTCGACTTGCATCCTCAAAGCGAGTCAGTAGTCGAGCTCGACGTCACGCGGGGACTGCCGGCGGAAGATTTCGACATTGTCTTCTGCCTGGGCCTCCTCGAGTACATCGAGCCGCTCGACCCGTTTCTGGCCCGTCTCCGAGCCCGGTATCCGGCACTCGTCGTGAGCTACGCGCTCTTCGATGTTCCTCAGCCCATGACACGAGGAGAGAGGCGGAAGCGCGGTTGGTTGACGGACTACACGAAAGAGGATCTCGAACGAAGGTTCGAAAACCTGGGTTTCGTCCTGCTGGATGGCCGCATCACCAATCGTCAGCGGACCGCTCTCTGGTTGCTGACAGCCAGCCGAGGATGACTGAGTCGTCGCCTCGAGAGGCTTAGTCTTCGGCCAGGCTGCGACGCAACGCCTCGGCCAGCGCGGGATGTCGGTCGTACTGGTGCAGCACGGGTGCGTCGAGCAAGCCGTGAACGTCTTCTCGAGGCACGATTCCCAGGGTGGCCACCGCTCCGGCGCCGTTCGGGATCAGGTGCGCCTGAGGAACGAGTCCTCTATGAAGGATGTAATTGTGGACGGCCTGGTCGAGACCCACGCTCTGATGGCGGAGCTTGAGCAGGGACTCGACCATCACACTGAGGTAAGACGCGACGAGTCGCTGGGGACCGATCGTCACCCCGGCGCACACGATCGGCCGCTCGCCGAGCTCGCTCAAGATCCCGCCGCCGAACGCGGCCTGCAGCCATTTTCGATTATGGGGTTGGGTCCCGATCGTCTCGCGTGTGTCTTCCAAAAAGCACTGAAGCTGGTTGCCGAACTCGACATCGAACGGGTCACGCTGGAAGAAGACGTCTCGGACGTCTGTCAGCATCACATTGGCGTATGCCCCGCTGTGCTTCGAAAGGTGCCGGTGGTAGCGGAAGAAACGACTGATGTCCCGGACCGACAGCAGGGCGCCGAGCGCAGCCGATGTACGCGCGGGATCGTTGGACACTCGACTGACCGACCTGACTACGCCGGGGTACAACGGATGAAGCCGTTCCAACCGCGGGTGATACGGGTACAGAAGACGCCCACGGAACTGCATCTGAAGCCGCCTCGCCTTCACCACTTCGATGCCCGCCGACGTGATCGAATCGACGGTGCTGCTGTCCAGATCGGCGACGAAGAGGATCACGTCTCCGTCGTAACTTGTTCGCCTCAGAGACACGACGAACGGCCTGATCTCCTCCCATGACATCCCGTCCACCATTCCTAGGATCAGGTTTGGCTGAGACCGCGGAGCCAAGGGCCGGCGCATGACTCTAGTCTGAAGGTCGCCGCGGTTCAGGCGAGGGCCGCTGCGAGCTCGTCGAGATCTACGTCGAAGTCGTACGGGCTTGGACCGAATGCTCCGGCTTCTCGCTCGACGATGCTTCGTCCGACGAGGTAGCCGTAGTCCAGTTGCGCGGCCAGCGCGAGCGAGTAGTAGAAGGGATGGGCGTTGTCGGTTGGGATGATTTCGATGACGCGCGTCCCCGGTCGGCAAAACGCCAGGTTCGCGAGACCCGCCCCGTGCGCGCCGACGACGACTGCTGCCTGATCGAAGTCCTCGGGACGACTCCGTTCATCGGTCCCGTCGTAGATCTCGAACCCTTGGTCGAGCAGGAGTGCGTGGAGCTCCTGCTCGGAACTCGCTTGGCGCCCGTACCCGCGGCGAGAGACGTACAGGCGACGCTCTCCGAGTGATCCATCCGTCAGCCCCATGACCCCTCGTAGGAACTGCGGTAACCACGGCGGATATGCGAGCGCTGCCGACGGTAGCGACGGAACGAACAGCGCTTTCGCAGAAACGAGTTTCATCGACTCAGCCCAGACACGCTTCTCCGCAGGTACGTCGAACCTCTCGAACACGTGAGCCGCCGCCGCACTGGGCGGCGTGGGGCAGTAGACGTGGTCGACGTCGGCAATTGAGAAGCCGGCATCGAAGAAGACCGCCAGCCGGCCAAGGCTGTCGAGCAAGAAGTGAGAGTAGTTTCGACACGACCAATCACTTACGAGGGAAAGGCACGTACCGTCGAGCTCGAGGGCCGCGGGCATGGGGCTAGGAACGCGAATGCGGTCGCTCGGCGCGCCGTACCACGACAGCTCCGGCAGGACCGCTCCTTCGAGGTCCATCACCCATCCGTGTGACCCGAAGACTCGTCCGCCGTCGAGTTCGAGCACTCCGACTTCCGGCCATGTTCGGGGCAGCGGGAGGTGAAGTGTCTGCGATCCCAGACTGGAGGGGCTGATCCTGTGTACCGGTTGCGGTCTGCGCGCGAGATGCCATCGACCGCGGCCTCGAGTCAGGCACTCGGAGATCCGGACGGAGGGCGGCGCCACGAGATCGCGGCTTCGCCGCGACCAAGCGAACCGACGTCTACTTGGAATTCCGGGTGATGAGGCGATAGCGATTGTGGAGCGAAGCGCAGCCCTCCGCACCTTTTCGTCATTGGCGCGGCGAACGGTCGGGAGCAGTCCACTTAGGATAGGCCGATGGCGACGAACGTCCACCAGTCCCTCATCTGAAAACCGGCATGGACGGTCGCCGTCGACTGCTCGAGCGGCTGCCGACGGAGTTGCGGCAGGGCTTGCGGCACCGCGTTCGCCGATTACGACGCCCAGCAAGGTTGGGTGTTCTGCGCCGGACGACACCGCTGAGCGACGAGTGGGGGCGCGATCGGGGAACTCCCGTCGACCGGTACTACATCGAGCGGTTCCTCGAGCGAGAGCAAGCTTCGATCCAGGGACGGGTCCTCGAGGTGCTCGACGCCGGCTACACGGGCAGATTCGGCACCAGAGTGCAGCAGTCTGATGTTCTCGACATCGATCCGACGAATCCCGACGCGACGATCGTGGCCGACCTCGCCGCCGCAGACGCGATTCAGTCCGCCAGCTTCGATTGCGTCATCCTGACGCAGACACTTCAGTATGTGTACGACCTCCCTGCGGCGGTCGCCCATGTTCGGCGGATCCTCAAGCCGGGCGGCGTCGTTCTCTGCACCCTTCCCTCCGCAAGTCGGATTGCCAAGCGATATTTCGACACCGAGTACTGGCGCTTCACGACGGCGTCCGCGCGGGCGCTGTTCGAAGCGAGCTTCGACCGGGATGCTGTTCGGGTCGAGTCGCACGGCAACGTGCTGACGTCGATCGCTTTTCTCGCCGGCCTGGCCGCGGAGGAGTTGTCTGAACGCGAGCTGAAGGAGGCTGACCCCTTCTTTCCGCTCGTGATTTGCGTCGTCGCACGGCGGTAATCGAATGAGTAGGGCATACGTGGGGATCGGCGCGAACCTGGGCAACCCGCGAAAGACGATTGCTGCTGCCCTCGATTTGCTGCGCGCTGAACCTAGGATCGAAATAGTGGCCGTCTCGACCCTGCGTGAGACTGATCCCGTCGGCTACGAGAACCAGCCCAGGTTCCTCAACGGCGCGGCCGCGCTCGAGACCGACCTCCCGCCTCGGAGGCTGCTCGAGCGTTTCCTCGAGATCGAACGCCTGTTGGGGCGTGCCCGGGGCGAGGGGCCGCGCTTCGGCCCGCGTACGATCGACCTCGACCTGCTCCTGTACGGCGACGAAAGGTTGGACGAGCCAGGCTTGACCATCCCGCATCCCCGGTTGCACGAGCGGCGTTTCGCTCTCGAGCCGCTGGCGGAGCTGGATCCTGCCCTGGAGGTTCCGGGTCGCGGTCCGGTCCAGGCTCTGTTGGCAGGGCTATGATCTCGCTATGTCCCACCTCGACGAGCTCGACGAGTTCGAGGCTGACCTCGAGCTCACCCTCAAGAAGGAGTACTCGGCTGTCTTCAGCCTCTTCCGCTACTGCGTCCTGACGCAGGATGCGACGTACCTCTGCAACCGGCTCGACCTCCAGTACGTGCCGCAGCCGAGTTACCCGTTCTTTCATCTGAAGATGGAAGACGTCTGGGTCTGGGACAAGAACCGCCCGACGCGGATCATCCCGCGCGCGGAGGTGTACACCTCGAGCGACGTGACCGTTGAGGAGCTCCGCGGCGAAGGCGACGAGCCGAACCTGACGGCGGAGGCGCTGGCCGAGCGGATCGGCGAGTCGCTCTCTGCCGACGACGACCTCTAGTTCCGCATTCGATTCCGGCGCCGGCTTCGCCGTCACCATGACGACTCGAATGCGATTGACTGCCTGCAACCGCGTTCGTGAGCGGTACCGGGCGAAGCCCGGCACCGCGGCGAGCAAGAATCGTGTGGAGGCATCGCCGAATGCTGCTGGCGATTGATGTAGGAAACACGCAAACCGTGTTCGGGCTGTTCGAGGGCCCGGAGCTGCGTGAGCACTGGCGGGTCGCAACCGAGGCTCACCGGACCGGAGACGAGGTCGGGCTGCTGCTACGAGGCCTCGTGGACGTCTCCACGCTGGAAGGCATCTGCCTCTCCTCAACGGTTCCGCCGCTCATCCGCTCGTATGAGGAGCTCGCCGAGGGAGTCGGGACGGCGCTCCTCGTCGTCGGGCCTGGAACGCGGACCGGGATCCCGGTTCGCTACGACGACCCGCGCGAGGTCGGACCCGACCGGATTGCGAACGCCGTCGCCGCGAACGAGCGCCACGGCGCGCCTTGCATCGTCGTGGACTTCGGCACGTCCACCAACTTCGACGTCGTCTCTCCTGAGGGCGAGTACGTCGGGGGTGTCCTCGCGCCGGGGATCGAGGTCTCGATGGATGCGCTCTTCCAGCGCGCGGCGCGGTTGTTCGAGGTGGACTTTGCCGAGCCGCCCACGGTCATCGCGAAGACCACCGCGGCCAGCCTGCAATCTGGGCTCGTCTACGGCTTTGCCGGCCAGGTGGACGGGATCGTCGAGCGGATCCGCGGCGAGCTCGGGGAGGAGGCGCAGACCGTCGCCACGGGCGGCCTTGCGGATCTGATCGTCCCGCACGCGCGCACGCTCGAACGGGTTGATCCGTTCCTGACGCTCGAAGGATTACGGCTCATATGGGAGCGGAACCGGGACTAGCTCGTCACGCTTCAGCCGCCGCCGTAGATCGAAATCGGCAGGTCGAGGACAACGTCATCCTCGTTGCCGGGAAGGTTGGCTTCGAGCCGCTCAAGCACCTCGGCGGCGCCAGGGGCTGCAGCCAATAGGCGCGTCTCGACCTCGTCCAGCGTCTCGAGCTGCACCAGCTCCTGCTTGAACGGACGCGGGAAGCGACCCCGCCCCAGGTACCAGCCGTAAAACTTCTTCAGGAACCCGTGCGAGCGCCGCTCACCGAGCTCGCGCACCGTCTCCCGGATGAAAAGCAGCAGCTCGGCGACGACCTCCTCACGCGAGGGCTCGGCCACCTCCGTGTTCACGATCTCCCGCAGCGCCCACGGGTTGCCCTGCGCCGCCCGGCCGACCATCACCGCCGCGGCGCCGGTCGTGGCAAGGATCGCCTGCGCCCGCGCGCGCGAGGTCACGTCTCCCGAGGCGACCACGGGCACATCCACCAGCTCCACCAGCTCCGCCGTCAGCGAGTGGTCAGCCTCACCTGTGTACATCTGCTTCGCCGAGCGCGGGTGCAGGGTCAGTGAGGCCGCGCCCACGTCGACCAGCCGCGGCCCGATCTCGAGGCACGCGCGTGAGCCGTTCTCGAGGCCGCGGCGCATCTTCACGGTCACCGGAACGGCCACCGCCTCGGCCACCGCCGAGACGATCCTGCAGGCCCGATCGGGGTCGTCCAGGAGCGTCGCACCGGCCCCGGTCTTGGTCACCTTCCGCACCGGGCAGCCGAAGTTCACGTCCACGATGTCGGCGCCCGCGTCCTCGACCATCCGCGCCGCGTCCGCCATCACCTCGGGATCGGAGCCGAAGATCTGCACCGCGAGCGGCCGCTCGTCTGGAGAGATGCGCAGGTAGCCGAGCGTGCGCTCGTTCCCGTGCTGGAGGCCCGCGCAGCTGACCATCTCCGAGCAGACGAGGCCTGCGCCGAAACGGCGGCCCTGACGGCGAAACGCCTGCACGCTGACCCCGGCCATCGGCGCCAGAACGAGGCGCGTCGGAATCTCGACATCGCGAATCCACCAGGTGCTGCGGAGATCTGGCTGCACGGGCAAAAAGGGTACCGGGCGGGGGAGTTGACGTTCGTCCATCGTCACAGGTAACATCCGCGCCCGCGACGGCGCCCTTGCGCCGCGCGTTTTTCTTTAGGAGGAACGGTTGAAAGACGTAATCCTCACACCAGAGGGGTTCAAGAAGCTCACGCAGGAGATCGAGTTTCTCTCCACGGACAAGCGTCGCGAGGTCGCGGACCGGATCCGCGTCGCGCGCGAGTTCGGCGACATCGCCGAGAACGCCGAGTACGACGACGCCAAGAACGAGCAGGCGCTGCTCGAGCACCGGATCGCAACGCTCGAGGAGCGACTACGCAATGCGCGCGTGATCGAGAAGAAGGACATCGCCAAGGATGTCGTCTCGGTCGGCTCGAAGGTGAGGCTGCGCGACCTCGACGCGAAGCAGACGGTCGAGTACCGCATCGTCGGCTCCGCCGAGGCCGACCCCGCCGAGAACAAGCTCTCGAACGAGTCGCCGGTGGGCAAGGCGATCATCGGCAAGAAGAAGGGCGAGACCGTCGAGGTCTCGGCGCCCCGCGGCTCGATGAAGTTCAAGATCCTCGAGATCAAAGCGGCCTGAGCCGCTTTGCCGCTTAGACTCGGCAGCGATGCTGCCGAAGCGGTTTCCAGACCGGGAGGAGATCGCCGCGGTCCTGGCGGAGGCCGAGAAGGCCGAGGCCGGGCAAATGCTGGACTCCCAGCATCGCGTCGCCGGCCGCGTAATGGCGCGGCGCGACATGGGCAAACTCGCCTTCCTCGACCTTGTCGATCGCTCGGGGCGGATCCAGCTGATCGCTTCGGAAGGTCAGGGCCTCGATCTCGGCGACATCGTTGGCGCCACCGGTAAGCCGGGCCGGTCCAAGCGGGGCGAGCCCTCGCTCACCGTCGAGGAGCTCGAGCTCCTCGCGAAGATCAAGAAGCCGCTGCCCGACACCTTCCATGGGCTCACCGACGTCGAGACGCGTTACCGGCAGCGCTATCTCGACCTGCTCACGAACGAGGAGACGCGGGCAGATTTCGAGCTGCGCACCCGCATGGTGAGCTCGATCCGCCGCTACCTCGACGAGCGCGGCTTCCTCGAGGTCGAGACACCGGTGCTGCAACCGCGTTACGGCGGAGCCTTCGCCGAGCCGTTCGTGACGCACTACAACGAGCTCGACGCCGACTTCTACCTGCGGATCGCGACCGAGCTCTACCTCAAGCGCCTGATCGTCGGCGGGCTCGAGCGCGTCTACGAACTGGGCAAGGACTTTCGCAACGAGGGCATCTCGTACAAGCACGCGCCCGAGTTCACGATGCTCGAGTGGTACGAGGCCTACGCCGACTACACCGACACGATGGCACGGATCGAGGAGCTCGTCGAGTCGGTCGCCCGCGAAACGACGGGCGGCACGCAGGTCACCTTCCGCGGCCATGAGATCGACCTGAAGGCACCGTGGCGGCGGCTCAAGCTCGTGGAGGCGCTCGAGGAGATCGGCCTCTGGACGCGCGACGAGGCCGACCTGCGCTCGGGGCTCGAGCGGCGCGGGGTGGACACGAGACAGGACAAGAGCTGGGCGCAGCTCGTCGACCATGCGCTCAGCCACTTCGTCGAGCCGGAGCTGATCCAGCCGACGATCCTGCACGACTACCCGGTCGAGCTCTCGCCGTTTGCGCGGGCGACCGACGACGACTCTTCGATCGTCGAGCGGTTCGAGTACTTCGTCGGCGGGATGGAGCTCGGCAACGCCTTCAGCGAGCTGAACGACCCCGACGAGCAGGCGGCGAGGTTCGCGCACCAGGCGGCGGAGGTCGGCGGCGAGCCCGGCGACCCGGACTACCTCGAGGCGCTCTCCTACGGGATGCCGCCCACCGGCGGGCTCGGCCTC
>Ga0307293_10000464_pt1 | contig 10218 bp, 7 predicted proteins | sample ER_DNA_150_FD_194488 | JGI IMG/M metagenome (GOLD analysis project Ga0307293, IMG submission 194488) | Bulk soil microbial communities from the East River watershed near Crested Butte, Colorado, United States - ER_DNA_150 | ecosystem: Environmental > Terrestrial > Soil > Floodplain | place: USA...
CCGTCCTCTTCAGAAAGGGTCACTGTGTTGATCGCTTCGGGCCAGCGCCGCCCCACGACTCGGTGGAGACGAGCCGCTCGGGCGGTGTGACCTCTCGATATTCGCCGCGCATTTCCATCTCCGTGTCGTCGGCGCGGCCCCAAACGAAGCGCCACGCCCCGCCCGGCCGGAGATCGATCTCGCAGAAGGGCATGGTCCAGCCGCCTGGCCTGTCAAGTTGCGGCGCCGGAAGCGTTACGACTCACGCCGGCCCGGATAGCGGAGGATGCTGTCTGCGAGCTTCGACGCATCGCCGAAGATGCCCGCCACCGCCAGCCCCTCATCCGGCACGACGCTTCCCGGCAGCAGCGCCGCTCGTCTGATCGCCGCCTTCTTCCCGACGTGGCAGTCGGCGCCGATCGCCGCGGGGCCCACGATCTGCGCCTCCGCCTCGACGACCACCTCCCGGCCGAGGACGACGGGTGCGTCGATTCGGGCAGAAGGATCGATCTGGCAGCCCTCGCTGACCCAGAGACCCGGAGCGACCTCGTCGCCAGGCAGGTCGACCTTTACCCGCCCGAGGACGGCGTCGAGGATGGAGTTCCGAAGCTCGTCGAGATCGCCGACGTCGTTCCAGTAGGCCATCGTCGTATAGGCGTACAACGGCTCGTTGGCGCCCACGAGCATCGGCCAGAGATCCTGGCCGAAGTCCATCGGCTCACCGGCCGGAATTCGCTCGAGCAGCTGCGGCTCGATCACGTAGACGCCGCAGTTAGCCAGGTTCGAACGGGCCTCGTCGGGGCGAGGCTTCTCCTGGAACCCACGCACGCGAGTGTCGCGATCGAGGATCACGACGCCGTAGGCCGACGGGTCCTTGACGGGCTTCACCGCAAGCGTCGCGAGTGCGCCCGTGCGCTTGTGGTGGCCGAGGAGGGCCGTCACGTCGATGTCGTGCAAGCCGTCGCCCGATGTAACGAGGATCGCCTCACCGCCCCACAGGTCCTCGAGCTTCTTCGTCCCGCCCGCGGTGCCGAGCAGCTCCTCTTCCATCGACCAGTGGATCTTCATCCCGAGATCCGAGCCGTCGCCGAAGTAGCTCTGGAGCATCTCCGGAAACGAGTGGAGGTTGATGCCGACTTCGTGGACGTCGTGCTTGTGGAGCAGGTTCAGCAGGTGATGGAGGACCGGCCGATTCGCGATCGGCATCATCGGCTTCGGAAGGAAGTCGGTGAGAGGCCGAAGCCGAGTGCCGAGCCCGGCCGCCATCACCATCGCCTTCACTCTGGGTTTTGTCCCCGGCTAGAAGGTTGGTCGGTAATTGGCGTACCCGCCAACCACTACGTACCCTCGTCCCAGGAAGACAGGTACTTCTCCTGCTCCCCGGTGAGGGTGTCGATCTCGACGCCGAGCGTCTCCAGCTTCAAGCGGGCGATCTCGCGGTCGATCTCCTCGGGCACGACGTACACCTTCGGCTCGAGCTCGTTCGCGTGCTGGGCGACGTACTCGGCCGAAAGCGCCTGGTTCGCAAAGCTCATGTCCATGACGGCGGCCGGATGGCCTTCGGCGGCCGAAAGATTAACGAGGCGGCCGTCGGCGACCAGATTGATCTTGCGGCCGTCGGGCAGCGTGAACTCCTCGACGTTCGTCCGGGCGGGCCGACGCGACTCCGCCAGCTCCGCGATGCCGGGGATGTCGATCTCGACGTTGAAGTGCCCCGTGTTGGCGAGGACGGCGCCGTCCTTCATTCGTTCGACGTGGCGGCGCGTGATCACGTTCTTGTCGCCTGTAGCCGTGCAGAAGATGTCGCCTATCTCAGCAGCCTTCTCCATCGCGAGCACTTCGTAGCCGTCCATGAGCGCCTCCAGCGCGCGCATCGGATCGACCTCGGTGATGATCACGTGCGCGCCCATCCCGCGGGCTCGCATGGCGACGCCGCGGCCCACCCAGCCGTAGCCGGCGATGACGAACTTCCGCCCGGCGAGGAGGATGTTGGTGGCACGGATGATGCCGTCAATGGTCGACTGCCCCGTGCCGTAGCGGTTGTCGAAGAGATGCTTGGTCTTCGCCTCGTTCACGGCCACGATCGGAAACGCGAGGTCGCCCTGAGCCTCGAGTGCCTTCAGCCGGATCACGCCGGTGGTGGTCTCCTCCGTGCCGCCGATGATGTCGCCTAGCTGGTCGCGTCGGTCCTTGTGGAGGACGCCGATCACGTCGGCACCGTCGTCCATCGTCATGTGCGGCCGGTGGTCGATCGCGGCCGTGATGTGCGAGTAGTACGTGTCGTCGTCCTCGCCCCTGATCGCGAAGACCGGGATGCTGTATTCGGAGACGAGAGCGGCCGCAACGTCATCCTGAGTCGAAAGCGGGTTCGAGGCGCAGAGAACCACATCCGCGCCGCCCGCCTTGAGCGTCCGCGCAAGGTTCGCTGTCTCCGTCGTCACGTGCAGACAGGCAGAGACCCGGATGCCGGTGAGCGGTTGCTCCGCTTCGAAGCGCTCGCGGATCGCCATCAGCACCGGCATGAGCCGATCGGCCCACTCGATGCGCTGGATGCCGCCGGGCGCGAGCCCGAGATCCTTGACGTCGTGACTGGGTGCTGCCGTCGCCATGCCGGGAGGCAGTGTAGGGAACTACGGAGGGTTGATGTGGAATTCAGCCGCCGCCGGGGACGCTCCAGACCAAGCTACGTGTCGTGACCGGACGTGCTGATCCAGTGCCGTGTCTGGGGCGTCATCCGGCCCGGCCGAACTTTCACATCAGGCCTCTAAGCGTCTTCGGCGCGGCCGTAGCGATCCTCGAGACGGACGACGTCGTCGAGTTCCGACGTCGACACCTCGAGTACGGTCGAGTCCTCGAGCGCGCGCCAGCGGTGGACGACTCCGGGCTCGAGGTGGAACGCGTGTCCCGGCGAGACCACCTCGACGTCCAGGTTGCCGCCCGGGTCGCCGATCTCGAGCTCGATCCTGCCTTCGTGCAGGTACACGACTTCGTCCTTTTCGCGGTGGAACTGGAGGCTCAGCTGCTCGCCCTTGCGGATGAAGAGGATCTTCCCGCAGTACTGCGGCGTCGCCGCGTAGATGATCTCGTAGCCCCAGGGCTTTTCGACTCGCTTGACCTTCTGCGAGAACCGATCGAGGTCGAAAAGGTTCGGGGAAAGCTCGCTCACGGGTGCGTTCCTACTGCGCCGGAAGAAGCGAGTCAAGCCCTGGTCCCCTCCTTGGTCTGCGGACGGAGCCACTCGGGATGCTCGCCGACGTACTGCTCCGCGAGCCGCAGGTCTTTCGGCGTGTTCACCGTGATCCACAAACCGTGATGGCGAAAGGCGCGCAGCTTGCCTTCGGCCGCGAGCTCGGGGAATGTCGTCGCCTCGTGATCACCGCGCTCGGGGAGCCGTGCAAGCGCCTCCGGCCCGAGGACATACACGCCGCAACTGACCCAGTCGTCAAGCAGAGGCGCTTCACGAAAACCCGTCACGACGTCGTCCTCGGAAAGCTCGACGACGCCGAACGGCAAGCGGACTCGAGTCACGGTGATAGTCGCAGCCCCGTCCCACTCGTCATGACTGCGTGCCAGCCCCGGGAGGTCCGCATCCAGCAGCTCGTCTCCGTTCAATGCAAAGCACGCACCAGGCTCTGTGAGCGCCCCGGCGGCGAGCCGGAGGCCGCCGCCTCGGCCGAGAGGCTCCGGCTCCTCGACCGGCACGATCTCGACCCCGAGCCCGGCGAGCTCCCGCTCGAAACGCACTCCCTGACCCTCCGCGCAGCTGACCACGACCCGCTGGACCCCCGCTGCCGCCAGGAGTGCGACCTGGTAAGCCGCGAGGGGATGGCCTGCAACGGGCACGAGGGCCTTCGGACGCCCGTGGGCAGCCTCCCCGAGGCGCTCGCCTTTTCCTCCGGCGAGGAGGATCGCCTCCACGACTAGGCCTTGAGCTCTCGGCTCGGCTCCTCGGTCTCCGGCAGGCTCGAGAGGAGCGAGGACGCCCGGCCGATGGCCTCATACGTGAAGCCGGCCGCCCGCACGCTCGCAGGATCGAGCAGGTTTCGCCCGTCGACGATGAGAGGCGTCCGCATCGCGTCGCGAACGGTTGCGGTCGGCAGCTCCAGGAGCTCGGGCCACTCCGTGACGATGACTGCCGCATCCGCGTCCTTGACCGCCTCGGGCAGGGAGTCGGTCAGCTCGACGCCCGTCAGCAGGCTGCGGGCTTCGTCGACGGCGACCGGGTCCCAGGCCCGGACCGTGGCCCCCTCCGCCAGGAGCCTGGAGGCGAGCACGATGCTCGGGGCCTCGCGCATGTCGTTCGTGTGCGGCTTGAAGGCGAGGCCGAGAAGCGCCACCGTCTTCCCCCGGAGCGTCCCGAGGTGCTTCTTGAGCTTGTTCACGACGCGCCGCTTCTGGAGCTCGTTTACCTCGATGACCGCGGAAAGGAGCTGGAAGTGGTACCCAGTGTTCGCGGCCAGCTGCTTCAGCGCGAGCGAGTCCTTCGGGAAGCAGCTGCCGCCGTAGCCGATGCCGGCGCGCAGGAAGTGTGGCCCGAGCCGGTGGTCGAGCCCGACTCCCTGGGCGACCTTGACCACGTCGGCGCCGAGCGCCTCGCAGACATTCGCGATCTCGTTGATAAAGCTGATCCGCGTCATGAGGAAGGCGTTCGAGGCGAGCTTGATCATCTCCGCTGAGGCAACGTCCGCATGGACGACCGGGGCTTCCAGGGGCCGGTACAGAGCCGCCACCGCTTCGCCGTCATCCCTGGCGAAGGCGCCGACCACCACGCGATCCGGATGCGAGAAGTCGTGCACGGCCGTTCCTTCCGCGAGGAACTCCGGGTTCGAGACGTAGCCGACGTGGGCCAGCCCGCGTGCGTCGAGTGCGCTCCGGACCTTTTCGCCTGTGCCAACCGGGACGGTGCTCTTCATGACGAGGATCACCCGATGGTCGACCTCCGGGATCTCGTCGAGCACCGTGTAGACCGCGGAGAGGTCAGCGTCGCCCGAGTGCGTGGAGGGCGTTCCGACGCAGACGAACACGATGCGGGCGGCGCGAAAGACGTCGCCGATGTCGAGGGTGAAGCTCAGGCGGTCCCGGTTTCGCTCCAGTAGCTCCTCGAGCCCGTGCTCGTAGATCGGCACGTGCCCGGCGGCGAGCGCTTCGATCCGCGCGGAGTCCACGTCCCGAACCACGACGTCGTGGCCGAGCTCGGCAAAGCACGCCGCCGTGACTGTGCCGACCCAGCCGGCCCCAAGGATCCCGATTGCCTCTCGTTCCATCCAGGGAAAGGCTAGATGATTGATGGACAATTACCAGACCCTCGAATGGGGGCCCCAGACGCGGCGCACCATCTAGCCGCGAACCGGCTTCAGGCCCTTGGCGATCGCGAGCATGGTCTCGTTCGACAGGCTGTCGAGCAGCGAGTTCACGACCCAGTAGGCGGCACCGTTCTCCTCGAAGGCAACCACGTGGAGGCGCGGGCCGCTGAAGAAAAGGCGGTAACTGCGACCTGCAATCCGCCGTCTCACGCTTGGCTCGTCGAGCATGGGCGCATCCATCCAGGACGTCTGCTGAATCCCCCAGTACTCGTTGAGGCCGGCCGAGCGATACGTCAGGCGGACGGCCGTATGGTCGTTCAGCTCGTAGACCCGGATCGGCTCGTCGCTCCCTAGCGACGAGCCTTGCTCCTTCACAGTCGGGGCGAGCAGCGGGAAGTCTGACTTTGGCTGGGCTCGGCGGACGAGCGGACGCGCCTCGGCCTCCGGCTCCACGTCCGGGGGCGAGTACTTCGGCGTCGTGTCTCTCGGTGCCGGAGCTAGCGTCCCGTGGAACGTCTGCCCGACGGTGACGAGCAGCATCTCCGGGGTCGTCGAGTCGGGCGCTGCCTCTTCCGTCTTCCCGTCGAAGAGCTTCGCGACGGCCTCGGCCGCAAGCTTTGCATCCGGGTTCGCAGCGTCGTAGCTCACCACCGTCTCGAAGTAGTCGAAGCGATCTGCGTTCCCGCCGACGCTGACGCCGTAGCCCCGCCGGCCGAGCAGGTAGGCCGCGTCGTCGGCGGAGCCGGCGGTGCCGTTCCCGTTCAGGACGCGGATCGTGACGTCCGCGGGCGACGGGCCGACGGGCTTCTCTTTCTTGGTCTTCTTCCTCGTGGCAACCTGGGTCGCCTTCTCGGCGGCCTCGGTGTCGGGTTTCATGAAGTCGTCCACGGCGGTCTGGACCGCCTCATCGGAGACCTGGAGCTCGTACGTCCCTGCAATGTCACTGAGGCCTTGGAGTCGCGCCTGCTGGAAGCTCCCCGTCGGCAGCTCGTAGGCGAGCTTCGCGTAGCCAAGGAGCGTCCGCTTGTCTAGGGCCTTGCCGCCTCCGACCCCGACCTCGACGTTCTCGGTGATCGAGCTGACGATGGACGGGATCTTGGTGATGTTCGAGAAGCTCGAGACCTGCTGTTTCATGGCCTTCACGAACTCCTGCTGGCGGGCGTTTCGGTAGAGGTCTGAGTCCGTGTGCCGGTAGCGGACGAAGTCGAGCGCCGTCGGCCCATAGAGCTTCTGGTAGCCCGGATGCAGGTTGATCTTTGCGAACCGTGCCAGCCCGTAGAGGCCCGCGTTGTTGTTGAAGTAACGCTGGTCGACGTCCATGTAGACCCCGCCGAGCTTGTTCACGATCTGCTGGAAGCCCCGGAAGTTGACGGTGATCAGGTAGTTGATCTTGATGCCCGTCAGCGCCTTCACCGTCTCGAGGCTGCCGCGCTGGCCGCACACGCTGAACGCCTCGTTGATGCGCGCGGTGTAGGTCGTCCGGCCCCTGCAGTGGATCTCGACGTTGAGATCGCGCGGGAAGGACAACATCGAGACGGTTTTCCCCTGCGGATCGAGCCTGATCAGCATGATCGTATCCGACCGGGACTTGGCGCCTTTCCCCTCGCCGTAGCGCTTGTCGTAGCCGAGGACCATGGCCACGGTAGGCTGGCCGGGGAGCGGCACGTCGAGGACCTTCTCGGCCTCGATCGCCTCTTTGGTGTGTGCGCGGACGGCGGAGACGCTCTCGTTGATCCAGAGCCAGAACCCGCCCACGAGCGCGCCCGCCAACATCAGGAGGACGACGACAAGCCAGAGGAGGGCCTTTCCGATCCGGCGCGGCCAGGTACGGCGGGGCGGGCCGCCGTACCGCGCGATTGGCGTCAAAGGGCTGAGTGGAGGGACGGTCGTGTGGCCGTTCGAGCCGTTGGAGCTCCCCCGGCCTGTGCCTCTCTTCAGCGTCGTCTTCATACGAAGAGTCGCCCGAAAGGCGACCCCGGCGAGGATACCGAAGCGCGCAGCCGGACCTCGCCCTTAGGCGCGTGGGTTAGGACGCGGGTGGCTCGTAGGCCAGATTCGGGCTGAGCCAGCGCTCCACCTCGACCACCGAGGCCCCCTTGCGGCCGGCGTAGTCGACCACCTGATCGCGTGCGACTCGCCCGAGCGAGAAGTAGCGGGCAGCCGGATGCGCGAGGTAGATGCCGCTCACGCTGGCGGCCGGAAGCATCGCGTTCGTCTCCGTCAGCTCGATCCCGACCTCGCGTGCCCCGAGCAGGTCGAAGAGCTTCGGCTTCTCGGTGTGATCCGGGCACGCCGGATAGCCGAACGCCGGGCGAATGCCCCGGAAACGCTCCGCGATCAGATCCTCCTTCGGCAGGGCCTCACCGGCCTCGTACCACTCGCGGCGGGCGTGCTCGTGCAGGTACTCCGCGAAAGCTTCGGCGAGGCGGTCCGCAAGCGCCTTCGCGATGATCGCACTGTAGTCGTCCTGCTCGCGCTCGAACCGGCCCGCGAGCTGGTCCGCGCCGATCCCGGCCGTGACCGCGAACGCACCGATGTGATCCGGGAAGCCAGTGTCCGCAGGCGCGACAAAATCCGCCAGAGAGCGGTTCGGCCGCTCGTCGCCGTAGTCGGACTGCTGGCGCAGCATGCAGAAGCGAGTGCCGTCCGCGAGCACGATGTCGTCGCCCTCGGCCGCCGCGCACCAGTACCCGTAGACGCCGCGCGCGGTCAGGAGTTCTTCCGCGACGATCTTGTCGAGCAGATAGTTCGCGTCCGCGAAGAGGCTGCGCGCGGCCTCGCCCTTCTCCGGGTCGTCAAGGATCTGGGGGTACTTGCCCTTGAGCTCCCAGGCGTAGAAGAAGAACTGCCAGTCGATGTACTCGCGGAGCACGGCGAGCGACGGCTCGACCAGACGCACGCCCGTGAAGGGCGGCGCGGCCAGGTCTTCCCGTCGCCATTCGATCTTCGTCCGATTTGCACGGGCGGCCTCGTAGGACAGGAGCGGCTTTCGGTCCCGGTCCGCGTGGAGCCCTCGGAGGCGCTCCTGCGCCTCGCGGTTACCGGTATCCAGGGTCGCGCGCCGGTCCTGGTCGAGAAGGTCGGCTACGACGCCCACGACTCGTGAGGCGTCGAGCACGTGCAGCGTCGGCTGGCCGTACGCAGGCGCGATCTTGACAGCCGTGTGCTGGCGGGAGGTCGTCGCTCCTCCGATCAGGAGCGGTAGGTCGAGACCGCGCCGCTCCATCTCCTTCGCGACGTTGACCATCTCGTCCAGGGACGGCGTGATCAAGCCGGAGAGCCCGACCAGGTCGCACCCCTCCTCGACCGCGGTGTCGAGGATCCGGTCGGCGTGCACCATGACGCCGAGGTCGATCACCTCGTAGTTGTTGCAGCCGAGGACGACTCCGACGATGTTCTTCCCGATGTCGTGCACGTCGCCCTTCACGGTCGCGAGGACAACCTTGCCCCGCGCCCGGCCATTGCCCCCCGTGGCGAGTTTCTCGGCCTCCATGTACGGCTCGAGGTAGGCAACCGCGCGCTTCATCGCGCGCGCGCTCTTCACCACCTGCGGCAGAAACATCTTCCCGGAGCCGAAGAGGTCGCCGACGATCTTCATCCCGTCCATCAGCGGGCCCTCGATCACGTCCAGCGGCCGGGCGGCACGCGACCTGGCCTCCTCGGTGTCCTCCTCGATGAAGTCGACGATCCCGTGTACGAGCGCATGGGAGAGGCGCTTCTCGACCGGGGCCTCGCGCCAGCTCAGGTCAAGCTCACGCTTGGTGCCCTCGCCGCGGACGGACGCCGCCAGGGCGACCATCCGATCGGTCGCGTCGGGCCGCCGGTTGAAGATGATGTCCTCGACGTGCTCGAGGAGCTCGGGCGGAATGTCCTCGTAGACGACGAGCTGGCCCGCGTTCACGATCCCCATGTCGAGCCCCGCGCGGATCGCGTAGTAGAGGAAGGCCGAGTGGATAGCCTCCCGGACGACGTCGTTGCCGCGGAACGCGAACGAGAGATTCGAGATGCCGCCGGAGATCTTGACGCCGGGGCAGCGCTCCTTGATCAGCGGGATCGCGTCGATGAACGCCTTCGCGAAGTCGTTGTGCTCCTCCATGCCGGTCGCCACCGCGAGGATGTTCGGGTCGAAGATGATGTCCTCGGGCTGGTAGCCCGCCTGGCCGAGGAGGAGGTCGTAGGCCCGGCCGCAGATCTCGACCTTCCGCTCGACCGTGTCGGCCTGCCCCTGCTCGTCGAAGGCCATGACGACGACGGCGGCGCCGAAGCTCTGCACCTCGCGCGCCCTGGCGAGGAACTCCTCTTGCCCCTCCTTGAGACTGATCGAGTTGACGACGCCTTTCCCCTGCACACACTTGAGACCTGCCTCGATCACGGACCAGCGCGAGCTGTCCACCATGATCGGGATGCGCGCGACCTCGGGCTCGGTGGCGATCAGGTTCAGGAAGGTCGTCATCGCCTGCTCCGACTCGAGCAGGTCTGCGTCCATGTTGACGTCGAGAATGTTTGCCCCGCCTCGAACCTGCTCGAGCGCGACGTCGACCGCTCCCTGGAAGTCCCGGGCCTCGATCAGCTTGCGGAAGCGCGCCGACCCGGTCACGTTCGTGCGCTCCCCGATCATCACGAAGTTCGTGTCGCCCGTGAACGTGAAGGGCTCGAGCCCGCTCAGGCGGGCGACCTGTCGCGGCCCGGGCAGCTCCCGCGGGGCCAGGCCGTCGACGGCAGCCGCGATCGCGCGCACGTGGTCCGGTGTCGTCCCGCAGCAGCCGCCGACGATGTTGACCAGCCCGGCTTCGGCGAACTCACGCAAGAACCCGCTCGTGTCGTGGGGCTGCTCGTCGTAGCCGCCGAAGGGGTTCGGAAGCCCTGCGTTCGGGTGGCAGCTGACGTAGGTAGGTGCGAGCCGGGCGAGATCCGCGACGTAGGGACGCATCTCCTT
>Ga0307293_10000467_pt1 | contig 10189 bp, 13 predicted proteins | sample ER_DNA_150_FD_194488 | JGI IMG/M metagenome (GOLD analysis project Ga0307293, IMG submission 194488) | Bulk soil microbial communities from the East River watershed near Crested Butte, Colorado, United States - ER_DNA_150 | ecosystem: Environmental > Terrestrial > Soil > Floodplain | place...
GTCCCCGGAAGCTTTGCGTGGGCGTTGGCACTGTCTAACGTCCGACAGCAGTCGAGAGTCGTAAGGTGCGACCTTGAGATGCTAGGAGATGTTTCATGGCACAAGGAACTGTCAAGTGGTTCAACGGCGAGAAGGGCTTCGGCTTCATTGAAGTCGACGGCGGCGGCGCTGATGTGTTTGTCCACTACAGCGCCATCGAGTCGACCGGTTTCCGGTCGCTCGATGAAGGTCAGCGCGTGGAGTTCAACACCACACAAGGCCCGAAAGGCCCCCAGGCGGACAACGTACGCGCCATCTAATTCGCGCAGCAGACTGACGAAGCGCCGGCCGACGTTCGGCGCTTCTTCACGTCCTGACGCCGACCGATCATCGGAAAGGCACCTACACCCAAGCCGAACTCGCCGAGCTGTTCGGCGTCGGACGATCCACGATCTACCGCACCCTTAACCGGCTGCGGCCGCCGCCACCTGAACCCGATCGACCTTTCGCGCACCTCGCGAACCGGAACCCGACCAGCCAGCACTGACGCCACACCACCGAACCATCCGTAGATCGAACGAGTGCAGGCGAGTACGAGCCCGGCTCTCCGCACTCGGCCAGTCCGGATAGGAACCCTCAACGGCACTCTGCACCGCTGCTCGGACGTGTTGGTCGGGATGCCTGAGTGGCTCTGCTGACCGGGATTGTTAGCCCGGTATCTGTCTACGACGTGACCGGTTCGGCGTATTTCGGCGCCGAGCGCAGCCTCGATCGACGTATTAGACGCGACCAGAGACGCCGGGAATGACCATCCCGTTAGCTCGCTCGATTTTATCAACGTGACCGTGCTCAGCGTCGCAGCATGGGATCATTGGTCGACAGACAACACCGTTCCACCTGCTGCCATCGTCCCGGTCGCGCGATGGAACTGATCAATGAGCGTGCTCCAATGAGCGCCCAACTCCGCGCCGATCTGGCGCAACATCGAGCCTCGGGCGTGTAAGTCGGCCGGAGCTGACGTCCACCGCGCCACCGTCAACGGCCTCGTGGATGCCATCCTCGCCGATCGAGCGATCCTGAAGGTGGACGACATCGTCGACCGGCACGGGACTGGCAAGCGGAACCTGCACAAGCTGTCTCGCGAATACGGCGGCGTGACGCCGAAATGGGTGATCCTGCGCTAACGGCTGCGCGAGGCGGCCGAGCGGCTCGACACGGCGGCGACCAACATCTCCACACCCGCGCACGAGACTCGGCTCCGAGCAAGCCCACTTCGTGCGGGACTTCAAGGCCGCGGCCGGCCGCCTGCGTCCTACGTCCGATCGTGACGGCGGCAGGCCCGACCATGGCCGGCGCTCAGCTCGGGAAACGCGGGCGGTAGTCGCGGCTTACTTGGTGGACCTTTCGATAGCCTATGGCGCCGAGCAAGGTCGCGGCCGCAAGAGTGGCGATGACAACGGCGATGGTTCGCAGCACGACCCCGGCGCCCAAGGCTTGGCAGACGACCGCGGTCAGCACGCCGGTGACGACCGCGTCGATGATGCCCACGATGACCGGGGATCCCGACAGCCAGTGGGTCAGGCCGACCCGACTGCGAAAGCTGTATGTCTGCAACATGCCCGGCGTGTCGTCGTGATGGCTTGCGACAAAGTACGGCTCCAGCTCCGGTGCGAGCTCGAGGTAGGCGTGCCGTAGCCGGTTCATGCCGATCACCAGCCAGGCGTCTTCGATATCGGCCTCGACCAGGCGGAAGTACGTTCCCACGCCAACGAGTAGGACAACCGGCAGGACCAGCAGCGCGAACGTCCTGAAGGCCTGCCCGAAGCCGGTCGCGTTCGCCACCAGCGAGAGTGCGATGACGGTGGCCGAAAGAACGGTCAGATAGGTGCCGGTCCGGCTGAAGATCTCGTTCCAGGTCATGCTGCGGGTGGCTAGCAGGCTCCAATGTTCAGTCGCCAGGAACTGCGCATGCGGCGTGTTCCCGGTAGCATCGAGGCCGCCGAGGGAAGGCGGCGTTCGAACCGGTGGCTGCTGCCTCATCCGATCTCCCAAGGTCGTAGCCCTTCCGCGCCGCCGTCCCCGCCTCAAGATCAACCGCACCCGGGACTGGGCACACGTGCGCGCAAGCGTTCGACCGGCTGCACGCCCAACCGGTCCCGCTCCCAACCCCCGCAGCCTACGCCCGTCGACCAGGACCCCAGAGCGGGCAAGATCGACAACTCGAACCAAGATCGCGACTGCGATCGACCTGAACGAGCTGTAAAGGCCGGAAGTACGCAGGCACCAAAGGGCCGTGCTGATGGGGTTCCAAGGTGGGCAGCGCCTCGTACACGTATGGCTACGACGAGGCCGGACACCTGGCCCGACGACCAGTGACGAAATGAGAACGACAAGTCATGACTCGCGGAAGACGCTCGCTCGGCTGGCAGTGTTTCCTCGAGCAGGTGATCACCGAGCGAAATCGCCGACCGGTGCATATCTATCATCCGTATGAGTGGCGGCACGTGATCAACCCTCTGCCGGTCGCACCAGCGTGGCTTCTGGAAGACATCAGCACCAGGCGGAGGCAACCACAGGGCGGTCAGGCCAGGGGAGGCTCTGAGAGTCACTCAGCCTCAGAACTGCCGGCTACTGAGTTATTCCTAGAGGCCCCTGCACGGCCGCGTGCCCCAGAAACCGTCTTCACGCGAATGTGTTTCCCGAATTCGAACGGAAGTGAGCCCTCCGATCGCGCACGGACACGGTGAGCACGGCTCGCGACGTCATAGCCGCGTCGCGTAACGATCTGGCCACAATGCCCGGAGTATTCACACCGAGGAGGTCCGCTCTAGGCCATCGTTGCCACACTCTGCCCCGCTTGCGAAGGATCGGTCATGTCCCAGCCGCCAATACCGGAACCCGGCGGCCACGTGATTTGTGCGCACGGACGTTTGCTGCTGCTGCGATTGGGCAGCACGGACACCACTGCTTCGGCTCTGCCGGTTGCAGCGTCACCTACCGGATCAAGCCGAAGTATGTCGGGACACAGGAGCTGAATTGATCTTGATCATCCTCCTCCTTGCCGGAGGCATTATCTATGCGACCTTCGCGAGCAATCCGATGAGCTTCGACGACTTGATCGAGTTGCGCTTCTTGCCCTCGCGGCGTCGGCATCGAGATCCGGAGCGTCCGGAGCGCACCCGCGCCTACCGGCTGTCCATCGCACTCTGCCAACAGCAGCTTTCCGCCTGGCGGATGGTAATTGGCCAATTCTTCTCGGACCAACGACGGATGCGTCGGCGGCTCACCGACCCCAGGCTCAGTGGCATGCCGCTCGATGGCCCAGGTCAGATACGCCACCATCAAGGTGGCGACAGCATCATCGTCACAGGAACGGCATCGGCGGCTGAGTCTTTTGCGGCGGGGATCGCGCACGGACCCGGAGTCCAGAATTCTCTCCGCTAGGTTTCGCTGCCCAGGCAGCGCGCCGGAGCCAGCTGAGAGCCGTCTCAGGATGCCTGTCGACAGCTTTGCCGCGCCGGCCAGTCGGCATACACGGCTCGGCGTTCAGCCCGTCTGAGGGTCACTCGTCGTCTGTATTGCGCTTTTTTAGAAGCGCAGTTGCACTTCAGCGAATTCTGCGGTCGCTCAGGCGAGGATGAGCGACCCTGAATGGTGGTCCTGATGCGGCTCATCCCCACTTCTATGTGGCGTGCGTAGGGTCATGATCGCGGTCAGGATGGGGGAGATGGTGATGACGGCGACCGTGAGGTACCCGGTGCCGGGAGGGCAGTCCCAGTTGGCGTCGCTGAACTTCACCATGACCAGGTACTCAGCCATCGTGTGGATGGCACCAAAGGCTGTCGTACCCCACAGCACAACCACCAGGCGCAGGAAGCGGCGACCGTCAAGGTCCGGTTGCCATGCCGGGATCGCGAGCAAAGCAACAACGGCAGCCAACTCGATGCTTAACACCAGCATCCCAGGGAAAAGTCGTCTGGATTGGCTGTAGCTTCGGCGATCGGCAGGGCCTCCGGCGAGTGCAAGCGTGGCCAGACCGGGAAGTGCCGCAACGGCCTTGGTCCTTCACCCCCATCAGTCTGCGGGTCACGATGATCATGCGCCCCGAAGACGGCGCTTGGAAGATCGTGCACCGGCACGCAGACCCGATCACGTCGGCTCGACCAGCCGAATCAGTCATTCAGCAGTAGCCCGTCAAGAAATAGACCCGGTCTTGGGATCAGCACTCCCGACGCCACTCGCGCTGCGACAGGTTAGGTGCGGACCGACCCGGAGCTGCGGGGAACCTGAACCTTCACACCTGACCGGAGTCCTTACCATGCCGCGCGGACCCAGCCTGCGACTCAGTCGGGATAGCGAGGAAACAACGTGTCCCAGAATGCGCCGGGATGGGGATGGAGTCCCTCAGACAGGCCGACGGCGCATGCGAGACGAGCTCGCGCGAGAACGGTGGCCAGCCGATAGTCGGCTAGGCACTGCTCGATGGTGTAGTCATGGACTCCGTTCGCGACGAGCGCGTCGTGGTAGAGCCGTAGGAGCTGTGACTCGATGGTTCGGCGGACCTCTGGCTCGAGCTGCCCTCGGATCCAATCTGCGACGTCGATGACGCAGCGGGCATAGGTCGCCATCTGCCAGTCGATGAAAATCACTTCCTCGTCCACCTCACCGAAGAACAGGTTGTCCGCTTGCACGTCGTTGTGAATGAGCGTCCGAGGGGCGGAGTCGAACAAGGTCGTCGCAGCGTTATGAAGGTTCTGTTTGATCCAGTGCCCCATCTCGCTGATCTGGGAGGTCACCGGGATGCTCAGCTTCTGCAAGAAGGACGGCCAGGCGTCGCTGAACGCGTCAGCCATGGCTTCGGGCGCGACCAGGAACCGCAGGCGCAGCCACGAGGCCTGAGCCAGGTCGAGGGCTTGCCACCACGTCGCGTGCAGCATGGCGAGTGTCAACAGGACTCGGGCGACCTCATCAACTGAACATCCCGCGATGCTGTTGCCGTTGCGAGCGCGGGCCAGATCCTCGAGCACCAAGAGGGCGAAACCGGTCGCAGAATCGAGGTGGCTGTAGTAACAATGCGGCGTCGGCACTGGTGTGCGAGACGACAGCAATTCATAGAACCGGACCTCCCGCTCATAGTGGCCCAATGCGCTGATCACAGCCCGCTCAGCCGGTTCCGCCGCCGGGAACTTCGCAATGAGGGTCGCCGGCAGTCCGGCTAGCTCGTCCCGATACCGGATACGAAGCCGAACCAGCTGCCCGGTCATACCCTGGTCGCCGCCGAGCAGTTCTGCGTCGCAGGACTCGATGCAATTGGGTCCCAGGCCCTGGGGACTCAGCACCGAGGTCAACCAGTCAGCCGTTAGCTCGTCCGGCGAAGCCGGTATCTGCATGACTCACAATCTCACGTATCAACGCTTCGTCGCTGCGACAAGGCTCCGTGCGAGAGCAGGCTACGGTCGTCATCGCCGCCCGTACATAACGGGTGCAGCAGCGTCCTATGCAGGCGCGGCTCCCACAGCGTCGGCTGACCACACTGGCTACCTACCCGGGTCTGAGGTGCGTGTCACCTAGGGCCATCTGTCGCTGTTCTGGTAGGCCGCAGCACCAAGGCGCTCAGCATCACTCTGTGGCTCTCATCGACTGGCGGCACAGGCCCCCCCACGGTCATTCTCCTGCCTTCCGGTCGAACGCGCCGGCCTTGATCATCTCCGCGATCCGCGGCGGAGTGTCGTTGGCTGGCTCACCTTCTGGCTCGACGATCTCAGCCTCGACGATCTGCTCTGGCTCGGCGTCGTGATGATCTCGGCTGCTGGTCGCGTCGCTCTCGATCGCTGGCGTCGGATCTGACTGCGGGTTGGACACCCAGTTGCTCGGGTCGCTGAAGGCCCCTTCGAAGAACCGCAGGACTGGGTCCTCCGTCGTCGGGACGATCTTGTGGACCTGCGCAGCCACTAGACCTGCGCGGTCGAGGAGATCTTGGGCGATCTTCGCGCGGACCCCGAAGGGCACCTGGGCGTCCTCCATCATCCTGACCAGTATCTGGGCCGCCTGATCGCGGTCATGATCAGCCGCTCGGCGGCGCGGCGCCTGACTTGGGGCGCGGCGCCTCCGTGCTGGTCGCAGACCACCGCGCCGTCCTCAGCCTCCCGCCTGCATCTGCCGCCGTTGGGTCGCGTGGCGTTGCACCTGATCACCGTCGGCGGCAGCTGCGCCCATCTGGCTTCGCTGTGGCTGCGCTTCCTCCCAGCCATGATCAGGTCACCTCTGCAAGCTTCCGAACTTGCTCGTCAGCTCGGCGACCCTGGCGGCAGGATCTTCGATGGTCTTCACCGCGCCCTCGTACACGATCTTGATGGACCGGACCTGATGGGCGATCTGCCTGTGGCGCTGTCGCAGCTCAGCCAGCGCGCGTCGCGCGTCGTCTGGCGAGACCACGCCGCTCGCGATCTTCTTGCGAAGTCCCTGGCTTCGGCGATCACGTCGCCGAGGGCCTCCTCGGCGTCACTGGCCGCGGCGGCTGCTCCCTCCGCTGAGTCGTACGCCTGGTCCCTGAGCCGCCGCTCGATCTCAGCACTAGTCATGCCACACCGTCCATCCGGCCGAACTCGTACTTCCGCTTGAGTTCCTCCCGCGACTCCATATAGAGCGCGTCGCGCTTGGCCTGCTGCTCCATGAACGCCACGAGGGCGTCCTCGGTCTCGCGCAGCTCCTGGTCAGCGCTGGTGCTGAGGCCATCGAGCTGACCGAAGTCGATCTTGCGAACTCGCCGCGACTGTCGCCGGTGCGGCGGCTGGCCGGTTGGCAGCTCTTCTGCTGATGGCATCTGGTCTCCTCCCTTGGACGCCATTCGGAGATCGGGAATCGAGGTCGGCGAACGGGCCCAGCTACGGCGTCTGAGCCAGACGCGAGCGCCTGACCTCACCCCTGGAAAAAGGGGATCCCCATTGGTGATACCCACTGGGGGTATCTGCTGATCGAACTATATCCAGAGACTTGGGCTCTGATGACATTTCGCAGTGCAGCGTCCTTGTTGGTGGCTACCGCGAAAGGGGAAGGCCCCCTGGGTGGCGGCGGGGGTCACCGGCTGGGGAACTGCGAGTAGTCCGGGAAGTTGCCGAACAGCCGCTCGTCCTCGCCGTCCGCGCCGTACGTGACCGCCTGCACGAGCAGGTCTCCGCCGACGAAGGCACCCTTCCACGACTCACCCATGCCGCCGAACACCTCCTCCCGGTCACCCCGGCTGCGCGGTCGATTGATGCCTACCTTGAAGGCCTGCAGCTGCTCGGCGACGCGCGACGCGAAGTCCATGTCGTCGGTCGCCAGGCTGGCCACCAGGCACCCGTTGCTGGCATTCATGCCCGCGAGCAGCTCGGCCTCGGTGTCCACGCAGACGACGGAGTCGAGGGGGCCGAACGGCTCGGCGTGGTGCAGCGACCAGTGGGCCGGTGGCTCGAGGACGCAGGCCGGTGCGACGTATGCCGAGGTGTCCTGTCCATCAAGGAAGCGCCCCGCACCCACCGAGCCGCGGTGGAGGGGAAGCCCTCGGCCTCGCATTGCCTCCTCGAACTGCTCTCCCAGTTCCGCGGCCTTCCGGGCCCCGATCACCGGCCCGAAGTCCAGCTCCGGGAGGGGATCATCCGGACGCTCGACAGCCAGCGGGTGGCCGAAGCGCAAGCCTTCGACGACCGGCAAGTAAGTATCGAGGAACGCTGGCAACAAGCGTCGCTGGACGACATACCTCGGGTACGCAGTGCACCGCTGCTTGGCGTATTCGAACCCCTTGCGCAGATGCTGGGCGAGCAGCTCCCACTCGGTGAAGTCCCATATCCCCCACGCGTTCAACCCTTCCTGCTCGAGAAAGTGGCGGCGGCGGCGATCGGCCAGGGAAGTGGCGGCGGCCCGTCCGTTGGATCGGCCTCCGACGAACGCGAGTGCCCCTATGCGGGGATTGCTGATCAGGACGTCGCCCAGCTTGCCGCCGATCCCGCTGAGCAGTGTGACCGGAAGACCGGCGCGGGCCATAAAGGCATGGGCAAGCGTCAGGCAGTGGAAGCCGCCCTGGCTCGGCGTCTTTGCCACCACGGCATTGCCGGCCAGCACCTGAACCAGCTCGGCGTGCACCTGCACGCTCATCGGGTAGTTCCAACTCGCAATGTTCGACACTGGGCCAGGCAGGGGCCGCCGCTCGGCATCAGTTCCGATCGCCAGCTGGCGTTCTATCTCATCGACGTACCAGCGGACCCCGTCCAGGCCGCGATCCACGTCGGCCACGGCCAGCCGCCATGGCTTGCCGATTTCCCAGACCAACAGGAGGGCGAGCAGGTCCCGGTGGAGGACCATCGTGTCGATCGCGGCGGTCACCCGTTCGCGGCGTTCAGCCAAGCCGAGCTTCGACCACGCCGCATGCTGATCGCGGGCATGCTCGACGGCGCTGGCAGCGATGTCGCGCTCGACACGTGGCGGGCCATGGATCGGCGACAAGTCGACCGGGGTGACATGGTGGCCGGGCACTCCCACGCGCTGCCACTCGCCGTGCAACAGGTTGCGGATGCGGTCGGACTCGAAAGCCTCCGGTGCCACCGACACGCATCGGGCGTACGTCTCTGCCCACGAGCATCCAGGTTTTAGCTGCAGGTTCGTCACGTCGACATTCTGGCGCCAAGGCAATCTCGCCATGAGAGCGGGCCGATTGGGCCTTGCCGCCGGGGCTGAACGCGTCAGAGTCCTGGGCTTACCGGCCCCCACCGGATCCACCTAGGAACACAACGAGACTCTGGCATGGCGGTGCGAGACGCACCGGAAACCGGCAAGGCACAACTCCGCATTGCACTGGACCGCTGAGCCAAGCTCGCTGGCATCCAGACGCCCAGGCCATGATGCAGCGGCGCCGAAAGTAGATGCGACAGCGGACGCGAGGCAATCCGCATACTCAAGCAGCGCACACACCCGTCCTACCAACAAAGATGTCCGGGGACGCCATGTACGGGCACATGTGCAATAGGACTTGCTCGCTCAACGTCTAAGCGTGGTACTGATCGTCATCGCGCGTGGAGGGGTGGTGCAGATTGCTGATTTCGACGCGGTCACGGAGTTCTCGCTGTACCGCAAGCATCGGGGACGCCACCTGTTCGAGACACTGATGTAGGAGTACGCCGAGCAGGCTGGCATGCTGCGAGGACGACGATGATCAGCTGCTCCGAGGCCGTCAAGCAGCTATGGGAGTATCTCGACGGGACCGTCGACGAGGCCGACCGGGCCCTGATCGACGAACACCTGTCGCGGTGCCGGCGATGCTGCGGTGAGCTGGAGTTCGCGCGCGAGCTACGCCGGGTCCTCGCGAAGTCCGCCCAAGTGGACCTTCCGGCCGACGTGCTGCGGCGGCTCAACCAGACGTTGCAGGAACGCGACACATGAGCCAAGACCTGATGCACACTGCCGAGATCAAGGACCTGGTCCGCGACGCCTACCGCCACGTGCCACCGACCACGGTCGCGGGTGGCGCACAATCTGTCCAGCGACAAGGAGCTGGCGTTGGTTCCATAGTCGGCAATCGACCGGGCGCTCGGAGTAGCCAACCACCTGCGGTACGCCACCATCCGGTCCGGCGACGCCGTGCTCGATCTGGGATGCGGCGGTGGCATCGACACCATCTTTGCCGCGCACCGCACCGGCCCGGCCGGCCGGGTGATCGCGCTGGACTTCCTGCCCGAGATGCTCACGCGGACCCCGAACGCGGCGTCCGAGGCCGGCCTGTCCAACGTCGAGCCATCGGAGGGTGAGCTGGAGGCCATTCCGCTGCCGGACGACAGTGTGGACCTGATCATCTCCAACGGGGTGATCAACCTGTCGGCGCGCAAGGCCCGGGTGATAGCCGAATGCGCGCGCGTGCTCAAACCCGGCGGAGATGTGCGTGTCGGACCTGACCGTAGAGCAGGCCGGCCTGCTGCCAGAGATCCTCACCCAGCCGGCGGCGTGGGCCGGCTGCGTGGCCGGCGCCCTGGCCGAGGACGACTTCTTGCACAAGCTTCAGCTGGCCCGGTTCACGGCGCACAGGTGCTGCATCGGCAGCCGCTCAGCATCGACGACTGCGCACTCTACCCGCGGTTCTCAGACGACGTGATCGCACCATGCGCAAACTCATTCCGACTGAACGGCAGGGCCGGGTGGCAGTGGCCCTTGCGGTGAAGTCACTCCTGTCTCCCATGCGGTA
>Ga0307293_10000471_pt1 | contig 10179 bp, 8 predicted proteins | sample ER_DNA_150_FD_194488 | JGI IMG/M metagenome (GOLD analysis project Ga0307293, IMG submission 194488) | Bulk soil microbial communities from the East River watershed near Crested Butte, Colorado, United States - ER_DNA_150 | ecosystem: Environmental > Terrestrial > Soil > Floodplain | place: USA...
ACTACGCCCGGAACGGGCGGCTACATCGCGATTGCGTTCGACGTAGGCAGCCCACTCATCCACCTGAATGGCCGATGGCCCGCCTCGAGAGCAACACCGCTCATGACCTCTGACGACGAGCCGGGCCTGCCGGGAATCGGCTCCGAGCTCCGCGCTGAACGACTCGGGTTCGCGCTGCGCAGCATCGCCGTCGAGCTCGTCGACGAGCGCCGAAAGGTCGCGCAGCTGCGCCGGGAAGTCGCCGATCTGAGAGCGCGGCTCGCGTCTCTCGAGCCGCAGGCCTGCGACCAGGCTGCATCCCGCGCCACCGGGAGCGGGCCGGGCGCCAGCGACGCCGGCACCAGCCCGACCGAGGGCCGCCAGCACGAAGGTCCGCAGAGCTCTTCGCCTCGCGTTTGCCCTCCCGAAGGCGCGAGCCGCAGGCGGCACGTCCGACCGTCGTCGGCGCGCCGGATGTTCCGGTGCACATACGTACTCGGCAAGCCCTCTGCCTCAGACGCAAGCGTCTCGGCCTGGCCGATCACGTCCTCAGTGAGCTGAGATCACGTTTCCCGTGAGCGACGGCTCGTCGATGAGCAGGAAGAGCCCATGTGACCACCGACGAACCGCCGAAAGCGGATTACGCGTGAACGGCGGCCCGTGCGGCGGGTGCGTCAGCGCACACCGGCGGCCTGGGCGCTCTGCGTGGGACCGAGCAGCGCACCGATGATCCACAGCACCGGGAAGACGATCCCGATGAAGAACAGCACGTAGTGGCCCTTTCGGAAGGTCGCCAGGCCGAGCAGGACGAACAGCGTGAGATACAGGGCGCCCAACAGGATCCAGAGGATCATGGGTGCCTCCTTTCAGATGTCCACGAGCCTGCACCCTGCCCGGCGCAGAACCGATTGTCGGATTCGGTGGCCGCCGCTGGACCGGCGTCCTCAGGGCTCGGAGCAGCGAGCCCCCCGTCGATCATTCGACCTACGCGGTCTCCGTCAGTTCACGGCTTCACCTGCCGTGTAAGCGTCTGCTCCAAACGATCCAGGCGAGCCACCAGATCATCGAACCGCGCCTGGTCTCGGTCCTCGGCTGTCTGCTTCCCCTTGTCCTCGGCTCGCTCGCGCTCGCGCACGGCGCGCGTGACGAAGGTGGAGGTGATCGCGGCAACAAGGATCGACACGAACGCGATCCCCCAGAGCATCACGAGCACTGCGACGATCCGACCGGCGGTGTGTTCCGGCGTCACGTCGCCGTACCCGACCGTGGTCACCGTCTGGATCGCCCACCACAACCCGCGGCCGATGCTCGGGTACTCGCTGGGATCGAGCAGCCGCATCAAGAGACCACCGCCCACCACGACCAGCGTGGTGGCCAGGGCGATCACGCTCGCCGCGTTGCGCACGGATACCGGCTCCCTGAGAAACCGGGACATGCGCCGCTCGATCAGCCTGGGACGCGGCATCTCAATCGAGCCGCTTACCCCGAGGGTGTGACGGCTTGCTCGGCGACCCCGGCCGGCGGCGTGGGCTCGGCGTGCGCCGGCGCCGCGACGAGCTGGCCGCCCTGGAGCGTCTTGCGCCAGCCCGCGAGGATGCCGTGGACGCTCGCGGCACCGAGGATGGGCTGGGCGGGTGCTTCCAGGTGCGCCGGGTGGAGGATGAAGGGGCGCGTCTGAACGCCCCCGATCCCGCCGTGGAAGCAGATGAGCTCCTCGAACGCGCAGCCCTCCTCGAGCTCGGGGTCGTAGAAGCTGCCCACCATGATGTCGGCGACGTGCTCGAATCCGTCGGTCCGCAGGAGGTGCGTGGGCGCGGTGGGCGAGAACGGCGCCAGCGGGTCCTCGCCCTCGACGCGCCCGTCGGCGAGGTAGTGGGCGCCCCCGGCGCCGAGCGCGACCGGCCCGCTCTCGGAGGAGTGCACAAGCAGCCAGCCCACGTGCGGATGGGCGCGGAGGGCGGGGAGGAGTTTCGGGTGGCGCGCCTCGATCTCCTCGAGGGTCAGCCGGCGCGACTCCTCCATGAGGTAGATGAGGCCGAGGTTGCCCGAGCCGAGGACCACGACCTCCTGGTCGGAGACGTCGTTCTTGGCCTTTTTCGCCTGCTTTCCCGTGGCCTCGCTGACGGCGAGGCCGACCATGGAGTTCTGCTCGTCGCCGCCGGCGATCCCGGCGACGTCACCGTGTGCGAGGGAGCGCTCCACGAGCTCGTCGAGGCCGTATCCGTTGCGCTGCTTGAACGTCGCGCCCTGCGTCTGTCCGTGGTCGGACAGGACGACGATCTCGTAGGGCCGTGGGGCATAGCGGCGGGCTCGGTCGATCTGCGCGAAATGGGCGTCGAGCTTGCGCAAGGCCTCGAGTGTGTCGGCGCGCTCGAGCCCCGAGTGGTGTGCGACCTCGTCGTAGCTTGAGAAGGTCGCGTAGACGGCGGGGCGCCCGCGCATCATGTCGGTGAGCACTCCGGAGACGATCAGGTCGCGCACGAAGACGCAGAGCGCGCCGCGCATCAGCGGGTAGATGCCGCCACGATGGCCGCGCGGAAGCACGTCGCGGCGGATGGCACGCAGGGCTGCGATCCACTCGAGGATGACCTCGAATCCGAAGAGCACGAGCGTGCGCGTGACGTTGTCGCCGTTGGCCAGAAACGCCCGGTAGCCCGGGTTGGCCTTCTTCTCCTCCTCCATCCGGCTGACCGTGAGGATCACGTCCTGCGCTTCGCCGGAGAGCAGGTTGCCGCGGCTCGAGCCGCCGTCGGTGAGCAGCCCGATGCCGGTCGCGCGCCGGCGCTCGATCTCCGCGCAGTCCTGCGGCGCCGAGCACGTCATCATCGTTCCGGTCTCCTTCTCGACCCAGCGGAAGGCGGGGATGTCCTCGTTGGAACCCAGCAGGATCCCCGCCTGGCTTGCGCCCGTCTGGGAGGAGAGATCCGTCTCCCACTCGGCCAGATGGTGCGTGTCCTCGGCCAGCCAGCGGGCCATCGTGGGGGCGTTGCCGTCGCGCATCGCGCGCCGCAGAACGGGCAGCGCGAGCCCATCGATCTCCAGGTAGACGATCCCGGGGACGTGGGTCTCGTCGATGATGCCCTGCCGACGCGCGATGCGCTGCGCGATGCGCAGCGAGTACGTGTCATCCGAGCCGACGAGGACCGCGAGGGCGACGCTCACCGCGGCGACCACCAGGGAGGCAAGCAGCGCCCAGCCGAAGCCGTCCACCCGGATGATCCCATCGGTCAGGGCGTCAGCCAGGAGCAGGATGGCCGCGTCGGCTGCCAGGACGAGCAGGAAGCCGAGGACGAGTGTGGCGGGCAACCGCACCGCGGCGAGCACGGGCGGGATGACCGCGTTGAGCGCCGCGGCGATCGCCGCGACGAGCAGCGCCCCCCAGAAGCTCTCGATCCCGACCCCTGGCAGGAGCCCAGCGGCCACCATCAGGGCCACGCCCGTGGCGAGCCACGAGACGAGGAGTCCGAAGATCGTGAAGCGGGGACGTTCGGGCTTCCAGGCCGATGATTCGCCGTACGTCGGCTCGGAATCGCTGGGCATCACGTTCTCCTTCTCAGTGGGGTGCGCGTGCAACAAGCGGTGCCTGGCGTCGGGCCGCTGCCGCGAAACTCACGGTACGAGCGCCCGCCATCGGGTCGCATCACCCAGCGGGGATGAAACCCACACAAAAGTCATGCCGCCCCACTGACGATCAGCGCCCTTCATGGCGTTTGCGCCGGCGTTCCTGGCTCTGCTCGCGCAGCGTGTCCCAGCGCGACCGCGCTTGGGCGGTGACCTCGTCCCATTGGTGCTGAACCTCGTCGTCGGCGGGCTTTTCGCCCCGCCGGATGCGGCCGAGCTCCTCGTCGATCTCGCGGCCCGCTGCCGCCGAGCCGACGAGGACGACCATGACAGCGAAGAGCGCCGAGATCATCGCGAACACCGCGCCGATCACGCCGTAGCGGGTGGAGTAGCTGCTGAACAGGTGCGGCACATACACCGTCGCGCCGACCGAGTAGAGCGCGAGCAACACCGCGCCGAAGATGCCGAACGGGAGCAGGTCCTGGCGCTCGATCCGCTTGGCGCTGAGCACCCGGCCGCTCCAGACCAGGAACGCTGCGGTCAGCGGCGTGGCGAGCAGCGCCGCGCTGAGCTCGAGGCGGGTGCGCCCCAGCACGGCATGCAGAATCCCGCTGAGGGCGAGATACAGCACGAGCCCGCCGATCCAGAGCAGCCCGTTGAACGTGTTGCGCACGCTCAGCGGCTCCAGCTCCCATGTCTGCTCGACCAGCCGCTGCACGCCGCGAGTGAAGCTCAGGACCGCGACCATGAGGAACAGGAACCCGAGGATGCCGATGCTCGTGCTGCTGCCCTCGGGCGGCGCGAAGACGTCCTTGACCGCCTCGGCGCCGCCTCCGGTCAGATCGTAGCGGTCGATGATGCGGTCGGCCGTGCCCTTGCCCCCCAGCTCAGCGGGATCGTGGCCGTGAGCGCGCCGGAGGCCAGCGCGATCGAGCGGTCGAAGCCCGCCACCTTCTGAAACCGGTTGACGACGCGCAGCACGAACTCCGGCCGCAGCCAGAACGTCAGCGACCGCACGACGCGCTCGCGGTCCACGCGCCGCCGCTTCCGTTCGAGGGGCTCGTCGCCCGCCATGGCTCACCTTCTCAGTGACCGCGTGACGCTCAGCGTGCTAGCTCGCGCTCGTCCTCTCCGAGAATGACGATGCCGTAGACGACCCAGACGCACAGGAAGAAGACGGCCAGCGACCACCACGGGTTGGTGCCGCCGATAGAGAACAGGGCCCCGATCGCACCAAGGCTGGCGCCGATGATCCCGATGATCCGGCCGTACGCGTTGGCGGCCAGCAGCGAGAAGCCGCCGGTGAGCTGGATCACGCCAAGGACGATGAGGACCCAGCCCATCGTGTTGAGGTCGTCGAGAATGAACCGCTTCTCGTTGACGAAGATGTTCGCGCTGTCCAGCGCGCCGATGCCGTAGACGATGTTGATCGTCCCCGCGATCAGCAGCAGAATCGCGGCGAATGTGGCTCGACCCGTACCTCGCATGGTGTACCTCCTGGGTGGTCAGCTGCAGTCCGAAGCGATGCCGACCCTAGGCATGCCCACGCGAGTTCTCGTCACCCTGCTGGTATGAGATAAGGCGTCACCGCCGCGCGTAGGGCGCCTCGCGATGAGGCGTCGCGGAAGCTCCTGTCGATCTCGTGGCGTCAAGCTCGCCGCGGCGCTGCAGATCGCGCCGCTCACCGTGCAGCGCAAGCGCCAGGGCGCCGATCCGCAGCCGTTCGTCGCCGCTCCGTCTCACCCGATTGGTATGAGATGGAGCGTCCCCGCCAGGCGTAGGCTCGCCCCGCGATGCCCGTCGCGGAAGTTCCCTTCGATCTCGTGGGCGTCAAGCTCGCCGCGCCATCGGCCCGGCCGGGCACCGTGTCCAAGGTGGACGTGATCGGCCGGCTGTGCGCGTCGACCCTGCCGTTCGCGACCGTCGTCGCGCCCGCCGGGTATGGCAAGACGACGCTGCTGGCGAAGTGGGTCGAGGCTGATCCGCGTCCCTTTGCGTGGGTCGCGCTCGACGGAGGAGACGACGATGCGGTGGTGTTCCTGCGCTACATCGTGGCCGCGATCCACGGCGTCGAACAGCTCCCGGCCGAGGTGTTCGCGGCGTTGTTGGGTCCGGGGGGATCCACCTGGACCAACCGCGTGCCACGCGTGGGGAGCGCGCTGGGGGCGCTCGAGCGCCCACTGGTGTTGGTGCTCGACGACCTCCACGCCCTCGCCAACCCGTCGTGCCTGGACGTGCTCGCCGCGCTCTTCGAGTACGTCCCGGCCGGCTCGCAGATCGCGATCGCCAGTCGGGAAGACCCCGCACTCCCGCTCGCCCGCTGGAGGGCGCACGGTTTGGTGCACGAGATCGGCGCGGCGGACCTCCGGCTGGACGAGCAGGAGGCCACGCTGCTGCTTGCAGCTGCCGGAGTCGAGTTGCACGCCGACGCGCTTTCCCAGTTGACCGAGCAGACGGAAGGTTGGCCGGCCGGCCTGTACCTCGCCGCGCTGTCGATGCAGGCCGGGGCACCTGGCCCGGCGAGCCCCGCGAGCTTCACCGGCGGCGACCGCTTCATGTCCGAGTACTTCCGTTTCGAGCTGCTGTCGCGGCTGCCGCCCGCCGAGGCGGAGTTTCTCACGCACACCTCGGTGCTGGATCGCATGTGCGGGGGCCTGTGTGACGCCGTCCTGGAGACGACACGGTCGGCACACACCCTCGAGTCGCTCCAGCATCGAAACTGCTTCGTGATACCCCTCGACCGGCGAGCCGAGTGGTATCGCTACCACCACCTGTTCGGCGAGCTGCTGCGCGACGAGCTCGAGCGCGGCGAGCCGGATAGCTGTCCTGAGCTCAACCGTCGGGCGATGGCCTGGTGCATCGCCAACGACCTGCCCGAAGCGGCGGCCGTCTACGGGCACGCCGCGGGCGAGACCGAGACAGTCGCCGGCCTGGTCGACGCCCTTGCGCTCCCGACGTACTACGACGGCCGAATTGAGACGCTGGAGGAGTGGCTGGGGTGGTTCGACGATGACGAGCTGGTGCGGTACCCCGCACTCGCAGTCATCGGCGCCTGGGTCCGCGCGCTGACGGGGCGGCCCGCCGATGCCGAGCGGTGGCTCGGTCTCGCCGACGGGGCAACCTCGACGCTCCCGCTCTCGGATGGCAGCTCCACGATCGAGCCCTGGGTCGCCACGCTGCGGGCGTGCATGATGCCCCATGGTGTCGAGCAGGCGCTCGCCGACGCCGATCTGGCGCTGACGCAGCTCGCCCCCGAGAGTGGATGGATCCCGGACGCGCTTCTCGTTCGCGGCATCGCCCAGGCGTTGCTCGGCGCGACTCCTCGCGCCACGCAGGACCTCACGGCGACCGTCGAGAAGGGGATGGCCATCGGCGCCGTGGACGTCGTCATCGCGGCGCAGGCACAGCTCGCGCTCCTCGCGGCGCAGCAGGGAGCCTGGGGCGAAGCAGGACAACGCGCACTTGCGGCACAAGCGCTCGTCGAGGAGGCGGGCCTGGGCGACTACGCAGCGAGCGCGATTGCGTACGTGGCGACGGCGCGCGTCGCCCTCCATGAGGCGAGACCGGAGGATGCCCGCGCGGCGCTGACCCGCGCGCACCGTCTGCGACCGCTGCTTGACCATGGCATCCCCTGGCTGACCATCCAAGTGGGGCTCGAGCTCGCACGCGCTCATCTCGCGCTCGCCGACGCCGGCGCCGCCCGCACGATCCTCACCGAGACCGAGCAGGTGCTCGAGGTCCGTCCGCACATGGGCTCGCTGATCGAGGACGCGCGGGAGCTGCACGAACGCCTGGCCGCCACCTCCGGTTCGGAGGGTGCGTGGGCGATGAGCCTGACCGGGGCGGAGCTGCGCCTGCTTCCCTACCTAGCCACCCACCTCATGTTTCCCGAGATCGCGAGCAGGCTGTTCATCTCGCGCAACACCGTCAAGACCGAGGCAGTTGCGATCTACCGCAAGCTCGGTGTCTCCTCGCGCAGTGAGGCGATCGAGCGCGCCGTGGAGGTCGGGCTCTTGGAGAGCTCGGTCTATCCGTCGCGGGCGAATCTCATCCCCGAGGGATCGGCGCCGGGTCGATGAACGCCGGGCGTTCCGGCCACGAATTGCTCGCGCGAGCTGGTGCGTAGATCATTGGGTGTTCGCCGCCACTCCTTGTAGTCCGATTGGTCTGAGATACGGTCGTACCACCACGGTAGGCTCGCCTCGCGATGGCGGTCGTGGAAGTTCCCTTCGATCTCGTGGGCGTCAAGCTCGCCGCGCCAGCGGCCCGCGCGGGCACGGTGGCGAAAGCGGATGCGATCGGCCGGCTGTGCGCCTCGACCTTGCCGTTCGCGACCGTGGTCGCGCCCGCCGGGTATGGGAAAACGACGCTGCTTGCGAAGTGGGTCGAGGCTGATCCGCGTCCGTTCGCGTGGGTCGCGCTCGACGGCCGAGACGACGACGCGGTCGTGTTCCTGCGCTACATCGCGGCCGCGATTCACGGCGTCGAAGCGCTCCCGGCCGAGGTGTTCGAGGCGTTGTCGGGTCCAGGGGGATCCACGTGGACCAACCGCGTGCCGCGCGTCGGGAGCGCGCTTGGGGCGCTCGAGCGCCCGCTGGTGCTGGTGCTCGACGATCTTCACGCCGTCGGCAACCCGGCCTGTCTGGACGCGCTCGCCGCGCTGTTCGAGTACGTCCCGGCCGGCTCGCAGATCGTGGTCGCCAGTAGGGAAGACCCGGCATTGCCGCTTGCCCGCTGGCGCGCGCACGGGTTGGTGCACGAGATCGGCGTGGCGGACCTCCGGCTGGACGAGGAGGAGGCCGGGCTGCTGCTTGAAGCTGCCGGCGTCGAGTTGCAATCGGACGCGCTTTCCGCGTTGACCGAGCACACGGAAGGTTGGCCGGCCGGCTTGTACCTGGCCGCGCTGTCGTTGTTGGCGGGGGCGCCGAGCCCGGCGAGCCCCGCGGGCTTCACCGGCGGTGACCGCTTCACGTCCGAGTACTTCCGCTCGGAGCTGCTGTCGCGGCTGCCGCCCGCCGAGGCGGAGTTCCTCAAGTACACCTCAGTGCTGGAGCGCATGTGCGGCGGGCTGTGCGACGCCGTCGTCGAGACGACGCGCTCGGCACGGACGCTCGAGTCGCTTGAGCGCAGGAACTGCTTCGTGGTACCGCTCGACCGGCGAGCCGAGTGGTATCGCTACCACCACCTTTTCGGCGAGCTGCTGCGCAACGAGCTCGAGCGCAGCGAGCCGGACATCACTCCTGAGCTCAACCGTCGGGCGATGGCCTGGTGCATCGCCAACGACCTGCCGGAAGCGGCGGTCGTCTACGGGCACGCGGCGGGTGAGATGGACACGGTCGCCGGCCTGATCGACGCCCTTGCTCTGGCGGTGCACTACGACGGCCGGCGGGAGACCTTGGAAGAGTGGCTGGGCTGGTTTAGCGATGACGACTTCAAGCGCTATCCGGCACTCGCCGTTGAGGCAGCCTGGGTCCGAGCCCTCACAGGCCGCCCTGCGGATGCCGAGCGGTGGCTCGGTCTCGCCGAGGGGGCAACCTCGACGATCCCGCTCTCGGATGGAAGCGCCACGATCGAGCCGTGGGTCGCCACCCTGCGGGCGGGAATGATGCCCGACGGTCTCGAGCAGGCGCTCGCCGACGCCGATCTGGCTGTCCATCAGCTCTCCCCGGACAGTGGGTGGATGCCGGCCGCACTGTGCCTGCGCGGAGCGGCGCACGCGCTACTCGGCGCAACCGACCGCGCTGCGGAGGACCTCACCGCGGCCGTCAGAGTCGGGCTGGCGAGCGGGGCCGCCGAAGTGGTCATCCTCGCGCAGGCGCAGCTCGGGCTCCTTGCCGCCAACCAGGGAGCCTGGGGCGAGGCAGGGCAACGGGCGCGGGCGGCACAGGCGCTCGTCGACGAGACGGGCCTGGGCGACTACTCATCAAGCTCGCTCGCGTACGTGGCGGTGGCGCGCGTCGCGCTGCATGAGGCGAGACCGGAGGATGCGCGCGCGGCGCTGACACGCGCGCACCGTCTGCGACCGCTGCTGGATCACGGTCTTCCCTGGCTGACCATCCAGGTGGGGCTCGAGCTCGCACGCGCTCATCTCGCGCTTGCCGAGGCCGGCGCCGCCCGCACGGTCCTCTCCGAGACCGAGCGGGTGCTCGAGGTTCGTCCGCACATGGGCTCGCTGATCGAGGATGCGCGCGGACTGCGCGAACGCCTGGCCGCCACCTCGGGCTCGGAGGGTGCGTGGGCGATGAGCCTGACGGGGGCGGAGCTACGGCTGCTTCCCTACCTGGCCACCCATCTCATGTTTCCCGAGATCGCGAGCAGGCTGTTTATCTCGCGCAACACCGTCAAGACCGAGGCGGTGGCTATCTACCGCAAGCTCGGTGTCTCCTCTCGCAGTGAGGCGATCGAGCGCGCCGTGCAGGTCGGGCTCTTGGAGAGCTCCGTCTACCCGCCGCGGGCGAATCTCATCCCGGAGGGATGACGCGCCGGCGGCCCGCGCCAAGTGGAATAGGCGCAGGCTCCAATGGACGAATACAAGCAGCGCCTGCGGCGGCTTGCCGTGCACGACGATGCGCTCCTCGACGCGATCGCGGTGGAAGCCAAATCCTTTGCAACGTCGGTCATCGACGAGCGGACCGCGGC
>Ga0307293_10000479_pt1 | contig 10108 bp, 8 predicted proteins | sample ER_DNA_150_FD_194488 | JGI IMG/M metagenome (GOLD analysis project Ga0307293, IMG submission 194488) | Bulk soil microbial communities from the East River watershed near Crested Butte, Colorado, United States - ER_DNA_150 | ecosystem: Environmental > Terrestrial > Soil > Floodplain | place: USA...
GACGCTCTTCCGATCTGGGCGACCCTCCGGGCGGTCAACCTCACGGAGCACCTCGCTCCCCTCCTCGACGCCGCCGCCAGGGAGGCGACCGAAGAGCGTCAGCGCTCCGGCGCGCTCTGATCGTCACCGAGCCCGGTCGCCTCAACCCAGTTTGCGGCGGCCTCGCCGCCGGAATGCGAGCCTGAGGAGCCCCACGCGCAGTCGCCGGTGGGCCTCCCGGAGGGCCTGCAGCCGGTCCTCGCCGAGCGCCCGCCGACCGTAGGCGACCTCGACCTTGGCCGTGGCAACGGTGTGCAGCTCCGGGCGAACGCGCGGCAGGATCTCGCCGAGGGCGGCCGCGTACTCGTAGGCCGTCTGCGTCGGCCGTGGCCCGAAGCCGAACCGTCCGGCCAGCCGACCGACGCCGGCATACACCCCTTCGGGTGTCGACGGCCCGCGCGGGCCCCGCCGCCAGGCGAGGAAGGCGAGGATCGCGACCGTCAGCAGGAGCAGGACCGAGATGATCACGAAGCCGCCGATGCCGGGCCCACCAGTCGACGTCGTGCCGGCAAGACCACTGCCGGGCGACCGCCGCAAGGGCCCTTCCTGGTCGTCGGACGAGCGGGCCGGGAGGCTCGGTTTGATCGTCGGACTGCCGCCGACGACCGGCGGGCCCGACGGCAACGCTTCGCTCTGGGCGACCCCGCCACCCGTCGGATCGAAGGGGTACCAGCCGTAACCCGGGAAATAAACCTCGACCCAGGCATGGGCGCTCTGGTTGGAGATCTTCTCGATGCCTGTCCGTATGTCCAGGCTGCCGGGCAGGAAGCCCTGAACGAAGCGCGCCGGGATATGAAGCTCGCGGAGGAGGACCGCCATCAGCGTCGCGTAATGCTGGCAGTAGCCCTGTTTCGACCAGGCGAAACATTCGGCTGCGCTTCGACCCTCGCAGTTGATGCCGCGAACGTCCGCGTTGTAGGTGAAGCGGGGCGAGCGGAGATACAGCTCCATCGCCGAGGCGATGTTGTACGGGTCGCTGCCCTGGGCGATCGCGAGGACGTCGTCGAGAACCTTCTTCGCCTCCGGGCCAACCGTCCCGGCAGCGGTCGGCTGACCATAACGGGCCGCGATCTCGGCCGGATAGTCCGTCCCGGCCGCCGACAGGAGGTTGCCGTAGAGACCGTCATTGCCCGGCTTCGGGACACTTGCCGTGATCGTGTAGGGCTCGCGCCCGTCGATCTGGAGCGCCTCGAACGAGCCGTCCTTGCCAAGCCCGACGAGGCGCGAGGCACGATCGACGCTGACGGGCGAGAGCGGGCTGACCACGTACGGCGTCCGGAAGTCGGGTTCGGGCTGGACGGTGAAGCTGACCGTTCGGCGGCGCTCCGGGTCGACCGCATCGAGCGTCCCGGCGAGGATGTCGTCGTTGGCGGCCAGCGGCGTCGTCTCGCTCTCCGTCCACTTCCAACCGACGTAATCGAACTGATCGTAGACGACGGCTCGCCAGTAGTACTTCGTGTCGTCGCCGGGCGTGCGCTGGATGGTCAGGGCCGGATCGTTGCTCGTCGCCCAGAGGTTGCTGATCGGTGCGTTAGGGCCGAAGGCGATGCCGCCGATGCTCCGGCTGTCGAGACCGTTCGGCAGGTATTTCTGGATCGCCGCCCCGACGTCGAGCAGCCATGGTTTGAGATCGGTCCAGGCGCCGGCCAGTGGTGAGGAGTGAGCGGCCGCCGTCAGCGCGAGCGAGCCGACGACGGCGATCATGATGAAGACCGTCCCGCCACGGAGGTAGAGCGAGCCGACGGCGGCAGGGTCGCCGATCCGGCGCCGCAGCCAGGTCGCCTGCTCGTCGAGGCTGTGCAGCCGGATGAGCAGGAACATTGCCGCCAGGCTGAAGAGGATGAGGAAGCCGAGCTGGTCGTGAAGCGTCGCGGCCATGTTGCCGATCAGGATCGCCCCGATGACGACCACGGCACTCAAGGGCCGCCGATGACGGAAGACCGCCGATGCGGCGAACTGCCCGGTCGCCCAGACGAGGAGACCGAGAACGAGGAGGTGATGACCGGTCGCTCGGGTCGCCATCAGGCTGTTGACGACGAGATCGTTCCAGGCCTGGACCAAAGCCCCCGCAGTCGCCGCGTACTGAGCCCCGAGCCCAGCCCCCGGCTTGAGGACCTCGCCGACGAGGATCGGCACGACGAGGGCCGCGAAGACCGCCCCGATCACGTGGGCCAGCCAGCGATTCCAGCCGACCTTCGCCCCGATGAATCCCGCCGCGACGCCTAGAACGGCCGCCCAGGTCAGGAAGTCCGTCCAGTCGGTCCGTCCCAGGACCCAACCGGCGTCATCGATGGACCAGGCCGCCGTGACGGTCATGACGCCGACGAGGAAGACGCTCAGCCAGCCCTCGGCCGGTGCCAGCGGGATGCGCAGTCGGTTGAGGCCGTTCATCAGCCGAGGGCCTCCCCCAGGGCCTGCCCGGGAAGCACGGTGTGGACCTTGAGCTCGTACTCGGCGAGGGCGTGACGGAGGGCTCGAGCACGCTGGGCGCGCTGCTCGTCGGCAAGCGCGTCCACCGGCGCGAGTGTCTCGCCGATTCGCTCGCGCTCGGCCCGGTCGACGCGCTCGAACGCGGCCGCGTCGACCGACACCACGACGGTTGCGATGCCGCGACTGCGGAGCGAGGCGACGGGCCGGATCCACGTCGGATCGGTCGAGGCCGTGATGACGACGGCCGTCATTCCCCGTCGAAGTCGCCCCGCCGTCCCCACGAGCGTTTCGACGAGCGGCGTCGTGCCATCACCGTCCACGGCCGCGAGGAGCTGCATGATCTTGAGGTGCTGGCGGCTGCCACGGTCCGCCGGCAGGAGCCCAAGGCGATGGGCGTTGACCGTCAAGCCGACGGCGCGGTTCTCGAGGATCGCCTTGTCGGCGATCGAGGCCGCGGCGCGAACGGCGACCTCGACGGTCGACTCCTCGCCCCGGCCGGCCTGGACGGAGCGGTCGAGGTCGAGGATCAGCCAGGCGTCGGCGGTCTGCTCGAGCTCGAACTCCTTGACCTGGATCTCGCCGTGGCGAGCGGTCGCCCGCCAGTGGATCCGGTTGAAGCTGTCGCCCGGCGCCCATGGTCGGACGGTCGTTGCCAGTGGGGTCGTCTGGAGCGTCCGCTCGGGAGAGGCATGGCTGCCCTCGAGGTTGGCGGCGGGCAGTCGCCACATCGGCAACCGGTCGATCTTCGGGTAGACGACGACGGCGACGCCCTGGCCGACCGCCGCCGAGGCCTCGAAGAAGCCGAACGGGTCGCCGGTCCGGATCTGGAGTGGCTCGACACGGAAGTGGCCGCGACGGACGAGTGGCACCCGGACGAGCCACGATCGCTCGGCGCTGGGTCCGAGCGGGATGGCCCGTCCCGGCAGGCCGCCGGGCAGGGTCGTCGGGTTGTGGACCTCGAGCCATGGTTTCGGGATGCGGCTGGTGTTGCGAAGGGTGTAGGTGACCCGGATCCGGTCGCCGACATGGCCGCTGAGCTGACTGACCGCATAGCCCGCCTCCAGATCCGACAGGCCGAGCCTGGTCACGACGTACGAGCCGCCGACGACGATGATCGCGAGGTAGACGAGATAGAACAGGAACGGGAGGCCGGTCGAGAAAGCGGCGACGAGCAGAATCGCCGCTATCAGGATGAGCTGGAGCCGCCGCAGCATCCGGGTGAGCCTCGCGATCCGGTGAGAGGGGCTAGGCGCTCGCCGCGCCCTGGCTGGCCGGCTGGATCGCCCGCGGGCCACCGGGGCCACCGGTCGGGCGGATGCCCTCGACCGGCGTCGCATCGAGCAGCTCGCGAATGATGTTCGCGGCCTGGACGTCGTGGATCGAGGCGCTGGTCTTGATGATCAGGCGGTGGGCAAGGGCCGGCTCGGCGAGGGCCTTGACGTCATCCGGGATGACGTAGTCACGCCCGAGCAGGCCGGCCAGCGCCTGGCCAGCCCGGTAGAGGGCGATCGATCCGCGCGGCGAGGCGCCGAGGTAGACGTCGGGATGGTTGCGGGTCCCGTTGACCAGGCGGACGATGTAATCGGCGAGTGTCGAGTCGACGTAGATGTCACGGATGGCGTTCTGCATGTCGGTCAGCTCCTCGACCGAGCAGACGACCTCGAGCTCCTCGAGCGGATGGCTGCGCTTCTGCTCGTCGAGGATGACGACCTCCTCGATGGGCTGGGGGTAACCGAGCCGGATCCGGAGCATGAACCGGTCGAGCTGGGCCTCCGGCAGGGCGAACGTCCCCTCGTACTCGATCGGGTTCTGCGTGGCGATGACGAGAAACGGGTCCGGCATCGAGTAGGTCGTTCCGTCGATCGTGGCCTGGCGCTCCTCCATTGCCTCGAGCAGTGACGACTGGGTCTTCGGGGTCGCCCGGTTGATCTCGTCGGCAAGCACGACCTGGGCCATGATCGGACCCGGCCGGAACTCGAATTCCTGGCTCTTCTGGTTGTAGATGGACAGGCCCGTCACATCCGATGGCAGGAGGTCGGGGGTGAACTGGATCCGCCGGAAGCTGCAGCCGAGGCTGCGCGCAATCGCCTTGGCCAGGACTGTCTTGCCGGTCCCTGGAACGTCCTCGATGAGGAGATGCCCGCGACAGAGCAGGGCGACGAGGGCGAGACGGACTTCGTGATGCTTGCCGACGATCACGCGCTCGACGTTCGCGAGGACCTTCTCACCGGTCTGCTCAAGGTTGCTCATTGGACTCCTCAGGGGTCGTCAGGGTAAGTCGCGACCAAGGTAGGGCCGCCTGGGGGGTGTCAATTGATAGTACGCCCGAGACGCCGGATGGGTTCGCTGCGTGACGAGAGGCCGAAGGATGAAGGCCGCCCGTCACCGGCGCGTCTCGCCTGTCAGCCGCGCAGGAGCGTCGCCCCGCCGACCGCCAGGGTCATCATGCAGCCGACGAAACCCATCGCGGCGAGGAAGTACTCCCCGCCGGCGAACGCGGCCACGGCGACGACACCGAAGAGCACGGCCATGACCACGGCGACCGCGGCCATCCCGATTCGCTCGAGCATCGGGCGGCGCTCCGGATTCGCCTCCGCGGCCTGGTCCGGACGCCCGCCCGGCTCACCCTCCGCGGCCGGGTCCGGCGGCTCCGGCCGTTCGGCGATCGGCTCGCCCGACTCCTCGTCGTTGCTCATTTGGCCACGGTATCGAAATACGTCTTGAGAAGCGAGCCCCCGAGCGGGACGGCCCGCTCTGCACCGCGGCCGCCGCGTTCGACGAGGACAGCGATCGCGATCTGCGGATCGTTGGCCGGGGCAAAACCGATGAACCACGAATGCGGTTCACCCGAGCCGCCGAGCTCGGCGGTGCCGGACTTGCCGGCGACGGTCATCCCGGGGACGTCGGCACCGGGCGTGAACTGGCGGCCGAGCGGGCCCTCGACTGCCCGGACCATGGCGACATTGATTGCCGCTGCCTCTTCCTGCGTGATGACCCGCCGTAGCGATGCCGGAGCAACCGTCCGGGTCCCGGACCGGCCGGTCAACGCCGTCACGAGGTGGGGTCGCATCAGCTCGCCGCCGTTCGCCACCGTCGCCGCGACGAGGGCCATCTGGAACGGGGTCACGAACGTTTCGCCCTGTCCGTACGAGGCATTGGCCAGCTCGACGTCATCGACGAACCCGCCCGGCTGATCGCCGTTGCCGTTGGTGACCTGCGACGGCGCGACCGGCAGGTCGAAGCCGATGTCGCCGCCAAAGCCGAGCTTGGCGGCGTATTCGGTCAGGTTTGCGCCGCCCGTCTTGAGCCCGACGAGCGCGAAGAACACGTTCGACGAGACCTCCGTCGCGTGGGCCAGATCGAAAGTCCGGACGGGAACGCCCTTGTGCTCGCGGATCCGGAATCCGTTCACCACCAGGCCGTCGCGCTCCGCCCTTGACTGGTTCGGGAACGTCGTCGTCGGGCTGATCGCCCCTGAGCCGAGGGCCGCGATCGCCGTCACGATCTTGAAGACGGAGCCAGGCACGTAGCGACCCTGGGTAGCCCGGTTCAGGAGCGGTTTGCCGGCACCGTCGCGGGCCGCGGCGAAGCCCTGCTCCTCGGTCGCGGGATTGGCGATCGCCGACGCATCGAACGTCGGCGTCGACGCAAGCGCGAGGACCTCGCCGGTCCGCGGATCGATCATGACGACCGCACCCCGGTCGCTCCCCAGCCCCCTGACGGCGGCCTTCTGGAGCGGGAGCGACAACGACAGGGTCAGCGTCTTGGGGTCGCTCGGGTCGGTCTCGAACTTCTTGAGGAGATTGCGGATCGGGTCCGGATCGGTCAGGCCGACCAGCTCCGCGGCGTACGAGCGCTCGAGGCCCGCGGTCCCGAAGCGCCGGCTCGAGTAACCGACGACGGGGCTGACGCTGCGCTCCGGGTAGACACGGTACGGATCGCCGTTGTCGTCGCGCCTGGTCGTCGCCAGGACCTTGCCGTCGCGATCGAGGATCTTGCCCCGGACGACGTTCCGGGCGGCCGCGATGACCGCGGGATTGTCGGCAGCGCTCGTCAGGTCGGGCGACCGAAAGACCTGCCAGTAGCCGGCCCCAGCGGCGAGGACCCCGAAGGCGACCGTCAGGGTCAACCCCACGTGAGCGATGCTGCGCGAGACCGGCCGGCGATTCATCATCCGGCTGCCCGCCTTGCGAGCCTGGCAAGCCGGCCGGGCTGGCGCGGCGGTGGCGGCGGTTCGACACCCTTGTCGGAGAGAGCGAGGAGGAGCCCGACGACGATCCCGTTGACGAGCAGCGAGGAGCCGCCGTAGCTGATGAACGGCAGGGTGATCCCGGTCAGCGGGATGAGCTTGAGGTTGCCCGCTGCGATGATGAACGCCTGGACCCCGACGACGAGCGCCAGGCCGCTGGCAAGCAGCGCCCGGAAGTCGTCACGCGCGGCCGCCCCGATCCGCAGGCCCCGCTCGATGACGACGAGATAGATCCCGAGGATCGCCATGATCCCGATGAGCCCGAGCTCCTCGCCAAGGGCGGCGAGCGGGAAGTCGGTCTGGATCGCCGGGATCGGCAACCGCCCGGAGATGAGCGGCAGGCCGCCCCCCAGACCCGTGCCGAGCAACCCGCCGCGGGCGAAGGCATAGAGCGACTGGACGACCTGGTACCCGGCGCCGGAGGGGTCGGCGAACGGGTCGAGCCAGATGTCGACCCGGGTCCGGACATGATCGACGAGCTGGTACATGACGAACGCGCCGACGACGAACAGGATCAACCCCAGGACGACGTAGCCGGGCCGCCCGGTCGCCGTGTAGAGCAGCAGCAGGAAGACCGCGAAGAACAGGAGCGCCGCTCCCAGATCGCGCTGGACGACCACGATCCCGAGGGCGATCGCCCACATCGCCACCATCGGGGCGAGATACGGCAGAGGCGGCAGGCTGATCGGGCCGACGCGGGTCGACTGTTCGACGAGCAACGACCGGTTCTCCGACAGGTAGCCCGCCAGGAAGACCACGAGGATCACCTTCAGCAGCTCCGACGGCTGGCCGCTGACGGGCCCGAACGAGAGGGTCAGCCGCTGACCGTTGATCTCCGTCCCGAGGACGAACGTCATGAGGAGGAGGGCGACGCCGGCCGCAGCCCAGGTGTACTTGTAGAGGCGCAGCCAGCGGTCCGAGCGGACGACGATCGCGAGGGTCGTTGCCAGGGCGATCGACAGGACGAGCCAGACGAGCTGGACATCGGCCAGGCCGAGGTCCGTGTCGCCGAGCGTCTGGACCACGAGGTTCTGGGGCAGACGCTCCATCAGCAGCAGGCTGATACCGCCGAGCAGGCCGACGGCGGGCAGGAGGATCTGGTCGGTTCGCCGACCGGCCAGGACCTGGGCAAGGTGGGCCAGGAAGAGGACCCCGAGGTACACGGCGAGGTGGAACGGCTCGGCAGGCTCGAGCCCGCCCGGCGGCGCGTCCGGTGCCCGCTGGGCCAGGGCGAGCGACACGCTGCCGACGACGATGGCGACCGCCACCACCGCCAGGAGGCGCGCCTCGCGCCAGCGCGGCCGCGGCCGGATGGGGCCGAGGATCCTAGGCAGGGCCGGAGCAGCCGGGGTCGACGGGCCGTCGGCGTTCATCGGCGCACCCGTTCGAGCCGCAGGCGGACCTGGCCGAGCTGGATCTCGTCGCCGTAGCCGAGAGGCGCCACGCCATCGACCGGCGAGCCGTTGACGAACGTCCCGTTAGTGCTGTTGAGGTCCTCGACGTACCAGGTCCGGCCGCGGAACGTGAGGACCGCGTGCTCGGTCGAGACGAACTCGTCATCGACGACGACGGCGTTGTTGACGTCGCGGCCGAGGGTCGTGATCGCGTCGAGCGGCAGGGTGCTGCCGGGGGCCGGCTCACCGGCCGGCGAGGCCACGACGACGAGCCGGCCGAGCTCCAGGGTCGGCTCACGCGCGGCGGCCCGGAGATCGCGGAGGAGCGCCCGGGCGATCCCGAACAGGAACAGGTAGAGAAGCAGCAGGAAAAGGATCCGGACGACCCAGATCGTGACCGTGAAGCCGTCCATCAGCCTGGTCCACCCGGCTCGGCGGCAGGCGGGTCCGGTGCCTCACCGGGTTCGACCGATTCGACGACGATGATCGTGTCCCCGATCCGGATCTGGTCGCCCTCGCCAAGGGCCATCTCGTCGATCCGCCGATCGTTCACCCAGGAGCCGTTCGTGCTCCCGAGATCCGTCAGGAGGAGCGCGCCGCGTCGCCCGTAAAGCCGGGCATGGTGGCGCGAAGCGCGAGTATCGGCGAGGACCAGGCCGTTGTCCGGTGCGCGCCCGATGGTCAGCGGTCGGCCGTCCACGACGACCGTTCGCGATGAGCCGTCGGGTCGGATCTCGCGAAGCACCGCCCGAGACGATTCGACGATCGGGACGACGAAGACCGCCGTCCGATCGGTCGGTGCCGGCCGGTCGCGAACACCGTCCTCGAGGTCGTCCCCGTCGGTGTCGGTGTCGTCGGCTCGCTCGGCCGTGTCGGGCGCGCGGGGCCCCGTCCCCTGGAGGCCGGCCTGGTGCTGGCGGTGATCGGTCGACGCGGCGACGCGGACGTCGGAGGCCTCGACGGTGGCATCGGCGATCAGCGCGACGGTCGGGCGGTCGGCCAGGGTGTAGGCGTGAGACCGGGCAAAGGCCAGGGCGGCATCAGCCAGGTCGGCGGCGAGGTTCGGGTGGACATCGCGAAGCGCGGCGAGGTCGGCGGGAGCGAGGTGAAGCGCATAGCGGTTCGGGACGAGTGTCCGGTCGCCATCGCGCCGTCGCTGGGATTCCATCGCCCGCTCGACCCTGCGCTGAAGCTGGATCGGCTGGAGCTTCGTCCGGAAGAGCCGCGCGGTCTGGCGCTCGAAGATGCGTTCGAAGAACCGCTCCACGGCGGCCAGGGGGGAGCGCATGGTCGGGCGCAATCTAGCAGACGGGCCGGCATTGACCGGCTCGGCGGTCTCCTTGCCCGTGGGGCCTCGCGGCGGCCGGGCTCGGTCGGCGGGCTGGCTCGACGGGTTCGCTCATCGGCTGGTGATGCCGTTGTTTGCATATCGAATTGGCGGATCGGTCAGGCTTCTCGCTTCGGGCACCTGGGAAATGGGCGGAACAGACGAGCCGGAGGACCATCGTCCCGGTATTTCGGTACCTGCGGACGAGGGCGGTGGAGGGCCGTGCGATATACTCTCGCCCCGTTCGGTCGGCCGTCCGGCCCTGACGTGTTCATCGCATACCCCGGGGGCACGATGCCCGAGATCCTCACCGAGTCATTCTGCGAACGCTGCGGCACGCGCTACACGTTCGAATCGGCTGCGCCCACGAAGGCCCGCAAGCTCGGCCGCTTCAAGACCCTGTCGAAGGGCCTGAAGAATTACGTCCTCAGCGACGACACGTCGATGGACGAGGCGATGGCCGCCGCCCGCAGCGATGAAGAGCGGCAGATGACCGCGCAGCAGCTGGACGCCTTCCACGCGACGTTCAACTTCTGCATGTCGTGCCGCCAGTACACGTGCGGCAATTGCTGGAACGAGATCGAAGGTCTCTGCCTCACCTGCGCGCCGCATCTCGGTCACGAGATCATGCCGGCTTCCTTCCCGACGTTCGAACCGAAGATCTCGCCC
>Ga0307293_10000480_pt1 | contig 10098 bp, 9 predicted proteins | sample ER_DNA_150_FD_194488 | JGI IMG/M metagenome (GOLD analysis project Ga0307293, IMG submission 194488) | Bulk soil microbial communities from the East River watershed near Crested Butte, Colorado, United States - ER_DNA_150 | ecosystem: Environmental > Terrestrial > Soil > Floodplain | place: USA...
CGGCCTGCGCCCGTAGCTCAGCTGGATAGAGCGTCGGTCTACGGAACCGAAGGTCAGAGGTTCGAATCCTCTCGGGCGCGCTCGAGAATTCCAGTGCTGTAGGGGATGTGCGGCTGGTGGCGAACGCCGCTGGGTGGCAACACCGGGGGCAACGGGGCAACAGTGAGCAAGTTGCCCCTCGAGCGGACGGATGCGCCGGGCATCTACCGGCGTGGTTCCAGGTACGTGGTGGTCTACCGCGTCGAGGGTCGTCAGCGCAAGCAGTACGCCAGCACGCTGGCCGAGGCTCGGGCCATCAAGATCAAGCGCGACGGCGAAGCGCGGGCACTGCGCCGCGGCCCGACGCTGCACGGGTTCAGTCTCTCGTGGCTTGATCGCTACGCCGGCAGAGGGCACGACAGCGTGCGCGCGAACACGCGCCGCGAATACCGTCGCCTGCTGGTCAACTTCGCGCTGAGCTACTTTGATCGCGAGGTCCGGGTGCGCGATCTCGATCGCGCCGCGGTGCAGCACTTCGTGGATTGGCTCACGACCCGCCCCGGTCGCGCCGGGCGGCTGCGTGACCGCTCGATCGCCAACGCGCTCACGCCGCTGCGCCTCGCGCTTGACGCAGCGGTCGCCGAAGGCCTGCTGGATGCCAACCCCGCCGAGCAGGTCGTGCTGCCGCGCCGGCGCTCCGGCCGTGCATGGTCGACGAGCGAGCGGCGCTTTCTGACGCGGACGGAGCTCGTGCGGCTGCTCGACGAGGTACCAGCGAAGTGGCGGCCGCTGTTTGAGCTGCTTGTCGCGACCGGGCTGCGGATCTCCGAGGCCATCGGCCTGCGTTGGAGCGACCTCGTCCTCGACGGGTCGGCACCGCATCTGCAGGTGCGCCGCGCGATCGTCAAAGGCGCAACGGTGGCGCCCAAGTCTCGCTGCCACGCTGCGCGCTCATCGGCCTCGCAATGCCGCCGACGACGCGTTCGTCTTTCCGGGTCGCGACGGCGGTGCGTCCGATCAGGGCAGCCTGCGCCGCCGCGTGCTCATCCCCGCCGCCGAGCGCGCGGGACTGACCGGGGTGGGCTTTCACACTCTCCGCCACACGTGCGCGTCGATGCTCATCGAGTCCGGCCTGAGCCCACTGCGCCTGCAGCGCTGGATGGGCCACCACTCGCCCGCGTTCACGCTCGACACCTACGGGCACCTGATCGACGGCGACCTCGGACCCGCACTCGACCTCCGCAAGGAGCTGCCGCGGCCCCAGCCATGATCGAGGCCGCACGCGCGCGGTGTCCGGACCGCCAGTCGCGTGACGCCCGCTTCGCCCAGGCGAATGCGGGCACCCCCCGCGTGCAACTTCGGACGCTCGGAGGTCGTCCCCAGCGGGCGTCTCAGGGACCCGAGCGGAGACGCTCGCTTTGCTTGAAGACGGCGGCGATGCCGGGCTCCTGCTGAGGCTGCGGCAGATTCCTCGCAGACTGCTCAGGCCGGCGCCGCCGCGGCCTGCTGCAGGAGCTCCGCGAGTTCCCGCAGTCGCGCCGCGCTCTGCGCGTCCGCGGCAGAAACGTCTCGATCGCGAGGTTCGCGGCCGTGACCTCGAGTGGCGCTGCGAAGGTGGCCGAGAGTTGTCGATCCGCGCGCTGGTGCAGCCTCACCTCGCAGCGCGCGATAGCAAAGGTGGATGGCAGGCGTCGACTCGATCACCCCAAGCGGTTCCAACGCGATCCGGCTCAACGCCGCGAATAGCGGCGTGCCGTCGCCGAGCAGCAGGGGTGCGACGGGGAGGTGGAGTTCGTCGACGAGGCCTGCGTTCAGCTCCTGCTGGATGACACTTGCGCCGCCCATGATGTGGACGTTCCTGTCGCCTGCGGCCGCCTTCGCCTGCGCGACGGCGCTCTCGATGCCGTCAGTAACGAAGGTGAAGGTCGTCGGGCCCCTGACGATCTCATCGTGTGGTCGGTGGGTCAGCACGAAGACCGGCATCTTGTAGAACCCATCGTCGCCCCATCCACCGGTGACGTCGAACACGGTCCGACTGGTGATCACCGCCCCGGCGGCGGCGAAGGTGTCATCGAGGAGCTTATGGCCGGTCTCGTCGTTCACCCAGACGTGCAGCGGCCGGCCGCCCTCGCCGAGACCCGGATGCTGGTCGGTGTTCGGCCTCGTGACGAAGCGTCGAGCGAGATCGAGATGTCCGCTTGCACTGCGCCCATGTTCTCTCCTTCGTCTGCCGCCCTACGCGGAAGCGCCGCGCCGTCGTCGTTCTCAGCCTGAGACCGTCGTCCGTCCAGGAACTGGAGAGCCGGAGCATTTCGCCCGGACAGCCCGCATCGCGCCCCGCAGCGTCGCTGAGGACCAGCGGGAGCGTAAAGCCCAGACGGAGTGCCCGCGGCGCGCGCGGACGCGCTCGTAGAAGGCGTGCAGCGGACCGGGCTGGCGGACCGCCGTCCAGCACGCCTCGACGAGCGCGTGGCGCGCGCGGACGGAGCCTTGCTTTGAGATGTGGCCGTGGCTCGCGGGGCCGGGCCCGAACTGGCGCACGCGCGGATCGAGCCCGAGGTAGCCGACGAGCTTGCGCGGGCTCTCGGAAGCGGCCGATGTCGCCGATCGCGGCGAGGAAGCTGGCGGCGACGATCACGTCGACCCCGGGCACGCTCATCAGCCGCCGGATGGGCGCACGGGTGCGGCGCCGGCGCCACCCAGCCGCCCGACCCCAGCGCTAGCGATCCTCCGAAGACTCCGAGGACGGCACGTCTAGCTCGCCCACCGTCCTGGGCCCGGGACCTGACGGCGGTCGGGGCCGGTCCGGTGCTGCCTAGCCCCAGCAGTTGCGCACGCCGAAGGCCACGGCCTCGGACGGAACGCCCTTCACCGGGTCGCGCGTGATGAGCTCGAGACCGGTGTTCAAGAAGCCAGTTGGCTTCGGGCCGCCGCGCGCCGCCTTCGCGAGCGCCTTCACGCCCTCCCTGGCCATGTTCTCGGGGTACTGCTGCGCCGTCGCGTCGATCACGCCCGGCCTGACGTAGTCCTTGATGGCCTTGCAACCGCCGTCGACGGAGACCAGGATCACGCCGTCGTTGCTGCGACCAACCGCCTTGAGGGCAGCAGCCGCTCCGAAGGCCGCCTGCTCGTTGACGGTGTAGACGATGTTGATGCCGGGGTCCTTCGCCAGCAGCGCCTTCATGCCCGCCTCGCCCCGCCCGGTCTCGCCCAACGTGTTCACCGAGCCGACGATCCGCCGATCACCGTCCTTGATGCCGAAGCCCTTGAGGAAGCCGTCGTGGCGCAACTGGCCGCTGGTGATGCCCGGCGCCAGGTCGAGCATGGCGATCTTGGGCTCGATGGAGTCCGCCTTGGCCTTGGCCTTGGCGTACCGGCCGATGAGGTCGCCGGCCTCGAAGTTGTCCGTCGCGTAGAGCGCGTTGACGGCCGACCGCGGCCGCGTCGGCGTGTCCAGCGCGATGACGTTGACGCCGGCCCGGCGCGCCTTCTCGATCGCGGGCACGATCGCCGACGAGTTCGCGGGGGTGATGAGGATGCCCTTCGCCCCCTCCGCGGTCATCTTCGCGAGCGCCGCCACCTGGGTCCGGTTGTCGATGTCGCTCTTGCCCGCCGCGGTCAGCAGCTTGACGTTGTCGTCGCCGGCGGTGTCCTTCGCCGTGTCCTCGATCTTCACGAAGAAGGGGTTCGACTCGCGCTTGACGATGAGCCCGAGAGTGACCTTGTCCTTGTCGTTGCCGCACGCAAGGCTGAGGACGGCGAGCAGGCCGGCGCCTGCCACTGCCAGCAGGCGTGGTGCCAGCTGCCCGGGATGGCGGCGACCTCTCTTCCACATGCGACCCTCCCCTCCCAGACGAGCGATCAGTGGGCGCCTTCGGCGACGAGCCGGCCGCCGTTGCGATGGGTGCGGAGGTCGAACAGCGCGTAGCAGGTGACGAGCGCCAGGCAGATCGCGGGAATGATGTAGCCGAAGGCTGCGCCCGATTGATCCATCACCTTTCCCTGGATCGGCGGCATGAGCGCTCCGCCGAGGATAGCCATCACCAGGCCGGCGGCGCCGAACTTCGTGTCCTCGCCCAGTCCTCGCAGGGCGACCCCGTAGATCGTCGGGAACATGAGGGACAGGGACACCGAGATCCCCACCACGGCGAGCAGGCCGACCTTGTTCTGGGAGAACACGCCGATGAGCGACAGGCCGACGCCGAGGGCGCCCATGAGGGCGAGCAGCTTCGTCGGTCGGAAGATCCCGAGCAGGTACGTCATCACGAACCGTGAGACGAGGAACAGGAGCAGGCTGGCCTGGAGGTACCAGCCCGCGGAGCCCGGGGGCACGCCGACCACGTCCCGGGCGTACTGAATGGTGAACGACCACGCGCAGACCTGTGCGCCGACGTTGAAGAACTGCGCGGCCACCCCGTACCGGTAGTGGCGGTTGCGCCAGAGGCGGCGGAGCGCCCCGGTCCTGGCCTCCCCCTCGCCCTGACGCTCCTCCGCCGGCGTCGGCATCTTGCGCAGGGCGATGAGCACCCAGATCAGCACGAGCACGGCGGCGATGCCGAGGTAGGGCCCGAGCACCAGCGACAGGTCGTGCTCTTGGGCGTCGTGCAGCTGCGCGGGACTCATGATGACCTTCGCGGCCTCGGGCGTGAGGTTGGGAAGGATGACGATCGCGCCGAGCAGAACGCCGATGTTCGCGCCGACCGGGTTGAACGCCTGGGCCAGGTTCAGCCTTTGGGTCGCGCTCTCCTCCGGTCCCATCGCGATGACGAAGGGATTTGCCGAGGTCTCCAGGATCGACAGCCCCGCTGCCAGCACGAACAGGGCGATCAGGAAGGGCGCGAACTTCAGCAGCCCGCTCGCGGGGATGAAGAGCAGTCCGCCGACCGCGGCCAGCCCGAGCCCGGCGAGCACGCCGGCCTTGTAGCCGAAGCGCCTGTTGATCAAGGCGGCCGGGATCGCGAGCGAGAAATACGCTCCGTAGTAGGCGAACTGCACGAGTGCCGACTGGAAGTTCGACATCGTGAAGATCTGCCGGAACACCCCGACGAGCACGTCGGTGAGGTTCGCGGCGGCTCCCCACGCGGCGAAGCAGAGGATGAGCAGGATGAAGGGGACCGTCAGGCCCGGATGGACCAGACCGGCCTTCTTCCGCGGGCGCTCATCCAGCGGTTGCGCCTGGCTCTGCGCCTGCGTCTGCCCGACCGATCCTTCTGCCATCTGGACCGCCTCTTCACCGCGAGGATGAGCGTCAGATGCGCACCACGCCACACCCGACACGGCGTGTGTACCCGATCGTGGCGGCCGCGTCCCACCCCTGGCTTATTTTTCGTCGAACAGCCGCAGGTCGGACGGCTCGCGAAGCAGGTCCTCGAGGATCTTGTTGCCCTCGGTGTTGTAGGGCTGGAGCATGTGCTCGTCCCAGGCTGCGCGCGAGCGGAACATTTCGAGCATGACCCACGTGTCGGCGTCGTCGTGGGGCTGCACGAGGTGCATGAAGACGCAGCCGGGCTCCTCGAGGCTGTTTCGACGCATGGACTGCAGCTGCGCCTCGGCTTCCTCGAGCCGATCCAGTCGCGGCTTGATCGTCACCACGAGGAAGAGAGGGCCGTCCTGATCGCTCACGGTCTCCTCTTACCGCTGGCCTTCACCGCTGAATCGTATGACGGCAAGGAGCCGCTCTATGATGCCGCTGGCCGGGTTTCCGCCCCGGCCCCTTCCGGTCGCCGGCGTGCGGAGATACCTCGGTCTCGTCGAAGAGGTGAAGCGGATGTTCGTTGTGGTCGGGGAAGCGCTTGTAGACCTGGTCGGGCAGCGCGGAGGTCGGACGTTGGCCGCACATCCCGGTGGCAGCCCGGCGAACGTCGCGCTCGGACTCGCGCGGCTCGGCGCACCGGTGACGCTCATGACGCGCCTGGGGAGGGACGCGTTCGGAGCGATGGTCCGGTCGCACCTCGAAGACAGCGGGGTCCGGGTGGACGGCGGCCCTGAGGACGGCGTGTCGACAAGCCTTGCGATCGCGATGCTCGCCGCGGGGATCGCGTCCTATGACTTCCGGATCGACTGGGATGTGGGAACGCTCGAGCCGCTCCCGGTCGAGACGCGCTGCCTCCACACGGGTTCGTTGGCGACGGCCCTGACCCCCGGCAACGCAAACGTCGTCGACCTCATGGAGCGCGAGCACGAGCGGGGTCGGGTGACCGTCTCCTATGACCCCAACGTGCGGCCGACGCTGATGGGCGACGCGGCGCGGGCGCGGGAGGACATCGAGCACCTCGTCGCGGTGTCGGACGTCGTCAAGGTCAGCGACGAGGACGTGCGCTGGCTCTACGGGGACCGGCCGGACGAGGACATCGCCGACGACTGGCTCGCCGCGGGCCCTGCCCTCGTCGTGGTGACTCGCGGCGGCGCGGGCGTCTACGCCGTCTCGCGCAGCGTGAAGCTGCATCGCCCGGCGCTGCCGATCGACCTGGTGGACACGGTTGGCGCGGGCGACTCCTTCACGTCTGGCCTGCTCGACGGGCTGCGCCGTGCCGACCTCGTGGGCGCGGCCCGCCGTGACGCGCTGGCGGCGATTGACGAGGCGACGCTCGTCAGCGTCGTCGACACGGCGGCCCGCATCGCCGGGATCACATGCTCGCGGCCCGGGGCCGACCCGCCGAGGCGCGCGGAGGTCGACTCGACGCTGGCGGCCGGGCCGGGTGCCTAGGTCGCCGAAGGCGGAGGCGTCAATGACCATTACTGCGAAGCCGCCGGCGCTTCGGGATCGCACGGCGTACCGCGCGCTCGAGGACCATCACAAGCGCATTGCCACGATGCACCTGCGGGAGCTGTTCGCCGCCGACCCCGAGCGCGGCGCGCGCATGACCGTCTCGTCGGTCACGCGGTTCTTGGAGTAGTCGAGAAAGAGCCCCTCGGCCTCCACGCGCTGCGCCTCCTGGTCGAGCTTGCCGAGCAGTCCGGTCTCCGTGAGCGCATCGGCGCGATGTTCTCCGGCGAGCACATCAACATCACGGAGGACCGCGCCGTCCTCCACGTTGCGCTGCGCGCCCCAGCCGGGGCCTCGATCGTGGTCGACGGCACGGACGTCGTGCCCGAGGTCCACGCTGTCCTCGATCGGATGGCGCGGTTCGCGGACGCCATCCGCGCGGGGGAGTGGACCGGTCACACGGGGCGGCGGATCCGCAACGTGGTGAATATCGGGATCGGCGGCTCCGACCTGGGTCCCGTGATGGCCTACGAGGCGCTGCGCCACTACAGCGCGCGCGAGTTGACCTTCCGCTTCGTGTCCAACGTGGACGGCACGGACTCCGTGGAGGCCACGCGCGGCCTCGACGCCGAGGAGACGCTGTTCATCGTCGCCTCGAAGACGTTCACGACGCTCGAGACGATGACCAACGCGCGGACGGCCCGGGAGTGGGCGCTGGCGCGGCTCGGCGGCGACGAGTCAGCGATGGCCAGGCATTTCGTGGCCGTGTCGACGAACGCCGAGAAAGTGTCCGCGTTCGGGATCGACACGGACAACATGTTCGGCTTCTGGGACTGGGTCGGCGGCCGCTACTCGATCGACTCGGCGGTCGGCCTGTCGACGATGATCGCTGTCGGCCCCGACGGGTTCCGCGAGATGCTCGCCGGTTTCCACGCGATCGACGAACACTTCCGCACCGCGCCGTTCGACCGCAATCTACCGGTGCTCCTCGGTCTTCTGACCGTCTGGCACGTCAACTTCTTCGGCGCGGAGACGGTGGCCGTCCTGCCCTACGACCAGTACCTGAAGCGCTTCCCCGCGTACCTGCAGCAGCTCACCATGGAGTCCAACGGAAAGTCGATGAGCCTTGCGGGCGAGCGCGTCGACTACCAGACGGGGCCGATCTACTGGGGCGAGCCCGGGACCAACGGGCAGCACTCGTTCTACCAGCTGATCCACCAGGGCACGCGGTTGATCCCGTGCGACTTCATCGCCTTCGCGCTCAGCCTCAACCCGGTCGGCGATCACCACGACCTACTGATGGCCAACGTGTTCGCGCAGGCCGAGGCGCTCGCGTTCGGCAAGACCGCCCAGCAAGTACGCGAGGAGGGCACGGCCGACTGGCTCGTCCCGCACCGGGTGTTCGAGGGCAACCGCCCGACGAACACCCTGCTGGCGGAGAGCGTGACGCCCGCGATGCTCGGCAAGCTGGTCGCCCTGTACGAGCACAGCGTCTTCACGCAGGGCGTCGTCTGGAGCATCAACCCGTTCGACCAGTGGGGTGTGGAGCTCGGCAAGGCACTCGCCAGGCGCTTCGCCGAGGAACTGCGCGCAGACGCCCCGGCGCTCGCGCACGACTCATCGACGAACGCGCTGATCGAGCGCCACCGCGCTGGTGTGGGCCGCGGCGGCTGAAGGGCAGGCGTGTCCCCGGGGCGCGCGATCTGATCGTGCGCCTGGGATCGACACCCGGGGCGGCCGCGCCCCGACGGCGCATACAGCGCGCCGGCACGCGCCCACGTAGACGCGGCCGTGCTAGACGGCGGGCGTGGCTTCGATGTAGCCGTCGAGGTGGACCCGCCACAGTCGCCGGCGCCTCACGCGAGGTTCGAGACGCCAGGGCGCTGCGTCGCGCCGGCGCCGACGCGTCGTTGCCGTCACCTTCGCTCGGACGCTCTAGGCTCCGGCGCTCGCAGGCTTCGTCTCGGGCTCCGCGTCTGAGTCACGCTTCGACGACTCCTCGTTAACTAACTTGAGTTCCCTCCTCGGCCATCAGACCGACCCTTGCCGGTCGAAATGTGGGCCGGTAGCGCAACGGCCCGGCTCCGAGCTGCGCTCGATGAAGTCCTGCATCCGCTCGACACAGCCCTTGGCTTGCGGATCGGCCGGCTCGCAGAAGTGCCAGTCGACGCGCAGCTGCCCGCAGAAGGCGGCGAACTCGTCGGTCGGCCGGCCATCGCGGGCGTGCAGGCCGGCCTGACGGTCCCAGACCAGCGTCTGGGGCAGCGCGCCGAGCGACCACAAGCAACGCCCGATGCCGGCCAACAGATCCGGCGTCTGCCTGGTGAAGATCAGCGTGCCGGCACCGGCGCGCGAGTGGCCCAGGCACGCGACCACGATCCACGCCCTGCGAGTCTGGCCGTGACCGACCGCCACCTCCGCGCGCGGCTCCCACAGATCGAACTGGCAGATCTCCCCCGGCCGATAGACCGTCCGCTGAAAGGTCCTGGGCGGCGGCAGAAACACCGGCCGCATCTCGCGCAGATAGTCATCGACGATCGTCTTGCCGCCCTCGAAGCCCAACTGGGCGATCAGCTCACGGACTCGCTGCCCCGGCAACTTCGGATCGACCCCGAGCAACCGGTGGATCTCGTCCTTGAACGGATCGAGCTTCGACCCCGACGACGCGCGCCGATACACCGGCGCCACCTCGCTCGAGAGCGCGCGACGGATCGTCTCGCGGTGCAGCCCGGTCCGCCGATGGATCTCCCGGATCGACAAGCCGCGCACGAAGCGCAACCGCCGCACCTCCGCCCACTGCTCCACCCCGACCACCCTGGCCTCCCCGGCTCGCTCTGCGCGGACGAGCCGAGGGTCCGCGAACCACCGGACAACGCCTCAGGTGGTCCAGATTTCAACCGGCGCAAGTGGTCCAGTTTTCACCCGGCGCCGACACTTCACGCCCGACCACGCCAAGTCAACGGCGCACGTCGAGGCGTCGCATCTTCGGCACCTGCTCCCGAGCAAGGACGGATCGGGCGCATCGAGACCCGCGGCCGCCACGCGCTCGCCGAGGCGTGTGCTCACCGCAAGATGCGAGCGTCTCCCCGGGGGCCGACTTCACGCCCGCAATGGACGACAGGCGGTCGTCTGACTTGGCGCGGGCCCCGGCGCCCGCTCGCCGCGAGCAGCGAGCGTGTCCACCCGCGAGGCCAGCTCATTGACGCCGGTCGAACTGGCCGCGATCCCGACTTTCTGGCGACTTTTTGGCGACCTGGGAGGCTAAATTTGGCTTGTTAGAGCCAGATTTAGCGTTACCGCGTCGGTCTACGGAACCGAAGGTCAGAGGTTCGAATCCTCTCGGGCGCGCTGCACGACTCGGAAGATGGTGCGCATTTGCAGGGGCTTCGCTCCTGGCGTGCATAAGCCGCGCT
>Ga0307293_10000499_pt1 | contig 9893 bp, 6 predicted proteins | sample ER_DNA_150_FD_194488 | JGI IMG/M metagenome (GOLD analysis project Ga0307293, IMG submission 194488) | Bulk soil microbial communities from the East River watershed near Crested Butte, Colorado, United States - ER_DNA_150 | ecosystem: Environmental > Terrestrial > Soil > Floodplain | place: USA...
GACCGACATCCGCGGCAACGTTGCAGCGGGGGTCGCGTCCTGCTGCGCCGGCGGCCCGATCGCGGCGCGGGTGTCGGGACCGGCACCCGTAGCCGTTCCGACCGCGCCGCCGTTCCCGGGTTCGCCCTGCCTGGTCGCGCTCACGTTGCCGGCGTTCGAGGCAGCAGCTGCGGTGTTCGTCTGTTCAATAGGCCCGTTGTCGCCGGGGCTGTTGATCCGAATCAGGATCACGATGTTCTGCGGTTGCTCCTGCGTGGCTGCGGCCGCAGCTGTTGCCGCCTGATCCGTAGCCGCCTGCTGCTGGGACGCCTGCTCCACCCCGGCGGCGCCTCCCTGACCGGTCGAGCTGTCATTCGAGGCGCCGGCGACTGATCCGGCGACATTCGACTGGGAGATCGGCCCGTCATCGCCCGGGCTGTTGATCCGGATCGAGATCACCAGGTTCCTGGGCTGTTGCTGCGTCGCTTCGGCGGCCACATTAGCCGCCTGCTCTGTCGAAGCCTGCTGACTCGTCGGGGCCGGGACCGGTTCGTCGACGGCAGCGGCCGCTGCCTGCAGAGCGCTGTTCAATGCCGAATCAGCCGTAGGATTCGGCGCCGGGATCGGCTCGTCGACGCCAGCATCCGCTGCCTGCAGAGCGCTGTTCAATGCCAAATCCGCCGCAGGATTCGGCGCCGGGATCGGCTCGTCGACGGCAGCGTCCGCTGCCTGCAGAGCCCTGTTCAATGCCGAATCCGCCGTGGGATTCAGGTCGTCGGCCCGGGCGTTCTCAGTGGCTACAAGCAGGTACAGGAGCGCGAGCGCAAGGCTCACGAGCGACGCGAGAAGTCTGTACCGCTGCGCGGAAACCATCATCTCTGCGGAAATGACCGTAGCAGGGATACATACAACATTGCAACACGCTTTTTCGTGACATTCTCAGCTGCGAGTCGATATTTCGTGACGTCGTATTACAAAACGAATTAGAGATTCTGAAAAGAGTTGGACGCAGCAACAATCCCGTGTGGACGAAAGCGCCGAGGCTCGCTCCAACAGGACGACCTCGCGCTCGCGAAGCTGCAAACGCCGATTTCAGACCACCCGGGCTCGCGCTCGTTGAGGGGTGCGAAGCATAAGAGCCGCTTATAGCGACGGCGTTCGGCGGGCACTGTCGCCCCGACGGATCCTGCGCTATGGTGAAATATCGGAGGCCTCTAGGGGAGGGCCCGTGCCGCAAAGAGCTACCAAAGGTCGAATCGAGCTCAAGCCGACGCAGGAGCGGGTCCTGGCTACGCTCGCCGAGGACGGGTCTGTCGGGCTGACTCGCGGGCGATACGAGGACCTAGCCGGCGTCAGCCGTTCACAGGCGGCCTACGATCTCGCCGAGCTGGTGGAAGCCGGGATCCTCGAACGGGTAGGCGGGGGTCGCGCAACCACCTATCGGTTCGTCCGCCGAGCGCGCCCGGCAGGGCAGCGTCACTGGACCAACGAGCGCATCCACGCTGCCCTCGCTGACTTCTGCGCCGGCCGGAAGACCTGGCCTTCTGCGAGCGAGTTCAAGGCGGACGGGCGGTCCGATCTCTACGTCGCCGCGAGCCGTTACGGAGGCATCGGCTTCTGGGCGGCCGAGCTCGGGTTCGAGCAGCCGTCGCGTGCCCCGACGCTCGAGCCTGCGGTTCGATCCTGGCGGCCGAGGCTGGGCTGGGCCGCGGGAGGCGCGGCGGTCGCGGCGGCGCTGTTTGGGGCGGCGGGTACCGCCGTCTACCTCGGGCGCGACACCCCGACCCATAATGCGGCCGCCCCGCGGCCCGCATCTAGCTCGCCCTCGGTGCGCCAAAACGCTCCCGCCAGTTCCAAGCCCAACGTCCGGTCGCGAACCGCCACGAAGGCAGAGCCTGCGCGGCAAGGACGCCAGCACGCTCGCGCCTCATCGCCGAGCACACGTTCCGGGAGCGCACAGTCAAGCGCTCGGGCCGAGCTCGCTGTGGCGAGGGTCTCGACCCCTACCTACTCTGCGGCGTCCTCCCCTCGACAGACGGTGACCGAGCGAACGACGGGCTCCGGGTCAGCTGGACCCGCACCTCTTCCGCCACCCTCGGGCACAGGGACACCACCCGCGCCCCTTCCACCTCCCCAGGGATAGCGTTTGGCATCTCGGTTTCCAGGGATTAAGCTTCTAGGACAGGGATAACCCGGGGAGAAGGGGAGACTATGCATCGCCGTCCGGTGCGGTTTCTGCGGCCGACACGGAGACGGGTTTCACCCTGCCTGACGCGAACGACGGTCCGGCGTTCACTTGCACTGGTCGCCCTTTCATTGCTCGCGGCTGCGGTTCCGAGCTCCGCCGCCGCGGACTCCCTCACAATTACCTACACGGTTGACGGCATTTCCGGCGCGAACGGGTGGTACCGGGGTAGCGCGGGCGGGAACTACATCGTTGTTCATTGGCACGTCAGCGACCCCTCGGCCACGACCGTGGGGTGTGAGCTAGGGCTGAAGATCATGGGCCCGACCACGGGCTTTACCTCGTCATGCAGCGCGCAGAGCGGTCCCGAGACCGCGACCAAGACCGTCGTTGTAAAGATCGACGCCGACCCACCCGCAGGCGTCGGCGCGAGTCTTGGCAGGAGCCCCGATGTGAACGGCTGGTACAACCACGCGGTCGGAGTCAGCTGGAGTGGCAGCGACGCCACCTCCGGGATCGCCTCCTGCACGTCGCTGACCTATGGCGGACCAGACAGCGCGAGCGCCGCCGTCGGCGGCGGCTGCACCGACAATGCCGGGAACAGCGCTTCGTCGCCGGTCGCGATCAGCTTCGACGCGACGGCGCCGGCGCTCAGCAAGGTGACCATCACAAGCGGCGCCGCAGCCGACGTTCTCCGCTGGACTTCGTCGAGTGCATCGGACAGCGCCGTCGTCCAGCGTTCAGCGCGGGGGAACAAAGAGCAGCCGATCGTCTTCCGCGGCACCGGAGCCTCGTTCGCCGACAAGAAGATCCAGCACAGTCTCGAGTACACCTACTCGGTGCAGACGTCGGACCAGGCGGGCAACGCCTCGCGGAAGATCTCGGTCAGCGCGCTGCCAAAGGTTCTGACGCTGCGCAAGCTTCCGTACGTTCCCCGGGCGTCTAGCAAGCCGATTCTCCGCTGGGACGCTGTGCGCCGCGCGACCTACTACCACCTCCAGCTCTTCCGGGGAGCGAAGCGCATCTTCGCCGCCTGGCCGATCAAGAACGAGCTCGGCCTGCCCGCGGCGTGGAAGTGGTCAGGGCACCGTTACCGCCTCGGCCCCGGTCACTACCGCTGGTATGTCTGGGCAGGGCTGGGACGCCGGAGCTTTGCGCACTACAAGGCTATTGGCAGCGCCCGCTTCATCGTCCCGCGCCGCTAAGAGCGGCGGAGCAGATCGAGCAGGAGCAGCGCGGCCAGCGCGGCCCCGCTCGCCCCGAGCGAGACCGGGACCCAGCGGTCGACGTTCGGCGCGGCGGCTGTTGCTCCCGTAGCGACGAGCGCGGAGCCGGCCGTGATCGCGATGGCGAGCCGGCGGGCCGCGACGCGGATGGTGTGCTCCAGCGGCGAGATCCCGCGCACGTCGACCTGAAGCCGCTGGCCCGGCCGGGCGCCGCTGATCCGCTCGAAGGACTCGACCAGCCGCTCCCCGCGCACCTTCAGTTTCTGCACGTCGTAGAAGAGCCGCTTCGGGTCAGCGCCGGCCTGGGCCCGGGCGATGAGGTTCTTCATCAGGAAGCGCCCGACCACCGAGAACGGGTCGAGCTCCGGGTCGAGCTCGGTCGCGGCGAGCTGCATCTGCGCGAGTGCCTTCCCCGTGAGCACGAGCGGCGCCGGCAGGCGGACACCGTGCTGGGTCGAGGTGTGCGCGATCTCCTGGAGCAGTGGCCCGAGCGAGATCTCGCCGAGCGAGGCATGCCGGTAGCGGCGGAGGAGCTCGGTCAGGTCGGCCTCGAGCCCGGCCGCATCGGCGTCCTCGGCCTCGGGGCCGGCCATGATCAGAACGACCTCGGTGAGAAACGGCACGTCCTCCTGCCAGAAGGCGAGCAGCAGGAGCAGGAGCTGGCCACGCATCTCCGGCGAGAGCTCGCCGACCATGCCGAAGTCGAGGAAGAAGATCCGCCCGTCCCACCAGAGCATGTTCCCGGGATGCGGATCGGCGTGGAAGAAACCCTCGACGAGGATCTGGCGGTAGTAGCACTCGAGCAGCTGCCGAGCCGACTCGGTGCGCTCCGGGCCGGCGGGGATGTCTCTAACTGCGACGCCCGGAATTTCCTCCAGCACGAGGAGTCGGCTCGTCGAGAGCTCCTCGTAAACGCGAGGCGCTCCCAGGCGCGGGAAGGCGATCAAGGCCGCGCGCAGCCGCTCGACGTTCTGCGCCTCGAGCTCGAAGTCGAGCTCGCGCCGGAGTGACTCCGAGAGGTGCTCGATCGCGGCAGGCAGGTCGACGATCTTGCGCAAGGCCTCGCGGTTCCCGGTCTTCTGCGCGAAGAGCTCGAGCAGGCTGAGGTCACGCATGATGTCGACCTCCGCGGTGGGCCTTTGCACCTTCACGACCACGCGCTCCCCGTTGTCGAGCACGGCCCGGTGCACCTGGCCGATCGTTCCCGCAGCCAGCGGCTCGGGCTCGATGCTGGCGAAGACGTCTTCCCACGGCACCCCCAGCTCCTGCTCCATCACGATCACAACCTCGTGCTCGTCGAGCGGCGTGACGCTGTCCTGAAGCGCTGCGAGCTCGGCGACTGCCTCGGGCGGAATCAGGTCCGGCCGGGTCGAGAGGATCTGGCCGAGCTTGGCAAAGGTGGGGCCGAGCTCCTCGAGCGCCTCCCGCAGGCGACGCGCCCGCAGCTCCGGCGGATCGGAGTCGCGGCGCGCCTCGTTGAAACCGTATTTGCCGAGGACTTTCGCGATCCGCGCCGCCCGGCCGAGCAGGCGCTCGTCGGCGGCGGCGCTCACTTCGAATCCTGGTGGGTCTGGACGATGACCACGGTGCAGGGCGCATTGTGGGAGACCCGATTCGGCACGTTTCGCAGCAGGAACTCCCGGCGACCGCTCATGCCGACGCTGCCGACCACGAGCACGTCCGCCTGTTCCCGCTTGGCGGCCTCGACGATCGCCTCGGCCGGATCCTCGCCGAGCACGACAGCGGAGCGCCCCCGGTCGCCGGCCAGGCCTTCGGCGTACTCGGCCAACTCGCGTGCGGCCTCGGGGCGGGTGCCGTCGTCTGAGAGCAGCACACGAAGAACGAACAGCTCGGCCTCGTAGCGCTCGGCCATCTCGGTCGCGAAGCGCACGGCGCGCTCGGCGGTCTCCGAACGGTCGGTCGCCACCAGCACACGGCGAACCGCGAGCCCGTCATCGTTCTTGCGGCGCAGGCGCATTAGCTGCGGAGCTCCTGCGAGAGGTCGCTGAGGGAATCGATCCCAAGCTTGCGGTAGACGTCGTTCAGGTGCTCTTCGACGGCCTTCGTGGTGAGGAAGAGCGCCTGCGCGATGTCCTTGTTCGCGAGCCCTCCCACGGCAAAGTCGGCGACCCGCCGCTCGCTCGCGGTCAGCGATTCGACTCCCGACAGAAGGAGGCGCTCCGGCCGCGCGCCGGTCGCCGCCAGCTCCGTCTCGGCATGCGCGACGAGCGGCTGGGAGCCGGCACGAACGGCGAGGTCGAGGCCCTCCTGCAGCAGCTCACCGGCTTCGCCGTCCTTACCTGCGCGGCGAAGCGCAGCGCCCAGCTCGACCATCGTCCGCGCGAGCTCGAGCTTCGCGGACGAGCTCTTGAGCACTTCGAGCGACTCGCGGAGCAGCTCGATCCCCGCCTCTCCGCCCTCGGCCACCCCCTGAGCCCGCAAGGCGACGCCGATCGGCCTCTTGGCCCTCCACGCCCGGGCCAGTTCGACCTCTTCACGCGCCAGCTCGAGCGCTTCGTCCCGCCGGCCGAGGCCCAGCAGCGCCAGCGCGAGGTGCGATCGCCAGGCGACCACCGCCGGGTTGCGCAGCTCGAAGGCATCCATGCATCGGCCAAGCCGCTCGAAGTCGCTGCGCGCGCCCTCGAGGTTCCCGCGCGCGAGACGCACCCAGCCGCGCGCGCCGAGGAAGAAGATCAGGTGCCCGCTCTCGGCGACGTCCTCCGGGAGCCCGAGCTCGGCCAGCACCGCCTCCGCCTCGTCGAGCTCACCGCGGTTGGTGAGGACGTCTGCCAGGTACGAATGGAAGTAGATCGCGCCCTGCTGGGTGGGCAGGTAGGGAACGAGCTCGTCCGACTCCCGCAGGTCCTCGATCGCCGCATCGAGGTCTCCGCGCTGCGCAAGCGTGAGGCCGCGGAAGCAGAGCATGTTCGAGAGCGTGACCAGCTCGCCGCGCTGCTTGGCGGCCTGCATGATGGCCTCGAAGAACCGGTCGATCTCCTCGTCGTATTCGGCGTACATCAGCGCCGTTGCGGCACACGAGATCGCGATCGAGGGCATGCTCTCGATCAGCGCCGCAACGAACTTCGGCTGCGCGAGCCGGCAGACAGCGTCGCGGTTGAGGCCTCGCCTCGCGTCGAAGTAGCGCAGCGTTGCGATCAGGACCGCGCTGCCGACTTCGCCGACGAGCGCGTCCTCGTCGATGCGGCGAATTCGCTCGCGCGACACCTCGATCACGGCGCTGTCGAAACCGGCCGAGTTGATCAGCTCGGCCTCGAGCATCTCGCGCAGCTCGGGCTCCGAGTCGCCGAGCCGCCCGATCGCGTCGTCGAGGACCCGCACGGCCTCCGGGCCCCGGTTGAGCCGGAAGAGCGAGCGGCCGAGCTCGAGCGCGACCCGCGCACGCCGCAGCGGCGGCTCGATCGAGCTCAGCGCCTCCTCGAGGTGCCTGGCGGCCGCGGCGATGTCCACGCGCTGCTCGGCGAGCCCGAGCTCCAGGAGCGCATCCACGCGCGTGTCTTCAGTGGGTGGTTCCTCGAGCGCACGCCGCAGGTAGCGGACTGCAGCATCCGGAGCGCCACGCACGAGCGCGCGGTCGGCTGCGAGCCGCAGGGTCTCCACGACGAACGGGTCGCCCGCGGCCGGCACCAGGACGAGGTGCGCGGCGACTCGCTCGGGCTCGGCGCCGGACTTCTCGAGGATCTCCGCAGCGCGGCGATGGGCGAGCAGCCGCTCCGACGGCTCGATCGACTCATAGACGGCGGCGCGGACGACGGGATGGACGAACTCGACGGTCTGTGTCGAGACACGCAAGAGATCGGCGCGCGCCAGCGCCGTTGCGGCCAGCGAGGACAAATGGCGGTCGTCGAGCTGGGCGAGTGCGGCCGCGTCCCGGAGCTCAGCCCCGTCGCCTAGCACCGCGGCGGCCACTGCGAGCCGCCTCGCCTCGGCCGGCAGCCGCGAGAGCCGCAGCATCACCGCCCGCGCGACGGCCTCGGGCCCGATCTCGCGCACCCGCCGGGCGTTGTCGGCAGTGGGCGCGAAGCCCTCACCGTGCATCGCGTCCAGGATCGCCCGCAGAAAGAGCGGGTTGCCGCCTGTAGCGGCGTGGCAGGCGACGACGAATGCGTCTTCCGGCTCGACGCCGAACTCCTCTCGCGCCATTGACGCCACCGCCGACACGCTGAGCGCATTCGGACGAATCACGAGTGCGGTCGGGTCGGCGATCAGCTCCGTCAGCAGGTCGGTCTCCACGCTCTGCTCCGGCGGGCGCAGGCCCAGCACCACGAGCAGGGGCAGCCCTTCGAGCCGGCGCGCGAGGTAGGTGAGCCACCGCAGCGTGGGCGCGTCCGCCCAGTGCAGGTCGTCGACCACGATCGCGGTCGGATGCCGCGCGGCCAGGTTCGCCGCGAGCCAGTAGAGCCCGTGCAGCACGGCGAAGGAAACATCGCCCGCGGCCGTGCCGGTCAGCTCGTCGTCGCCGAACAGCCGGTCGGCCAGACCCGCAGTGCCAGCCATCACCTCATCGCGCTCCTCCGGCCCGAGCGAGGCCAGATACGGCTCGAAGAGCTGGCGCACGACGCCGTAGGCGAACTCCTGCTCGAGATCGGCGCTGCGGGCTACGAGCACCTCGAAGCCGAGCTCGGCCGCAAGTGCCCGTGCCTCGGCCACGAGTCGCGTCTTGCCCATCCCGGCGCGACCTTCGATCGCGATCAAGCGGCCCGCGCCCGACTGCGCGCCGTCGACCACCGCGTGGAGAGCCGCGAGCTCGACCTCGCGCTCGAGCAGCGGCGAGCGCGAAACCGGCACATCCGTCCGGCGGCGAGGCGCGCGCGGCTTGGCCTTCGACCTCTCGCGGGCCGCGAGCGGCGGAAACTCACCGGGCAGCCCCGGGACGACGAGCTGAAAGAGCCGCTCGGGCCGGTCGAAGTCAGGCAGCTCAGTCTCACCGAGATCGCGCAGCTCCAGGTCGCCCGGCAGGTCGTGGCGGACGAGCCCGGCCGTCGTGCTCGAGATGAGGACCTGGCCTCCGTGCCCCGCATCGCCGATCCGGGCGGCCTGGTGCACCGCGTAGCCGACGTAGCCGTCGCTCCCCACGTTCGCCTCGCCCGTGTGCAGGCCCATCCGCACCCGTACACCGGTGCCGTCGTCCCAGTCGTGCTCGGCGAGCGCGCTCTGAGCGGCCCCGGCGGCGGCGACCGCGGCCCCGGCGCTGCGGAAGACAACGAAGAACGAGTCGCCCTTCGTCTCGATCTCGATCCCGCCCGCCTCGGTGAAGGCGCCCCGGAGCAGCCGATTGTGCGTGCCGAGCACCTCTCCGTAGCGGTCGCGCCCGAGCTTTCTGAGCAGGCGCGTCGAGCCCTCGATATCGGTGAACAGGAAGGTCACCGTGCCCGTGGGCAAGGATGCGGAGGCCTCACGTAGTGCGGAAACGCTCAGGTCAAGTCCCCTCTCGACGAACCCGGAGCGCTCAATTGTAGGGCCAAGCCGAGGAACCCTTGGAGGCGCGTGCCGGGCCTCGTTGTAGGATCGTTTCGAGGTGTCAGCGAGAGAGGAGCCCAGATGAACGTGATCGCAGGGATCGACGCGGCAAGGGAGCGGTGGAACGTCCTCGAGCACCCGTTCTACACCCGCTGGGAGAAAGGCGAGTTGACCCACGACGAGCTCGCGCGCTACGCCGGCGAGTACCGGCATGCCGTCGTGGCTCTGGCGCGCGCCGCCCGCACGGCCGGCCTGCACGCCGAGGAAGAGGCCGCCCACATTTCGCTCTGGGACGATTTTGCGAACGCCCTGGGCACCGAGGGCGCCGACCCGCTGCCCGAGACGCGCTGCTGCGCCTCGGCCTGGGCCGCAGCCGGCGACGAGGCGGGCGCCGCCGCGATCCTCTACGCGATCGAGTCCGGCCAGCCTGCGATCTCGGAGACCAAGCTGCGCGGCCTCGTCGAGCACTACGGCTTCGCGGAGGGCTCAGAGGCGGTCGAGTACTTCGTGCTGCACGGTGAGCGCGACCACGAGCATGCGGCCGAGGCGCGCGCGAGGCTCGAGGACAGCGAGGACGCGCGGTTGGTCGGCCTGGCCGAAGCGGCTCTCGCGGCCAACTGGGCGCTGCTCGACGGCGTCTCGGCCTAGCTCAAGCGCCCAACCTGAACGGCGGGTATTCGTCGGTCACGAGGACGAAGGCGTATGCAACCACCCGGTTGCCCCAGCGGAGCACGCCGAGCACGAAGTCGAAGAGTCCGCGCGGGTAGCGGCCGGTGAACAGGATCGCGAACCACGCGATGATCACCGCCACGACGGCCGCGAGCCAGAGGAAGACCAGCAAGATGAAGTGCGGGATCGCGAGCAGCCACTTCACGAGCGGCAGCCAACGGTTGAGATCGCGCTCCGCATCCGGATAGGGCAGCTCGAGCTGTACCGACTGCCGCTCGTCGGTCGAGGGATAGCGGTCGTCCATCAGCGCCAGGTAGACGCACACCCGGTTCTCGAGCCGGAGCAGCTCCAGGTTC
>Ga0307293_10000504_pt1 | contig 9869 bp, 8 predicted proteins | sample ER_DNA_150_FD_194488 | JGI IMG/M metagenome (GOLD analysis project Ga0307293, IMG submission 194488) | Bulk soil microbial communities from the East River watershed near Crested Butte, Colorado, United States - ER_DNA_150 | ecosystem: Environmental > Terrestrial > Soil > Floodplain | place: USA...
GATCAGACCCTGAAGGTTTGTCGGCACCGGCAGTGTCCCGAGCTCGCTTGCCTCCTTCCACTGCTCCGCCTCGAGCATGCCCTTGTCCTTGAGCATGCGCACCGTCTCCTCGAGGAACAACGGATTGCCGCCGGCGTTTCCTATCAGTGCTTCCCCGAACTCGGAGTCTGCGAGAGCCGAGTCTCCGGTGAGCTCGCTGAGCAGGCGCTTCCCGGCCTCTCGCGGCAGGACTTCGAGCTGCTCCCGGCGAGAGCCGGCACCGTTCGCGAAGGTCGGATCCGCCTCTAGAAACTCCGGGCGAGCCGTCCAGATCGCCAGCAGGGGAGTGTTTTGCTGCGACGAGACGAGTTGATGGAGCAGCTCGATCAGCGTCGGCTCCGCCCAGTGCAGGTCCTCGAAGACGAACACGGTCGGCCGGCCGGCGGCGAGGAGCTGGGCGGTACGTCGTAACCCCCAGTGCAGCTCTGCCTGCGCGATCTCGCCCGCGGCGTAGGTACCGCGAGGTGTCATCGGGATGCCGATCAGATTGGATAGGGCGGCCGCAATCGTGCGCAGCTCGTCCGAGTCCTGCGTTGGTAGCGAGTCGATGAACGCGTCGAGTTTCGCGACGATTGTTTCCCGGTCGTCGCTCTGGAGGATTCCGGCCGCGGACTTGACGATCTCGGTCACGGGCCAGTAGGTGATGCCCTCCCCGTAAGGGAGGCATCTTCCCCAGTGGACGTCGGCGCTGCCGCCGATGTCGTCCCCGAACTCCGTCAAGAGCCGGCTCTTGCCGATACCAGGTGGGCCGACTACGCCGAAGAGAGACGGCCGCCGCTCGTCCAGAACCTCCCGCCATGCCTGTGCAAGCTGTTCGAGCTCGGCGTCTCGGCCGACGAGCGCGCTGCCCGGCGTCTGTAGCGACGCGCGCTCCCGGATGCCTGCGACTTCCCAGACCGGCACCGGCTCGGCCTTTCCCTTCGCCGCGATCGGCTCGGCTTCCCGGTACTCGATCGTTTCTCGTGTTGCCCGGTAGGTCTCCTCGCCTACGACGATGCCGTTGACGGGCGCAGCCGACTGGAGGCGCGCGGCCGTGTTCATGACATCGCCCGAGGCCATGCCTTCCCCTTCGCTCGACCGTGCCCCGACCACGACGAGCGCCTCGCCGGTGTTGACGCCGATGCGCACCTGGAGGTCGAGCCACTCGTCCTCTGCGTTCAGATCGTCGATCGCCTTGCAGATGGCCAGGGCTGCTCGCACGGCGCGATCAGGGTCGTCTTCATGCGCAAGCGGCGCCCCGAACAAGGCGACGACCGCATCGCCGATGAACTTCTCGACCGTGCCGCCGAAGCTCTCAAGCTCGGCGCGGAGGCGCACGTAGTACGGCTCGAGACGGGCCCGGACATCCTCCGGGTCCATCTGCTCGGCCTTCGCCGTCGAGCCAACAATGTCGCAGAAGAGGACCGTGATCAGCTTCCGCTCTTCAGCGGACGGCTCGGGCGCGGCAATCAGCGAACCGCAGGCCAGGCAGAACTTCGCGATCTCCGGGTTCTCCTGACCGCATTGTGGGCAGACGTTCATGCCTCGAGTGTTACGCCCTCCTCGGCGGTGTTCAAGCAGGTCCGGGAGGCGACCGCCTCCTGAGCTAGTCTCAGGCCAGATGGCCGAGAAGCGCTACCTGCTCACTCCCGGGCCGACTCCCGTGCCCCCGGAGGTGCTCGCCGAGCTCGCGAAACCGGTCATCCATCACCGCGAGCGCGACTTCCGCGAGATCTACGAGCGCTGCCTCGCGCGACTGCAAGACGTGTACCGGACCCGAAACGACGTGCTGCTGTTCACGACCTCCGGGACGGGCGCGTTCGAGTCTGCGGTTGCCAACCTGACCTCGCCGGGAGACCGGCAGCTCGTCCTCTCGGCCGGAAACTTCGGTGAGCGCTGGGCAGGAATGGCAAGTGCCTTTGGCGCCGACCTCGTGCACGCGCGGCTGGAGTGGGGGGAGACACCCGAGCCCGACGACCTGCGCTCTGCGCTCGGCGATGCCGGCGACGTGAAGGTCGTGTACCTCACGCACTCGGAGACCTCGACCGGCGTCGTCTGCGACGTGCAGGCACTGGCGGCCGTCGCGAAGGAAGCGGGTGCGCTCGTGGTCGTCGACGCGGTTTCCAGCCTCGGCGCCGTGCCGCTCGAGTCGGACCTCTGGGGAATCGACGTCGTCGTGTCCGGCTCGCAGAAGGCGCTCATGTGCCCACCAGGTCTGGCATTCGCCTCCGTGTCGGGCGCCGCGCTCGCGGCAGCCGCGGGCGCAGGCTCTCCCCGTTACGTGATGGACTGGGAACGCACCCGCAAGGGGCAGGCGAAGCTCGACTCTCCGTTCACTCCGGCTGTTTCCCTCGTCCGCGCTCTCGACGTCGCCCTCGGGCTGCTGCTGGACGAAGGGCTCGAAGCGGCATTCGATCGTCACGCACGGCTCGGGCGCGCGTGCCGCGAAGGAGCGAGGGCCATGGGCCTCGAGCTGTTTTCCCCGGATGAAGAGCGATCGGCGGTCGTGACCGCGATTCGCGCCCCGGACGGCGTCGACTCGACCGAGATCGTCAAGGGATTGCGTGAGCGCTTCGGCATCACGATCGCGAACGGCCAAGGCGACCTGAAGGGAAAGATCTTCCGCATCGGTCACATCGGCTGGTTCGACATCTTCGACATCACCACCGCGCTGGCGGCGGTCGAGCTCGTCCTGGCGGACGCGGGCGAGGAGATCGAGCGCGGCGTCGCAGTCACCCGCGCGCTCGAAGCCTGGGCCGAGCACGCTCCCGTTTGAGCAAAGTCCTCGTCCGCGAAGAGATCGCGGAGGCCGGCATTCGCCTCCTGCGCGAGCGCGGCTTCGAGGTCGACGTGGACGGCGACTCCGACCTCGGCGAGGCGATCGGCCGCTACGACGCGATCATCGTCCGCTCCGCGACGAAGGTGACTGCGGACCTGATCGCTCGCGCGGACAACTTGAAGGTGATCGGACGTGCCGGAGTGGGCATCGACAACGTCGACGTGGAAGCGGCGACGCGGCGGGGCATCGTCGTGGCGAATGCCCCGGAGTCGACGGTCATCTCCGCGGCCGAGCACACGATCGGCCTGCTCGTCGCGCTGACGAGAAACATCCCGCAGGCCCACGCGGCACTGAAGCAGGGCCGCTGGGAGCGCAAGACCTACGGCGGGGTAGAGCTGGCGGACAAGACGCTCGGAGTTCTCGGCTTCGGCCGGATCGGCCAGCAGGTCGCCCGCCGTGCCGCGGGCCTCGGGATGCGGGTCGTCGCATACGACCCGTTCGTCTCGCCTGACCGGTTCCGCGAGCTCGGGGTCGACCGCGTCGAGAGCGACCGAGAGGTCTACGCGGCTGCGGACTTCCTGACGCTGCATCTGCCGTTGACGGATCAGACGCGCAAGTCGATCAACGCGCAGGCATTCGGGAGGATGCGCAACGGGGTCAGGATCGTCAACGCTGCGCGTGGCGCACTCGTCGACGAGGACGACTTGCTCGCCGCGCTGGAGTCCGGCAAGGTCGGCGGCGCGGCGCTCGACGTATTCTCGACGGAGCCGTACTCCGGCCCTCTGCTCGAGCTGGACAACGTCGTCGTCACGCCACACCTCGCTGCATCGACCGAGGAGGCGCAGGATCGAGCCGGAGTGATCATCGCGGAGCAGGTGGCGGCGGCACTCGACGGCGGCCTCGTGTCGAACGCGGTCAACATCCCGGTCATCGGCGCGGAGGATCTCGAGGTGCTGGGGGCGTACATCCCGCTCGCCGCCAAGCTCGGGCGTCTCGCCATGGAGCTCGCGGAAGGGCACGTCGAGGAGCTGCGGCTGACCTACTTCGGTGCGTTGGCCCAGTACGACACCCGGCTGTTGACGGTCGCCGCGTTGAACGGAGCCTTCCAGGGACGCTCCGACCAGCCGGTGAACTACGTCAACGCGCCTATGATCGCGGCCGAGCGCGGCGTGGACGTCCGCGAAGAAAGAAGCCGTTCGGCGCGTGACTACACGAATCTGGTGCGTGTCGAGGCCGTGTCGGACGGACAGCCTCTGCGCGTGGCAGGCACGACGATGGGCAACGACAACCGGCTCTGGCTCGTCAGCGCACTCGGCTTCGAGCTCGACATGGAGCTCGCACCTCTGCTCGTCGTCTTCCGTTACGACGACGTTCCGGGCGTGATCGGCAAGGTGGGAACGCTCTTCGGCGCCGCCGGTGTCAACATCGCGAACATGACCGTGTCGCGAACCCGCCAGGGCGGGCAGGCACTGATGGCGCTGTCGATCGACTCGCCCGCGCCGCCGGACCTGGTTCAGCAGATCCACTCGGAGTTCGATGACGCCCGCTTCATCTCCTTGGAGTAACTCAGACCGCGTTCGCGCGGGGATTGAGGCGGCGAACGGTTCGCGCCACGACCGAATTGAACTTCTCCACGACCACGGATCGTCTCTGCGGCCGTTTCACGACCCGCTCCACTTCCGGGAGCTCGTGACCGGGTGCGAGCAGGAAATGCGCCCCGTCGGAACGGACATCCTCGTACTGGTCGAGTGTGGCCGGAACTCGCTCGGCGCACGCAGGATCCGCGCACTCGCAGACGAACTCGGCGTCGCGAGAGTTGAATCGCTCGGCGCTGTCTGCGATTCGCTCGTTGACGTCCCTGAACAGCGCTTCAGTCTGTGCGATCCGCACCTCCCGTTCGGCCATGCTCGTCTCCAGTCGATTGAATGCCAGTTCAAGAACGGCGAACGCGTCAGATCGGTTGCGGCCCGTGTGGCCTGAGGCAGTGGAGCGCATCGCGGCCTTCCTGCGAGTATCAGGCGTCGAGGGCCGGCTCGAGGAGCTGCTGCCCGGCGCGGGGCCGCCGGCAGGCCAGAAGCTACGTGCGGACGGGTTCACCGGAGACGGCGCCGCGGTCGTCGCGCTCGTTCCCGCGGGCCGCAGTGTCGACGAGCGGAAGCTCGCTGCGGCCGGGGGCTTCGACGAGCTGCGGCCGGCGCCCGTGAGCAGCTTCCCCTTCGAGGGAGCCCGCGTGTTCATGGACCAGTCGATCCTGTCGGCCGACGGCGTCTGGCTGGAGGCGGGCTCGACGCGTCACGTCCTCGAATTGTCGGCGGTTCAGATCGCCCGCGTGACGAGCGCGGAAACCGCAGATCTCCTCCGGGAAGGCTAGAACGGGGGAGGTCGACGACGTGCGGCGCGGGTAGAATTCGACTCCGGTCCAGCCCGCCCGCAAAGGAGAAACTCTTCATGCAGGAACTCGAGAAGATCTGGATGAACGGCGAGCTCGTCGACTGGGCCGACGCGAAGATCCACGTCGGGTCGCACGGCCTCCACTACGGCTCCGGCGTCTTCGAGGGAATTCGCGCGTACGAGACCCCGAAAGGCAGCGCCGTCTTCCGGTTGACCGAGCACCTGCAGCGCCTCCAGAACTCCGCGCAGGTCCTCAATATGGAGCTCCCGTACACGGTTGAAGAGCTCCGGTCGGCCACGATGGAGCTGATCGGCGCAAACGGCGTCTCCGAGTGCTACATCAGGCCGATCGCCTTCTTCGGCTTCGGCGAGCTCGGCGTCGCTTCGGCCGGCAACCCCGTCGACGTCGTGATCATGAGCTGGCCCTGGGGGACCTATCTCGGGCCCGAGGCAATGAAGAACGGCATCCGCGCGAAGATCTCGTCGTGGACTCGGGTGGGCCCGAATGTCATCCCGCACGTCGCGAAGGCAACGGGCATCTACCTGAACTCGATGCTCGCGGTCATGGAGGCGAACCGAGCCGGGTACGACGAGGCGATCCTGCTCACCGACGACGGCTTCATCGCGGACGGCTCCGGCGAGAACGTGTTCATCGTGAAGGACGGGACGATCTTCACGCCGGATCTCTCGGCGTCGATCCTGCGCGGAATCACCCGCGACACGATCATTCAGATCGCCCAGGACCTTGGCCACCCGGTCGTCGAGAAGCAGCTGATCCGCACCGACCTCTACCTCGCGGACGAGGTTTTCATGACCGGCACCGCGGCAGAGGTGACACCGCTGCGCGAGGTCGACGATCAGCCGATCGGCCCGCCCGGGCCGGTGACGCTCGAGATCCAGAAGGCGTATCTCGACACGGTGCGAGGCGGAAGCGAGCGCTGGTCCCACTGGCTCGAATTTGCGCCGAAAAGTGCTGACGCACTTTCCGCCGATAGAGGTTAGTCCCCTTCGCTGCGCTCGGGAAACGATGAGTAAAGCGGTTACTCGGCCGATCCCACTCTCCCGGCCGTGGCTCGACGAGCGTGAAGAGGAGCTCGTCCTGGAAGTGCTGCGGTCCGGGCGCCTGTCACTCGGTCCATGGATCGACCGCTTCGAGGAGCAGGTTGCCGAGCGAGTCGGCGCGCCCTACGCGGCAGCCCTCTCGAGCGGCACGGCTGGGTTGCACCTGCTTTGCAAGATCGCGGGGCTTGGAACGGACGACGAGGTGATCACGTCTCCGCTCTCCTTCGTGTCGTCTGCGAACTGCTTCATTCTCGAGGGTGCGACTCCGGTCTTCGCGGACATCGACCCGGTCACGCTCAATCTCGATCCGGCCGCGGTCGAGGCGGCGATCACAGAACGGACCCGGGCCATCGTGGCGGTCGACATGTTCGGACTACCCTGCGAGCTCGATGAGCTGCGGACGATCGCCGACAGGCAGGGCCTGACTCTGATCGAGGACGCCTGCGAGTCGCTCGGCGCCGAGTATCGCGGCCGGCCCCTCGGCGCGCATGGGACCTCCGCGGTCTTCGCCTTCTATCCGAACAAGCAGATGGCGACCGGCGAAGGTGGAGTCGTCACGACCCATTCCGAGGAGGAGTGGCAGTTGTTGCGCAGCCTTCGTAACCAGGGGCGTTCGTATGACGGCGGCGGGGGGTGGTTTCATCACGTCACGCTCGGCCTGAACTACCGCTGGACGGACGTGCAGGCTGCGATCGGACTGGCGCAGCTGGAGAAGCTCGACCGCATCCTCGAACTACGCGAGGCAGCGGCCCGGCGCTACGGCGAGCTGCTGGAGGGCCTAGACGGCGTCGAAGTTCCTTCTGCAGCCGACGCGGATCACAAGCGTTCGTGGTTCGTGTACGTCGTGAAGCTCGACACCGAGCTCGACCGTGCCGCTGTCATGGACGCTCTGAGGCGGGAGGGCGTGGCCACGGCCGAGTACGTGCCTTGCATCCATCTGCAGCCCTACATGCGAGACCGCTACGGGTTCGAACCGGGCCTTTGTCCAATCGCCGAGGACGTATCGAGCCGAACGCTCGCTCTACCGTTCTTCACGCAGATCGAAGCGTCCGACCAGCACCGTGTCGTCGAGGTGCTGAGCGCCGCAGTTTCGGACGCTGTTTAGCCGCGCTGGTTGACGCGCGCCGCGCACCGTCGACCGGAATAATGCGGCGCGTGGCCGACGCGACCCGGATGATCTGCCTCGGCTTCGCTACGGCCGGCGCCAAGCTGTCTTGACGGACGAACCAGGGGTCGCTGCCCGGGAGCGCCGCGGCTTACGCCGGCGAGCGTCACGGTTTGCGCTGGACATCACGCCGCTTCGCCGGAATCCGGCGTTCAGGCGGCTCTGGTTCGGGCAGGGGATCTCGTTCATCGGGACGGAGATCGCCGAGGTCGCGCTTGCGTACCAGATGTACCAGCTGACCGGCTCGACGCTCGCGGTCGGGCTCATCTCGCTCACACACCTCGTCCCGCTTCTGACCCTCACGGTGATCGGAGGAGCGATTGCCGATGCGTTCGACCGTCGCCGCGTCATGCTCGTGCAGCAGGTCGGGATGGTCGTCGGCAGCCTCGGGCTTGCGGCGAACGCCGCGCTCGGCCATCCGCGGGTGTGGCCGTTGTACGTCTTCCAGTTCGTGATCTCGGCCGCCTTCAGCATCGGTGTGGGCGCCCAGCGGTCGATGACGCCCCAACTCGTCGACGAGTCGCACTTCATGGCAGCGTCGGCGCTGAACAGCGTCACGTCCCAGTTCGGAGCGGTCGGCGGACCGGGTATCGCCGGTCTCCTGATCAAGTTCGTCGACCTGAAATGGATATACCTCGGCGACTCGCTCTCCTACGTAGCTGCAATCGCAGCAGTCGCGCTGCTGCCTCGGCTCGTGGCGAGGGAGGACGCCGACCGGCCGAGTTGGAGCTCGATCGCCGCCGGCTTTCGGTACGTGCGCAGCCAACCGGTGATCCTCGGCTTCTTCCTCGTGGATACCAACGCGATGATCTTCGGGATGCCGAGCGCCCTCTTCCCGGCGATCGCGACGCACCGTTTCGGCGACGCGTCGCTGGTCGGCTACCTGTACATGGCGCCCGCGGCCGGAGCCTTGCTCGTCTCCTTGCTCTCGGGACCCTTGCGGCACGTGCGTCGGCAAGGACTCGGGGTCGTGATCACCGCGTCGCTATGGGGGGTGGCGATCGCGGCCTTCGGCTTTGCGCAACAGCTCTGGGTGGCGCTGCTGCTGCTCGCGCTGGCCGGAGTGGGCGATCAGATCAGCGCCATCCTGCGCTCGGTCATGCTCTACCGGATCACACCCAAGGAGGTGCTCGGCCGTGTCTCGGGGATCGAGTTCATGCAGGTCGCCGCCGCGCCGTCGGTGGGCAACCTCGAGGCGGGCGCGCTGGCGTCGGTGACCAGCCTCCGCTTCTCGATCGTCTCGGGCGGCGTCGCGTGCGTTGCAGGCTGCCTGCTTCTCGCGGTCGCGTTTCCGGCGCTGCTCCGCTATGACGCGCAGGCGAATGCTGAAGCGTGACTTCTTCGGGCGGAGCGTCCACGAGGTCGCGCCGGACCTGATCGGCGTGACGCTGCTCGTCAACGGCGTCGGCGGCCGAATCGTAGAGGTGGAGGCGTACGACCGGGAGGATCCGGCCAGTCACGGCCATCGCGGGCGAACGGCACGCAACGCGGCGATGTTCGGCCCGCCGGGACATGCCTACGTGTACCGCTCGTACGGCGTCCACTGGTGCCTGAACCTCGTTTGCAGGGAAGAAGGCGTGCCCGAGGCCGCGCTGGTCCGGGCGCTGGAGCCGACGAGCGGACTGGACGTCCAGCGGAGCCGGCGAGGTCTGGACGACGTGCGTGCACTGTGCTCCGGTCCGGGAAAGCTGTGCCAGGCGCTCGGGATCACACGCGAGCACGACGGTCTCGCCCTCGACGTCCCTCCGTTCGAGCTCGTGGAGCGGGACGAGGCTCCGGAGATCGTCACGGGTCCCCGCATCGGCATCACACGTGCAACCGAGCTGAGCTGGCGCTACATGAGCGCGGGCTCGCCCTTTCTCAGCCGCGGCCGATGACCAGCTTGACCTTCATGTGCGGAGCCGCCGCGACCCCGGCGACAGGCGACTGCGCAAGCACTCGGCCCGCGCGGCCCTTTGCGAAGCGCTCGACCGTCGCAAGGAGGGCTCGCGCCTGCAAACGGCGGCGCGCAGCGCTGAGAGACAATCCGGTCACCTTCGGCACCACGCCGTTCAACGGCTTCGCGAGCACGAGCGTCACCGTGTCGTACGACGACAGCCGTCCCTTTCGTGGAAATTGGTCGAGGACGAGGTCGAGCCGCTGCTTTGCCCGCGCCGGCTTGTAGACGACGTTGGCGGCAAGGGGCTGGGAGTCGAGCCTGATCTTCGCGCGCGCGAGCGACATCCCGACGACGCGGGGCACGTCGACCTCGTTTGGCTTGCAGTCCGCCGTGCGGCCCGGGCCCCGCCCGACGAAGTAGGAGACCAACTCGGTGTCGCGGCAGTGGCCGTTGTCGAGCCGGAGGACGCCGTCGCGCCATGTCACACGCTTGGCCGAGGAGTATTGGTACGAGTACGGTGGGAATGACTCGGGAGGCGTGCCCGCGAGCGCGAGCTGGCTGAAGACGCGCCAGAT
>Ga0307293_10000511_pt1 | contig 9813 bp, 9 predicted proteins | sample ER_DNA_150_FD_194488 | JGI IMG/M metagenome (GOLD analysis project Ga0307293, IMG submission 194488) | Bulk soil microbial communities from the East River watershed near Crested Butte, Colorado, United States - ER_DNA_150 | ecosystem: Environmental > Terrestrial > Soil > Floodplain | place: USA...
TCCATGGCCGCATCCGGCTCCCGGCTCTCGAGCCGGACTGCCAGCGTCCCGTCCGCCCTCTGGCGCACGTGGGCGAGCGTGGGTCCTCCGGCCTCGAAGACGGCTGTGAGAACACCGTCTCGGAAACTCCGCGTGGCGTCGCTCTTGAGCCGTGCGGAGAGTGCGAGCGAATAGGGGGGACATGGCCGCACGTCGGTCTCGAGCACCACGAGACGACCCTATCGGCCAGTTCGGAGCCACAGAAGAAATAAGGTCTGTAGAGGATGGCGCTTAGAGCCGATACGCACTTCAGGCAGCACGGAAGTACCTCCCGACCGGTTCGGTAGCATGGGTTCGGCAGTAGACGGAAAGGACGCGAGCGTTGTTCGAGCGCTTCACTGAACGAGCAAGACAGGTTGTCGTCCTCGCCCAGGACGAGGCCCGTGCCCTCAAGCACAACTACATCGGAACTGAGCACATTCTCCTCGGCCTCCTCCGCGAGGAGGAAGGCTTGGCCGCGCGCGTCCTCGAGTCGCTCGACATCACCGTCGAGGAGGTCCGCGCGCAGGTCGCCCGGATCGTCGGCCAGGGCGACGAGGTGACGACCGGTCAGATCCCCTTCACTCCGCGCGCCAAGAAGGTCCTCGAGCTCGCGCTGCGCGAAGCGCTCTCCCTCGGCCACAACTACATCGGCACCGAGCACATCCTGCTCGGGCTCGTGCGCGAGAACGAAGGGGTGGCCGCGCGCATCCTGCTCGACTTCGACGCGGACGCCGAGAAGATCCGCAACGAGATCATCCGGATGCTCTCCGGCCCCGGCCGCCGCCAGCAGGGCGGGGGTGGCACGCCGGAGAAGTCGAAGAGCTCGAAGCTGCTCGACCAGTTCGGGCGTAACCTCACGAAGCTCGCCGCCGAGGGCAAGCTCGACCCGGTCGTCGGTCGCCAGACCGAGATCGAGCGGGTCATGCAGATTCTCTCACGGCGGACGAAGAACAATCCGGTCCTGATCGGCGAGCCGGGCGTGGGGAAGACGGCGGTCGTCGAGGGCCTTGCCGCGCGCATCTCCTCAAACCAGGTGCCCGAGCTCTTGAAAAACAAGCAGATCTACACGCTGGACCTGGCTGCGCTGGTCGCGGGCTCGAAGTACCGCGGCGAGTTCGAGGAGCGCCTGAAGAAGGTGATGAAGGAGATCACCCAGCGCGGCGACATCATCCTTTTCATCGACGAGCTCCACAACCTGGTCGGAGCCGGAGCGGCCGAAGGCGCGATCGACGCGGCCTCGATCCTGAAGCCGGCGCTGGCCAGAGGCGAGCTTCAGACGATCGGCGCGACGACGCTCGACGAGTACCGCAAGTACCTCGAGCGGGACGCCGCACTCGAGCGCCGCTTCCAGCAGATCAAGGTGGAGGAGCCCTCCGTCGAGGACACGGTGCTCATCCTGAGAGGCCTGCGCGACCGCTACGAGGCTCACCACCGCTGCACGATTACGGACGAAGCGCTCCAGGCGTCGGCTGTTCTCGCAAGCCGCTACATCCAGGACCGCCATCTGCCCGACAAGGCAATCGATCTGGTCGATGAAGCCGCGTCGCGGATGCGCATCAAGACGATGACCGCCCCGCCGCGCTACCGCGAGCTCGAGGACGAGATCGACAACGTCCGCCAGGAGAAGGAGGCGGCGATCGAGTCGCAGGAGTTCGAGAAGGCCGCGAACCTGCGCGACAAGGAGCGCAAGCTGACGCAGAAGCGCCGCGAGCTCGAGGAGAAATGGCGGAGCTCGGAGACGGTCGAGCAGCCCGAGATCGGCGAGGAGGAGATTGCGGACATCGTCTCCATGTGGACGGGAATCCCGGTCTTCAAGCTGACTGAGGCCGAGTCGCAGAAGCTGATCCGGATGGAGGAAGAGCTCCACAAGCGCGTGATCGGGCAGGAAGAGGCGATCGTCGCCGTCTCCAAGTCGATCCGACGTGCCCGCGCGGGGATCAAGGATCCGAAGCGGCCGACCGGCTCGTTCATCTTCCTCGGCCCCTCGGGGGTCGGGAAGACGGAGCTCGCCCGCACGCTCGCCGAGTTCCTGTTCGGCGACGAGGACGCGATGATCCAGGTCGACATGTCGGAGTACATGGAGAAGCACTCCGTCTCCCGGCTGGTCGGGTCACCCCCCGGCTACATCGGCTACGACGAGGGCGGGCAGCTCACCGAGTCTGTGCGCCGGAAGCCGTACTCGGTCGTCCTCCTCGACGAGGTCGAGAAGGCACACCCGGACGTCTTCAACATCCTGCTTCAGATCCTGGAGGACGGGAAGCTCACTGACGCTCAGGGCCGGAAGGTCGACTTCCGGAACACGATCGTGATCATGACTTCGAACATCGGCGCTGCCACGATCTCGAAGAATCAGTCGTTCGGGTTCTCGGTTGGAGACGAGTCCGGCCTCTCGTACGACGAGATGAAGGGCCGCATCATGGGCGAGCTGAAGAAGGTCTTCCGGCCCGAGCTTCTGAACCGCATCGACGAGGTCATCGTCTTCCACAAGCTGTCGAAGGACGAGATCAAGGTCATTGTCGACCTGATGATGAACCGGCTGCGGGAGCAGATGGTGGAGCACGAGGCCGCGATCGAGCTCACGGAGGGCGCGAAGGAGCTCCTCGTCGACAAGGGCTACGACCCCGCGATGGGCGCCCGGCCTCTGCGCCGCGCGATCCAGCGCTTCATCGAGGATCCGCTCGCCGACTATGTTCTCGGCCGCTCGCTCAAGCCCGGCTCGACGATCGTCGTCGACCGCAAGGAGGGCGAGACAGAAGAGGTCGACATCCGTGTCGTCGAAGGCCCGCCGCCGGAAGAGGAGCGGGAGAAGGTCACCGTGCCGCCCGAGCCGCCGGCCGACGAAGCCGACGAGCCGGACGAAGCCTGACCTAGTCCGAGAGCACGAAGAACGCGATCGCGACGTACTGGCACGCGGCAGCGGCGATGACCAGCGTGTGGAAGACCTCGTGGAACCCGTAGACCGCCGGTAGCGGATTCGGGCTCTGGCGGGCGTAGACGAGCGATCCCAGCGTGTAGAGCAGGCCGCCGGTGAGAAGGAGAGCCACACCGGCAGGCGCGATCCCGCGTACGAGTTGCGGCAGTGCGAGCACCGCGACCCAGCCGAGGGCGACGGCGATGGCCACTGCGATCCAGCGCGGGCCGTCCGTCCAGAGGAGCCTGATCAGGATCGCGCCCGCAGCTCCGGTCCAGACAACCGTGAGGACAATCACCTGCCAGGCACCGGAGAGGATCATGAGCCCGACCGGCGTGTACGTGCCGGCAATCAGGAGGAAGATCATCGCGTGGTCGAGGCGGCGCAGCCACAGGCGCCTGCGAGGTGCCCAGTTGCCGCGGTGGTAGAGCGCACTCGCCCCGAACATCGCCGACACCGAGGCTGCAAAGACGAGCCCCGACCACCGGGCGGCGTCCGAAGACGCTGTTGCGACGAGGACGGCTCCGACAAGGAGCGAGAGGAAGAACGCACACTGGTGGAGGACGCCGCGCAGTAGGGGCTTCAAGTCCTCAGCCGGCGGCCCGGTCGGGCCTTCAAGCACGACGAGAGAGTACCGATGATGCGCGATCTTCACACCAGGCGCGTATGGCCTCGCCGTCGCTGTTGAAAGGTGACGAATGAGATGCAGACCCGGCGCACTCGTCGGTAGGCGGCGTCGGGACCGGCTCCTAGACTGGACGGGTGGCGAAGGCAGCTCTCCAGCACGCATGCTCCGAGTGCGGTTACACGACCGGACGGTGGCTTGGCCGCTGTCCTGAGTGCGAGAGCTGGGGCACCCTCGTCGAGGAGCGCGCTGCCACCATGAAGAGCAAGCTTGCGCCGCCGGCTCGCCCCCTGCTTCGGCTCGTAGACGTCGCGGCCTCGGACGCCGAGCGCCTCCCGACCGGTGTTCCTGAGCTCGACCGCGTCCTCGGCGGGGGCCTCGTGCCTGCCTCGCTCGTCCTCGTCAGCGGCGACCCGGGCATCGGCAAGTCCACGCTTCTCCTCATGGCGTTGCGGGACATGTCCGAGCGGCATGAAGTCGTCCTGGTCACGGGGGAGGAGTCCTCGGCCCAGGTCCGGCTCCGGGCCGACCGGCTCGGGGGCGGCGCCGGAGTCCAGATCCTCGCCGAGACTAGCCTTCCCGAGATCTGCGCGACGCTCGAGCGGGAGCGGCCGGAAGTCTGCGTCATCGACTCGGTGCAGACGCTCTACGACCCTGAGCTTGGCTCGGCCCCCGGGTCGGTGGCACAGGTCCGGGAAGCCGCAGGTCGCTTGCTCCGGCTTGCCAAGGAGCACGGCATCGCCACATTCCTGGTCGGGCACGTGACGAAGGAGGGCGCGGTTGCCGGCCCTCGCGTCCTGGAGCACCTGGTCGACTGCGTGCTCCAGTTCGAGGGCGACCGTTACCGCTCTCACCGCGTGCTTCGCGCCGTGAAGAACCGCTTCGGCTCCACAAACGAGCTCGGAGTCTTCGAGATGACGTCGACCGGCCTCGCCGGCGTCGCCGATCCCTCCGAGCTCTTCGGGCGGTCCGAGGGAGAGGTCGGTTCCGCCGTCGCGTGCGCCCTGGAAGGAACGCGTCCGATCCTGCTCGAGATCCAGGCGCTCGTCTCGCCGACCGATCTCGCGATGCCGAGGAGGGTGGGAACCGGTGTCGACCCGAAGCGCCTGTCCATGATCGTCGCTGTCCTGGGCCGCCATGCGGGTGTCTCTCTGGGCCAGGCGGACGTGTTCGTGAACGTCGCCGGCGGCGTTCGAATCGACGAGCCTGGTGCAGACCTCGCGGTCGCAGTCGCGATCGCCTCGGCTGCCCGTGGGAAGCCTGTCCGGCCTGGTCTCGCATGCTTTGCGGAGGTCGGCCTCACCGGCCGGCTGCGCCCCGTCTCACAGGCCGAACGGCGCCTCGCCGAGACCGCCAAGCTCGGCCTTTCCGAGGCCATCGTTTCGGAAGGGACGAAGCCGCATGGCAGAATCACCCTGCAGGCGGCGGCGACGATTCGGCAGGCGATCGGGGTGGCGCTGGATGAGGGCAGATCCGCGGAAGGATAAGAAGCTCATTTCGGCCCTCGGCCTCGTGGCTCCGGGGACAGCCTTTCGCGCGGGCATCGACGACATCATCAGGTCGGGGCACGGTGCGCTCATCGTCATCGACGAGCCCAACGACATTGCCTTCCTCTTCTCGGGAGGGATGCGGCTCGACCTTCCCTTCACGGCCCAGCTCCTCTACGAGCTGGCCAAGATGGACGGCGCCATCATCGTCAACGCGGACATCTCGAAGCTCGTTTACGCGAACGTCCAGCTCATGCCCGACCCTGCGATCGCTTCGTCCGAGACCGGCACGCGGCACCGCACCGCAGAGCGTGTTGCCAAGCAAACCGGCGCGCTCGTGATCTCGATCTCGCAACAGCGGGAAACCGTGACCGTGTTCTTCGGGGAGCTCCGCTACCAGCTAGGAGAGATCTCTGACGTGCTCGCGAGAACCAACCAGGTGCTCGCGACACTCGAGACCTACCGGCAACGGCTCGATCAGGGCCTGACGCGCCTCACGGCACTCGAGTTCCAGAGCGCCGTCACCCTCGACGACGTCCTCGTCGTCGTGCAGCGCGCCGAGATGACGACGCGGATGGCGGAGGAGGTCGAGCGCAACTGCATCGAGCTCGGCGAGGAAGGCCGCCTGATCCGCATGCATCTCGACGAGCTGATGGAAGCCGTACCGAACGAGAAGGCGGCCGTGGTGTTCGACTACGAGGCAAGTGGCGATTCAGCCCGTGCGGCAGCAGTGCTCGAGGAGCTCGCGGCGCTTTCCTACCCGAAGCTCCTCGAGGTCGAAGAGTTGACCGAGCTCCTCGGCTTCCCGCGCAACTCGAACCCGCTCGACCAGACGGTGGCGCCCCGTGGCTACCGGGTCCTGTCTCACATCCCTCGTCTTCCGGACTCCGTCATTCGCCACGTGGTTAATGACTTCGAGTCTCTGGATGCCGTCATCCGGGCGAGCCATCGCGATCTGGAGGCCGTCGACGGAGTCGGCTCTGTCCGGGCGCGCGAGATCCGCGAAGGGCTTCGGCGCCTTCAGGAGCACAACCTCGTCGACCGCTATCTCCAAATGTAAAACCCCTGCACGTTGCGGACATGGCGCCGACGGGCAGGGGTTCCGGCCGCAAAATCCCTGGAAACGTCGCTGTTTTGGGGATTTTTCTGCTAGAATGGCCCCGTTCATACGGCGTCCCGGACTGCTTTTCATTTCAGTTAGAGGAGGAGAGGGCTTGTACAAAGTCGGCGACAAGGTCGTCTACCCCCACCACGGCGCAGGCACGGTCGTGAAGAAGGAAACTCGCACTGTCCTGGGTGAAGAGCGGGTGTACTTGACCATCAAGATCGAGCACAACGACATGACCGTCAACGTGCCCGCAGAAAACGCGGAGCGGGTCGGCCTCCGGAGCGTCATCGACGAGGAGCACATCGAACGGGTGCTCGACGTCCTGCACGGCGACGGCACCAAGATGCCGAAGAACTGGAATCGCCGCTTCAAGTACAACCGGGACAAGATGAAGACCGGCGACATCTTCGAGCTGGCCGAGGTCGTTCGAAACCTCTCCCTGCGAGACAGCGAGAAGGGGCTCTCCACAGGCGAGAAGCAGATGTTCGTGAAGGCGAAGAAGATCCTTGCCAGCGAGCTGATGTACGCGAAGGGCTTCGACGAGGACGGCGCAACCGCGTGGCTCGACGAGGAGCTCAGCGCGGTCGGCAAGTCTGCCCTGGCCACTACCTAGCAGGAGGGCTCGCCGAAACGCAGCAGTGCCGTCGGCCGCGCTGCTCGACCTCGGACCGGCGCGGCGCGGCATGCTACACCGGTGTCCGATACCGGCGTCTGGGCGATCCTTGTTGCAGCTGGGCGCGGTGAGCGCCTGGGCGGTGAGCGCCCGAAGGCGTTTGCGAAGCTGGGCGATCGGCCTCTGCTGGCCGAGAGCCTCGAGCGGCTGGAGGATTCCGAGTGGATCGAGGCGATCGTCGTCGTTGTGCACGAGGACTGGGTCGAGCCGGCGATCCTCCTCGCCGAGGAGCTGGGCGCCGGCAAGGTGAACGCATGCGTGCCGGGCGGGGAGACGCGGGCCGACTCGGTGCGCCTCGGAATGACCGAAGTCCCCACCGAGGCGGCGGTCGTCCTGGTGCACGACGCCGCGAGACCCTTCCTGCCGACCGAGGTGATCGACCGAGTGCTCCAGGCTCTCGGGGAGGGCTGGGACGGAGTCGTGCCGGCCCTCGAGGTCGCCGACACGATGAAGCGGGCCCGGGCCGACGGCGCCGTGATCGAGACCGTGGAGAGGAATGGGCTCTACGGAGTCCAGACGCCTCAGGCGTTCGTCGCCGAGACCTTCCGGCGTGCTCTCACCGCCTCGGTCGAATCGCCCACAGACTGTGCGGGGTTCGTCGAAGCGAGCGGCGGGCGCGTCCGGATCGTCGAAGGGGACAGACGTCTGGTCAAAGTGACGACCTCGGAGGACCTCGAGTTCGTCGAGGCGCTGCTGAGCCGGTGATCGTCGACTACCACATGCACCTCCGAGGTCCGGGCCCGGGGCCGGAAGAGGGCCCGGTCGAGCACACAAGAGCGGCGGTCGAGGCCTATGTCAACGCGGCGGCCTCGCACGGCGTCGACGAGATCGGCTTTACCGAGCACCTCTACTACTTTCGCCAGTTCGAGGGCCTCGTCACGCATCCGTACCAGCGAGACCGCATGGATCACGACCTCGAAACCTATGTCGACGCGGTCGTCGAGTCGAAGAGCCGAGGCCTCCCGGTGAAGCTCGCGCTCGAGGTCGACTGGTTCCAGGGACGCGAGGAGGAGCTCGCCCAGGCACTCGAGCCCTATCCCTGGGACTACCTGGTCGGGTCGGTGCACATCGTCGACGGAGAGGCGATCGACCTCGAGCCGGGCGCGTGGGAGCACCGCTCGGTCGGCGACGTCTGGCATCGCTACTTCGACCAGCTACGCGCTCTGGCGCGCAGCCGGATCGTCGACGTTCTCGCCCACCCCGACCTCGTGAAGATCTTCGGACGTCGTCCGGCGCCCGAGCAGGCGAGAGCGCAGTACGAGGAGACCGTCGACGTGCTTGACGAGTGCGGGGTCGCGGTGGAGGTCTCGAGTGCAGGCCTGCATCGGCCTGTCGGGGAGATCTATCCCGCGCCCGAGTTCCTCGCTCTCTGTCAGGAGCGCGGGGTCGCCGCTACCACGGCCTCGGACGCGCACCTCTCCCAGAACGTCGGGCGTGACCTCGATCGCGCCGTCGAGCACCTGCGGCAAGCGGGGTACGAGACGATCACGGTGTTCGACGGCCGCGAGGCCAGGCAGGAGCCGCTCGGATGAGCGACCTGCGGGTTGGGATCGGCGTCGATGCACACGCCCTGAGCGAAGGCGTACCGCTGGTCCTCGCGGGCGTCGAGTTTCGGGGCGAGCCGGGACTCGTCGGGCACTCGGACGGGGACGTCATCTCGCACGCGTTGATCGACGCCCTTTTGGGGGCCGCCGGGCTCGGCGACATCGGCGAGCTCTTCCCTCCGGGGACGCCCACTTGGCACGGCGCCTCGTCGATCAGCCTTCTCCAGCACACCTGTCAGGTCGTCCGCGGAGCAGGCTTCGACCTCGTGAATGCGGACTGCGTACTCGTGGGTGAGCGGCCCAGGATCGCGCCCGTCCGTGCCGAGATGCGCGCTCGGCTCGCCGGTGCCATGGGCACCGAGCCGGATCGGGTCACGGTTCGCGCGACGACGACGGACGGGCTCGGGTTTACGGGACGAGGCGAGGGCCTCGCAGCTCACGCGGTCGCCCTTCTTCGTCGTGCTTAGCGGTCGGATCGCCCTGCGGACCCGGCTTCGTCGCTGGCCCCGGCTCCTCGCGCTCGCACTCCTCGCGGGGGCGGTCGGATGCTTCTTCCTCCCCTTCCTCGCCGTCGACTTCGAGCCGCGTCGCGCTAGCGCGACCGGGATCCAGCTCGTCACCGACTCGGCCTCCTATCGCGGGGAGTATCTGCACGCTTCGTATGAGGGGGACGTCGAGACCGTGGTCCGGAACGGGCGCTTCTGGGCGATCCCATCCTTCGCGCTCGCGGTGCTCGCGCTCGTCCTCGCGCTGCTCCCTTCGCGGGTGAGCTGGGTCGCGGCCGTGGTGGTGTCGGTGCTCGGCGTCCTGGCGCTCCTCGCCCTTTTCCAGGGGACGAGCACGCCCTTCCACCCTCCTTTTCCCGATCGCCGCTACGGCCTCTGGCTAACGATTCTCCTCCTTCTGGGGGGCGGAACGGCGCTCGGCTTCTGGTTGAGTGAGCCCGCGAGCTATCGGGTCTCAGCCAGCCGCTTACCGGATTGGCTCCGCGACCTCTGACGAGCCCGGGAGCGCGACGAGCTCGCCGCTCCGTCGTACGAGGCCGTCCCGCTCCAGCGCCGCCACGACCTCCGCGTCCAACTCGGAGCGGGGGCGGGGCTTCTCAGCCACGAGCCGCAGGATCCTCGCGCGACGCTGGCGGAACGACCCCTCGAACCGGCTTTGCGCTCGCCGTGGCTCGTACCGGCGCCCGCGCGAGGGGCACCCGAAGGCCAGCGGGCAGATCTGGCAGCGCGGTATCCGCGCCAGGCAGATCGTGGCGCCGAGATCCATGAGGGCCTGGCCGGAGCGGTGCGAGAACGTCTCGCCCGTCCGCTCCTGGACGCGGGCGACGTTCGTGTCGACGGGCAGGACCGGCCGGCCGAGGGCGAAGCTCGAGACGGCAGCCGCGGTGTAGGGCCCGACTCCGGGAAGCTCGGTCAGGTCGTCCGGCCAGCCGCCGTCG
>Ga0307293_10000514_pt1 | contig 9782 bp, 8 predicted proteins | sample ER_DNA_150_FD_194488 | JGI IMG/M metagenome (GOLD analysis project Ga0307293, IMG submission 194488) | Bulk soil microbial communities from the East River watershed near Crested Butte, Colorado, United States - ER_DNA_150 | ecosystem: Environmental > Terrestrial > Soil > Floodplain | place: USA...
CATGAACCCGCCCAGCTCGCTCTGCCCGTAGCTCTCGAGCAGCGGGATCCCCAAGCGCTCCATGAAGTCGCGCTTGAGCCGGGGGGCGAGCGGCGACCCACCGGACAGCGCCACCCGGAACGGCGACCCCGCCTCGAACGCCTGCGGCGCGTTGACGACATCGGCGAGGGTCAGCGGGTAGCCCACGAGTACGCTCGCCCGTCGCTCGCGCGCGATCGCCCAGATCTCATCCGTCGAGCATCCGGCCACGAGGCCGACCGTCGCGCCGACGTGCACCGCCGGGAGGAACGCCGCCACCAGCTGGAAGCTGCTCGCCGTCGGCGTCGTGGCGAGCAGCACGTCGTCCCGACCGACCCCGAGCCGGTCGGCGATGCACGAGGTCCCGATCGTGACGGGGCACGAGGCCAAGATCGCCCCCTTCGGGGCCCCGGTGGTGCCGGACGTGTAGGAGAGGTAGAGCGGCGCGTCGGGACCGTGCCGATCGACGCCGGTCCCGGCGGTGTCGTCGCCGAACGTCGCGATATCGGCAACGTCGGGGGCGCCGGCACGCCGCAACCGTTCGTGGAGCTCCGGCACCGCCAGGACGAGCCTCGCACCGACATCGCCCGTGAAGTAGGGCAGGTCCTCGTCGCTGGTACGGGCGTCGATCAGCCCGGGGAGCAGGCCGGCCTTCCACGCGGCGAGGATCGCGATCAGCTGTTCGACGCTGTCCGGGGACGAGAGACCGAGCGTGTCCCCGGCCTCGAGTCCCGCCTCCACGAGGGCCGTCGCCACCGCCTCCGAACGGAGGTCTGCCTCCGCGTAGGTGATCGATCTCTCGGCGTCGAAGACGAAGGTCCGGTCGGGGCCCCGATGCACGGCGCGCCGGAACGCGGCGATCGCGTCCACCCTCACCTCCTCGACCGGTTCGGTTGTCAGACAAGTTGGCCCAACGGTCGGTCGGCTGTCAAATCCGGCAGGCCGGAGTGGACGCGAGCGGAGCGTGCCATCCTGGGTCGACGTTCGAGGGGGGGCGATGAGAGCAGGGATCTTGGTCTGGCTCGACCGGCCGGTCGCGGACCTCGCCGAGCTCGCGATGTTCGCGGAGGACGCGGGCTTCGCCGACGTCTGGCTGCCCGATCACTACTTCCTGCGGGACGTGTACGTGGCCCAGGCGTTGATGGCCGAGCGCACGACACGGATCGGACTCGGGACCGGCGTCGCCGCCGTGCAGCTCCGTCACCCAGCGCTGATCGCCAGCTCCGCCGCGACGCTCCACGAGCTCTCCGGCGGGCGAGCGCTCATCGGGATCGGACCCGGCGGATTCGAATTCCCGGCCCAGTTCCGGATGCGTCCGGAGAGCCCTCTGAGCCTGATGCGGGACTCCATCTCGATCATCCGGGCTCTGCTCGACGGGGACGCGAACCATACGGGCCGCGTGCTCACGGCTTCCGGCGCGAGGCTCGGGTGGCATCCGGGCCCCATCCCGATCTTCATCTCCGGCCGCGGTCCTCGGATGATCGAGCTCGCCGGCGAACTCGCCGACGGCGTGATCGTCCACGGCTTGGGTCCCCGCTTCATCGGGTACGTGCGGGACCACGTTGCGCGCGGGGCGACCCGCGCCGGCCGGGATCCCGGCTCCTGTGCGATCTCGATCATGCTCGATGTCCAGATCAATGAGTCCGAGGCCGACGCGATCGAGCTCCTCCGGCCTCGCTGCGCGCTCATGGCGGGCGGCTCGTACACCGACGAGCTGATCCCGGTGTACGGACTGGACCTCGAAGACGTGAACCGCCTGCGTTCCGCGGTGTCGTCCGGCGACCCGGACGCGGGCGCTCTCGTCACCGAGCAGATGGTACGAGCGTTCGCGATCGGCGGGTCGGTGTCGACGATCCGGGACGGGCTCGCCGCCCTCAAAGACCAAGGAGTCACCAACGTGATCTTGAAGCTCGGCGAGGGTGCGCCCGACGCCACCGCCGCGCAGATCGAACTCATGAAGCCCGTCGTCTCCGAACTGCACCAGGGATCAGGCAACGCCCCGTAGGGCGCGACGCACGAGGACCCCGAGGAGCTCACGACGGTAGTCGCCGTCCGCGTGGATGTCCGTCGGGGGATCCACGGCCGCCGAGGCGGCTTCGGCGGCCTCGCGAACCACCTCGTCGGTCAGCTCGCGACCGCGAACCGCCGCTTCGGCCGCCGACAGCCGCACGGGCGAGCCGCCCACGCCGATGCCCACGAGCGCGACATCGGCCGAGCCTCTCGCTCCGCGATCGATCGCACACACGCCGGCGAGGGCGAAGTCACCCGATCTCCTTGCGAGCTCGAGGAACATCGTCCGAGCTCCGAGCGTGGCCGGGAACCGCACGTGGGTCAGCAACTCGTCCGGACCGAGGGCGGTCGTGAACGGGCCAACGAAGAACTCCGCCGCCGGGACCGACCGATCCCCGGTCGAGCCGCGCACGATCAGCTCGGCGTCGAGCGCCAGGACCACGGCGGGCAGCTCCGCAGCGGGGTCGGCATGCGCCACGCTCCCCCCGACGGTTCCACGATTCCGGATCTGCAGGTGGCCGACCAGCGCGAGGGCCTGACCGACCAGCGGGCAGGACGACCGCAGATCCTGCGAGCGCTCGGCTTCGCTCTGGCGTGTCATGGCACCGACGACGTACGTACCGTCGCGTTGTTCGATCCCGCGGAGCGTGTCCACGAGCTGCAGGTCGATCAGCACGGATGGACGGGCCAACCGGAAGTTGAGGAGCGGCACGAGGCTCTGCCCGCCGGCGAGCAGCTTCGCTTCGTCGCCGTACTCGGCGAGCGCGTCGAGAACGCCTTCAGCCGTGTCCGGCCGCAGGTAACGGAAGGGCGGTGGCTTCACGCTCCTCGCTCACTTCCGAACGCGCGGGGAGGTGCCCGACGTGGAAGGGACCTTCCTTCGGGGACGGGCGAGCCCTTCGGCGTCCGGAGAGTCCTCCAGTCTACGCGGGACCTTGCGGAGCAATTCGAAGCGGGTCCTGCCGGGGATCAGGTAGTTCGTGTTCCACGCGAGCGGCAGGTCATCGTCCGCGAAGAACAGTTCCTCCAAGACGATCACGGGGTCGCCCGGCTGTAGGGCGAGGGCCGACGCCAGTTCGGGCGTACACGCCACCGCCGTGACCTCCGCCTGCGCGTACCGGAGCGGCTTGGCCCGCTGGATGAGCTTGGTGATCGAGTCCTTGAACTCCCGCAGGAGGTACTCGGGCGACACGGCGCTCCCTGGCACCACGCTGTCCATCAACGCCAGCGGCTTCCCATCGAGGGTCTTGATCCTGGAGATCAGCGTTACGGGCGAACCCGAGGGCACCCGAAGCCGTTTCGCCTCCTCTTCGGTGGCGTTCGAGGTCTCGATGCGGATGTCGCGTGTCCCGCAACTCCATCCCTGCCGAACGGCCAGGAGTTCGAGAGGCTCGAGCACCTCGAGTCCGAGCACCGGTTGGTGGAAGAGCTGGGTGAGGGTCGTGCGTGCTCCCTGTGATCGCTCGATCAGGCGCTCGTTCTCCAGGTAGACGAGCGCCTCGCGGATCGTCGTGCGACCGACGTCGAACATCGTCGCGAGGTCGGGCTCGCTGGGAAGCGGACTGCCCGGCCGCAGGCCCTCGTCCTTCGCGTACTCCATGATCGCACGCACCACCTGCAGGTACAGCGGCCTCGAATCGGACCGGATGCTTCTGTCCGGACCACGTCGCACGTTCATCTCGACCACGTCCCTCTCCGGTCTCACGGATCCTCGAGCGTCGTAGACCCCGCGAGCGCCGGTCGTCGGAGCGTCATACGAGGGTGCCGGAGACGAGCCGTCGGTACCGGCGCGGCTCCAGCTCCTTTCCCAGGCGTTGGGCGAGCTGATCGGCCTCTTCGAGCAGGTCGCCCTCGTCGATCGTCAGCAGCTTCCCGCCGTCCACCACGAGGCGCCCGCCCACCATGACGCTTTCGGCGTCGGTTCCGACCGCATAGCGGACCAGAGTCCCGATCGGGTTGTACGAGGGGAAGAGCCTGGCGTTGTCGCCGTCGAGCACCGTGACATCCGCGGCCTTGCCGACTTCGAGCGACCCGATCTCGGCCTCCCAACGCAGGAGCCTCGCAGCGTCGATCGTTCCCATCGCGAACGCATCCTCGGTGGTGAACGCGATCGGGTCGTAGAGCGGGATCCCGGACGCCTGCGTCTGCATGATGAACGCGATGCGCATGACCTTGAGGATGTCGTTGATCACCGTGTCGCAACCGAGACCGACGCGAACACCGAACGCGCGCATCGTCACGATCTTCGTGATCGCGGACACGATGTCCGTACAGACGACGGGGGCATGGGCGATGCCCGTGCCGGTCTCGGCGAGCAGGCGGATCTCCCGGTCGGTCGTGAGCATCGCATGGATCCCGACGAGACGGTCGCCGAGCGCCCCGATGCTCTGGAGGTGCTCGATGGGTCGCTCACCGAAGAGAGAGAAGCTGAGCTCGATCTCCTCCCGGTCCCGGTTGATATGGGTCATGACCCCGGTGTCGTATCGCTCGGCGAGTTCCATCGCCTCGAGGTACATCTCGTCAGAGCAGGAGGGCACGCCGAGGTTGTGGATCCAAGGTCGGAGACGCCCGGCTCCGGCCTCGGTCCAGCGCCGGAGGAAGTCCTCGGTGGCTGCGAGGTTGTCGCGCCGAAGGCCGGGGTCGTCCGTGTACTCGGAGCGCCCGTCGATCTGCTCGTAGTTGCCCGCGAGCCGCGACACGCGGTCGCCCTGCCCGACAGCCATCGCCGAGCGGATCCCGACCTCCATGATCGTCTCGGCGATCGGGTCCTCGTGCGCTCGGGTGCACGTGGTCTCGGTCAGCGTCGTGACGCCGGCACGAAGGAGCTGGGCGGCCGCGACCCTCGTGCTCGTCCGGATCCCCTCCTCACCCATCACATCCTCTGCCGGGATGTAGACGCGGTAGATGTTCGGGTAGTCCTCGAGCGCGTACTCACGCACGAGCGCCTGCGCGACGTGATTGTGGCAGTCGATGAGCCCGGGGATCACGAACCGGCGCTTCCCGCCGAGGACGCGACTCGGCGCGAACCGTTCCCGCAGGGTCTCGGCCTTGTCGATCGCGACGATCCGCCCGTCCGAGACCGCCACCGCACCGTCCCGGATGATCCTTCGATCCGGGTCCATCGTGATGACGGTCCCCTCGACCAGCCAGTCAACGGACTCCGCCATCTGGATCGCCTCCCCACGACAGTTCGAGCCACCTCGACGTCGGGGTCATATCACGGCACTGACTTGACAGACAAGCGGGCCCGTGGGTAGCGTCGCGCCCTGCGCCGAGACCACTCGGTCCCGGGGGGGAGGCGATCGCCGTGGTGCGTGAACGGTTCACCCGGAGGCAGTTCCTGATCAAGACAGGCATCGGGGGGACCGGCCTCGTGCTCGCCCCCAGCCTCTTGGCCGCATGCTCCGACGACGAACCGTCCGGCTCCTCGGGGACCAGCGGTGCGACGGGGGCGACCTCGGCCCAACCGACGGATGTGAGGTTCCGGACCAACTGGATCCCCTCGGTCGACTTCGTCGGCTGGTACGTGGGCGACGACAAGGGGTACTTCGACCAGCAGGCCATCTCGATCGAGATCCTCGCCGCCGGGTACAACAGCCCCGAGAGCAATCAGGTGCTCGCCGCGGGGAAGGCCGACGTGGGGCTCTCCACCGACCTGCTCACGGTGTCGGACTCCAACGCGCAAGGCACCGACTTCGTGATCTGGGGTGCCAGGTGTCAGAAGTCGCCGTTCGGGCTCCTGTCCCTCGCGGACAACCCGATCAACACACCGCAGGACATGGTCGGCAAGACCCTCGGAGGTCCCGAGGGCGACCAGGTCTTCCTCGATGCCGTGCTCACCATCAACGGCCTGCAGGCCGGTGACTACGACTTCGTGCCGATCGGGTTCGATGCGACCCCGCTGGTGAACGGCAAGGTCGAGGGCATGACGGCGTACTCCACGAACCAACCCCTCTACCTGCAGGTGGACGGTATCGACAACGTCATGGTCCTGTTCGCGGACATGGGGATGCCTTCCTACGCCGACATGCTGTTCGCCGATCGGACCTACCTCCAGGACAACCACGACCTCATGGTCGGGTTCCTGAAGGCAACGATCGCGGGCTGGGACTTCGCGAACGCCAACCTCGACTACGCGGTCAACCTGACCCTCGACAGCTACGGGGGCACCGAGGCCGGCCAGAAGTTCGATCAGTCGATGCTGAACGCGCAGGCGAACGTCCCGTTGATGCAGTCCGATGCTGGGTTGTTCTCGATCGACTTGGATGAGCTGGCGGGCCCGATGTACGACGCCCTGCGGGCCTCCGGCCGGCAGGACCTTCCGGACCCCGCGACGATCGTCGATCTCTCCATCCTCGACGAGGTCCACGCGACGACAACGGCATCACCATCGGCGTAGGCGACCGCCACGACGGGCCCGACACCGGTGAGCTCATGACCCCCGATCCCCTCGAGCGGGTCCAGCTCGGCGGGACGGGGCTGAACGTCACTCGGCTCGGCCTCGGCGGGGCGCCGTTGGCCACGTACTTCTGGGGGAACGAGCCCGAGGCCGCTCGGTCGGCGGTCGTGCGGGCCCTGGACGCGGGGATCCGGCACTTCGACACCGCGCCCCTGTACGGGCTCGGGGAGTCCGAGCGGAGGTTGGGCTCGGTGCTCTCCGAGGTCGACCGCGACCGCTTCGTCCTCGGCACCAAGGTGGGTCGCCTCCTGCGGCCGAGCGGAGCCGACCTGGATGAGCGCGACGCGGTCTTCGATTTCAGCCGAGACGGCGTGGTGCGGTCGCTCGAGGAGAGCCTCGAACGACTCGGCCTCGACCGCGTGGACATCGTGCACATCCACGATCCTGACGATCACCTGGAGGCGGCGATCTCGACGGCCTTCCCCGCTCTGGCCGAACTCCGCTCGCAGGGGGTGATCTCCGCCGTCTCCGCCGGTCTGTCGAGCGCGCTCACGTCACTCGTTCGGGAGACCGACCTCGACTGCGTCCTGCTGGCCGGCCGCTACACCCTGCTCGATCAGGGCGCCCTCCAGGATTTCCTGCCCCTGTGCGTGGAGCGGAACGTCGCGGTCATCGCGGCCGGCGTCTTCAACAGCGGGGTCATCGCCGACCCCAAGCCTGGCGCGTGGTTCGACTACGCGCCCGCCGAGCCGGATGTCCTGCAGAAGGTCCAGGACCTCTCCGCGATCTGCGCCCGCCATGACGTCCCGATCAAGGCGGCGGCGATCCAGTTCCCCCTCGCCCATCCCGCCGTGGCGTGCGCGATCGTGGGGATGCGGGACGGCGGTGAGGTGGACGAGAACCTCCGGCTCTGTGCGACGGAGATCCCCGATGAGCTGTGGACCGAGTTGCGGGACGAAGGGTTGCTCGACGATCGCGCGCCATCGCCCGGCTCTCACCTCGGGGGCGGCGGATGAAGATCACCAGCGTCGATGCGATCTCGCTCGGCTTCGAGAAGCGCGACCCGACCATGGGGCGCAGTTGCTCGGTGATACGGGTCGACACGGACGCCGGCATCGTCGGATGGGGAGAGGCGAGCACCAACTGGGGTCACTCCTACCCGACGGTGGTCGCCGCAACGGTCCACGACGTCCTGGCCCCGCTGCTCGTCGGCAAGGATCCGCGGGACATCCGCCGGCGGCTGGCCGAGATGCACGTCGCGCTCGACGGGTATCTGGGGTGGGAGGGGTTGACCTCGCAGGCGATCGGGGGCGTGGAGATCGCGCTCTGGGACATCCTGGGCAAGGACGCCGGGATGTCCGTGGCGCGGCTGCTCGGAGGCGGTGCCGACCGGATCCGCTTGTTCGCGACCGGGACGACGATGTTCGAGATGTCGGCCGAGTGGCACGCCCACTACTTCGACCCGGCGCTGGACGCCGGCTTCAGCGCCGTGAAGGTGCGGCTCGGGAAGGACCCGGCCGCCGACCTCGAGCTGATCCGGACCGTCCGCGACCACATCGGTCCCGACGGACTGCTGATGGCCGATGCCTACTGGGGGTACTCGCCGGATCAGGCGCTCGAGCTCGCGAAGGCGATGGCGCCGTTCGACGTCTACTTCTTCGAGGAGCCGTGTCCCCAGTACATGCAGGAGGGACTGGCCTGGCTCTCGGCGAACTCCCCGGTGCGGATCGCGGTCGGAGAACGCGTGTACTCACCCACCCAGTTCGCAGAGATCGCTCGACGAGGGTCGGCTCGCGTGTTCCAGCCCGACGCGCAGATCTGCGGGGGCATCCTCGCCTGCATGGAGATCGCCACCCTGGCTCGGATCGCGAACATCGAGGTCTCGCCGCACGTCGGCGGACCCACCGCGATCGGGTTCGCCGCCAACCTGCAGTGGGCCGCGGCCGCGTCGGTCGCGATCATGGAGTACGACATCGACGTGTATCAACCCGTCCTGCGGGAGATCCTGTCGGACAACCTCTTCGCGATGGATCGGATCACCAACGGGACGATCGCGGTTCCCGACGGACCCGGGCTGGGGATCCAGGTCGATGAGGGCTCCTTCGCACGGTTCCCGTACGAGCCCGGCCGAACCTACGCGGAGATGTTCCCCGAACACGAGACGGGGAGAGCCTGACCGAGGTCAGAGCGACCAACGCCGGCGTGTCCGCCGCTCGATCGCGCCGGACACCGAGTGAACCACGATCATCAGGGACGCCCCCCACGCCTCGGGCGTGTTGAACTGCTGGAAGGAGCGGGAGAACATCGTCCCGAGACCATCGATGCCCATGAGGGACTCGCCGATGATCGCGGCGATGATCACGATCGACGCGCAGATCCGGAGTGCGGTCATGAAGTTCGGCACCGCCGAGGGGAGGGCGAGCCGTCGCAGGGTCGTCCACTTCGAGGCGCCGAGCACCGTGAACAGGTCCTCGGAGCCGCTCGGGGTCGCCCGCAGGCCGGAGGACACGAAAACGAACGTCGGGAAGAAGGTGAGCAGCGAGGCGATCCCGACGACCGTTCTCGGTTCGTACCCAAGCACCAGGGCCATGATCGGCACCACCGCGACCAGCGGCACGCTCTGGAGCAGGACGGAGCCGGGCGTCAGGAGGCCCCTGAGCACGGAGGAGAACCAGCACAGGACCGCGATCACGGCGCCCACGACCAGCCCGAGCGAGAGGCCGATGATCGAGTACAGCACCGTCCGGGCGATATTCGACAGATAGGCGGCCGGCTGCGACCAGATGTCCTGGACGACCTCCCATGGCGTCGGCGCGACGATGCGTTGGACGTGACCGAAGCTCACCCATGCCTGCCACAGGGCGATTACCAGCACGAACGGCCATACCTTGAGCGCGACCCGGCCGATCCTTCGCAACGCCCGAATCCCCTACCTGAACCGCTTCTCGACGCGGTACTGGATCGCTCCGAGCGCGCCGTAGGCGACCATCGCCATCAGCGCGGCGAGGCCGGCAGCCGCCCACAGCCGCTCGGGCAGGAACAGCTGCGTCGAGCTGATGATCAACAGGCCGAGGCCCGAGCTCGCTCCGAACCACTCGCCGAAGATCGCACCCAGGAGCGCCGCCGGCGCGCCGAGCTTCGCCCCATCGATCAACGAGGGGACCGCCGATGGCAGCTGCAGGCGGCGGAGCCTCGCGAACCTCGAGGCCCCGAAGACCGTGAACACGTCTTCGTGAGCTTCGCTCGCGGACTGCAGTCCGGAGCTGATGGAGATGAAGCTGGCGAAGAACACGGCCATCGCCGCGATCACCACCGGCGTGAGGTCCGGAGCGACCAGCATCACCAGCAAGGGCCC
>Ga0307293_10000523_pt1 | contig 9730 bp, 10 predicted proteins | sample ER_DNA_150_FD_194488 | JGI IMG/M metagenome (GOLD analysis project Ga0307293, IMG submission 194488) | Bulk soil microbial communities from the East River watershed near Crested Butte, Colorado, United States - ER_DNA_150 | ecosystem: Environmental > Terrestrial > Soil > Floodplain | place: USA...
TCGACGATGACCTTTCCGCTTTCCCCGCTGACCACGAAGAAGAGTCGGTCGAACGCGGCAGAGGCGGCGATCGCACGCTCACCGAAGAGCCGAGCCGGCTCGACGTCGACGTGAAGCTGCCGCTTCAGAACCGGCAGCGCGCGTCCGAGCCTGCGGGCGAGTGGAAAGGAGGAGGCGCCCGAGTCGAGGGGGCCCTCGAGGGCGAGCGCGAGCCTGAGCGCGCGAAGGCGGCCTCGGTCTCCGCGGCCTACGAGGGCCCGGTAGTCGGGCAGCTGGCTGAGGTGCCAGTCCCAGAGCCTGATCGGCTCGGGGATGCCGAAGACCCGGTCGCCTTCGGACGAGACGTACACCCATTCGTCGCCGATGTACTCCGCACCGCGCTGCATGAACGCGAGCAGCGTCTCCGTCTTGCCGCCCTTCGACCACCCCGTTGCGACGACGCCGGTTCCACCGTAGACGAAGGCGGATGCGTGGAGCGGCAGCGCACCCCGGGCGAGAACAGTCAGGTTCAGGATGGGGACGAGGAGAGGAACCGCCGGGAGGCCGCGCTCGCACACGATCTCGCATCTGTCGCCGATCTCGGCGAAAGGGATCCTTACCTTCGCCGGCACCTTGTGCTTGCTCCGCAGGACGAGGAATGCATCGTCCGTGAAAGCCGCCTCACCGGCGCCGAGGTAGCGGAGCCGGTTCGTCGGTAGCCGATCGACAAACCGTACGACAATGTCCGGCTCCCGGTCGAGCGGTGAGCGAATGGGGCCGAGCTGCCGGCTTACTGCCGCCGCGTCACCTGGGGTCGCGTCGACAAGCCGGACACCAGCGAGCCCATGCAAGTCGTAGTCAATCGCCTCCGAGCCGGCCTGTGTCGCCTTCCTGTGCTCGATCGCCGACGCCCTAGCCACGGGCGGCCAGGACGGAGGCGGCGTAGCCCCGCCAGAGCTGGCAGCTGACTCGTCTGCGGCTCTCCGAGATGTCGGTGGTCACGTCGACGAGGAGCGAGTCCAGGCTCTCGGCGCTTTCGTTCGGCGGCGGGCCGAGCTGCACAACGAGCCTCCCGCGTGCGAGGTGGTAACGAACGGCGAACCCCGACCTCGCGAGGACCTTGAGCGGGAGAGGACAGTCCGCGGGCAGGCTTGCGGCAACGAGCCCGGTAGCGGAGGCCGGTCCAAGCAGATGAACGCGTACACCCCGGCTCCGAAACGACGACAGCTTCAGCTTCCGAAGCACCGCGTTTGCGATGAGGCGGGACCAGGCTGTGAGCGGATGCTGCCGTCTCCACCGCGACCGCAAGGTTGGTGCGAACGCCGTCAGCTCCTGACAGTCGCCGGTGCGAGCAGCCGCGATCAGCCTGTCGGCGTCCCAGCCGGCCGGAAGACTCGACGCCGCAGCGCGTGCGAGTTCGTTGTCCGGCTCTGCCGCAGGCGCAAGCTCCCGCAGGCGCGCCGCATGGCGCGCGGGGACTCGACCCTTGTCGAGGAGGCAGTGGAGGAGCAGCATCCAGAAGGCGTCGCCGGGCGCCGCAAGCCAGACGCCCTTCGCGTTGTGACGTCGCGCGAGGACGCCTTCTGCCGCGCCCGTTCGCAGCTCCTGGTAGCGACCGTACGAGATGTCCGCAACGAGATCGAGCTTGACCCAGACATCGTCGTCCTCGAAGTAGCGGACGAAGAAAACGTGAGAGCCCCGTCCATCCGCGGCGAGCGGAAGGAATCCGGCCCGACCCAACACGGTGCGCACCCGGGCTAGGTCACCCAGGGCTACGAGCAGGTCGACGTCGTCTCCGGGCGAGCGGACCTCGACCTCACCCCGTAGGAGACACCAAGCAACGCCCTCTTCCTCGAGTGAGGCGAGCGCCGCAGCGACCATCGACCCCGACACGATCCGTGCGGGGTGGTCGGGGTGCTCGGGGTTCTCACCCGCTGTCGCCGGCGCCGACTCGGCAGCGCGTGCGCTCATGCGCCCGACCCCCTGAAGACAGCGGGGATGGTCTTGAGAAGAATTTTGAGATCTAGCGCTAGCGACCAGTGCTCGATGTACGCGATGTCGAGACGAAGCCGCTCGTCAAGGGTCATGCCGTTTCGACCCCGGATCTGCCAGAGGCCCGTCATCCCCGGCATAACCTCGAGTCGGTACGTATGCCAGAGGCTGTAGGTGCTCGGCGCGAACGACGTCGGGCGTGGGCCAACGAGGCTCATCTCACCGCGAAGGACGTTGATGAGCTGCGGAATCTCGTCGAGGCTCGTCTTCCGCAAGATTCTCCCGACCCGGGTGATTCGAGGGTCGTCGATGATCTTGAAGTCGGGGAACGGAAGGATGTTCAGGTGCGCCAAGGACGGCTTGAGCTCCTCCGCGTTCGGAACCATCGTCCGGAACTTGTACATCCGGAAGCGCTTGCCGTCGCGCCCAGTCCGTTCCTGCGCGATGAAGATCGGGCCTGGGCTATCCACCAGGATTGCGATCGCGCACGCGAGTGAGAGGACGAGCCCGAGCGGCAGGAGGAGCAGGCAGATAGCGAGATCGAACACCCGCTTTCCTACGAGATAGCGTTGATGAAAAATGGGCATTCTGAGTCTTCTCCCCGCCGCCTAGCCGGTGGCGGACTCGGTCTCCTCGGTACCGCGTTTCGGCAGTTGATGGGTCGGCTCGACGTTGGAACGTGCGACAACCTGGCGCACGGACGTTGCATCAGCAAGAGTGGGCGAGCCGGCAGCGGCGACCTCGCCTACTGCTAGCGGGAGCTCGGGCTGATCCGGTTCTCCGCCAACCTGCCAGTGACTCGATCGGCTGCGTAGGGCGACGAGGAGCGCGCCACTGGTCACCCCGTCGTCGGGGAAGGCGGCCATCGCGATCTCGGCCTCGCCCAGCGACTCGACCAAGAGCGCGCGGACTCGGCTGATAACTGCGTCTCCCTTGCTGCGGTCACACTCAGGAAGCAAGACGTAGAACTCGTCCTCGTCCTCCCAGACGCGGTCGGTCCGTCGAAAGACTCCGTGCTCGAGTCCGCTGTCAGTCTTGTCGCGCTCGACCGCGCGACGCGGGCGGCGTACTTGCGCAGCGGCAGCCGGGCGGGTCAGGCGGATCCGGAGCAGCAGGAAGGAGCGCCCGTATCGACGGCTCCGGGTGAGCTCGTTCCAGAGCTCTTCCCGCATCCGCCAGTGCAGCTCCTGCCGGCGAGTAGATGCTTCGACCTCCGTCCGCTCGGAACGCCGCCAACGAAGCGCTCGCTTCAGTCCTCCGAAGATCACGTTGACTCTCGTCGGCCCGTGGGGCGCGGGCACGCCACCGGCCAGCTCCTGCCCCTCCCCACGGGGCTGAGCCTCCTCCCGGTTCATGTCGTCCCGCTCCATCACCACTCTGTTGCCTCCCCCTGGTCAGCTGGTTGCCCATTCGACCGGTCCGCAATGCGAAGCCGGCGTAACCTCCTGGCGGGCGACTAGCCGGGCTGGGGAACGCGGGTGACGAGAGCGGCTTCGAGGAGGCGCGAGCTGGCAGGCCGCGCGACTCGAGCCATGAGTGAAAAGGCGAAGACAAAGGCGCTCACTGCGAGCGCGAGATCAGCCCGGAAGCTGCCGCCGGTGGGTGCCTGCCCGTTGAACGTGAAGCCGAGGCGGCTCGGAACCGGGGGCGCGGACGGCGATGGGATCTGCAGCGGCCAGTTAACCTCGGAGGCCGGGCGCTCGACCGACCCGCGATCCGGTCGGCCAGAGGCCGTTCGCGTCGTCGTGCCGGCGCTCGAAACATCTGCGATCCGCGTCAATTTCGTGGGGGCGTCGGCGAGCAAGACGGCCCGGAGCTCGCCCGAGATGGGCGGAAGCGATTCGAGTTCGCTCGAGGTTTGAATGACGACGCTTTGCTCGGGCTCCGCAACGGGTGTCGCGAGCTCGGGCTCCTCCAGCACGGCGGCTTCGAGTGCGACCGGGAACGTCTCAACCGCGGCGCCGACAGTCGGCTCCGCAACAGTCTCCTCGGCCGGAGTCACCTCGGCGGCAGGCTCTTCGGCCGGGACGGCCGCCGCTACCTCCGCGGGGGGTCCTTCGAGGACCGGCTCCGCCGGAGCAGCCTCGGGGTCGGCTGCCAGCCCTTCCGCAGCAAGCTCGTCCACGGCGCTCACGGATTCGGGTGCCGGTGCGGCCACGGTCTCCTCGGTCGCGGCGCTCTCGGTTTCGACAGGCACCGGTTCGGCCACCGGCTCCTCGGTCGCGGCGCTCTCGGTTTCGACAGGCGCCGGTTCGGCCACCGGCTCCTCGGTCGCGGTGGCCTCAGACTCCACTGTCTGCTCCTCGAGCAGAGTTGCGTCGTCCGACGCAATCTCGCCGGGGTATACCGCCCCGGCGCCAATTGAAGGATGGCCGATCGCGGCGATCGCGATCGTCGCGAAGGCGATCAGAAAGAGGCGCGCCCGCGCGCCCATGCCGGTCGATTCAGTCATGGCCGTCGAGCCAAGCCTCAAAGACACTCCCCCTACTCTCACAGACAGTCCCCTAGTCGTTCAGTCCGCCAGTTTACTACCCTCGTCGGCCGCGTCAACGATAGCCACGACTTAAGGGGTCAGATGGGCTCCCGCCGCCCTACTGAACCCTCGAGGGCGCCGGCAACCGCGCTCGAGGCAGACGCGCTGGCCCGGTTTCGGCCGGTCTCTCTGGTTCGATCAATACTCTGGGCCACAGTGTCCCTCCAAAATCTTGCCGTCCTCGCGACTGGGTGCTTCGTCATGCTCCTGGCCGCGACCCCCGCTGCTGGGCAGATCAATCGGGAGACCTGCGAGGGCTACCCCGAACCGCGGGTCTTCCTGGAGGCGCAGACGTGGTGGACGGTGGGACGCGCCGAGACCGGTCTGCGCTCTCACCACATCCACGTGGGCGTCTGCTTCCCGCAGGGCCGGACCTGGCGGCCGAGTCCGACCGGGGTTGTCCGACTCGATTTTCGGATCGTCTTCCATAACATGCGCGGCTATCTCGGATACATGTTCCGCGGCGGAATCGGCTGTTGCGCCAACCTCTCTCCGACCTTCCACGTCCCGGTACGGCTGCGGTGCATGGACATGGAGTGCACCTGGTGGATTACCCGCCGGATCGACACCGATAAGGTCAAGACCGACGGGCGGAAGGAAGCTCGCTTCTCGCTGCTCACGCGAACTCCCAAGGGGAAGCGGATGTTCGCGTCGACCGGCTGGCAGTCGTACTTCGCCCGCAAAGACGTTTCGGCGGTCGAGAACTACCGCGACGAGGACACGGCCGCCGCGCGGGGCTGGTACGAAGGCTTCGGATATGCGAATGCCTCGATCGGCGCCCCGTACCGCGCTCCCGGTCCGCTGGTGGCCGGCGTCTGGCGACCCAGGGTGAGGATGCTGCCCGGCGCCCACGGGTTCCCGGTTACGTCCCACAGTGTGCATATCGACCCCATGTTCCACGAAGGCATGACGGGCATCGTCGTCGAGAAGGGACCAGGTTCCTTCGACCGCGCCATTACGATCGACACGCGAGGGCTCACAAACGGCCCGCACCGACTGGTGATGATTACGCACGCGAGGCGAATCCGAGCGAACGACGGCGTTCTCGACGGAACCAACACCGGGGTTCTCAGCGTGCCGTTCTTTGTTTGGAACGATCCGCTTTTTCCTCCTGCTTTCCAGCGGAGCAAAAAGCGTTCGGAGCAACGTAAGGGATAGTTGCTCGTTGCCTAGCTTGACAACCTAAATCTTTGCAACCAATTACTCCAGTAAGGCTGAGGGTAAAGCTAAAGCTAAAGGTAAGGGTGAGGTGCTTCTGGTCGGAGGGAAAGCTGCAGCTTGAGGAGACCGAAGACCGAACGAGTTGAAGTCATCAGCTCACGTAAAGTGCGGCGAGAAGGCCGATCGTCACCCCGAGAACGACAGCCAGCACGATGTCGTCTCGAAATGCGTAGAGGAATGAGTGGACCGCCCGTACGCGAACCCGGGTTGTCGCGGCGGAGGCTCGAAGAACTCGAGATCGCCCACGAAGGACAACCGAAACAGGCATCGCCTCGCGCGCCTCCGCGAACGCGCGGCGAGCCCGAGGGTGAGCGGTACGAACAGCTGCTGGGAGCTGCGCCAGATTTCTAATCCGAACTGCGGCTGGGCCGCGCGACCTGAGCGGCGGGCTCGGGAGCTCCTTCAGCGTTTGCTGCGCCGGCGGAGCGCGGCTCAGGCCCAGGTGCCCTCCAAGCTGCGAAGCGAACAGTACGTTCGCATGGCCGGTGCGGGAAACCCGTTGGCGACGCGACCACCCATGGTCCTCGAGCCGCCTGGGCAACCGCGCGAGGGCGGGCAGGACACTGAGGGCGAGGCAAGCGAGACCGATCAGAAGGGCCAATCGCAGAGAGACTGGCGGGCTCGGCTTCGACTGCACAACGACAGGGGGCACGGCGCGTGAGGCGGCGTCGAAGTCGGGGCGGTCCAGCACCCGGACGGGAAGGGCACCAGAGTCTCCAGGCTCGACGGGGTCCCAGAGACCGATCACGCGGCCCGCGAACGTGAACCCCGCGAGCAGAAGCGCCGCCGCCGAGACGAACGTGAGCGCGGACCTGAGCATTTCGATCCCCCTAATCGCGTCTCCTCAGCTTCTCGGCTCGCGCCGTTCCCGTGCTTCATACCGATGGGTAGGTTCGCCTGGCCTTGAGTCGGGCACGCCGACGAGGCGTGCCGGCCGGGAGCGGTTCGGAAGGGTTGGAGCGAGCTAGAGTCCAGCCGCGCTCAAGCAGACCGCCCAGCCCTGCGACGAGCGGCCTTTGCCCGGTCAAGCGCTCGCCAACCGGGTCGAACCACAGGGTCGGTAACCCGGCTTGCAAGCCCTACGAGCCCGGTGATCCTGCCGTCCGAGAACCAAAACACGAGCCCGGCCGCTATAAGCCCGATGAGCGCGCCACCGGCGATATCGCCGGGGTAGTGGAGGCCGACGAGAATCCGGCCGATGCCGATCATCGTCGCCCCGGCGAGGAAGAAAGCTCCGACCCGTCGACTGACAAACGCGACGGAGCATGCGATCGCAAACGCTGCAATGGCATGGTCGCTCGGAAACGACGGCTCATGCGAGGGCGACAAGAGCAGGAGGGTGTCATGAGGGTGGGCGTCGAATGGGCGCGCACGCTCGTAGAAGTGCGTGATGACCTGGCTGAGCGCGAGCCCCAGCCCAGCGGCCGTGAGGCCCGACAGGCAGGCGACCTTCCATCGGTACCACGGCCCGGGCCGGTCGAGCAACCAAAGCGAGAAGGTTGCGACGGCGAACAACGGGACCGCGAACGTGCCGATGAAGTCGCCGATCTCGTCTGCGACAAACGGGTGCCCGTTTAGTGATCCGTTCAGGAGGTGGAAGATCGCCCAGTCGATCGCGAGAGCGTACCTGGGTCTTGGCGAGACTCCTGTCGCTTCCGGTTCCTCGTGAAGCGGCTAGCTGCGGATCGAAGGAAGGGAGCCGGGGGCGTCCTCTCTCCAGGGGACCGAAGAGAGATCCCGGCTCCTACTACTGAGAACCCGGGAAGGGCCTGCTTCTTGCGGACGGCGGCACGGGCTCATCTGGAGGCGTGTCACGTGGCCCAGCTCCCTCAAAGGAACGCTTGCGCGAACGTCGCCCCACCGACGACCACGAGCACGACTCCGATAGCTGTAAGGAGTTGTGGCTCAGAGAGTCGGCCCGTGAGGCGCGACCCGACGACCGCACCCGGGATCGAGGCCACTGAGCCGACCAGGAGCAGAGTCCAGTCGACTCCGCTTGGCGTATGGCCGAGGACGCCCGCGAGCCCCAGAGCAAGACCGACGATGAGATTCGTGCCGACGGCGCGGTGGGCGGTCTCACCGACGTACCGAATCAGCGCCGGGACGCGAAGCGTGCCGAGGATCAGTCCAACGAGGCCGCCCAGCAGGCCGATTCCGAAGCCGGTCACCGCCGCCGCCCGCAGGTTCAGCGCCGTCGGCCCCGGGCCATCGCCGGCTGGACGGCGGAGGAGCCTGATCCCGAAGGAGAAAAGCAGCGCGCCGATCAAGGCCAGGAGCACTCGGGACGGCAGTCTGCCCCCGAGGTAGCCGCCGATCATGGCGCCCACGATCGACGGCGGGGCCATCCACCCTACGAGTCGCCAGTTGACCCGCCCCGCACGCAGGTGCGCGATCGAGGCGGCGGCCGCCGACACGGCCGAGATGCCGACGTTCGCTCCTGCGCCGGCCGCCGGAGATGACGCGACGAGCAAAAGGACGGGCAGGCGAATCGTGCCGAGAATCAGCCCGATGCTGCTTCCGAGAAGCGCCACGAGGAAGCACCAGGCGCCGACTGCGACAAGAACGAGCTCACGAGCCATCGAGGCGAGTGGCGCTGCGCGAGACCTAGAGGGACTCGCGACCGTCGTACTCGGGCTGCGGCTTCGCTCCGACCACGATGAAGCGCAGGCCTTCCGGCCCGGCTAGAACCTGGCGCGTCGAGGCAGGGTCGACGCGTAGATAATCGCCTTCCGTGACCGCGACATCCTCTCCGTCGATCGTGAACGTCCCCTCGCCCGCGAGCACGACATAGACCTCTTCGTGGCCGGTCGCGGTCTCGTCATGCTCGGCTCCTGCGGCTCCCGCCGGTAGGCGCACCTCGTTCAGGCCGAAGGCCGTCGTCCCGAGAGCGCGGCGCATCTTCAAGAAGACGCCGCGAAACGATTCGATCGACGAATCTCCCTCGTGGAGCAAGCTGTAGGCCACCCGAGGACGATATCGTCACGCACCACTTGGGTTTCGCCTTATTCACGACCGGCAACCCTTCATGAATCATGAAGTGGCGACGCGGTGTGGGAGGCGGTCAAGTCGAGGACCGCCGGGGCAGGTCGATGGGCGGCATGGGCGGCATGCCGATCGGGGCCAAGGGTGGGCTCGGCGGTGTCGGCCTCATCATTGCGATCGTCGTGCTGCTCCTCAACAGCGGGGCCCTCGGCGGTGGAGGCGGCGGCTACAGCGTGCCCAGCCTCCCTCCGATCGAGCAGATGCCCGGAGCACAGGGGGGCGGGATTCCGGCGTCCGCCGATCCGGACGCAGACTTGAAGCAGTTCGTCGAATTCGTGGTGGACGACATCCAGGACTCCTGGGCGCGCGCCTTCGCGGCGGGATGGCAGAAGTACGAGCCGACCGAGCTCGTCCTCTTCAGCGGCGCTACCCAGTCGGGCTGCGGCCCCGCCTCCTCGTCCACGGGTCCGTTCTACTGCCCGGTCGACCGCAAGGTGTACCTCGACCTCGAGTTCTTCCGGGAGCTCCGAGACAGATTCGGCGCTCCGGGCGACTTCGCGCAGGCATACGTGATCGCACACGAGTTTGGGCACCACGTTCAAAACCTGATCGGCGTCTCGGAGGACGTGCGTCGCGAGCAGCAGGCGCACCCGGAACAGGCGAACGAGCTCTCGGTTCGCCTCGAGCTCCAGGCGGACTGCCTCGCAGGCGTCTGGGCGCATTCCGCATTCGAGGAGAACCTCCTGGAGCCGGGCGACATCGAGGAAGGCCTCGCAGCCGCTGCGGCAGTCGGCGACGACCGGATCCAGCAACAGGCCACGGGACAGATCGACCGGGAGAGCTGGACGCACGGATCGTCCGAGCAGCGCACGACGTGGTTCCGCAAGGGGTTCGACAGCGGTAGGTCTGGCGCCTGCGACACCTTCGAAGGCGACGTCTAGCTCTACAAACGGGAAGAGCCGCCCCGAAGGACGGCTCTTCCCTGAGCGACGGTTCCGCGGTCGCTACTTCTGCTTGGAGGGG
>Ga0307293_10000527_pt1 | contig 9647 bp, 10 predicted proteins | sample ER_DNA_150_FD_194488 | JGI IMG/M metagenome (GOLD analysis project Ga0307293, IMG submission 194488) | Bulk soil microbial communities from the East River watershed near Crested Butte, Colorado, United States - ER_DNA_150 | ecosystem: Environmental > Terrestrial > Soil > Floodplain | place: USA...
ACGGTTTCAAAGCGCTTCCACACAGCCAGCTTCTCGGGCGCCGTCAGTTGATCAAGTCCACCGGATTCCATCGTGGTGATCAGAACAGTGAGAGCCGTGTCTAAGGCATCGAGGGCCTCATCTATCGGCGAGCGCTGTTCGCGCTCAGTCGTAGATGGATCCCCGAGTTCCATGCATCCATTCTATTCGAAAATATGTTCGCCAACAAGCTCTTTTACCAAGGAAATAAGGAAAAAGTAAGTGGTCAAATCCTGCACCGGCCCGGCCAACCGATCCCGTGACTAGATCCTCTCCTCACATACTCCACCCCTTGAATGCCCAGTCCGACACCCAGCATCAACCGCTTGGATCACTGTGCCAAGCTGAGTCGTAGGCCACCACAACCTGGCCCAACGGCTGTCGCTCTGGCACCTACGACGACAGCTACCACAACGACGGCGCGCTGTGCGACGCCCGGACACCCCGGAGGCAGCGATGTTCGAAGAAGCTCAGCTTTATGCACCGGTGACGCGCTCAGGAGATGACGTCACCGTTCACTTAGGTGTAGATCACCCTGGGGCTGTGGATCCGGAATACCGGGCCCGTCGCAACGCCCTAGCCGCCCTGGCTATGGATTGGCAGCCCGGAACGCCCCCGCCGATTGCGACCTACACGGAGGCCGAGCATGAGGTCTGGCGGATCGTCAATGAGGAACTGCACGGACTGCACCGGCGCCTGGCCTGCGGCGCCTACCTCGAGGGCAAGCAACGACTCCGACTTCCCGAAGACCGGATCCCCCAACTGGTGGAGGTCAACGAGATGCTCCGGCCACTGACGGGCTTCCAGTACGTGCCGGCGGCCGGTTTGGTCCCGCTTCTGGAGTTCTACGGCTCCTTGGCGGACGGAGCGTTCCACTCCACGCAATACATTCGGCACCATTCTGTGCCGCTCTACACACCAGAACCCGATGTCATCCATGAGGTTGTGGGGCACGGCAATTGTCTAGCTCACGACCGTTTCGCCGCGCTCTACAGGCTGGCTGGCCAAGCCGCTCGACGAGTGGAAACGACCGAAGCACTGGAATTCGTTTCCAAGGTCTTCTGGTTCTCCCTGGAGTTCGGGGTGGTACGCGAGCGGGGCGAAGTCCGCACCTACGGCGCTGGCCTGCTGTCCTCGTACGGGGAAATCCAACAGATCGCTCAGGCTGAGCTGCGGCCGCTGGACGTCGCGCGGATGGGCGTCCAGGGATACGACATCACGCACTACCAGCCGTTGCTCTTCTGCGCCGAAGGATTCGACGAGATCGAGGACGTAGTGGGCACGTTCTTCGCGCAGGTCGACGACGAGATGGTGGAGCGGCTGCTGCACGACGCTTCCGCACCGGCCTGAGTGCACGATCAGCTCGATGGACCCTCGGGCTCCCGGTCGTAGAACACAAGCCAGGCCACGTGGACGCCGTAGCTCAATAGTCCGAAACCGACGATCGCGACGACCGTCGTGGCGATCGTCGGCGCGAGCTGCAATGAGCTGACCAGCATCGCGGCAGCCATCAAACAGACGCCAATCAAGACGGCGCGATTAGCCCGTCGTTTCCGGCCACGGATCTCCGCCGCGTCCTGCATACACCGACGGTACGCCTCTGTGTTGCCAGCCCATTGTTGTCAGCCTTGCGCTGGATAACTACTAACCAAGGTGACACCGGCCTCAGACCACCAGGCGGGGACGATGCCACGCTGGTGACCGCTTCGGCCGCGTCACCGTGATCATCACCGACCCGCCTTGGGTGGCGCCGAGCTGGACCTGCGGACTCCGGGACACCCGTTCCAGACGGATTGCCGCGAGCTCCAACGTCTCCGGCCAAGTAATCGGGCTCGCACCGATCCTTTTGTCCTTTCGTTGAGCCTGCACCAGCAGAACCCACTGACGCTGCTCGCTGGCGCCGTCCACTGATCCATCGGAGACGGTGATCCCATCCCGCCAGAGTTGCCGAGTGTTGATCATGAATGTCAAGGTGGATCCGACGCGTGACACTGCTGGTCCAAGATCAACGAAGTCTGTAGTGCCTGGGAGCCAGCCAGCCAAGCTGAGCTGAGGGCTTGTAACACTGGACTCCTCAAGATTGATCACGAGTGTCAGTCGGTTGCGGGACAGCGAAACGTGACACAAGATCGGCTCGGCAGGTAGCCGCGGTGCCCCGACCTGGCGATCCTCAGCGCTCAGCAACCGGTCGAGCTGCGGGCCGAGTGCGTACGTCGGCAGCTCGCCCTCGCCATACTGGACCGGCGAACGTAGCACCCGGTTGAGCTCGGCCAAATCCTCGGCCTCACCAGTCCGCGCCGTCAGCAAGCGCAACCGTTGTTGGTCGCCCAGCTCGCCCAGTACCGAATACGCGAGATAGGGGAAAACCTCTGCTCGCATCACCTCGAGGAACTCCTTTCGCTCGGCCGGTGTGGCGGCCATGAACGGGCGGTTCAGAGCCGGTGGAAGGGTGCGTACGAATACCCGCCGCAACAGGCGATCTCGACGAGCGCCCGGTGTGGTGTTGGCGGCAACAACCTCGACCATCCGGGACGTCGTCAGGCGTTTGTTGCCCAGGGTTTGGCGTTGCTGCGACAAGTTGCTGCCGTCGGTCAGCATGCGCCGGTGGTAGAGATCCTGCTCGCCCAGGATGCTGATCTTGCGAGCGGCGAAGAGACAGCAGGCCATGAATACTTGATCTTCGCCCTGCACCATGTCGTCCCAGAACCGCAGCCGATGATTCTCGATCAAGGACCGGCGGATCAACTTGTGCGGCGTCAGGGAGCGCCAGACGCCGTCGTCCAGCAGGTCGGCATCGAAGACCGTCTTGGTGGGACTCGGCTCGGCCACCGATCGGCCGATCCAGCTGACCTGGCCAGCCACGACATCGGAGTCATGCTGGCGGGCCACTTTGATGAGTCGCCGCAGCGCGTCTGGGCCGAGATAATCGTCTGCATCGTGGAAAAAGACGTACTCGCCCGTGGACTCGGCAAGCGCACGGTTGCGCACCGCGCCCGGGCGTCCGGTGTGCGACTGCCGGAAGATCTTGATGTTGCTTCGCTGGCCTTCCAGCTCACTGAGATAGCGCCAGGTGTCGTCGGTCGAGCCATCATCGACTACCAGGATCTCGATCAAATGCCCCGGTAGTGTCTGGGCCTCGAGCGCATCCAAGGCGTATGTCAACAGGCTGCCGGAGTTGAAAGTCGCGATGATCACCGATACCGCAGGTGTGGCTCCGCCGTCACCCTGCTCAGCAGCAGATCGTGGGCGAGGCGTACGCGCCAGCGGGGCTGCCGTCATCCTCCGGCCCTCCGACGGCGTACTCGAACCAGCACAGCGGCAGCGGCCAGACCGACTAACAGCGGTACCGCAAGCACCACGGGCAACGCCCCACCGGCGGTTAGGGTCGTTCGCTGCGCCACCTCGACGCGGACGAGCGGACTCGTCGTAATGTGCTCGTTGCCGTTGACCGTGTTGCCGAACGGCACAACCACCACGTACGCGGCGAAGAGGCCAGCGTTGACGGCCTGAATCTCCCAGGTCAGCTTGCGGCTTTCGCCCGGCTTGAGTGAGAGCTGCTGGCTGCGATCGGACGACCAGTCCTCAGGGTCGACGTAGACACTGCCCTCGATGCTGGCGACGTTCAAATGGGCCAGGATTTCGCCCGTTGGTGCGCTCCCGGTGTTCTTGACTTCGGTCGTGATCTTGAAGCGGCCGCCGAGCAGCGTCGAGACGGCTGGCGGATCGGCAGCCACCTGAACAGTCAGCGTGTCGGCAAAGGCCGGTGCCGGCAGTCCGACCAATAGTCCAGCCAGCAGCACGATCATGACCAACGCCCTCATCCTGCATTCACCCCTGGCGTGAGCCGCACCAGCCGTGGGCCGGCAAGTACTAGTGCACCGCCTGCGATGATCGCCGTGAGTAGCGGCGTGATCAGAAAAGACAGATCCTCCGTCCAACCGTGGCCTTCGACGAGCATCGAGGAGATGTATGCCAAGGCCGAGGCCACCGGGTTGGCGCGCAGCAGCACATCGAAGAACCAGCCCTGCGGCAGGCCGCTGGGTAGCTGGGTTGGCGCGAACAAGATCAACAACAAGAAGATGCTGGCTGCAATGCTGGTTTTGTTCGTGTTGCACATTCCGCTGATCAACAACCCGACCGAACCAAGGCCGAGAGCCACCAAGGTTCCGACCAAGAGGCCGAGGGTCAGTGCCTGGCCCAAGATCCCCACTCCGCGAGCCAGCACCCAGACGTACGGGATGGTGATCACGAACGTGGCGAACCACATCGTCAACGCGGCAACGAGCTTGCCAGCGATGATCGATCGCCGAGAGACGGGCGTTACCAGCAGGCTCTCGAGGGTCCCACGCTCCCGCTCTCCGCTGATGCCGTCAGCGCTCACCACCAGCGTGACCAGTACACCCACAGCCACCGCAAGCTGCAGCACGAGATTGACCGACTCGCGCTGTTCGAGGAAGTTCAGGGCTTGGTTCGTCGAGGTGAGGTACGTCACGCCGCTCAGCAGGACGCTGAACAGGAAGAGCAAGATCAACCCGCGGCCACTGGTCCACAGGTCGCGCGACTCCTGCTCGGCGACGACGAGCCAGCCCGATTGACTATCCGCAGCGGCTTGTGCATCCTGCGGCGTCGCCACGTCCGGAGGTGCCACTTGAAGCGTCATGCAACAGCCTCGCTTGTCATCCTGAGGAAGGCATCGGACAACCGGGCACCTTCCAGCTCGAAGCGGAGGACCGGAATCCCGGCGGCCGTAATAGCTGCGAGGGCAGCGTTCATCATGTCGCTGGACGCCGCCCCGGTGGCAGTGCCCGGTCTGTCGGCGGCAAGGGTCAGCACGTCCGGCTGCTCCATGAGCTGGTCGACGGTCAGGTCAGGGAAGCCCGCCAATACGTTGCGGGCGCGCTCGACAAGATCGAGTGGTACTCGAAGCTGGGCGGATTGCTTGATGAACGCCGTACTGATCACCTCGCCAACGCTTCCGGAGACGATGACCCGACCGTGGTTGAGAATCACGACTTTGGAGCAGACCTCCTCCACCTCCGGCAGCAAGTGAGTGCTCAACACCACGGTTGCGTCGCGGCCCTTGGCGATGCCACGAATGATCTCGAGAACTTGCGCTTGACCGGCCGGGTCGAGGCCCAGGGTCGGCTCGTCGAGGAACACCACAACCGGGTCGTTGACCAGCGTGCGGGCGATTCCGAGCCGCTGGCGCATACCGCGGCTGTAGCTCGAGATGGGCGACTCGGCGCGATGTTCCAGGCTGACCGTGGCTAGCAGCTCAGCCGCCTTGGTGTTTGCCGCGCTACGGCCCAAGCCATGAAGCCGCCCAAAGAAGCGAAGATATTCTCCGCCCGTTTGATGGGCCGGGTACCCGCCGCTCTCGGGGAGTACGCCGACGCAGCGCCGTATCTCGGTTCCCGCTGTCGATGGGTGTCCAGCGATCGAGAATTCGCCGCTGCTCGGGGAGAGAACCGTGGTCAGGAGTCGAATCGTGGTTGTCTTGCCGGCTCCATTGGGGCCCAACAGCCCGACGATCTCTCCCTGGGACGCCGTGAAGCTGACATCCTCGACCGCGCTACGCCCCCCGTAGCGTTTGGTAAGTCGCACCGCTTCCACGGTCATGCTGGTCATTGGCCTGCCTGGTCTGATAGACCCCCGAGTGCGACGAGGTCGCTTCCAATTCGACCGAAGGTGTCATGAGAAAAAGATGAGAGGCTCGCTGAGCCGCCTGTTGACACGTCAGAACGGCGATTGCGCACCAATCAACTGCGCGGCTGCCGATAGGCAATAGCCGCGCACTCGGCATGGGCCTTGGGGTTCGGTCCCGACTACGCCACGATAAGGACAGGGCACGAATCGAGAAAGGTCAGCTGACATGGAAGAACCGCGCAAGCTCTATCGCAGTCGAAGCACACGCATGATCGCCGGTGTCTGTGGTGGCCTCGCCGACTACTTCAACATCGACGCCACGCTGGTCCGGGTGTTGTTCCTGCTCCTAGCTGTGTTCGGCGGTACGGGCCTGGTGATCTATTTGGTGATGTGGATCATCGTTCCCGACACAAGCAAGGTCTGAGCAGCGAGCCTGATCGAGAGTCGGGCCTTTCGACGACGCGTACGCTCCGCTTGTGCCGATTGCGACACTCCCCAACCCGCGTACGACTATCGCTAAGGCTGTTCGGGAACGTCTTGCCGGCGATTTCGACGCGCAGCATGCCGAGATCTGGCGAAGCGGCGAGCGCTGGTTCTGCGAGCAGGACGCGATTTGGCGGGTGCACGCCGATACGTCGATGTTCATCGGTGCGGTACGAGCGCTGCTCCTCCAGGCACTTCATCCAATAGCGCTGCACGCCGTCGTGGAACACGCTGGCTTTCAGCGCGATTTCTGGGGACGCTTCCAGCGCACCAGCAAGTATCTGGCCCTGACCACCTACGGCACAGTGCCCGACGCTGAGCGCGCCATCGCGATCGTGCGAGCCATCCATCGCCGCGTACGAGGCATCACGCCAGATGGCACGCGGTACGCAGCCGACGACCCGCACCTGCTGATGTGGGTCCATGTCGCCGAGGTGGACAGCTTCCTGACGGCTTTTCAGGCCTTCGGTGCGCCTGCGCTCACACCGGCCGAGGCTGACGAATATGTACGTCAAGCCGGATCGGTTGCCGCTCGGTTGGGCGTTGTCGATCCGCCACGCAGCGTCACCGAGCTGACGTCGACCCTGGAGAGCTATCTGCCTGAGCTCAGTGGTTCGGGGGCCGCCCGAGAGGCGAGCAGCCTGCTGCTCCTGCATCCGCCATTCACCGGCTTCACGCGTGCCGGTTACCACGTACTGGCAGCCGGCGCCGTCTCGATCCTGCCGCCCTGGGCTCGTACCGAACTGCGGCTGCCGGCGCTGCCGGTGACCGAACGCGCTGTGATCCGGCCGCTGAGTCGTTCTGCGATGCGTACGCTGCGCTGGGCCCTCTCCGACTCCTTAGAACCCAGCTAGCTGTTGCCCTCTTAGCCACGTTTGCCGTCTCGAGGCGGGAAACGAGGGTCGAACCGGCTCTGCACACCCACGTTAGTCATCTGGAGACGGGAAACGCCGGCGAGTTCGGCGTCAGCCCAAGACAGACGGGCGTTGTTTCTCCTCTCGCCTTCGACGCGCTGCGCGAAGCCCCTGGACCGGGCTCCGCTTCCTCTTCCTGCCACCAAGTGAGTACGACATGATTCACCCAAATGGGATGACCCCTGTTCGTAGGAGCCGCCCAAGGTCTTGGGCGAGAAGGAACCGGACATGAGCGCTGATCGTGAGAAGCAAGCGGCCGCCGAGGCCGCAGCGGAGCTGGTGGAAAGTGGCATGACCGTGGGACTCGGTACCGGCTCGACCGCTGCCTTCCTCGTCCAGGCGCTGGGACGTCGGTCGCTCGACATCCGCTGCGTTGCCACCTCGCCACGCACCGAGGATGCGGCACGCCAGTTAGGGATCCGGGTCGAGCCGTTTGGCGAGATCGAGCGTTTCGATATTGTCATCGATGGCGCCGACCAAATCGCCCCGAACGGCTGGCTCGTCAAAGGGGGCGGAGCGGCGCACACCCGCGAGAAAGTCGTAGCGAGCGCAGCCGACCGTTTTGTCGTCATCGCCGATTCGTCGAAGCCAGTCGAAGCGCTGCAAGCTCCGATACCCCTCGAGCTGCTGTCCTTCGGGCTCCGAGCGACCATACGACGCATTGGCCCGGTCAAGCTGCGCGATGTCCCGCTCAGCCCCGACGGCGGAGTGATCGCCGATTACGAGGGTGATGTTGGCGACCCTGCTGCGCTCGCCCAACGGCTGGCTGCCACACCCGGAATCGTCGATCATGGTTTGTTTCCGCCGGAGATGGTGGCAACGATCTTCGTCGCTCGGGGGACGTCGGTTGAGCGGACGGACCCCGAGCGATCACCTGGTTCGCAAAGCTAGGCGCCGCCCACGCCTTCTTCCGGAAGCAGACCTCGCTCGTGAAGGACGAACAGCAGGATGAAGGCCGGCACCACGATGAGCGCTGCCAGCACAACAACCACCAACATGGCGGTCAGCGTGCCGGTCGGCGCCGCCGCTGCAGAAAATGTCAGGGTCTCCGGCAGTATGTAGGGCCACTGCGCCACAGCCCATCCGACGATCACACTGGCGACCGCGACGACAGCGAGCAGCCGACCTCCGCGTGCCGCATCGCGAACCAGGAGTATCAGGGCACCGGCCCCGCAAAGAGTGCCGAGGATGACCAGCGGTAATGCCCGCGACGTCAGACCCTGGAAAAGATAGGGCGCGTCAGCGCGGAGCACAAAGATACCGACGACACCGAGCACGCCGACCAGGGCGGCCGCGACCACCGCCCGGCGGCGGAAGTATTCGGTCATCTCGTTGTCGCTGAGCCGCCGAGCGTCCCAGACCAGATAGACCGCCGCCAGGTACGCGACGGCGGCAACGGCCAGGACGCCGCCAAGAACGGAAGTCGGGTTGATCCAGCTGTGCACCGGATCACCTGCCTGCCCACCGGCCGGGACGCGGCCCGATGCGATGCCGCCCGCGACGGCTCCCATGCAGTAGGGCACGAGCACCGAGGAGGCGGCGAATCCGGCCCCGAACATCCGCCGGTAGCGCAGCGTGATGACCGCCTTCCGGAATGCGAAGCTCGCACCACGCAGCACGATGCCGAGTGCAGCGATCGTGAGCGGCACGAACAGCGTCAGCGTGATCGAGGCATACGCCTCTGGGAACGAGGTCCACAAAATCACGAAGATGAAGATCAACCAGACGTGGTTGGCTTCCCACACCGGCCCGATGGAGTGCTCGATCATGTCGCGCGGGTGCTCTCCCCGGTCGGGGCCGCCAGCGGTCAGGTCCCAGAATCCGGCGCCGAAGTCGGCACCTCCGAACACTGCGTAGGCGACCACGGCCAGCAGCAACACCACGGCAACCGCCGTGCTCATCCGACCGCCTCCCCCGCATCGGCGTGCGCCTCCGTGGACGCCTCGGTCAGCGCGCTCGGACCGTACGGGGTGTCATGATCGGTGAAGCCCTTGGTTTGCCGGAACCGCCGGCCCATGCCCCGCAGCACCAAGATCGTGGTGGTGCCGAGCAGGGCGTACAAGATCACGACCGCGAAGAACGTGATCCACACGCCGGTGTTGGCGGTGACCGCATCCTCGACCCTCATGTGTCCGTAGACGATCCACGGCTGGCGCCCGACCTCTGTCACCACCCAGCCGGCCTCCATGGTGAGCACCGCGGCGATGCCGGCCACCGCAGCCGCCCGGAGGAACCATTTGGTCTGCGGCATGCGGCGTCGGAAGATCCACGACACGGCATACCAGACGGCCAACAAGAACAGCAGCGTCCCGAGACCAACCATGATGTCCCAGCACAGATGAACGATGTTGATCTGTTGAACGGTTGGTCGTTGGTCTGGCGGCACCGCGGTCAGGCCCTGGACCACGGTCTGTTTGCCGGTGCTGGGATCGGAGAGCCAGGACGCCAGGCCGGGGATGGGGATGCCGCCGCTGACGGTGTAGTTCTCGTTGAGATGACCCAGCAGGGTCTCGGGAGCGTCGCTCTCGGTCGTCGGCACCAGCTCGATGGCAGCGAATTTGACCGGCTGGTTGCTGTACACCCAAC
>Ga0307293_10000545_pt1 | contig 9452 bp, 8 predicted proteins | sample ER_DNA_150_FD_194488 | JGI IMG/M metagenome (GOLD analysis project Ga0307293, IMG submission 194488) | Bulk soil microbial communities from the East River watershed near Crested Butte, Colorado, United States - ER_DNA_150 | ecosystem: Environmental > Terrestrial > Soil > Floodplain | place: USA...
GTCTAGCGGCGCAAATCAGGAAGTCCCTCAGTTGTCCTCGTAGACCTCCTCGACGAAGCGCGAGAGCTCCTGTGCCGCGCCCCGAACCGAGCGGATCGCCTTGTCGTAGTCCATCCGCGCCGGACCAAGCAGACCGACCGCGCCGAGCGCGCGGTTCGTGAGCCCGTATGTCGCCCCTACGAGTGCCGCGTCCTGGAAGGCGGGATGCTCGAGGTCACCGCCCATCCGGACGAACGCGCGGCGCGGGTCGAGCGCCTCGCCGAGGATCTCGAGTAGCGCGGCGCGGCGCTCCAGCGTCACCAGCACGTGCCTGTAGATGCCGAGATCGTCGTCGTTCGCCGAGTCGAGCAGGCCCGCTGCGCCGCCAACGTAGAGGCGCTGCTCGGCCTGGAGCAAGTCGGTGAACGCAGGCCGCAACGCAGCCAGAAAATTGCGTTCGGCTCCCGAGAGACTCGAGTCCTCGAGCTCGCGGCGCAGCCGGCTCGTTCCGAGCTGAAGCCCGGCCACCCGTTCGTTCAGGTACTCCCCGGCCCATTTTGCAAGCCCCGGATCAACGCCGCGGTTGAACGTCACGACACGTTTCGCGACGCCGCCGGTCGAAGTGATGACGACCGCCATCACGGTGCGTGGATTGAGGAGCAGGACCTCGACGTGCCGGACCGTGGTCGTCTCGAGCGGCGGCGCGGACACCAGGGCGAGCTGACTAGTTACACGCGAGAGCATCTCCGTCGTCGCCTCGAGGGCAGAGTCGATCTCACGACGCAACTCGGAAAGGTCGAGCGGGAAAGAGCCCGGGCGTGGATCCTGCCGCGCCAGCAGCTCGTCCGCGTGAAGCCGGTAGCCCTGCTCGGTCGGAATCCGTCCCGCCGACGTATGCGGATGCGTGAGCAGACCTCGCGTCTCCAGCTCGGAGAGCTCGTTGCGGACCGTCGACGCCGAGACCTTCAGCGCGCCGCGCTCGACGAGGTGCCTCGAGCCGACCGGCTGGCCGGTCGCGACATACTCCTCGATCACGAGCGCCAGCAGCTCACGCTGTCGCGCCGTCAGGGTTGCCGCAGCATCAGAGGTCATTTGCAGGAATTTTAGCGGGCGCCCTAAGCGAGCAAGTCCGCGGTGACCCCACAGCCGAGGAATCGCCCGCGTGGAGTGAGCGCCAGCGTCTGCCGATCGGCGTCGCTCTGCACGAGCCCGAGGAGCTCGAGACGCGACACGGCGCGCTCGTCGACCACCGCGGCGAGCTCGCCCAGCACCAGGGGCTCGTCCAGCCGCAGGCCGAGCATCACGCGTTCGCGCCGGCGCACGTCGTGGGAGAGCGGCTCGACCTCACGCTCGGGCGCCGTTTGACGCTCGAGTGACTCCATGTAGACGGCCAGGCGAGGCGTGTTCCGCCAGCGCCGTCCGCCGAAAGTCGAAACCGCGCCGACACCGAGCCCCAGGTAGTCACGCCCCAGCCAGTAGGCGAGGTTGTGCCGGGACCGAAGATCAAGCTCGGAAGTGCGGCAGAAGTTGGCGGTCTCGTACCAGCGATACCCGGCGGCGATCAACCGCCCGACGACGAGCTCGAAGTAGGACTCCATCGCGTCCGCCTGGCGCTCGAGCTCATCTCCGTGGGCGTGGGTAAAGCGCGTCCCCGGCCTCGCTTCGAGCTCATAACACGAAAGGTGTTCGGGTCCCAGCTCGAGCGCGTCGGCGAGGTCGGCGTCGAGGTCGGAGGCGGTCTGGCCCGGAATCCCGTAGATGAGGTCGAAAGAGATGTTGTCAAATCCGGCATCACGAAGATGGTAGAAGGAGCGCCGGACGGTGTCAGGCTGGACAACGCGTTCGAGAACCTCGAGCAGGTGGGGCCGGAAGCTCTGCACACCGAGGGAGATTCGGCTCACGCCCTGCGAGCGCAACATGCGGGCGAGCTCCTGCGTGACCGTCTCGGGGTTCGCCTCGACCGTCACCTCGGCTGCCGGCGGCAGCGATCCGAGCAGGCGTTCGAGCGCGGCAGGCTCCGTGAACGTCGGCGTCCCACCGCCGAGAAACACCGTCTCCAGCTGCGGAGCGAGAACGCCGTGCTCCAGCTCGAGCTCGGCGAGCAGCGCATCGACGTAGCGTGCGTGCTGCGAGCGGCGTCCCACCGCCGTCACGAAGTCGCAGTAACCACAACGATGCGCGCAGAACGGCAGGTGTACATAGAGGTGACGGGCGCCTGCGGTCACGATTTCTTCTGCGCATCCAGGTTGAGCACCGCGAGGAACGCCTCCTGCGGCACCTCGACCATTCCGACCTGTTTCATCCGCTTCTTCCCGGCCTTCTGCCGCTCGAGCAGCTTGCGCTTACGCGTGATGTCCCCGCCGTAACACTTCGCGAGCACGTCCTTGCGCCTGGCCTTCACGGTCTCACGCGCGATCACGCGGGCGCCGATCGCCGCCTGGATCGCGACGTCGAAATGCTGGCGCGGAATCTCCTCGCGCAGCCGCTCGACGAGCGCGCGCCCTCGGTCGTACGCCGAGTCGCGGTGGATGATCAGCGAGAGGGCATCGACCGGCTCTCCACCGACGAGGACGTCGACGCGCACGAGCTTTCCCGGCCGGAACCCGATGATGTCGTAGTCGAAGCTCGCGTACCCCTTGCTGCGCGATTTCAGCTGGTCGTAGTAGTCCAGCACGATTTCTGCGAGCGGCAGCTCGTAGGTCAGGTGCACTCGCTGCTCCGAGAGGTATTCCATGTGGTCGAAGCGGCCGCGGCGATCGTTGTTCAGCTCCATGACGGCGCCCACGTGTTCCTTCGGAACGATGATTGAGGCCTTGATGTACGGCTCCTCGACTTCCTCGACCTCGTTCGGCATGTCGGACGGAGAGTGGACCTCGATCCAATCGCCGTTCGGCGGCTTCACGCGATATGCGACATTCGGGGCTGTGACGAGCAGGTCGAGATCGAACTCGCGCTCGAGGCGCTCGCGCACGATCTCCATGTGCAGCAGTCCGAGAAAGCCGCAGCGGAACCCGAAGCCGAGGGCCTGCGACGTCTCGGGCTCGTAGAAGAGCGCCCCGTCGTTGAGCTTCAGCTTCTCCAGGGCGTCGCGCAGCTCCGGATAGTCGTCCGAGTCCGTCGGGAAGAGCCCGGCGAACACCATCGGCTTGACGTCCTTGTATCCCGGCAGGGGCTCTGCGGCCGGTCGTCTCTCGGAGGTGAGCGTGTCGCCCACGCGCAAACGCGAGACGTCTTTGAGCCCGGTGATCACGTACCCCACTTCTCCTGCTTCGAGCACCCCCGACTCGCGACGGGTCGGCGCGAAGAACCCGAGCTCCTCGGCCTCGAAGCGCGTGCCGAGAGCCATCGCGCGCAACGGCTCGCGTGTCGAGAAGCGACCATCGACGACGCGTACGAACGCGACGACGCCCCGGTACTGGTCGTACGACGAATCGAAGATGAGCGCGCGGGCGGGCGCGTCCGGATCTCCGGAAGGCGTCGGCACCCGCTCGACGATTGCATCAAGGACGTCCTCGACGCCCTCGCCTGTCTTCGCCGAGATGCGGAGCACGTGCGAGGCGTCGTCGCCGATCAGGTCGGCGATCTCGGCGGCTGCCGCGTCGGGATCGGCCTGCGGCAGATCGATCTTGTTGACGACCGGGACGATCTCGAGGTTGTTCTCGATCGCGAGATAGGCGTTCGCCAGGGTCTGCGCCTGCGTCCCCTGAGCAGCGTCGACGACGAGCACCGCGCCGTCACAGGCCTGCAGGGAGCGTGACACCTCGTAGGTGAAGTCAACGTGGCCGGGCGTGTCGATGAGGTTGAGCTGGTGGCCCTTCCACTCCACACGGACCGCCTGGGCTTTGATCGTGATTCCCCGCTCGCGCTCCAGATCCATCGAGTCGAGGATCTGCTCGCGCATGTCACGACTCGAGACCGCGTGTGTGAGCTCGAGGATGCGATCGGCCAGCGTCGACTTCCCATGGTCGATGTGGGCAATGATCGAAAAGTTGCGGATTCGGTCTTGAGTCATCTCAGGCGCGCCTTGAAACGGCTCAGCAACGCTAGCAACGCCCCGAGCTCACGAACCCTGAGCGCTCGGCACGCGAGCAGGTAGACACCGGTGCCGACGACGAGCGCGGTCACGACGGAAGCGAGCTGCGCCGCGAAGGAGCGCCCCAGCGCGTGATCGAGGCCGAACCAGGTCCCGTAGGCAGCGCCGGCCAGGACGGCGGAGGCGACAACGATCCGCAGCACCGAATCTGCGATTTCGCCGAAGTTCATGCGGCCGAGCCGGCGTCGCATGAGGACGAGCAGCACGCCGCTGCCCGCGACGTTGACGACCGACGTCGCGAGGGGAAGGCCCCAGGTGCCGAAGCGGTAGAACGCGGCGTCGAGAGCGGCGTTGAGGCCGAGATTTGCGAGCGCGACGGCCGTCGGGATCCAGTTCGACTGCAGGCTGAAGAACCCGCGGTTGAGCAGCAGCATCATCCCGTTGAAGAAGAGACCGGCCGAGAACGCGGCGAGAGCTCCGGCGACCACGGGCGTCTGCCCTGGCTCGAAGGCGCCACGCTGGTACACCAGCCGCGTGATCGGCTCCGCAAGCAACGCACTGACGACGCTCGCGGGGATCAGCAGGAACGCGATCTGCCGCAGCCCGAGCGCGAGGGTGTTGCGAAAGCCGGCCTGGTCGTCGCGAGCGGCGAGCCGCGCAAGCGACGGGAACAGCACCGTCGTGATCGCGACGGAGAAGATCCCCTGTGGGAGCATGTAGAGACGAAACGCCCTGTCGATCGCGGTCGGAGCGAGCTTCGGGTCGATCAGCCTCGACGCGAAGATTGAATCGACGACCGCGTTGAAGTTGATCAGCCCGAGCCCGAGCGTCACCGGCAGCATCAGCTTGAGCACGCGGAAGACTGCAGGGTCGCGCCAGTCGATGAGGACGTGCAGGCGGCCGTCGAGACCCCGCAACCACGGCATCGGCAAGAGAACCTGGATCACCGTGCCGATGACGATCGAGATTGCGTAGACGTAGAGCTTCCCGTCGATCGTGTCGGCTCGAGGCACACCGATGACGAGCCCGACGATGATGGCGACGTTCCAGAAGACCGGACTGAGCGCAGGGACCGAGAAGCGCTCGTAGCTGTTGAGGATGCCGACGACGATTCCGGAGACGCCGAGCAAGGTGACGATCGGGAAGAGCACACGCGAAAGGCCGATCGCGAGTTGCTTGTCGCCGCCGGGATCGCCGAACAGCCCGATGATCCACGGGGCCACGACGATGAAGACCGCCGTCAGCGCGGAGAGGATGAGCAGTACGAGCCAGAAGAGGGTCGACGCGACCCGCCACGCGCGCCGCTTGTCCCCCTTCTCGAGCAGTTCCGTAAAGACAGGAACGAAGGCGGACTGGAGCGCCGCGTCGGCAACCAGGGCACGGAAGAGATTCGGCACCTGGAACGCAACCGTGAAGGCGTTGATCTTCCCCGCGGCGCCGAAGTAGTAGGAGGCGACGATCTCACGGACGAGACCGAGAATCCGGGACAGCCCGGTGGCGAGCGAGAAGATCGCCGTCGACTTTGCGAGCCGGCGGCCCGATTTCTCGTCCACGCGCCGAGTATAGGGAGCGAGGTGAACGGCGCTGGCGGGCGGTCTCGGGGCCTGCGGACGGCTTTGGTACCATCCTCGCGCCCGCGTACGCGGGCCCCTTTTAACGACATGCCGAACATCCAGCAACAGAAGAAGCGCGTTCGTACCGCTGCCAAGCAGCGGCTGGAGAATCTGCGCTACCAGTCGACTGCGAAGACGCTGGCCAAGCGGCTCGGCGCGGCCGTGCAGGCCGGCGACAAGGATCGGATCGAGGCCGAGCACCGCGAGCTCGTGCGCTGGCTCGACCGCGCGGCGGCCCGGGGCGCGCTCCACCGGAACACCGCGGCGCGCCGCAAGGCGCAGGCCGCACGTCTCGTTTCCTCGGGTCGCTAGCCCGCTGCTGCGGCGACGGCCTCGCGCGGGCGCGTGACGTCGATCAGCGCGCGCTCGAGCTCGAGATCGACCGCGAGACGCGATCCGCCCTTGACGGCCTGGTCGAGCGCAGCCAAGCGGACGACCGCTTCGCGAAGCTCGTCCGGACCGTAGTTCCGCGCCTGCGCGTAGAGCTTCTCGACGTAGAACGGATGCCGCTTCAGCCGGGCGGCCGCCTCTCGCGAGCTCAAGCCTTCGTCGGCGAGCAGCTGGCAATCGCGAACCCGGCCGACATGCGCGACGAGTAGACCGATCAACGAGGGCACGGTGCGCGACGCCGGGTCCCCGGAGCGCTCGAGCAACGTCTGGCACGCCGTCAGCGCGCCGGCGAGGTCACGCCTCCCCCACGCGTCGGTGAGGTCGTAACCCGGCACCTCCGCGCAACCCGCGGCCAGCTCCTGGACCTCGCGGACGCCGACGGCGTCACCTCCCGACCAGGTCGCGAGCTTGTCCACTTCGGATGCGAGCTCCTCCGGATCCTCGCCCACGATCTCGACGAGCAGGCGAACCGCTTCGGCATCGACGGGCACGCTGCGCTCCGCGAACTGCTTCGTCACCCACTCGGGCACACGGCGCTTTGGAACGTCGTAGACGAGCACGTCCCCCGCCTTTGCGCACGCCTTCCCGAGCGGCGAGTCCTTCTTGAGCTCCGCAGCGACGAGCGCGAGCACCGTGTCGGGAGCAGGGCTCGCCAGGTATGCGGCAACGGCCTTCACGTCCGCTGCCTTCCAGCGCTCGACCTCCTCGACGACCACGAGCCTCCAGTCGCCGCCGAGCAGCCCCATCGAGTTGCAGGCGGCGACCGCATCGTCCCCACCGGATTCGACCGCGGACAGGAGCTCGACCCCCTCCTCGCCGATGCGGTCACGCAGCCGACGAAGCGCGCGGTGAATCTTCGGGCGGTCACCGCCGGTGATCAGGTACACGGGCTTCAGCTCTGTCGCCATCGCGGAGGACAAGCATAGGCGGCAGCAAGGAGGGCACCCGCAAGGAGCACGAGGAGCATGCGCGTCGACTTGACCTGCGCGATCGGCAGGCCGCCCACGAGCCGGGCAACGCCGACGAGGTAGGCCGCGCACCAGCCGTTCAACCACGCGAGCGCGGCTGCTGCGCTCGCCGAGAACGGGGCGACCGCGGCCGCCGCGAGCGCAAGCGCGAGCAACGGCGCGACCGCCGGTGCGGCGAGCGCGTTCGCCGGGACGGTCAAGAGCTGGACCGAGTGGAACTGCAGCCACGCAATCGGAGCGGTGGCAAGCCCGCAGGCTGCGGAGATCGCGACGACGAGGCGGAGCGATCGCCCGAGCGGGTAGCCCTCGAGGAAACGCTGGAAGTGCGGGACGAGCACGAAGATCGCGAGCACCGCGGCGAAAGAGAACTGAAAACCGGCATCGAGCAGCGTGTACGGGTTCCACGCGAGCAGCACGATCGCCCCGACGAGCAGCAGGTGCCACCGGTCCGCCGCGCGGGCGGTGAGCCACGCCAGCGAACCGAGCGCGCCCGCGATGCCCGCGCGGATCACCGAGGGCTGTGCACCGACCGCCAGCACGTAACCGCAGATTGCCGCCAGCGCAGCGAGCTGACCGAGGAGACGTGGCATACCGACCAGCCACACCAGCAGCAACGCGCTCCCGGCGACGAGCGCAACGTTCTGCCCCGAGACCGCGAGGAGGTGATAGAGCCCGGAGGCGCGGAAGCGGCGCCGCAACTCGTCCGACAGCCCGCTGTCCTCGCCGAGAACGACGCCCTCGAGCACGGCTGCGCGATATCCGGTCAGCCCGCGTGCGACGGAGCTCTGCAGCTGTCGCCTCAAGGCGTCGGCGACACCGCCGAGCCCGCCACGCCGACCGACGATCCGCCAGCGATCGACGAGGAGCACGACGTGCACTCCATGACGCCGGAGCCACGTCCGTTCGTCGAACCCCTTCTGCGGCCCGCGAGGCGCGGTCACCCTGACGAGTGCGTCCAGGATGGCGCCCTGTGGCGGTGCTCGTCCGAGCGGTAGCTTCAGTTGCACGGGCTCGCGCAACGCTTGCCCGGCGAACCGCGTGACGACCGCAGGCGCGCGGACGTCGTACTTTCCGCGCCGCGCCGGCCCGGTGACGGTCACAAGAACGCGACCGGCTGTCTCGAGATGCGACGTAAGCGGGCTGCGATCGAGAGCATCGAGACGCGCACTGCCCCACCACCAGCCCCCGAGTGCGAGCGCGATCGCCAGCCAGCCAAGACGGCGAGGCCCGCGGAAGACGGTCAAGCCCCCGCCCAGCAGCCCGGCCACGACCGCGGCTAGGAGGGATTGAGCGCGAACGAGGTTCGCGGCGGCGAGGCCCAGGCAGAGCGAGCCGGCTAGCAGTTGCGAGCTGTGAGGGAACAGCCGCTCGCTCATTGGGCAGCCTCAGCCCAATGAGCGAGGGAAGGGGCAGCGGGGGAAACCGTGCGGTTTCCCCTTTCTTTCTCCTCGGCCCACGCGGCGATCTCAGCGGTGCGGGGGTTGAGGCGAAACCTAAAGAAGGGAGCTCGTGAGGGAAACAGGGTTTCCCTCACGGGAGCAAGTCGAACGGGAGCGACGTTCACGGCGCCACCAGGCCGCGCAGCGTCTCCAGCCGTGCCGGGCCGATGCCCGAGATCGCATCGAGCTCGTCGACCGAGCCGAAGGCACCGTGCTGCTGCCGGTAATCGAGAATCTTCTGTGCGGTGACCGGCCCGACCCCCGGCAGCCCATCGAGCTGCTCGAGCGTGGCGCTGTTCAGATGCACCGGGCCTGCAGGCACGCCTCCACCGGGCACGCCGACAGCAGCCCCGATGCCGCGCCTCGGCACGACGATCTGCTCGCCGTCTGCGATACGTGCGGCGAGATTCAGCAACTCGATCTGCGCCTTCGGCGTCGGCCCACCCGCGCGTCTGACCGCGTCGGCGACGCGCGAGCCGTCTTTCAGCCGGTAGAGCCCGGGCCGCCGGACGGCGCCCACCACGTTGACGAACAAGGTGGTCGCCGAGGATTGCCCTGTCCGCGCGGCCACCCGTACGGGCGGCGGCACGGCCGGGCGCGCAGGTCGCAGCAACAGTTTGCCGGCAACGACGAGTACCAGCAGCGCCACGACGCCTGCAAGGAGGGCGCGCCGCCGGTCGAGCGGGAACTCGGGCATGTCGCCAATCGTGGCGACAAGGCCGTCACGCTTACGTGACGACTCTGTGCCGAGAGCGTGCCTCTTCGACTAGCCCACGACGAGGTTCACGAGCTTGCGGGGCACGACGATCGTCTGCCGGATCTCCGCGCCGTCCAGGCGTGCCTGTACCTTCGGCGACTCCTTCGCGCGGGCCACCAGCTCGTCCTCCGGCAGGTCGGACGGCACCTGGATGCGATCGCGGACCTTCCCGTTCACCTGCACGACGAGCTCGAAGGTGTCCTCTTCGAGCAGAGCAGGATCGGCCTGCGGCCACGGCTGCTCCCACAGGTGCTCGTGTCCGAGGCGCTCCCA
>Ga0307293_10000548_pt1 | contig 9377 bp, 7 predicted proteins | sample ER_DNA_150_FD_194488 | JGI IMG/M metagenome (GOLD analysis project Ga0307293, IMG submission 194488) | Bulk soil microbial communities from the East River watershed near Crested Butte, Colorado, United States - ER_DNA_150 | ecosystem: Environmental > Terrestrial > Soil > Floodplain | place: USA...
CCGACCACCGCTCCAGCTCCTGTCCAGACCGACGGCACGGGCGAGAAGACGTTCGTTTCGCCGGTGGTCGCCAGAATCGCTTCGGAGCACGGGGTGGACGTGAACCAGGTCTCGGGCACGGGCCGTGGCGGCCGCGTGACCAAGAAGGACATCCTCGCCTTCGTCGAGTCAGGCGCTCAGGCGCCTGCTCCGCCACCGCAGGAAGAGGCGCCGGCTCCGGCGGCCGAGGCTCCCGCGCCTCCAGCTGAGCCTGCTCCACCCCCGCCGCCGCCGGCCGAGCCTGCCGCGGCTCCGGCTCCTCCACCTACGCCCTCGCCTCAGCCGGCTCCCGTAGCGGAGGCCGGCCAGCCGGACACCGGCGAGAGCTTCGAGCCGATGAACGCCATGCGACGCGGAATCGCCGAGCACATGCGGCGCTCGCTCGACACATCTGCGCACGTCACGAGCGCGATCGAGGTGGACATGTCGAAGGTGGTCGCGATCCGGAAGAAGCTGAAGAAGGAGTACCAGCAGAGCTACGGCGTCAACCCCACCTACCTCGCCTTCGTCGCCCGCGGCGTCGTCGAGACACTGCGCGACTACCCCTGGATCAACGGTGAGCTGCGCGGCGACCAGATCGTCACGCGCAACTACGTCAACCTTGGCTTCGCGGTCGAGCTGGCCGACGGCAAGGGCCTGATCGTCCCCGTGATCCGCCACGCCGAGGGCCTCAACCTGCTCGGGATGGCCCGCGCGGTCTCGGAGATCGCAGCGCGAGCGCGAGAGAAGAAGCTCCTCCCGGACGACGTCCAGGGCGGCACGTTCACGATCACAAACCCCGGCGGCTACGGCACCTTCCACGGCACGCCGGTGATCAGCCAGCCGCAGGCGGCGATCCTGGGCACCTATGCGGTCGTCAAACGGCCGTGGGTCGTCCAGGACGAGCTGGGCGAGGACGTGATCGCGATCCGGCCGATCATGAACCTGACCCTCACGTACGACCACCGGCTCGTGGACGGCGCGCTCGCCGGGCGCTTCCTGCGCGACCTGCGGGAACGCCTCGAGAGCTGGGACGAGTCGAACTACTGAGCACGGACGCCTACCTCCTCCAGCCGGGCCTCGTCCCGTACGGGGAGGCGTGGGAGCTGCAGCGCTCACTCGCGGACGAGGTGTCGCAAGGTGCGATCCCGGACACGGTCATGCTGCTCGAGCATCCGCCAGTGATCACGCTCGGCCGTCGCGCGGATGAGGGCGAGCTGCACGTGCCCGAAGGCGCCGAGGTCGAGATCGTCGAGACCGACCGCGGCGGCAAGTCGACCTACCACGGCCCAGGGCAGCTCGTCTGCTACCCGATCCTCGACCTGAAGCGCCACGGACAGGACGTGAAGCGCTACTGCCGCGACCTCGAGGAGGCGCTGATCCGGACTCTCGCGCCGCTGGAGGTGGAGGCGACGCGGATCGAAGGGCTGACCGGGATCTGGGTGGACGGTCCGCCCAGGAAGATCGCCTCGATCGGAATCCACGTCTCGAAGTGGGTGACGACGCACGGGTACGCGCTCAACGTCGACCTCGATCCCGCGCCGTTCACGGAATGGATCACTGCCTGCGGGTTGGAGGATGCGTCCTTCACGACCGTCGCCCGTGAGCTCGGGCGGCCGGTGGGGGTCGAGGAGGTTCTCCCGCACGCCGTCGCGGCGCTCGAAGAGGTCTTCGGGCTCAGCTTCGAGGAGCAACCGGCGCACGAGCAGCTCGCCGCTCGTTGAGCACCTCGCGGCTCGAGACCTTCGCAGACGGCGTCTTCGCGATCGCCGCCACGCTGCTGATCCTGAACGTGGACGCGCAGGTCTCCGACGTTCCGGACCTCGGCGCGCGGCTCCTGCACATCTGGCCCTCGTACCTCGCCTATGCGGTCAGCTTCGTGACGATCGGGATCATGTGGGTGAATCACCACACGCTCATGGCCCAGATCGAGCGCGCCGACCGGCGCTTCCTGCTCGCGACGGTGGGCCTGCTGATGTGCATCGCGTTCGTGCCGTTCCCCACTCGGCTCGTCGCCGAGCACATCCGCGCCGAGGGCGCGCGCGATGCCGCGCTCGCCTACGGGTTCACGATGGTGGCGACCGCGGTCATGTTCAGCGTCACGTGGTTCTACGCCTCCCGCGGCAACCGCCTCCTACGCGCGGACGCCGACCCGGCGATTGTCACGGGGATCAGCCGCAGCTACCTGCCCGGCCCGTGGATCTACCTCGGAGGAACGTTGATTGCGTTCGCGAGCCCGACCGCGAGTGTCCTCGTCTTCATGGCGACGGCCCTCTTCTACGTTCTCGAGAGCTCGATCTTCGGCTCAGGCGACGGCTAGGGTCTCGATCAGCGCGTCGACCACGCGCGGGTCGAACTGGGTCCCGCGTCCTCGACGGAGCTCGGCGACCGCTTCGTGCTGCGGGAGCGCCTTGCGGTACGAACGATCGCTGGTCATCGCGTTGAACGCGTCGCAGCAGGCGACGATCCGCGCGAGCAGCGGGATCTCATCGCCGGCGAGCCCATCCGGATAGCCGTTCCCGTCCCAGTGCTCGTGGCACGAGCGGATGACCCGGCCGATCTCGCCAAGGAGCCCGCCGACGCGGTGCAGCAGCCGTTCGCCCTCGATCGTGTGCCGCTCCATCACCGTCCGCTCCTCCGGTGTGAGCGGGCCGGGCTTGTTGATGATCGAGTTCGGAACCCGGACCTTCCCCACGTCGTGGAGGAGCGCCACGAACTCAGCGTCGCGGCGCTCACGAGTCGACAGCTCGAGCTGGTCGGCGACCCTCAGCGTCAGCTCGACGACATCGCGGCTGTGGATGCCCGTGTAGGAGTCGTCAGCCTCGACCACGTCCCCGAGCAGGAAAGCGGTACCGCGATAGGCGTCCCTGAGCTCGAGCTCGTGGTCGATTCGAACCCGCCGCTCGCGAGCGAAGACGGAAAGCAGCCCAACCAGCGGCAACGCGAGCACCACGCCGTAGGGCGACGACTCCGTCGCGAACGCTACGGCGAGACCGACCGGCGCGAGTCCCGCGTCGATCGCGTGTACCCAGACCATTGCCCGCAGCTGAACGCTCGGGCGTACTCCCAGCGCGATCCACTCCCGCCCGGCAGCGCAGACGTCGTCGAGGACGAATTGCGCAAGAAGCGCCGCAGTGTAGAGCGGCCAGTCGGAGAGCCTGGGACCGCGCTCGACCGCGAGGCCGAGGACAAGGGCCGGCCCGACAGCGTGCCAGGCATTCACGACCCGGAGCACGACCCGGCCCAGATGGAGCGAGCCGCGAAGGTACTCGTCGAGGCTCCCCAGCACGATCCCGGCCGCGACCGCGAGCGGCACGAAGCCTGCCGGGAGCACGAAGAGCATCGGCACGAGCATCAGCTGAGTCGGCACGGCCGAGCCGCTGCCGATCTCGAAGTCCAGGCGGAACGACGCTGCGTACGCCGCGATCAGCACCAGCACGGCCGCTATGCCGGGCGAGCGGTGCGACGGCAGCACCGCCGCCATCAGGACCGCGACCGCGAGGAACCCCCCGGCGAAGAGCCCGAACGACCAGACCTCGCGGTGCGCGAGGCTGTGCAGGCGCCGTGCCCGTTGCTCCTCGATGACGCGCTGCTCGTCCGGATCGAGCAGAACGGCGCGCGGTGACGCGCCTGCCACAGTAGACATGAAAAGAGGCATCGGCCTCTCCCGAGACCCGCTTTACGCGCGAATCGCGCCCGGATCACTCGCCCGAGGGATACGGAGAGCAAAAAGCCCCCCTGACGGGTGATGCAGGGTCGCCCAGAACGACGAAAGTGGGATCACGTTCAACGAGGAGGCGACTGTGGCGGCGGTTTCTGCGGAGAGGATCGGGCGGGTTCTTGTGGGTGTGCTCATGCTGGCGGCGCTGACCTTGGCGTCCACAGCGAAGGCCGGATTGATCGGCACGGGATCGGCGTCGTATTGCTCGCCGACATCCACCCAGGCGTTCACATCCTGGGGCGATCAAAACGCCTATACGCTCCTGCCGAACGGCTCGTTCGAGAACGGCAGCACCTCCTGGACGATGAGCGGCGGCGCAAAGGTCGTCGCCGGCAACGAGCCCTACTTCCTGAACGGCAGGAGGGACAGCCACTCGCTGCTCCTCCCCGCGGGGAGCTCCGCCTACAGCGCGACGATGTGCTTCGCGCTCGGCGACTGGCACCTGCGTTTCCTGATGCGCAACGTCGGCTCGCAGACGGGCTCCCTGCGCGTCACGGTGATCGTCCCAAGCCTCGTCGGCGGTCTGCTCACGGTCCTCGACGGCGGCACCGTCAGCGGGAACGGAACCTGGCAGCCCTCGCCACGGCTTCAACTGCTGCTGTGCAACGTCACCAGCCTGCTCGGGACGAAGGCGGTCGCCTTCCGCTTCACGCCCGTCGGCCGGGACGCCGCGTACCAGATCGACGACGTCTATCTGGATCCTTGGAAGTCCACGTAACCTCCTAGAGCGCCTTCGAAGACCGTCGACCGGTTCCGACCGGTCATTTCAGACGGGCGCACGGGCGGAGCCGGCGCGCCCTGACGGCGGCATCGCAAGCGATGCCTCTGCGGGTGCGGCACACTCGATCTCTACACTCCGGCTCATGGAGCGCTCGTTGCCGGTCGCTGAGCGGCCTCGCCGCCCGAAGTGGATGAAGGTTCGCGCCCCGAGCGCGGACTCGGCCTACTTCGACGTGCGCAACCTGATCCACGGCGCCAGCCTGAACACGATCTGCGAGGAGGCGCGCTGCCCGAACATCTCCGAGTGCTGGGGCCGCGGCACGGCCACCTTCCAGATCCTCGGAGACACCTGCACCCGGGCCTGCCGCTACTGCTACGTCCACTCCGGCCGGCCCGAGCACCCGCCGGACCCGCTCGAGCCGCTCAGGCTCGCGGCCACTGCGGCGAAGATGAACCTCAAGCACGTCGTCGTCACTTCGGTCGACCGCGACGACGTTGCCGACCGCGGCGCCGGCCACTACGCGGCGACGATCCGCGCGCTCAAGCACAAGGTCCCCGAGGCGACGATCGAGATCCTCACGCCGGACTTCCTCGACGTCGAGGAGCAGGCCCTCGGAACGATCCTCGCCGAGCGACCCGACGTGTTCAACCACAACATCGAGACGGTTCGCCGGCTGCATCCGCGCATGCGCGGCGCCAAGGCGTCCTATGACAAGGCGCTCTGGCTGCTCGAGCGCGCGAAAGAGCTCGCCGACTATCCGGTGCTGACGAAGTCCGGGATCATCGTCGGGCTCGGCGAGTCAAACGACGAGGTGGTCGAGACGTTGCGCGACCTGCGCGCCCACGGCGTGGACGTCGTCACCATCGGCCAGTACCTCCAGCCAAGCGCGAAGCACGCGAAGATCGACCGCTGGGTGCACCCCGACGAGTTCCGCTGGTTCCGGGAGCAGGGCGAGGCACTGGGCTTCGGCTCGGTCTTCTCGGGGCCGCTGGTGCGCTCCAGCTACAGGGCAGACGAGCAGCGGCACGCCGCCGCAACCGGCCGTGGCGCGGTGGCGTACTAAGGCCCTCGTCGCTGCGGGAGCTCTGGCTCTGGCCGGAGCCGCGGTCGCAGCGGTCGTCGCGTCCGACTCCGGTTTCCACAAGGAGGGGCGCGATCAGGACGAGCGGCCGCGCCTGATGCCCGTCGGCCAGGCGCCGCTACGCGTGAAGGGGACGGGCTTCGTCCCTGGCGAGCGGGTGCGGCTGACGCTGGGTGGCGGGACCGGCCTCCGCCAATCGGTCCGGGCCGACACGGACGGGTCGTTCACGGCGGTTTTCCGCAACGTCAGTGCTTGCGACAGCGTCACGGCCGACGCACGAGGCTCGAAGGGCAGCCGCGCCTCGTTCAACTTCTCGCAGGTCGCCTGCCTCTCCCCGTAGACGAGGAGAGGGCCGGCGCGCGGCCGGCCCTCTCTCGTGTGATTTCGTCCAGGCGCTAGTTCGTCGGGTCTGACGTGAACGCCTGGATCTCTGCGACGCGGACGAAGCGACGGCTCGACGCAGCGGTCGAGGTCGACACATTCGAGTCGCAGTCTGCGTTGTTCGTGGGCTCGGCGTCCTGGTCGCCCTGGTACGCCTGGTTGCCAGTGCACTGGTTGGCACCGACCCGGAGACGCAGGTGCGTGGCCATCGTCTTGGGGATCGCGAAGTCCCGCAAGATCAGCTGAGGGACGATCGGACGCGGGGCGTCGCCCGGGAAGGCGTTGCCGGCGCTCGAGTACACCATCGCGTACCCGCCGTTGGTCGAGCAATCGGCTCCCGCAGCCGCGTTGCAGGCGAAGAGCTCGAACGAGCGCAGAGCCGCGAAGCGACTCTGGCCGGGCGCGATCATCGCGCTGATCGCGACATGCGAGATCTGATGGGCTGCCGTGCCCGCCAGATCGATGGTCACCTGCTTGCCGGCGATCAGGGTCAGGCCACCCGCTGCGTCGCGACCGTCTGCCGACCAGTTGGTCGTCTCGGTTTCGTCGATCGCGTTCGCCTGACCGGTGCCGTCGCCGGCTGCCGTCGCGCCTCCGGTGCCGGAGGCCCAGTTGGTCGGCATCACGACGTTTTGGGTCTTGACCTGGTTCGCATTGAACTTCGCGCTGAACCGGTAGAACCCGTAGCCGGGCGCGACCGCGACGAACTCGTACTCGCCGGGGACGAAGGGAGCCGTCGCGTCACGGTTCACGTCGATGCCGGAGTTCGTCGTCGCCGGGTCCGTATCGGCAATCGGCGAGACGCGCACCTCGTAGTGGCCGACGTAGACCTTGCCGACGACAGGAAGTCCGGTGTCCTTCGAGACGAGGTTGAAGGTCACCTGGGCGTTCTTGTCGAGCTGAGACGAGAAGTCCGGAACCGGATCACAGTCCTGTGTCGCTCCGACACCCGTTGCCTGGCAACGCGTGGCGGGCGTGACGGTCGAGTGCAGGGCTGCGTTCCGGCCAAGCCCGCGCAGCGCGAAGGCGTGCCAGATCTCGGTCTGGTTTGCCCCGCCGTACCGCATCACGTCGGCCGCGAGGAGTGAATTCCTCCCGTCGATCATGGTGGGCACGACCGGATCGATCAGCATCGAGTCGAACACGAGCTGCATCCAGCGACGGTTGCCGGGGCAGTTCTGCGACGGCAGTTCGCCCGCCGCACACTGCGCCTGCAGCGCCGCGTTGCCGGCCGGGAAGGCGCCGTTGTACTTGTCGACCAGCGCCTGCCGGACCGAGTTGTTGATCGCGACCCAGATCTCGCCGTCGGAGTGAACCTCGTTGCCCGGCGTGTCGTAGCCGATATCGCTGAAGTTCAGCGGGTTGACGTGCGAGTACGTCGACGGCGTCGGGAAGGCGCCGATCCGCGGGTAGTTCATGACGTAGTTGCGGATCCCGTGCTCCTTGTTGCCGGTTGCGTACGCGCCCGCGACGAACGGATCCTCGCCGTCTGTGGGCGTGAAGCTGTTCTCCCGCAGGTACTCGACCGAGACCAGGTCGCCGAAGGCCTCGCCCATCGAGCCGGCGTGAAAACCGGCGCGGGCGTTGCCCTTGCCGATCATGCGGTTCTCGATCATGTGGCCGAACTCGTGGCCGATCACGCCTTGGTCGTAGTCACCGTCGACGCATGGTGCGTAGAACGAGCCTGCAAGCGGCTGCCACATGTACATGTTCGTGATCGACGACGCCCCATCTGGGAGCGTGATCATGTTCGCGTTGTCACGCGTCGCCGTCGCCGCTCCGGACTGCACGTCGCCGACCAACGGGTCGTTCTCCTGCCGGAGCTCCGTCAGGCCGAAGTTGCTCGCCTGGGCGTTCCAGTTCTGCTCGGTGAACCCGAGGTAGTAGGAGAAGTCGTGCATCCGGTTGTGCATGGCGAACAGGTTCACGGCCGCCGCGCTGTCGTCGTAGGTCGAACCGGCAACCGGCGGCAACGCGACCGCACACTGGCGGTTGTTCCAGTCGTTCGTCCACGTAAATGAGTAGTCCCGGGCCGTGCTGACCGGCATGAACTGCGGTGGGCTCGGCACGGTGTCGTTCGTCCACGAGGTCGCGGCCTTGTTGTTGTTGCCGCTCGTCGTGAAGGTCGACGCGTTCGCACGGAGATCGAAGTCCCATGGGGCCCGGGACGCGAGGTTGCCCACGACCCGGTCGCAGTTCGGCGCGGAGCGCCAGCACCACGTCTCGCGTGTGTCCGTGTCCGCGTGGATCCAGGGGTACATGTCGAGTGCCCCCAGCGGCGGATTGGCCGGGAAGGCCTGCCAGCGCGCCAGGTAGGGCGCCGGCGCCGGCGAGTCGTCGAGCGTCAGATGGCCCGTGTACGTAGTCGGGGCCGCCCAGGGGCTCGAGCCGCCGTCGTTGAAGTCGCAGACCTCGACGAAGTAGTCGCCTGCAGGCACGCCGCCCGCAGGCTCGTAGTGGAACTGCTCCGGCGAGAACAGCGTGTCCGCCGAGACGACCCTCGTCGCCCCGAAGTACAGGTTGAGGACCAGGTCGTTTGTAGGGATCGTCGCCGCCGCGAAGCCGTCGAGCGCCCGGACTCCGGCGCCGACAGCGTACGGCCCCTGCTTGACGTCGCAGGCGCCGTCGACCGGTGGCACGCTTCCGCTGAAGGTGTTCGTCACCGGAGCCGCCGGTGCGACCTCGCCATCGCCGAAGTAGTCGACGAGGCTGGTCCTTGCCAGCACGGCGCCGCTCCTGGCGTTGACGATGATCCGGTACGCAGTCGGCGACGCGGCCGAGGTATCGAGCACGATCGACTCGTACGCCGGCACCGCCGAGCGTCCGACCCGGAATGCTCCGAGCCTCAGGCGCTGGATGTCAGGGAGACCGCCGACGCGGAGATTGATCCACCCGCGCGCGACCTTCATCGCCTTCACGTTCACGAGCTGCGCGCTCTTGAGGCCGGCGCTGCTCGCAGCGTGAGTCCAGGCTTGCGCTGCCGACAGCTTGGCCACGCCCTTCAGTCTCATGCTGCCGATGACTGACGACGAGACGAAGCCGATCTTCCAGCGGTTCGCCTTCGCCGGCGAAAGCGCCACGGTCACTACCCCGTCGCCACCGACGACCTTCAGGCCTCCGAAGGCCTGCTGGAAGTTGACCGCATGCGAGGCGCTCGACGAGAGCCTCGAGTCCGCCACGAGCCGAAGACCATTCACCGAGGTCAGGCGGAACAGCGCTCTGTGCTTGGCGAGCCAGCCCCGAGCGGCGATGACCGCCGTCGCGCCTGTGGCCTGCTTGGTCAGGAACCCACCGGGACGCATCAGCGTCGCCGGCGTGCCGTAGTTATTCCACGTCGCCTTCGCGTGCAGCGCGCGGACAGCCGCTCGCTGAGCGGCCGTCGGCTTGCTGATGGCTCCGGACCTGACGAAGTCGCGCAGGTTGCCGTGCGATCCCGGCTTTGCCTCGCGAACTCC